>OLQT01002223.1_pt1 | contig 10781 bp, 6 predicted proteins | sample 1672651 | NCBI WGS metagenome assembly OLQT01 (sample SAMEA3136709, study PRJEB25190) | human gut metagenome | biome: human gut; feature: human-associated habitat; material: faeces | place: Austria | collected 2013 | reverse complement strand
TACTGCATCTTCGTGCGCAGGCTCGCGGAGCAGTGCGGCATGGAATATGACTGCGGGCCGGGCCTGCTGGCCTTTTTCGGCATGTACGTTTTTGACTGAGCGAAAGGAGACCCCATGGATTTCAAGCTGCACGCACCCTACAGCGCCACTGGCGACCAGCCGGAGGCCATCCGCAAGCTGACGGAGGGCGTCCGCCTCGGGCTGGACGAGCAGGTGCTGCTCGGCGTGACCGGCTCGGGCAAAACGTTCACAATGGCCTCGGTCATCGCGAACCTGAACCGCCCGACGCTTGTGCTGGCGCACAACAAGACGCTTGCGGCTCAGCTGTGCTCGGAATTCCGGGAGTTTTTCCCGGAAAACGCCGTGGAATATTTCATTTCCTACTACGATTACTACCAGCCGGAGGCCTATATCGCCCACACGGACACCTATATTGAGAAGGACTCCGCCATCAATGACGAGATCGAGCGCCTGCGCCACAGCGCGACGTCGTCGCTGTTCGAGCGACGGGACGTCATCGTCGTCTCGTCCGTTTCGTGCATCTACGGTCTGGGCGACCCCATCGACTATAAAAACATGGTCATCTCACTTCGCACGGGCATGGAAAAGTCCCGCGAGGAGCTGATGCAGAAGCTCGTGGAGATCCGCTATGAGCGAAACGACCTGAATTTCACCCGAAACACGTTCCGCGTGCGCGGCGACACCGTGGAAATTTACCCCGTTTACTGGTCCGGCCGGGCCATCCGCGTGGAGTTCTTCGGCGACGAGATCGACCGCATCTCCGAGATCAACGCCGTCAGCGGCATGCCGGAGCGCGTCATCAGCCATGTGGCCATCTACCCCGCCTCGCACTACGTCGCCTCGCGGGACAAGCTCAACCGCGCCATTCTCGAGATCGAGCGCGAGATGGAGGAGCGCGAGCGCTGGTTCAAGGAGCACGACAAGCTGCTTGAGGCCCAACGCATCCGCCAGCGCACGATGTATGACATCGAGATGCTGCAGGAGATCGGCTTCTGCAGCGGCATCGAAAACTACTCCCGCGTCATTTCCGGCCGCGCGCCCGGCACGCCGCCCATGACGCTGCTGGATTACTTCCCGAAGGACTTTCTGCTGTTCGTGGATGAGAGCCACGTCACGCTGCCGCAGGTGCGCGCGATGTACGCGGGCGACCGCTCGCGCAAGGAGAGTCTGGTGGAATACGGCTTCCGCCTGCCGAGCGCGTTCGACAACCGCCCGCTGACGTTCCCGGAATTCGAGGAAAAGGTCCATCAGGCCATCTACGTCTCCGCCACGCCGGGCGAATACGAGCGCAGCCGCGCCGGGCAGATCGCTGAGCAGGTCATCCGCCCGACGGGCCTGCTGGACCCGAAGGTCGAGGTCCGGCCCATCGACGGGCAGGTCGACGACCTCATCGGCGAATGCAACCGCATCATCGAGCGCAAGGAGCGCGTGCTCGTCACGACGCTGACAAAGAAAATGGCCGAGGATCTGACGACGTATCTGCAGAACGCCGGCATCCGCGTGCGCTATATGCACTCCGACGTCGCAGCGCTTGAGCGCATGGAGATCCTGCGTGACCTGCGCATGGCAAAATTCGACGTGCTCGTCGGCATCAACCTGCTGCGCGAGGGACTCGATCTGCCGGAGGTCTCGCTCGTCGCCATTCTGGACGCGGACAAGGAGGGCTTCCTCCGCAGCGAGACGAGTCTCATCCAGACCATCGGCCGCGCCGCTCGCAACGCCGGGGGCCGCGTCATCATGTACGCCGACAAGATCACGCCCGCCATGCGCGCCGCCATCGACGAAACGGAGCGCCGCCGCGGCATCCAGGACGCCTATAACAAGGCCCACGGCATCGTGCCGAAGACCATCGTGAAGGACGTGCGCGAGCTCATCGAGATCACGCAGGCCGAGGGCGAGGCCCAGCGGCGTGACGGCGTGAAGATGACGGCCGCCGAGCGCGAGCGCGAGATCGCAAAGCTCGAAAAGGAGATGCGCGCCGCCGCAAAGCAGATGGAATACGAATACGCCGCCGTGCTCCGTGACCGCATCATCGAGCTGCGCGGAAAAAAGGACTGAATCCCGATCAGGAGGAACTATGAGACTGGATAAATTTCTCAAGGTGTCGCGCCTCATCAAGCGCCGCACCGTGGCAAATGAAGCGTGCGACAACGCGCGCGTGACCGTGAACGGCCGCCCGGCCAAGGCGTCCTGCGACGTAAAGCCCGGCGACGTGCTGCGCATCGCCTTCGGCCAGCGGACGCTTGCCGTGGAGGTGCTGGCCGTGGCCGACGCCGTGCGCAAGGACGACGCGGCCGCCATGTACCGCGAGCTGCCGGAATAATTCTGCCCGCACTGGACAAGCGGCAGAATTTCTGCTATCATTGTATATTATTTCGTTTATCGAACGATAAGGAGTCTGATCGCCCATGGAAAAGCTGATCGACCGGCTGTCCGCCGTTGTGGCGGAGGCGTTTTCCGCCGCCGGATATGACCCGGCCTGCGGCCGCGTGACGGTCTCGAACCGCCCCGATCTGTGCGAATTTCAGTGCAACGGCGCCATGCCCGCCGCAAAGCAGCACCACAAAGCCCCGCTCGTCATTGCGCAGGACGTTGTGGACCGCCTGCAGGACGGCAGCGTCTTTGCCGCAGCCGAGGCCGTAAAGCCCGGCTTTATCAACCTGCGTGTGCAGCCTGCATATCTGGCCGCCCATCTGGAGCAGATGCGCCAGAGCGAGCGCCTCGGCGTGACCGGTGAGCGCAAGCCCCGCGGCGTCGTGCTCGACTACGGCGGGCCGAACGTGGCAAAGCCCCTGCACATCGGCCACCTGCGCTCCGCCATCATCGGCGAGAGCATCAAGCGCATTTACCGCTACTTCGGCGACAACGTCGTCGGCGACATCCATCTGGGCGACTGGGGCCTGCAGATCGGCCTGATCATCGCCGAGCTGGAGCGCCGCAAGCCGGACCTGCCCTATTTTGACGAGAGCTTCACCGGCCCGTATCCCGAGGAAGCGCCGTTCACGATCTCCGAGCTGGAGGAGATCTACCCCACGGCCAGCGCCCGCTCGAAGGAGGACGAGCCCTTCGCCGCCCGCGCTCACGAGATCACGTTTGCCGTGCAGCAGCGCCGTCCCGGCTACTATGCCCTGTGGCGCCACATCATGCAGGTCTCCGTGGCCGATCTGCGTAAGAACTATGACAATCTGAACGTCAGCTTCGACGTCTGGAAGGGCGAAAGCGACGCGCAGCCCTACATTCCCCCGATGCTCGAGAAGCTGAAGGCCGAGGGCGTGCTTGTCGAGAGCGAGGGCGCGCTTGTTGTGCCCGTGGCCGAGGAGGGCGACCGCAAGGAGCTGCCGCCGTGCATCCTCGTCAAGAGCGACGGCGCAACGCTGTATGCCACGACGGATCTGGCCACCATCGTGCAGCGCATGGAGGATTACCATCCGGACAAGCTGCTGTACCTGACGGACAAGCGCCAGAGTCTGCACTTCGAGCAGGTGTTCCGCACGGCGCGCAAGGGCCATCTCGTCCCGCCGGAGACGGAGCTGCAGCACATCGGCTTCGGCACGATGAATGGCAAGGACGGCAAGCCCTTCAAGACCCGCGCAGGCGGCGTCATGCGTCTGGAAACGCTCATTTCCGACATCGTGACCTATGTCACGGACAAGATCCGCGAGAACCAGACCGTCCCCGAGGACGAGCTGGACGCCACAGCCCGCTGCATCGCCATCGCGGCGCTGAAATACGGCGACCTGTCGAACCTCGCCACGAAGGACTATATTTTCGATCTCGAGCGCTTTGCCGCGTTCGAGGGCAACACCGGTCCCTACCTGCTCTACACCATCGTCCGCATCAAGTCCATCCTGAACCGCTGCGGCGGCGAGGGCGACTGGGCCATGGCCCCGGCCGACAGCGAGAGCGCCAAGGCGCTGCAGCTGGAGCTGGCGCAGATGCCGGACGCCCTGCAGATGGCCTACCGTGACTCCGCACCGAACGTGATCTGCGCCTATGCCTATGAGCTTGCGGGCGCGGTGAATCGCTTCTACCATGAGACGCGTATTCTGGCCGAGCCGGGCAAGCAGAAGCAGGCAGGCTACCTCGCCCTCATCCGCCTTGCCAGGCGCGCGCTGGAGGAGTGCATCGATCTGCTGGGCTTCTCCGCCCCGGACCGCATGTGAAGTATAATGAAAACGTCAATCCATCCAGCTGAGCCGGAGGGATTGACGTGATCAAACAAATCAGGGAGCTGCGGCAATGAACCGCAGCTCCCATTTTTTACTGCTCCGTGATCCACGGACCCGCATTCGGGAACAGGATGCGGAAGCGGATCTCATAGCTTCGTCCAAGCGGTGCGGAGAAGTCCGTCAGACGGAATTCCGGGATCACATAGTCCGTCACGCCGTCCGGCCCGGTCACAAGCGCCGTGTCCTTCAGGGCCGTCTCGACGCGGGTCGTCATATTCTGCCTGAGCAGGGCCTGCTCGATGCCCTCCGGCGTCAGGTCCTTGATCGTCGGGCGGCAATAGCGGCAGTAGGCGATGTCCTTCATATAGGCGAAGATCAGCTCGCGCGCAAAGGCCTCGCTGTCCTCCGGCTGCGGGTCCTGCTCGCCCTGCAGCCACTGCAGGCGCGTCAGCCCCATGGAGAGCGCGATGCCGACGGAATTTGCCGCCGTGCCCCACGCGCTGTAGCCCATGAGCCACTGCAGCGAGGTATCCTCCAGCTGCTGCGGCAGATGCTGCGTGGCAGACGAGGCATCGATGACGATCGTCGGGACACCATTCCGGCAGTTCTCCTCCCAAGCTGCCAGATACCGGCTGCACTCCGTGGAGGAAGCGCCGCGCGTGAGCACCAGCACGACAGCATCTGACTGTTCGCTCCAGTCCGCAAGCTCCGCGCCGAGCGCCGTGATATGCTGCTCCACGGACTCGCGGAGCGTCGAGGTATCGTAGGCATCGGCCACGCTGTCCTCATAGCCGCCGAAATAGTGCACGGCCAGGCGGCTGTTCCATCCGGCGCAGTCGGCATAGGCACGCGTAAAGGCCATCATGCCAAGCTCGTCCGTTCCGCAGAACAGAGCGCAGTTTTTGCCAAGCAGCCGCTGCAGATAGCGGATCTCATTTGTCTGCACGGAGATGCGCGCAGCAGAGTCGTCGACACCGACGACGCAGGCCGCAAAGCTCTCGGCATGGCGCAGCAGATAGTCCGTCAGCCGCAGCTTGCGCGCGCGGGCAGCCAGATAATGCTCCACCAGCTCGTCGTCCAACGTCGTTTCGATCCGTTCGCCGTCCGCGCCGTAGGGGTAGCCTGCAATGATGTTATCGACCGTCAGGTTGTGACCGGTCAGCTCGCCGCGCTCGGCCATGCCGTAGCTGCGGAACAGGCGGTAGGCCTCGCTGTCGAGTCCCTGATAGCCGGCGGTCGTGGCAAGGCGCATCACCGTGTCGAACACATAGACCGGCTTGCGTGCAGCGATCTGTGAAAGTGTATCAATGGCATCCTTTTCCCACGTCAGGTCCGTCCCGTCCTCCCAGCGGCTGTTCACAAGGCCGCCGGAGAGCAGCTGGTCCATGCTGACGATCAGCATGTCGCAGGCGTCCTCATTGTCCAGCACCCACTGCAGGAGAGCATGCGTGTCGCCGTACTGCGTGCCGTTGGCATTCGTCGTCTGCCCGTCGAGCCGCGTGGCATAGAGGTCCTCCGGCGGCAGCAGCACATTCATGCCGGTGCTGTCCGCCAGCGCCTCGACGCGCAGGTCGTTGACGGGACGGTTGTCGAGCGGCAGGTAGAGTACCGTTGTGCCGCGGGCCGTGAAATAGTCCGCGCGCGGCATGGCGTGCTCCTGCTTCTGCATGCTGCGGCAGAAGCGGGCCAGGATCGCGGCGGTCTGCGCGCGGACAGCCAGCGCCTGCGGGCGGAGCAGAACGGCGCCGTCCTCGGCAGAGCCGGTCAGATAACCCGCGCCGACGGCCCAGCCCATGGCGCTGCGCGCCCAGCTGCTGACCGTCCCGGCGTCCGGATAGTCGGAGAGGGACGCCTCGCCGTCCCCGGCAAGGTCATACCACGCGGCATAGCGATAGAGGATGGCCGCCGTCTGTTCGCGTGTGACGGGGTCGTCCGGGCCGAAGCGCCCGTTGCCGTAGCCGTTGACGATCTGCGCCCCGGCGGCCCACGAGACGGCATCGGCATACCACACGCCGTCGCCTACATCGGAGAAGTCGCTTCCGGACGCGGCGGGCTGGCCTGCCAGACGGTAAAGCACCTGCACGAGCATGGCGCGGGACGTGGCCGTATCCGGCTCGAATTCCGTCGTGCCCGTTCCGCTCATCAGCCCCTGCCGGTAGGCATAGGCGACGCTCTCAAAATACCACGCACGGCGCGAGACATCGCGGAACGGCAGCGTTTCGGGCAGGAGGCCCTCCAGGCGGCCGTCGTCGCTGCCGTAGCGCACGCAGACGAACAGCCTGCCGTCCTCGAGCCGCTGCACGGCGGCCGTCGTCCCGCAGACCGTTACGGACGGTGCGTCGGAAAAGGACGCAAGGCCATCCGGCTCGAGCACGAGGCCGAGATAATAATACACACCCGGCTCCGTGACGGTGCCCGCCGGGAGCGGCTTGCTGATATGCTCACCATCCGGAGACGAGAACCATACCATGCCGGACCAGCTCTGCCAGCTGTCCGCCAGATGGCAGGCCGCGTCCGTATGGAACGACGGCATACGCTCCGGGAGTCTGGCCCCACGCATCAGCGCGGTCGGCACGCCGGAGACGGCGACCGTTCGAATGGTCTCCTGTGTTGTCATGGCCAGCGGCTCTGCACCGCCTGCGACCACGCCGCCCGCAAGCTGCAGCACCAGCGCCGCGATCAGCATACAGATGACACCCTGTCTCATGCTCTCTCCTCCTGTGTTTGCGGACCGGCGCCGGCCGCGCCGGTCGTTCCTTCTCTCTTTGCAAGATTAGACGGCAGGAAGCCGAAATTGTTCCAACGTTTTTCTGCATTATAGCATACACGCGCTTGCCTTGCAACAGGTTGTTTCGATATGACGTCGGCATTATTCTGCAAAGCGGAGACTTTTTGACAGTCTGAGACTCCCAGACGGTTCCCGGCTTGTCAAATGTCCCAGTCTTGTCATTGCGAGGCCCCGCAGGGGCCGTGGCAATCTCGCAGGACTGTTCTGAATTTCAGGAAAATCTCGGCGAATTCGAAACATTTTACCGGAGATTCCCACGTCGCTTCGCTCCTCGGAATGACAAAGCGGAGGCTCTTTGCCATACCGAGGATACCCCGATGTTTTCCCCTTGTCTTCCCTCCGAAACCTCCGGCTGGACTGGTTTTTCGACACCCAGACGCAAAAACGAAATGTACCGCCCGGCAAGCCGGACGGTCAGCTTGTCAAAAAGTCCCTTCGGGTCTTTTGCCAAGCTGCCTTCAAAATTGCAAAACGTATTTTGTAGTTCTGTTTTGCAATTTTGCCGCTGCGGCGGGTTATTTGACGCGAAAGGACACCCTGACGGTTTCCTTTCCCTCTTTTCTTCCCTCCGAAACCTCCGGCTGGGCAGCTTTTTCGCCAGCCCGTTTCGCAAAAACGAAATGTACCGCCCGGCAAGCCGGACGGTACATTTCGAAGAAAAGAAAGAAAGAGAGAGAAAAAAGAGAAAAAGCATGAAAAAGGGAGGGGGTGCGATCTATGGAAGACATCGGATCAGGGCCGGGGACTGTCCTGCTCGGACGGCTCCAGCGCATTGGCCGATGTTGTTGGCTCTTCGTTCTGCACCGCATCGTCCTTGCTGTCAAACACGATGGGCAGGCGGAACGTCTTGCCGTAGCGCTCGATGGTGAGCGTCGCGTGCTGGCCGCCGCGGTAGTGCCGCAGCGCCGCGCTGAGGTCGGAAAGCGTGCGCACGGTGTAGTCATCAAGCGCAAGGATAAAGTCGCCGTCGCGCAGGCCCGCATGGGCACCGGCGGAATCCTTTGTGACATCCCGCACCTGCACCCGGCCGTTGCGGGCCGTGTTCGTCGAATAGACCGTGCCGACCATCACGCCGAGCTGGGCGCGGTTCGGCACGCGGCCGTATTCCCGCAGATCGGAGAGAATCTCGCGGACGTCGTTGATGGGGATGGCAAAGCCGATGCCCTCGATCGTCGCGCCGGTGACGGTCTCGCCGGAATATTTCGCCGTCGTCACGCCGACGACATTGCCGCGCAGGTCGAACAGCGGACCGCCGGAGTTGCCGGGGTTGATGGCCGCATCGAGCTGCATCATACGGATGGAGGGGCCGTCCAGATCGACGTCGCGGTCCTTCGCGCTGATATAGCCGACGTTCAGGCTGTAGTCCAGGTCGCCGAGCGGGTTGCCGATGGCAGCAACCTCCGTGCCGATGCGCAGCCGGTCGGAATCTCCGAGGCGCGCGTGGCGGTAGCCGCTGCCGTCGATCTTCAGCAGGGCGATGTCGCTGTCCTCCTCATAGCCGAGGAGCTTTGCCGTGTGCTCCGTGCCGTCATACAGCGTGACGGTGAGCTGCGTGCAGTCCTTGACGACGTGGTAATTCGTCAGGATCTCGCCGTCTCCCGTGAGGAGAACGCCTGAGCCGGTGCTGGCCTGCATGGTGTCCTTTCCATAGAGGTCCGTGACCGCGCTGAGGTTCAGCACACCGACGACGCAGGGCGCATAGTGCTCATAGAGCTGCGTCGGGGTCAATTCTCCCGCAGTCGAAGCTACACGCGCTGCGGACGGCTCCGCGCCCGTGCTCTCTGCCCCGGATACGGCCGTCTGACGACCGGCCGGCCGCATGGCCGCTCGCTCGCGGCCCTGCAGAAGCAATCCCGTCGCCGCGCCTCCGGCAATTCCGCCGAGCAGGGCGCAGCATACAGCGAGAGCCGCCAGCCGCAGGTGCTTTCTTCGTTTGCAGGCCGATACCGGCTCGCCTGCACTGGAGTCGATGCGCTCGTTATGCTCCATGGTGTTCAGCTCCTTGCTGTGCTTGTAGTATATCCGCCCGATATGTCCAAATTATGACGGACCGGAAAACGATTTTTGAAGGAACGCGGGCGTTCAGCTGCAGCGATCCTGCATGATATCGAGGATCGTGCGGTCCGTCTGCCGCATGCCCTGCTGCGCCAGCACGCCGACCTTGGCGATCGTATCGTCAACATTGCTGCCGACGATGCCCTCGCCGTGGCGGAATTCGCGGTGGTGCAGATACATGCGGTAGCCCATGATGCCCGCATCCACGGCAGCGGCGATCTTGGCCGCACAGGACGGCTTTGCGCCGTCACAGATGGTGCCGGAGAGGATGGCCACGGCGTTGACGACCGTGTGCGCCACGGCGTCATAGTCGCCGCCGAGCAGGTAGCAGATGCCCGCGCCTGCACCGACCCCGGCGGAGATGGCCCCGCAGTAGGCGGAGAGGCGGCCGATGCCGGTCTTCTGGTGGACGGTGACAAGGTCGGAAACGGCCAGCGCGCGGTAGAGCTGCTCGCGGGTCGCGCCGATGTGGCGGGCATAGGCCACGACGGGCATGCAGGCCGTGATGCCCTGATTGCCGGAGCCGGAGAGGATGACGACGGGCATTTCGCAGCCGCTCATGCGGGCGTCCGAGCCCGCGGCCGCATAGGCCTTGGCCCGCTGCTTGATATCATCCCCGTAATCCTCCAGTAAAATGCGCCCGATCTGCGCGCCCCATGCGCCGCGGAGGCCCTCCTCGGCAATGGCGGAATTGCAGCTGACCTGCGGCTCCAGCAGGGGCAGCAGGTCCTCGAGCGGCACCTCGGCCGCAAAGCGCAGGATGTCCGCCACGTTCAGCAGACTCTTGTCCGCGCGGTGCTCCTCGGCAGAGTCCACAACGGGAAGCTCCCGCAGGACCTCGCCGTCGCGCTCGAGGCAGACGATATTCGTGTGATGGTTTGTGATGCGCACGCGGGCCGTGTGGCCGCCGCAGCTGCCGCGCAGATCGATGTCGAGCTGGCAGGGAGAGTGGCTGCACGAGACGGAAATATCCACCCGCTGCAGGTAAGCGTCCAGCTCCGCAAGCTGCTCTTCCGTCACGGCGGAGATGACCTGCAGGTCGCGCGCCGCGTCGCCCGCAACGAGGCCGACGGCAATGGCGGGGACAATGCCCTTGCGCCCGCCGGTATTCGGTACGACGACGCTTTTGACGTTTTTCAGAATGTTGCCGCTGACGGCGGCGTCTACCTGCTCGGGCAGAGCGCCCAGCAGCTCCCGAAGGGTCGCGGCGCAGTAGGCAATGGCGATCGGCTCCGTGCAGCCGGTCGCCGGGACAAGCTCTTCGCGCAGGATGTCAAGATAATTCTGCAGGATCGACTGTTCCAGCATGTTGCCAGCTCCTTATATCGGTATTTTGGAAACGCCTGTGCAATGTTTACTAAGCTAATGATATCGTATTTTGCCGAAAAAGGCAAGAAAGAAAAACCGGTTCGCCGCAGGGCCTGGTGCTGCACCGGCGATACGCACAGGCTGCCGAAAAAAACGTACAAACCGATTACGTCTGCAGCGGCGCTCAGGGAGCGCCTTGCAAGCTGCAGGTTTGGTGGCACTATCGTCGACCGCACCCGCCTTGTAGGGGAGCGGCATGCCGCTCCCGGCGCTGCACCGGCGCAATCAACAAGCTGCCGTTAAAATGGCAAATACTCCCGATTTGTCATTGCGAGGAGGCCGGAGGCCGACGTGGCAATGACAATTCTGGTGCCATTACCGTTTTAGTGTTACCCTGTACGGATCGGCAGCGATGCGCCGGGAGGGGGCAGCCCGGCCCC
>OLQT01002219.1_pt1 | contig 10797 bp, 8 predicted proteins | sample 1672651 | NCBI WGS metagenome assembly OLQT01 (sample SAMEA3136709, study PRJEB25190) | human gut metagenome | biome: human gut; feature: human-associated habitat; material: faeces | place: Austria | collected 2013 | reverse complement strand
GGAAGCGCGAATGATTGAGCAACCGGGACGCAAGAAACGCGGCTCTTTCCAAAACCAGGGGTTTTTCAACGGTCTGAGCCCGCGAAGGCGGGCTGATCGGGCAGGGAAATAAGCCCTAGCGCGCCGCGTCCGGGGGACAAAGACCGCATCCGGCGCAGCCGCCCCCGCAGCGGTCCAGGCGCACGTCGGCGGCAGCGAGGCCCATGACGGCCCGACCGCCCTGGTGGCACTCCTCACAAAAGCCGTAGCGCGCGAAAAACGCAACGGCCTCTTCAGGCGTCTCCAGACGGAGAAAATGCGCGCCGTGGCTGAGCGCCTTGAACAAAAGCAGGCGCACCAGCAGATCGCCGTAGCCCATGCCGCGGAAATCGGACAGCACGCCGACATCGCCCAGCCAAAAGGCCCCGTCCCGCCACCACAGGCGGGCGGTGCCCACGGGCTCCTCCCCGGCATAAACCGCTACCTGCTGCGCCCAGTCGTCCAATGCGTCGCGGCCGCGGCCAAATACCGCACGCCGGATGGCGAGGGGCTGGGAAACATCACTGCCCGTGGGAAACCACTTACCCTGTATCATGCGGAGTACCTCCCGAAAGGATGATAGCATGGAACATGAAAAAATCGAACGCATCAACGAGCTTACGCGCCTGAGCCGCGAGCGGGAACTGACGCACGAGGAGCTTGTCGAGCGCGAGGCCCTGCGCCGCGAGTACCTGGATGGTTTCCGGCAGAACGCGCGGGCCGTACTGGAAAACGTGCGCCTGAAAAGGCCGGATGGCACGTTGGAGCCGCTGAAAAAGAAAGAGGACAAGCATTGACCGCCTGCCCCAACACTCTGATTTTATCAAAATAGTTTACAAAAATCAACCATAAAATTTTCGCAAAAAGCCTTGTTTCCCCGAAGCCTTTGGGTTATAATAAAACCGAACCAAGAGGAATCAGGAAATGGAAATGCCACTCCCATCGCGGCAATCCGGCGTTCCGCCGCAGGCTGTGATGACACGGCGTTGGAAATGACCCGGAGCGGCGATGAAATTCAGGCAGAGAAAGTGGGGCGATACCGTTGTACTGCGACGATCAGCCGTTGGGCGGCGTAGCCGCCGAAGACGAAACCAGGGATCTCATCGAGGGTGTCGATGAGGATGGAAACAATGTATTGCTGGAAGTCGTGCGCTATTTCTTCTACAACGGTGAAGAATACGTTGTACTGGGCGAAGCCCATGATGGCGAATGCGACTGTGAATGCGAGCATTGTGACCACCACGAGGAAGAGGAAGCCGTCAATCTCTATATCATGAAGGTTGTCGAATCGGAAGAGGACGGCGAGGAAATCGAGGAATTCCTTCCCGTGGAAGACGAAGACCTGCTCGAGAAACTTATCGAAGTGGTTCAAGCGGATTTTGAAGCTGACGAAGAACTGGACGACGAGTAATACCACCGTATGGGTGGTTTCCTGTACGTGATTTTTTCACCGGATCGGATTTTCCTACCAGCGGTCGTAAGGCCGTAGATATAGACGGTTGGTTTTTCGGATCGAGCAGGCAGGAAAAGTGCATAAACCAGGTAACAAAATTTCCCGGACGGCCATAGCCGTCCGGGTTTTCTGTACTGGGGGAGCGGCGGGTCACTTCCCCGCCAGCTCCGACGCGATCTGCGCACCCAGGCGCGCGTTGTTGTAGACCAGCTGGATATTGGCCTTCAGGCTGTCGCCCCCGGTGAGCTTCTGAATCTTGTCAAGCAGGAAGGGCGTGGTATCCTTGCCGTGAATGCCCAGCGACTTGGCCTCGGCAATGGCGGCGTCGATATTGCGATTGATATAATCCAGGTCCATGGCATATTCGTCAGGGATGGGGTTGGTCACCAGCATGCCGCCCGCCAGTCCCATGTCCAGCTTGACGGCAAAGGCGTCCGCAATCTCCTTGGGGGTGTCCAGCCGGTAGTCCACCTGGAATCCGGAATGCGTGGTATAGAAGGCGGGCAGCTCCTTGGTGCGGTAGCCGATGACGGGGACGCCCTTGGTTTCCAGGTATTCCAGCGTCAGGCCCAGGTCCAGAATGCTCTTGGCCCCCGCGCATACCACCAGCACCTGGGTCTGCGCCAGCTCCTCCAGGTCGGCGGAGATGTCCATGGTGGTTTCCGCACCGCGATGAACGCCGCCTACGCCGCCCGTGGCAAAGACGCGGATGCCTGCCAGTGCGGCGCCAATCATGGTGGTGGTCACGGTGGTGGCGCCATCCTCGCCGCGGGACAGCAGGACCGGCAGGTCACGGCGGCTGGCCTTGGCCACCGCCAGGCCCTTTTTGCCCAGATGCTCGATTTGTTCATGGGTGCAGCCCACGGTGATCTTGCCTTGAATGATGGCAATCGTCGCGGGTACCGCGCCGTTTTCACGCACGATCCTCTCCACGTTCAGGGCTGTTTCCACATTCTGCGGGTAGGGCATGCCATGTGAAATGATGGTGGATTCCAGCGCAACGACCGGCTTGCCCGCGTCGATGGCGGCCTTCACTTCTGGTGATACGTTGAGATACTTTTCAAAGTTCATGCTTGGTTCCTCCTTATGCGTTCTGCACAATGCCTGCAATGGCATCAGGGGTGATGAGGGGACTTACGGCGCTGTCCGAGCGGGCGCAGATCGCAGAGGCGGCCAGCCCATGCAGCGCCATTTCGCGCAGTGAACAGCCCTCCTGCCACGCGCAGGCGGCGGCGGCAAGAAATGCGTCACCGCAGCCGGTGGTGTTGAGGACCGGACTGGGGAAGCACGGCAGAATACCGCGCTCGCGCCCATCGTCGAAATAGACGCCCCCGGCACCCAGCGAGATGAACACATTCTCCAGCCCCAGGTCAAAGAAAGCCTTTGCGGCGCGGGGAAGGTCGTCGTTGCTATGGATGTCCACGCCGGTCAGCAGGCTGGCTTCGGGCCGATTGGGCTTCATGGCCGTCAGGCGCGCGAGAATGGGACGCAGGCGGCCCGCCTTTTTCACCGAGACCGGGTCGGCAAACAGGGGCGGTTTCAGGTTTTCAGCCAGAAAGGACAGGCTTTCGGGCGGCAGATTGGCATCCAGCACCACCAGCGCCGCCCGGTTGAGCGCCTCCAGCTGCGTGGACAGATAGGCAGGGGTCAGCGCGTCGTAGATGGCCATGTCGCTCACCGCGCCCACGATCTCGCCATCGGCGTCGTTGAGGCACAGATAGGTGGAAGTACGCGCGTTGGGTACGGTCAGGCTGTGGCTCAGATCGATGCCCAGCTCGCGGCAGCTGTGCTGAATCTGCTGGGCATGGGCATCCTCGCCCATGGCGGTCACCATCAGCACCCGTTTGCCAAGGCGGGACAGGTTTTCCGCGATGTTGCGGCCCACGCCGCCCAGCGTGACGGTCACGCGGCCGGGATTGCTGTCCGCCGGTACCAGTGCGCTGTCCGGCGTGCCGCCGATATCCACGTTCACCGCGCCTACCACTGCCACATAGGCGCCCTCGCCCAGCAGGTAACCGCGCCCGCGGATCAGCCCCTTGCGCATCAGGTTGGAGATATGCACCGCCACCGAGGAGCGCGTAATGCCCGCCCGCTGCGCCAGCTCCTGCTGGGAGATCAGAGGATTATCACGAATCCATGCCAGGATTTCCTGTTCGCGTCTGGTCATGTGGCACCTCGATTACTAAGCATATCTTTAGTATACACAACAAATGCTTACATGTCAATGCGGTATTGGAACAAATCAACGCAAAGAATACTCCTTTTTCAGGCTTCTCGACAGCAAAGGATGAACTTTCTTTTTGAACAAACACAGTTGCGCTTTTGAAAAATGATCCCTCAAGGTGCTTGTTCATTCCGGTTTTCCTGTTACTTCGGATGAAAGGCCCCTCCTTTACAGACGCAGGGCACAGACCGGACGAGGCCGGGGAAAGGCGCATGGCTTTTGTCTGGCCTTCAGCGGGGGTGTGCTGAGGTCAATAACAGGCTGGCCCGGGTCATCGGCACCCTGCCATGGGGGAACCAGCAGCATCAATGAGACCAGGGCGGGCGGCGTCGGCGCTTCTTGAGATGGAACGTATCAAGCAGGGCAAAGCAGAAAAAAGGCGCGGCGGTCCATGGTGAGATAAATCAAAAATTTATACTAATTATACAAATTAAAATCATGATATTTTATCTGGTATACTAGTGGACACATCAAAGAATTGATGCTAGAATTCTGATAAAAGAAAGGGTATGCCCAATATGTTCAAGGAGGGAGAAACTGCCATGAAAATGACCTTTCGCTGGTATGGCAGTCAGGCTGACCCCATTCCACTGAAGTACATTAAGCAGATTCCCGGCATGACGGGCCTGATGGGGCTTTTGGACCGGCCTGCCGGCGTGGTGTGGGAGAGGGAGGATATCAAGGAGCTGGTGGATGAGGTCCACGCGGCTGGGCTTGAGCTGGAAGTCATCGAAAGCGTGAACGTTCATGAGGACATCAAGACCGGTCTGCCCACGCGTGATGAGTACATCCAACACTATATCGATACGATCCGCAACCTGGCCCGTTATGGCATCAAGGTGATTGTGTACAACTTCATGCCGGTCTTCGATTGGCTGCGTACCGATCTGGCGAGGGTAATACCGGAGGATGGCTCCAACAGCCTGTACTTTGATGAAAAGGACCTGGGGGAAATGGGCCCCCTGGAAATTGTGCGCAGAACCGCCGCGGGCAGCCGTGGATTTACTTTGCCCGGCTGGGAGCCGGAGCGTCTGGCACTGCTGGAGACCACGCTGAAGCAGTACGAGGGCATGACGCCCGACACCCTGCGCGAGCACTTCAAGTACTTCCTGGATGCGGTGATTCCCGTGTGCGAGGAGGTGGGCGTGCGCATGGCCTGCCACCCGGACGATCCCGCCTGGCCCATCTTCGGCCTGCCGCGCATCGCCCACAGCCAGGAGGACTTTGACAAGATTCTCAAGCTGCATGACAGCCCGGCCAACACCGTGTGCCTGTGCACCGGCTCGCTGGGTTCCAACCCCGAAAACGACGTGCCGGCAATCATCCGTCATTTTGGAAAGATGAACCGGATCGGCGCCATGCACGTGCGCAACGTGAAGTACCTTGGATATCATCACTTCCGTGAGGCGGCGCACCTGTCCTCGGCCGGTGATCTGGACATGTACGCCATCATGAAGGCCATTTACGACACCTGTCCGGATACCTATGTGCGCCCCGACCATGGACGCATGATCTGGGATGAGCAGGGTCGCCCCGGCTATGGCCTGTATGACCGCGCGCTGGGCGCAACCTATCTCAACGGCCTGTGGGAGGCCATCGAAAAGCAGTAATCCGCGGCGCGCTGCCCGTTCCCGTGCGGGCGGCGGGCCGTGCCATACTGCCAAAGGAGGTTCCGATTCACCGTGAAACTTACGTATCAGGGCATCCGTGAAGCGCAGGCATGGCGTCAGGCCGGCATTGCGCTTCCCGGCTTCGACTGGCCCGCCATGTGCATGCATACCACCGATGAGCCCGTTTGGGTGCACTTTGGCGCGGGGAATATCTTTCGCGGCTTCATCGCCGGGCTGCAGCAGCGGCTCTTGAACAAGGGTCTGCAACGGAGCGGCATCGTGGCGGCGGAGACCTTTGACTACGATATCATCGACCGGATCTATGTGCCGCACGATTCCATGACGCTGATGGTCAGCCTCAAGCCGGACGGCGAAACGGAGAAGGAGGTCATCGCCTCCATTGCCAACGGGCTGAAGGCCGATTGCACAAATGCGAGGGAATGGAAGGCTTTGAAAGCCATTTTTGAAAATCCGTCCCTTCAGATGGCCAGCTTCACCATTACCGAAAAAGGCTACGGACTGCGGGACATGAAGGGCCAGCTGCTGCCCGTGGTAGTCGAGGATTTGAAAAACGGTCCGGAGCAGGCGCGGCACGCCATGAGTGTGGTGGCCGCCATGATGCTGGCACGATTCCGGGCAGGAGCGCGGCCCTTGGCCATGGTCAGCATGGACAACTGCAGCCATAACGGCGAAAAGCTGCGCCAGAGCGTTTTGGAAATTGCCCGCGGCTGGCGGGATAACGGGCTGGTGCCCTCTGCTTACGTGGACTGGATGTCCGATGAGGAGAACGTAAGTTTTCCCTGGAGCATGATCGACAAGATCACCCCGCGGCCCTCCGAAGCGATTGAGAAGCAGCTGGAGGCGCTGGGCGTGGAGGGCATGACCCCCATCATCACCGGCCGCCGCACCTACATCGCGCCTTTTGTCAACGCCGAGGTACCGCAGTATCTGGTGGTGGAGGACCGCTTCCCCAACGGCCGGCCTCCGCTGGAGCAGGCCGGTGTATACATGACCGACCGCGATACTGTCAACAGGACCGAGCGAATGAAGGTGACCACCTGTCTCAATCCCCTGCACACGGCGCTGGCGGTGTACGGCTGCCTGCTGGGCTATGAGAACATTGCCGCCGAAATGGGAGACAAAGAGCTGGTGGAGCTGGTCAAGCGTATCGGCTACACCGAGGGCCTGCCCGTTGTGACCGATCCGGGCATCCTCAGCCCCCGTGCGTTCATCGATGAGGTCGTGACCCAGCGCCTGCCCAATCCCTTTATCCCGGATACCCCGCAGCGCATCGCCACGGATACCAGCCAGAAGATTCCTGTGCGCTTTGGCGAGACGCTCAAGAGCTACATGGCCTCGCCCACGCTGGATCCTGCCTCGCTCACGGCCATACCGCTGGCGTTGGCCGGATGGCTGCGATATCTGCTCGGCGTGGACGATGAGGGTCGCGACATGGCCGTCAGCCCCGACCCCATGCTTGAACAGCTGCAGCAGGCGCTGACCGGTGTGAAGCTGGGGCAGCCTCAGAGTGTGCATGGCGCGATCCGGCCCATTCTGGAGAACAAGGTCCTCTTTGGCGTCAACCTGTATGAAGCGGGCCTGGCGGAGAAGGTGGAGAGAATGCTCTCCGAAATGCTGACTGGTCCGGGCGCGGTGCGCGCGACGCTGAAAAGGGAACTGCAATAAGGAGGGACAGGCGTGAGGCTGTTGGCGCGGCGCATGCGTGAAACAGGTCGGGAATATGCTTTGCGCAATCTGAAGGACAACATTATCCATCTGGAGCTGAAACCCGGCAGCATGGTCAGCGAAAACGAGCTGGCCGCACAGATGGGCCTGTCACGCACCCCTGTCAGGGAAGCGCTGATGGAGCTGTCGAAAGTGCGGCTGGTGGATGTCTATCCTCAGCGCGGCAGCGCCGTCGCCCTGATCGACTATGATCTCGTGGAAGAGGCGCGCTTTATGCGCGATGTGCTGGAGGGCGCGGTGGTGGAGCTGGATTGCGATGTGCTCACTGAAGACGCGCTTGCCAGGCTGAGAGAGAATATTGCGCTTCAGCGGCACCATCTGGCCGACGGGGCCATGGAACGGCTCTGGTCGCTGGACAATGCGTTTCACAGCCTTCTGTTTCAAATCGCGCGTAAGGAGCAGACCTATCAGATGATGACCGGATTCACCGCGCACTTTGACCGGGTCAGAAATATGTCGCTGGTCACGGTGAAAAACAGCAAGATCGTGGATGACCACGCGCTGATCGTGGATGCCCTGGCCGCGAGGGACAAGGCCGCGGTGCGCCACTTGATGGCGCACCATCTCAGCCGCTATAAGGTGGACGAAGCGGCGTTGCGCGCCCACTATCCCGCGGAGTATTTCAAGCAGGCAAAATAAGGGGCTTTGGCGGCACCACCGGCGCCGTGGAGGTCGGCCTGTTCAGGGGCACCAGCCATGCCTGACCGCTGGTTCATCAGGCGACGTCCTTCCTGCACTTTTTTTGTCTTCCCCTTGACAGCCCGAACAAAGCCTGTTATCATTCCGCACATGGCGATGACGGGAAGAGTAGCTTGCCCGCAAGACCTTCGCAGAGAGCCGCCGGGGCTGGAAAGGCGGCAGGGTCGGGAAAGCGAAGAACATCCCCGAGCATCCGTCCCAAAGGGCAGGAAGCCTCAGTAGGCACGGACGGGCGCGCCCGGTACAGCGCGGGGGGATCAATGGCGTTCCCTTTTGTGAGCGGGACATGTTCTGTCCAACGCGGGTGGTACCGCGGAAGGCTTTGGCCTTTCGCCCCGGAGATGCCGGGGCGGGGGGCTTTTTTCATACCCGGCGACAAGGGAGGTTGCAGCTTTATGGAAAGAACGCATTACTGCGGAACCCTGCGCCGCACGCACATCGGCCTGCAGGCTACGGTGTGCGGCTGGGTGCTGACCTGCCGCGACATGGGCGGCGTCATCTTCGTGGATGTGCGCGATCGCGAGGGCGTGGTGCAGACGGTCTTTGACCAGGCCGTGGCGGATCCCGCCAGCTTTGCGCTGGCTGAACGGCTCAAAAATCAGAGCGTGGTGCAGATCACCGGCGAGGTGCGCCTGCGCGACGAAAGCACCTATAACCCCGCCCTGCCCACCGGTGAGGTGGAACTGGCGGTCAGCCATATGGAGGTGCTCTCCTCGGCGGATACGCTGCCCTTTTCCCTGACCGACGAGGAGCCTGTGCGCGAAGAGGTGCGGCTCAAATACCGCTATCTGGACCTGCGCCGCCCGCAGATGTACCGAAACCTGCTCTTTCGCCACACGCTGCTGAGCGAGGTGCAGCGCCTTCTCAACGATCAGGGCTTTTTGCAGGTGGAAACGCCCATCCTGTGCAAATCCACTCCGGAGGGCGCGCGCGACTATCTGGTCCCCAGCCGTGTGCACCCCGGCACATTCTATGCCCTGCCCCAGAGCCCGCAGATCTACAAGCAGCTTTTGATGGTGTCGGGCATCGACAAATACTATCAGGTGGCCCGCTGCTTCCGCGACGAGGATCTGCGCGCCGACCGTCAGCCCGAGTTTACCCAGGTGGACATGGAGCGAAGCTTCGTGGACCAGGAGGATATGCTCGCGTTTCTCACGGATCTGTTCACCCGGCTGTTTGAGCGGGTGATGGGCCGCCCCGTGCCGCATCCCTTCCGGCGGCTCACCTGGCTGGAGGCCATGGACCGCTATGGCAGCGACAAGCCGGATCTGCGCTTTGATCTGCCCATCGTGGATGTGAGCGACATCGCGGGCCGCGCGTCGTTTTCCGTCTTTACGGAAGCGCTGAAAGGCGGCGGAGTGGTGCGAGCCATCAATGTCAAGGGCGCGGGCGCGGTCTTTACCCGCTCCACCATTGAGCTGCTCACCCGCCAGGCCGTTCGCCTCGGCGCCAAGGGCATGGCCTGGATTCTCTACCGCGAAAATGGGGAGATCAACTCCATTCTGCCCAAGTATTTTGAACCAGAGGTGTGGCGGGATCTGGAAATGCGCATGGACGCACGGCCCGGCGACTTCATCCTCTTCTGCGCCGACGGGCTGGAGGCGGTGCGGCGCGTGCTGGGCGGCCTGCGCCTGAAATGCGCGGACCTGCTGGGATTGACCGACCCTGGCGATTTCCAGTTCGCGCTGGTGACGGATTTTCCCATGTTTGAATACAAAAAGGACGAAAAGCGCTATGCCGCCATGCACCACCCCTTCACCATGCCGTTTCTGGAGGATGTGGAGCTGATGCAGGACGACGAGACCAAACCACAGGTGCGGTCGCAGGCCTATGATGTGGTTCTCAACGGCGTGGAGCTGGGCAGCGGCAGCGTGCGCATCCACCGCGCGGATATCCAGCAAAAGGTGTTCCGCGCCCTGGGCTTTGACAAGGAGGAAGCGCGCGAACGCTTCGGATTTTTGCTGGACGCTTTCCGCTTTGGCACGCCGCCGCACGCGGGGTTTGCCTTTGGCGTGGACCGGCTGTGCATGCTGCTGCTGGGTGCGCCTTCGCTGCGCGAGGTCATCGCCTTCCCCAAGACCAAGGATGCACGCTGCCCGCTCACCGGCGCGCCGGACTACGTGGACGCCTCGCAGCTGGAGGCGCTCAAGCTGGGTGTGTCCGTGGCCGAGACAGGCAGAGAGGAACACGTCCGCACGCTCCGGCGGGAGGCGGTGGAGAACGCGGCCCTTCTGTCCATGCTCCCCCTCTCGCCCGGCGAGGAGGAACGCATGAGCCGGGAATTCGCCGCCATCGTGGACTTTGCGGGCGAGCTGGCCGGGCTGCAGCGCGAGGCGCCCCCGCGGCCGCGCACCGTGCCCGAAACGCAGTTTCTGCGGCCCGACGAGCCCGGCGAGAGCCTGCCCATTGATGAGGTGCTCATGAACGCATCTACCGTAGCGGGCCGCCTGATCACCGTGCCCAAGACCTTTGACTGAAAGGGAGGCGCTTTGTCCTATGAAGCCCATTCCGGCGCTTTGCCAAAAGACCGTGACGGAGCTGTGTGCCCTGCTGGACGGCGGGCAGATCACCTCCGTGGAAATCGTTCAGGCGTACCTTCGCGCCATTGACGCGCGTGACGGCGAGGTGCACGCCTATCTGGAAACCTATCCCGACGATGCCCTGCGCGAGGCCGCGGAGTCCGACCGGCGGCGCGCGCAGGGGCGGAGGCTGTCGCCACTGGATGGCGTGCCCATCGCCGTGAAGGACAATCTGGTCATGCGCGGGCGCGTGTGCTCCTGTGCAAGCCGCATGCTGGAATCCTTCCGCTCGCCCTATGACGCGACGGTGATTCAAAAGCTGCATGCTGCCGGCATGCCCATCCTGGGCCGCCTCAACATGGACGAGTTCGCCATGGGCGGCAGCACCGAAAACAGCGCATTCGGCGTTACGCGTAACCCGTGGAAGCTGGACTGCGTTCCGGGCGGCTCGTCGGGTGGCTCGGCGGCGGCAGTGGCGGCGGGCATGGCCCCCGCGGCGCTGGGCAGCGATACGGGCGGCAGCATTCG
>OLQT01002215.1_pt1 | contig 10801 bp, 12 predicted proteins | sample 1672651 | NCBI WGS metagenome assembly OLQT01 (sample SAMEA3136709, study PRJEB25190) | human gut metagenome | biome: human gut; feature: human-associated habitat; material: faeces | place: Austria | collected 2013 | reverse complement strand
CCGGGAGAAGAACTACTACATCATCGAAGCCCAGCGCGACAAAATTGCAGAACTGGAGAAGCGCAACGCGCAGCTGACAGCGGAAAACACCCAGCAGGCCCGACGGCTTGCGCAAAAAGCCGCCGAACTGGACCACAAGCTGGATTCGCTGCATCATGTGGATACGCTGCTAGAGACTGTGTCAGAGACGGCGTACAATCAGGCTTTATCCGTTGTGGCGGATATGACCATCCGGGAAACGCAGAAAGCAGACAAAGCGGTCATCACAGCACAGATGGAGCAGGTTTACGCGCAGGATGGTTTTATGCTCCCGCATACCCGCAGGCTGATTCTCCAATGGCTGGAAAACGCCAGGAAAGCCATCGAGCTTTCCGCCAAGTCGGTGCTGAAAAGGGTAATGACAGTGCTTCGAAAGCCGGAAGACCGCGCCGCCGGCGTGAGGCGCATCCGGGAACAGGCCCGGCCCTTGATCCGTGAGGTGCTGCAAAGCTACAAGGCGCAGTTCAAAGAAACGAAAACCCGCCATTACGACATGGAACGCTGATGGATCACCATGCACATTCCTGTTTTCAGAAAGAAGGTGTTTATGAACCTGTTTGAAACCGTTAAGACTGCCATTTCCGTAGGGCAGGCAGCTAAGCGCTACGGGCTGACCGTTGGAAAAAACGGCATGTGCTGTTGCCCCTTTCACGCGGACAAGACCCCGTCCATGAAGCTCAACGAAGCCTATTACGATTGCTTCGGATGCAAGGCCCATGGGGACGTGATCGCCCTGACCGCACAGCTGCTGCACCTGCCGCCGGGAAGCGCGGAAGCAGAGTTGGCGCAGGCCTTCCACGTGGACATCAGCGCCTGCCAGGGCCGGGGAAAGGAGCGAAGGAGGCAGTGCTACCAGCCGGATACGGTTGCCCTGGCCCATCGGCTGGCCGCCATCCGCGAAAAGGACACCACTCAGGAGCGGGATGTATGGCTCAAGCATGCACAGAAGGTGCTGACCACGTATCTGCGGCTGCTCCGGACGTGGAAGGAGCGCTATGCCCCTCGCTCTGGGGAGGATGTCTGGCATCCGCTGTTTCAGGAGGCGTGCCAGCGGGAGGCATGGGTGGAGGAGCTGCTGGCCCAGAGCGACGATCCCCTAGAGCGGGACTTTCTCTATGACGCCTGCAAGAAGGAGGTGGATGCCATTGCGGAACGAATCGCCCGTGACCAACCGGGAGCCACCCATGAGCCAGGAAGGGCTGGATGCATCCTATGCGGCCATCCGGGAGGCGCTGGAAAAAAACAATCGGGGCAACGTGGTCAACTCCCTGCAAAATTGCGTCCTGGCGCTGACCCACGACCCTCTGCTGGGCGGACACATCCGCCGGAACCTGTTCAACGAACGCCTGACCATCGACTGCCCTCTGCACTGGGTGCGGGAATCGTCCGTCATCAGCGATACGGACCTGGCCTTTCTTCAGCTGCATCTGGAGCGGCACTACGGGCTCAAGGCGGAGCGCTGCCTGCCGGGGGCGCTGAAAATCGCCGCCACGGACAACGCCTTCCACCCCGTGCGGGACCGCCTGCGCGCCCTGCGCTGGGACGGCGTTCCCCGGGTGCGAAACGCCCTGCCCCATTTTCTCGGCGCGGAGGTGAACGACTATCACGAGCGCTGCCTGCGCACCTTCATGCTGGGAGCGGTGAAACGGGTGTTCCAGCCGGGGTGCAAGTTTGAGCTGATGCTGGTGCTGGTGGGCGGCCAGGGCGCGGGCAAGTCCACCTTCCTGCGCAGCCTGGCCATGGAGCCGGACTGGTTCTCGGACGACCTGCGCAACCTCAGCGACAAGGACGTGTTTCACCGGTTGAACGGACGGTGGATCATTGAAATGTCCGAAATGGTGGCCACCGCCAATGCCCGGAGCATCGAGGAGATCAAGGCCTTTCTCTCCCGGGAACGGGACTTCTGCCGTCTGGCCTACGACCGCTTCGGCGCGGACCATCCCCGGCAGTGCGTGTTCGCGGGCACCACCAACCGCATGGACTTCTTGCCCATGGATCGCAGCGGAAACCGACGTTTCCTCCCCGTGCAGGTGGACGCCAGCAAGGCCGACTGCCACATCCTGGATGACCCGGAGGAGTCCAGGGCGTATTTTGAGCAAATGTGGGCGGAAATCATGGCGCAGTATGATTCCGGGGCGTACACCACCTATTTGTCCAAGGCGGAGGAAGCAACGCTCCTGCATGAGCAGGAGGCCTTTGCCCAGGAGGACACCCTGGCCGGGCGGATCTATCACTATATGGATCAGTTCCAGGGAGACAAGCTCTGCACCATGCAGATTTTCAAGGAAGGGCTGGACCATATGTTCGATGAGCCGAAAGCCTATGAGACCCGGGAGATTCGGGAGATCGTGGACGAGGGAATCCGCCGGGGCGAGATCAAGGGCTGGCGCAGGTATGAGAACAACCGGCGCTTTGCCAAGTACGGCCGTCAGCGGGGCTGGGAGCGCATGATCCCGGAAAAAGTGTCGGAACCGCAGCAGATGGCTTTCATGGTGTTGGACGAACCAGACCTGCCCTGGAAGGATGAACCCGAAGGGCAACAGTCGTTGCCAGAGCGTTGACGCCTTCGTTGACGGGTCAAACCTTGATGTTGCAAGGGTTTCCGGCCTTTTGACCCACTTGACAACAGAGAAATGGTGAATAAAGAAACAAGACAAAAGCTGTGGGAGCTTCGCAACAAAAGAGTAAAAACCACTGTTGCCGCGTTGTCACGTTGCCACAGCTTCTGTCTATGCCATATCCAAAAGAAAGAGAGGTCGATTCATGTATCGCAGAAAATATTCTACAAAGTTCACGGAAGCGGGGCAGCCGTTCGTGAAGGGGCTGGCTCAGCTGTCGCCGTTTATGACCATCCCGGAATTGCAGGCATATTTGCACATCTGCCGCCGGACGGCCTATACGCTGGTGCATCAGGAGGGTTTCCCGGCCTACCGGGTGGGACGCTCCATCCGCATTGACCGCAAGGAGCTGGAGGACTGGATGCGCAGGCGTTCCGCCAGCACAATGACCTGAAACCCCAAATATGCATTGCCCCTGCGTCCTTGATCTGGTATCATAAGGGTGGGCGGATACCGTCCTGCACCTTGACAACTGAACCGGAAAGAATCGCAGGGGCATTACTTTTACAAGGAGGAAAACAGATGCCCCGGCAGACACTGACCAAACGCGCCGACGGGCGCTACGCCTGCAAATATGAAGGCCATTTCTTTTATGGTAAAACAGCCAATGAGGCGTTTCGCAAGCGTGATGATTACGTCCGCATGCAGGAACGAGGATATAACATGGGTCTGATCGACACATCCTTTGCGGAGTATGGGGAGACCTGGCTTGACACCTATCGGACCAAATGCAATCCCATGCAGCATCGACAGTATCAGAGCTTCATCGACTATGCTTCTGAGCATTTTGGTAAAAAGATGCTAAGAAGTATCACGGCCACCGATGTTCGGCGACTTTACAACGCGCTGGCAGGCTATTCTCAGAGCCACATCAACAAGTTTGCTTCCACGATCCGCAGTATCTTCCGAGCGGCTTTGCAGGATGGCATCGTGATTCGCAGCCCTGCGGAGATGGCACAGCCACCGAAGGGAGAGGCTGGAAGCCACAGAGCCCTTGAAATGTGGGAGCGGGAGTTGATTGAGACAACCTATGCGGAGCACGACTTCGGTCCGGCCGCCATGGTGATGCTGTATACCGGCCTTCGCCGGGGTGAAGTGCTGTATCTGGATGTGGACCGGGATGCGGACTTTCAGAAGAAAACAATCACCGTGCGCGGCGCGGTGTCCTTCTGCAAGGGAAACTGTGGCATGGTTACCGAAGGTAAAACAGTCAATGCACGCCGGACCATCCCCATGGCTGATCCGGTGGCGGAGGCCTTGCGGGGCCACCATGGGCTGCTGTTGACCAAGGAGAACGGCGGCATGATGTCGCAAGCCGCCTTTGAGCGGAAATATCAGTCCTATATCACTTTTCTGGAGCGCAAACTCAACGGCTATCCCAGATGCCAGTACGGGCGTACCCGGGCGCACAAGGCTTTGCTGGCGGAGGGTAAGCCGCTGCCGCCCTTCAGGGAAATCGACATTCGCTGCCATGATTTCCGCGTGACCTTCTGTACCACCTGCTACAACGCGGGCATTCCGCCCAAGACCACCCAGATCTGGATGGGCCATGCGGACACGAAGCTCGTGATGGATGTCTATACCAAGCTGACTGTAGAAAAGGAACAGGCGGACGCGTTGCGGCTGAACAATTTTCTCAGCCGGAGGGGTGTGAAAGAACAGGAAACAGGAAAGGAAATAAACGTGGAATCCCTTGCAAAATAAGGAGCTGACGGAGGTACCATATGACTACCATTTGACTACTTGCAGGCCGTAAAATTGCGTTGCAAAGGGTTGCAAATCGTCCCCAAGGGCATTTTTGAGGAAAACAAGGAAATTCGAGAGCAGCGGAAGGTAATACATAAAAATGTGTTATTTGGTCATGCGCTCGGTCAAACACTGCTGTTTTTGCCCAAAAACGCAAAAAAAGAAGCAGCTTTGCAACTGCTTCTCTGGTGAGCCCGGCGGGATTCGAACCCACGACCTTTTGATTCGTAGTCAAACACTCTATCCAGCTGAGCTACGAGCCCACATGTTTTAAGGGGTTCCTTAAAACAGCTTCGTTATTATAGCAAACTTCAAGGGAAAAAGCAACTGTTTTTTTGAATTTTTTTGTATTTTGTTTGGGAGGATGAATTCTCGGGCTTGTTTGCCATTCCTTTCTTCCTTTCGCTCTTTTTTTCATGTCTTTCCCTCCTCTTTTTTCGTTCCCCCTAGTTAACTGCTGCCCCTTTCCCTTAGTAAGGACATCCCTTTCCTTGCTGCTGCATTTACGTTGGGAATTCATGGATGCTTCTTTCAGCCTCCCGCCTGTGCAGGGCAACAGCATTTCACTTTTTCCCATCCCTGAAATAAAATTTTTTCCATCATTGTGCTGCACGTTGGGTTGAAAATCCACCCCCATATCAAAAAGCTCACACTCTCTTAAATATAGCGATCCAATAAATTAGCGTGAATAGCCACAAAAGCGAAACCATCCAGAACAGTCATGTGAAGAAATCGTTTTGAAAGCAGCACGAACAGCATCCGGCAGCTTCTCCAACAAACGAACTTTTGCCTTTCTCAGAAAAGCCTTGAGTTTAGACCACATCTTCTCAATAGGATTCAAATCAGGGCTGTACGGTGGCAGATAGAGGTATTGAACGCCAGCCTGCTCCAATAAATCCTTTATTGCCTGTGTATGGTGAGAACGCATATTGTCCATCACAACGATCGAGTCGGGAGAAAGTGTCGGAATAAGAATGTTTCTCAGATAATCAACAAATCTTTCTGAAGTTGTTCCTCCTGAGTATGTTGTATAGGCAGCTTCACCATTCAGCCGAATCGACGATAAGACAGTTATGTTTTGTGGTTTCCACAGAGGCACAGCATCAACTGCGCGAGAACCACCCTTTGAGCGGGCATAACATCTCGTCATGTTGATATTGATTCCACTTTCGTCCAGAAAGACAAGTTTTTCAGGGGCGTACCCGGACATATTCTCTTTCCATGCTTTGCGTTTTTCCTTCACATCGGGGACGCTCCTGTTCGCTGGCATGAAGCGACTTCTTTTTACGGCGATATCCAAGTTTGAGCACTGCTTTACGAACTGTTTCATTACAGGCTTTGAGTTGAAGTGTATCTATGATTTCTGCAATCGTGATGTCGGGCTTCTCTTTCAGCAACTGTTCAATGTTGCGGATATTTTCCTGGCTCAAAGCTGATTTACGTCCGCGAAGATAGGTTCTAGTTTCGATGGAGCCAGTTTCTTCCAGCTGTCTTTTCAGGCGATATACCGTGCCTCGATTGACAGAGAAGTTTTCAGCGACTTCTCTTGCATTGTGTGTTTTCTCCAATGCCTGAATCAGAAGTTTTCTTGCTTCATTGTGCAACATTTGAATCGCCTCTTTGACTCTATCTTACACCTTTTGTCAAGTTGTAACTTTATTTGATCGGACTGCTATAATTAGTCCGCTGCAATCGAAAGAAAAGGCCTGAACATCGTCATACCATTCCCCGCAGCTGCGTCCTCCGCCATTTCCGTAAACCGTCGGGTAATTCGCCGCAATATCAAGACATTTTGAAACGAGTTCTGCGGCGGTCATAACTGTTTCTGCGTTTGCTTTTTCCATTAGGAAAGCAAATGCGCACAAACTGATAACAAGCACCAAGGTTAGGATTCTTTTGGCAATTTTCATTTTTTCATCCTTCTTTTTTGATTTTCAGACAGATTCATTTCTGTTATGACCTCGATGAATCGTCAAGCAACAGAAATAAACGATCCTTTGATGACCCCAATTTCAACCGTTTCCCCTATTAATCCAAAATTCCCACCCCTTGATAGCAGAACGATCATTCGGCAAAAAGAAATTTCATCAACCACGATGCCTAGAGAGCACATTAGAACTACGGATTTATTATATCATCTTTATTTTATTTTTTCAACCATTTCAAAACAGCTCAAATAAAAAGAATCATTTCACACGAAGGAAACCGCTGTCAGAAAAACATTTTCCTCCTTATAAAAAGGCCTGAAAGCGTTTGGACTTGATATTGCCCTCAAAAAAGTTTATGTAATGAAATCCTTATCCGCTCCAATCCGCACGCTTCTTCTTTCTGGCGAAAAACGTCTCACTTCCGTCATTGCTAATCGCGCTGCCGCTGTGCTAAGGTTGTGCTGTTCGGGCAAAGAGGCCGGAATGTACCGATTTTTCAAAGAAGAAGGGAAGCAGGGCGATGAAGAAAGAGGCGTGGAAGATCGCACTGAGAGAATCGCTGCCGATTCTGCTCAGCTATGTTTTTATTGCCATTGCCTTCGGCATCACCATGTCGGACGCTGGCTATCCATGGTATTTGTCGCTCTTGTCCAGCGTGGCGCTGTATACGGGCGCGTATCAGTTCGTGCTGGTATCTTTGATGGCGGGCGGCGCGTCGCTGGTGACAGTGGCGGTGACAGCCCTCTTGATGAACAGTCGCCAGCTGTTTTACGCGCTGAGCTTTGTGGATGAATTCCGCAGCATGGGCAAAAGGCTGCCGCTGATGGTTCACACGCTGACGGACGAAACCTACGCAGTGGACTGCAGTCTGCCCCGCGACCTGCCCGAACGGAAGAACGTATTGTTTCTGGTGGCGGTGCTCAGCTATGCCTACTGGATCCTCGGCACCCTGCTGGGAGCGGCGCTGGGCCAAATCCTTCCCTGGAATCTGGAAGGCATCGATTTCTGCATGACGGCGCTGTTTGTAGTCATTTTGATTCAGCAGTGGGAAAAGACCAGCGATCATTTTCCGGCGATCCTGGGCGGAGGAATGGCGCTGATCTGTCTGCTGATGCTGGGGCCCGACCGCTTTATGCTGCCCGCTTTGCTGATTACGTCCGGAATCCTGTTTGTTTCCAAAACCGGGGAGGTGCAGAAATCATGAGTCTTTCTTCCGCAGCGGCGGCAATCCTGCTGGGAGCTTTGATTACGCTGGGGCTACGTTCCGCGCCTTTTCTGGTGTTCAGCAAACGGCACATGCCGGAAAAGCTGGTTCGGTTAGGCGAAATGCTGCCCTCGGCCATTATGGCGGTGCTGGTGGTTTACTGTCTGAAGGACGCAGGAACCGATTGGTTCGGCATCGGCCTGCCGAAACTGGCGGCGGTGGTCATCGTTGCGCTCGCTTATCGTCTCAGCCGGAACACGCTTCTGAGTATTTTTGTGGGTACAGCCGGGTATATGCTGCTGATTCGGTTGCTGTAGGAGATCGAAAATGGCAGCGGCAGGATATTGCCTGAAACTCGAGCTTATTTTATGCATACTGCCGTACAATTTCTTCCAGCCCGGCCAGACCATTGTGAAATCCCTTGCCGTTATCCATCACCACGTCTGCGGCCGCCCGGTAAATGGGCATCCGTTCGTTATAGATGCGTTCGATTTCCTCCCGGCCCTTCTGGGCCAGCAGGGGGCGTTTTTCAGCGCGGATATCCAGCATGATGTCGTCAATCGGACGGTCGATGAGCACAATGATGCCGTGATTTTTCATCAGACGGCGGTTGCATTCCCGCAGGCAAACGCCGCCGCCGGTCGAAATAATTCCCGGAACGGCGCCTGCCAATTCCTGCAGAAGGCGGGTCTCCCCATCGCGGAAAGCCTGCTCTCCAAAGGTCTGGTACAGCTGCGCAGTGTCCATGCCGGTGGTCTCGGTCAAATAGACATCCGTATCCAGATAGGGAATCTGCAATTTGGAAGCCACCCTGCGCCCCAGGGCGCTTTTGCCGCTTCCAGGCATCCCAACCAGAAAGATATGTCGATCCATTTTCCCGGTTCCTCCTTTGTGTTCCGTTTCAGGCTCCTAACTGAGGCTGACCCGGCGTCTGCGCTGCCTGTAAGGTAAAACGGAAACCCGCCCCTGTATCCAGAGGAAGGACTTCAATACTTTGACCGTGCATTTCCATAATTTGTTTGCAGATGCTCAGTCCAAGACCTGTTCCCTTTCCTGCTGTATGGGCTTTCTCAGCCATATAAAAGCGCTCGAAGACATGCGCCCGATCTTTTGCGGCAATGGGTTCTCCGTCATTTTCAATCTCCACGGCAACAATATTATTTTGCATCATTTTGGTACGAATTGTCAAGTGCCCATTTTGAGAAATATATTTCAATGCATTATCAACAATATTCAATACCACCTGAGAAATCCGGTCGCTGTCCGCGTGAACCATGCAGGGATCCGCCTCAAAGTCCAGCTGTAAATCCAGCGCCTTCTGTTCAATGTCGTTCATTCGGCCGATCAGAAGGCGGCGGATCAATTCGTTGATGTCAAAATCCGACCATTGCAGCTTTTCCACGCCGTTGTCCATGCGGCTCAGCTGCAGAAGATCGGCGATCAGCCGTTTCATCCGATTGGTTTCGTCGAAAACGATCTGTAAATAACGCGGATATTCCTCCTGCGGAATGGTGCCGTCCAGCATTCCCTCCACGAAGCCGTGAATGCTGGTAACAGGCGAACGAAGCTCGTGGCTCACGTTGGATACAAATTCCTTTCGGCCTTCCTCCACCTTTTCCAATTTGGCGGCCATGACGTTGAACGCGCCCGCCAGCTGGCGCACCTCATTCACGCCGGTAACGGAGGCCCGGGCGCTGAGCTCGCCCTTGCTCATTTTTTCCGCCGCATGGGTGATGACCGTCAGGGGCTTGATGATGCCGCGGGTATACAGCGCCGTGCCCACGATGGCCACAAAGGCGGCCAGCGCAAAGCCGATCAGCACCTGCAAAAGCAAGGCGTGGTAGGGCGCTTCGATAACCTGCGCGCTGGTGTGGATCAGCACCGCCCCCTGCACGTCCTCGTCCTGCACATAGGGCACAGCCACGGTCATGATTGCGCCCCGGGAGGCGTTGGTGATGCGCTTCTGCACCTCCTTGCCCTTGAGCACGTCCAGCATCAGCTGCCCCAGCTCGTCGGAATTCAGGGATTGCAGCATCGCGCCCGCGCTGTCCTGCAGGGCGGCCTGCATGTTGTCCATCACATGGCCGGAGCGGTCCACGATCAGGATGTAGGCCCCGTAATCCTCATAGACGCTCCGGGCCTTCCATTGCAGGTATTTCATGGTGGAATCGTCCGTGATCCATATGCTGGAGGAATCCAGATTGGCCGCCAGATAGGCGATCTCCCGGGCCTGCACCAGCAGCCCCTCCATGCGGCTGTTGACCATGGCTTCCCGAATGGACAGCACGGAAAAGCCGGCGCTGATGAGCGCCATCAGAAGAATGACCGCCATGAACAGCGCCAGCAGCCGGTCAAACATGCTTTGACACAAAACGGTTTCCTCCCTTGTTAGGCGGGCTTGTAATCAAACTTGTAGCCCACGCGCCAGACGGTGTGGATTTCCCAGCCGTATTTTTCGCAGCCCGGCAGCTTTTCCCGCAGGCGCTTGATGTGTACGTCCACCGTGCGGCTGTCGCCGAAGAAATTATAGCCCCAGACCTGTTCCAGCAGTTGGTCGCGGGTAAAGACCATGTTGGGGTGCGAAGCCAGATAATACAGCACTTCCAGTTCTTTGGGCGGCATTTCCACCGGCTTGCCCTCGTAGGTCGCTTCATAGCTGGCCAGACTGACCGTCAGCCCCGGGAAGCGCAGCGTATCGTCCTTCTCCGGCTTTCCGGCGGGCGAGGCGTTTTCCGTCTCGCCGGGCGCGCGGCGCAGCACTGCTTTCACCCGCGCTACCAGTTCCTTATTTTCAAAGGGCTTGGTGATGTAATCATCCGCGCCCAGCTCCAGCCCCAGCACCTTGTCGAAGGTTTCATCCTTGGCCGTCAGCATGATGACCGGCACCTTGGAGGTCATGCGGATTTCCTTGAGCACCTCCAGACCGTCTTTCCCGGGCAGCATCACGTCCAGCAGCACCAGCGCGGGATTGCAGGTGCGGAACGCTTCCACCGCCGTATCGCCCCGGTCGCACTCCGTTACGCCAAAGCCCTCTTTTTCCAGATACAGCCGTACCAGATGGCTGATGTTGGGATCATCGTCCACCAGTAGAATGTGTTGCTTGTCAGCCATGAGCTGTTCCTCCTTCGTTTCGGCCTGCGAAAAATCTGCCGGTTCGTTTTTTCTTCTGATAGGGATTCACGGGGGCAGAGCCTTTTCAGACCCTCTGTTATTTCAGGGTAACGACGGTCACGCCCTGCTCGCCCTCGCCGTACATGCCGTCCCGG
>OLQT01002206.1_pt1 | contig 10835 bp, 9 predicted proteins | sample 1672651 | NCBI WGS metagenome assembly OLQT01 (sample SAMEA3136709, study PRJEB25190) | human gut metagenome | biome: human gut; feature: human-associated habitat; material: faeces | place: Austria | collected 2013 | reverse complement strand
CATCTCCCTGTCCATTCTCTACAAAGGAAGTGGTTGCACTTCTTGCGCCGGAATCCAGAACCAGTACATTCTGATATAACTTCTTTATGAATTCTTCCATCCTGTCTTCCTGGCCATTATATTTCTCATCCGCATAAGCCCAGGCTGCCAGATAGTTCCATCTTGCACCTCCGGAGGTCTTTGGGTTCGGTGTGATCACATCGACATCATCTCTGACAAGATCATCCCAGTCCTGAATATCTTTGGGATTTCCTTTTCGTACCAGAAATACAATTGTAGAGGTATAAGGAGCACTATCATCCGGCAGTTCCTCTTTCCAGCCTTCATCGATCATTCCTGCATTCTCGATCGCATCAACATCATATTCCAGTGCCAGTGTCACCACATCTGCCTGCAGGCCGTTGATCACTTCCAGAGCCTGCTTGCCGGAACCACCATGGGACTGGATCACATCTACATCCTGTCCTGTTTTTTCTTTCCAGTGTTCTTTGAATATTTTATTATAGGATTCATACAGTTCTCTTGTCGGATCATAAGAAACATTAATAATATGTACATTCGTTCCTGCTCCGGCATCGTAGGAACAGATGCCTGCAAATCCGGCGATTCCAAGAACTGCTGCCAGACAGAGGTTTCGAAATTTCTTTTTCTTCATTTGTGCCACTCCCTGTAGATTATTATAACATACGCAAATGATATGTTTTATGTTAATGGCATTATATACCAATAAACATATCTTTTAAATATGTTTATTAGAAAACGTTTGCACAGCTTGAAAATCAAGGGATTCCCTGCCGGAGAGGAAAGAAAATATTATGAGATTCATTATGAATAAACGGGGCATAAAAATGGATTTTCCGTCGAAAATGCGTGAAAAAAATAGCCGATTTGGGGGTGGAATCGGCTATTTTTTATAACAAATTCGGAAGGGGAGCCGCGCTTCTATGAGATGGGTGCTGAAATAGGAACGTTGAAAGGGCGCTAAGAATCCGCTAAGAGGGCCGGTCTTTTCAGAGCGGGGAGCGTTAACATGATGTTAACAAGTCAGTTTTCCCGAAATCATAGTAGAAAATACACTAAAAATATTGGATTGGATGTAGACTTTTGGCTGCTCCTGTGGTATACTATGTTCGTCCAGTCAGGAGGCGTGTCGGAGCGCCTGTGAAACGGTAATCTGCGCAATGCCATTCCAGGCAAAATCCCACACATGCGGCAGCTCATCCTCACCGATTTGGGGGCGGGCTGATACGCTTTTGTTCCGAGACGTCACTGTGGGTCTTCGCATCTGCGTTCGCCCGAAAGGGAGGGACGCGGTCTGTCGGCTGTTTGCGTACCAGACGGACAGCGGACGGGGTTCATCAGCGCCTGCGGAGGCTCACAGTCCACCCGAAATGCCAGAGGAGGAAGAGGTATGAAAATGAACAAACTGCTGGCCCTGATGTTGGTGCTCGCCCTTGCGCTGAGCACGTGCATCTTCGCCTACGCGGAAAATGCGTCCGCGATTCCGGAGATCCCGGCGGAGCTGATCCCTGAGATCCCCGCAGCCCACGTGGAGGAACCGGTGGTTCCGTCTGCGGAGCCCGTGCAGGCTCCCACGATTCCTGCGGTGCTGCCTGCGGTGGAAACCAGCCAGGAGTTTGTGCCCACCCTGTCCTCCAACTATGCTTATATCAGCGGCGGCACCCGTCTGTATCAGACCGCCGCGAAGGACAAGCTGCTGGGCGCCTTCACCGGAATGAACACCGTGCGGGTGATCTGGCAGAAGGATTATTATAATGAAGCGGGAGATATCGAGTACTCCCTCTATCAGGCGGTCTTCTATGCCAATGGCGAGCGGGTGGAGGGTTACTTCTACGCATCCGCGCTGGGCTTCATCACCCTGAAGGACGAGGCCGAGCTGCTGGACGGCTCCGACGAGCTGAAGATCCTGACGGCGAAATTCGAATTTGCCGAAGAGAAAGCGCCTGCGGCGGATACCCCCTGCCTCAACACCAACGCGGTGAACCTGCGCAAGGGCCCGGCCAAGAGCGAGCCCAAGGTGGACAAGCTGGCCGAGGGCACGCACGTGGACGTGATCGAGTCCGTGACCAACGATGCGGGCGAGGTCTGGCTGAAGGTGACGGCGGCTGGCAAGACCGGCTATGTGCTGGCCAGTCTGGTGGACGGCTACAGCGCCCCCAAGGCGGAAGAGCCGGAAGCCGAACCGGCGGCGGACGAAGAGCCGGTGGAAGAGCCTGCTGAAGAGCCGGAAGCCGAGCCTGCCGAAGAACCGGCGGAAGCGCCTGAAGCACCTGAAGCCCCTGTGGAAGAACCCGTCCCCGCGCCCGTGGAGCGCAGCGTTCATGTGACCTTCTCCAAGGACGCGGACGAGCTGACCATCGGCACTACCGTTACCCTGACCGCCGAGCTGACCGGCTTTGAGAATACCTCCTACACCACCGTATGGCAGTACTGCACCGTGAACGCGGACGGCGAAGCCACCGGCGACTGGCAGGACGGCGAGCAGGACACCCTGACCCACACCTACACGCTGACCGAGAGCAACATGGGTCTGGCGTGGAGAATGCGCGTTACGATCACCACCGAGGACTGACTTCGTAAGGCCTCGAAGAGTAAACAAAACGGGAAGGAGAACCCAACATGAGAAACGGCCTGAAGAAAGTCATGGCGCTGGTGCTGACGCTGATGATGATCCTGTCGCTGGTTCCCGCGACCGTGTTCGCGGAGACCACCGATAGTAATACTGTCGTGGTGAAGGCTCCTGTTGCTCCGCAGAGTGAGGGAGACGAACAGGAAACTTATTCCATTGTGATCAACTATGTATTTGAAAATGACGAGCAGGCGGCTAACCCCTGGACGGCGACCATTGCCAAGGGCAGCAGCTACGCAGCGAATATCCAAAGCCCCACTGTGGTCGGCTATACGGCTGACCAGACGGTTGTCAATGTGAACGTGACCGATATTCAGGAGAATAAAACGTATAAAGTCACCTACAGGCCCGCGCTGGTAAACTTCACGGTCAAGCACTACCAGCAGAATGTGGACAATGACCAATACACGCTGGTGGAGACGGAAACCAAGACCGGCTACACGGAAAGCGAAGTGGGAGCCACTCTTGCCAAGACGTATGAGGGCTTCACGGCGCTGCTGTACGATACCACGACCAAAATTGCCGCTGACGGCAGCACGGAAGTGGAAATCTACTATGACCGCAACTACTATCTGCTGAGCCTTGAGCTGGATGGCGGCTACGGCGCTGACCCCGTGTACGCCCGTTATGGCGCGGCGATTGCCATCGATGACCCTGTAAAGGCAGGCTACACCTTTGGCGGATGGACTCCGGCCAAGCCTGAAACGATGCCTGCGTCGGATATGACTCTGACGGCACAGTGGAATGCGGGACAGGCGAATTATCAGGTTCAGTACTGGCTGGAAAACGCCAATGATGATAACTACAGCTATGATTCCTCTGTTCAGCGGAGCGCTGCTGTCGGCAGCAGCGTAAGCGGTTCTGGCGACAAAACATACCAAGGCTTTACCTTTGACCATGCAGACCAGAATGTAACCGTGAATGGTGACGGTACTTCCGTTGTGAATGTGTACTATAAGCGGAACGTGTATACAGTAACGTTCAAAAACGGAAATATCACTTGTGGAAAGGTGGAGCATCAGCATAGTCATGAAGAATGCTGCACAAAGACGGGCTTCCATATTTGGTGCAATACAAACAAATGCCCTTATGGCTATGAACATAAACATAGTAACAGCTGCTACTCGGGGGATTTAACCATCACCGCAAAATACGGCGCATTCATCGGCGATCAGTGGCCCGGCGGCGGCTGGTATGTAAATACAGATTATGATACCGCACAGAGTTATCTTGCTGTTATGCCGCTGGGTGGAAAAACTTTCTACAGAAAGCAAACAGGCGATAATGAGCAAGCTGCAACTTATTATGTGGAAGTGCTTCCCGGTGAATCCGGTACAACGACAGTAAACGGAAAAAAATATAAAGTTCATCATACTGATACTACGAATTACGATGGTACTCTTAGGGTTAGCGATGAGGAACGCTATGATTTGGAAGGCTTTACCTGCAACACAGGAATTAGTGCCGAAAATGGTGACAACTACAATGGCGCAAAATTCTATTATGACCGAAACAGCTACGAGCTGGTTTACAATGACCAGTATGGTACGCAGGTTTCTGAAAGTCTTCCTTTCGAACAGGTGCTGTCTGAATCTGTAAACCATAAAAATAATTATGTACCCGCATACCCCACTACACTGGAAGAAGGCGCATATCAGTTTGGCGGTTGGTATACCGACCCCGGCTGCGAACAGCCTGTCGACTGGACTGCCAAGATGCCTGCCGCGAAGGTTGTACTTTATGCGTACTGGGCGCCGGTTCAGCACACGGTAACGTTTGCGAAGAATGAAGGCGAGGAACCCGAGAAAACGGAAACCGTTGACCATGGCGCTCTCGCTCCCGAATATACGACCACAAATGGCAATTATAAGTTCATCGGCTGGTTCTACAAAGAAAACGGAGTAGAAAAAGCCTATACGCCTTCTATGCAAATCCGCAAGGATTTGGAATTGTACGCGAAGTGGCGTTCCGATGCGATTCTGCCTTACACCATTTACTACAAGCTGGAAGACGGTACGGTCATTGCTACCGAAACCACGGGCAGTGCGCTGGCCGGTGCAACGAAGACCTTTGACGCAAAGGCCGGGGATCAGTTGAATGAAGGCTATCGCACGGGCTACTTCCCGCAGACCAACAGCCATTCCCTGACCATGGATATCAATGGCAACAACGAGTTTACGTTCATCTATGTGCCCAAAGCGGAAGTAAACTACACAGTTCGCTACTTGGAAAAGGGCACGAATGCTGTCCTGCATGAAGAAAAGCATGAGTCCACAAGAGACGCGGTTGTTACCGAAAAATTCGTGACCATTAAAGGCTACCGCCCGGACGCTTACCAGAAGCGGCTGGTGCTGAGCGCCAATGAGAATGAAAACGTGCTGACCTTCTGGTATGAGAAGGATGATACTCACGCCCCCGTGCAGATTATCCACTGGACGCAGCACATCGCGGGCAATGGATACACTGAGTACCAGAGCAGCACGGATCTGGACGGCGTAATCGGCCAGACCTATACCGAAAACCCGTTGACGATTCCCGGCTATATCTACAACACGGCGAAGAGCAACGCCAGCGGCAAGCTGACGGCGGAAGGCCTTGTGCTGAACCTGTACTACGACCGCATCGAGTACCCCTACGAGTTCCGCTTCCTGGAGCAGGGTACTGACGACAATGTGCTGGCTGACCCCGAGAAAGGCAGCGCCCGCTATCAGGCGCAGGTGACGCAGACCGCGAAGGTCATCCCCGGCTATACCCTTGTAAGCCCGGAAAATCAGGCGATGAATATCGCCATTGAAGACCCCGCTAATGTGGCCAATAAGAACGTGCGGATCTTCTACTACACGGAAAACACCGTCAATATCACGTATGTGGCCGTGCAGCCTGCGGGCGCTGGCAATACGCTGAGCAGCTACGCCGATAATAACGTGAAGGCTGTCACCGGCACGGTGGAGGGCTCCATCCCGCAGCCCGCACCTACCTATAAGTTCGTTGGCTGGTTCAAGGACGAAGCCTGCACCATTCCCGTGGATGCGGCTTGGGTAGACGCGAACGGCAAGATTACGCCCCAGAAGGAAACCCTTGTGGAGGGTCAGCCTGCTATGGGCTATAAGGCCGCTATCTACTACGCTAAGTTCGAGCTGAACGCGGTAACGGTCACGGTCAGGAAAGAGGTCACTGGTAACTTCGGCGATAAGAGCAAGTACTTCAAGATCACCTATGGTAGCGGCGAAAACGATGCGATTCGAATCAATCACGGACATTCGCTGGAACTGCCAATGGAGGTTTTGGTGAACAGCACTCTGACCCTGACGGAAGAGTGTGAAGGTTACGCTGCAAGCGCTATTTGCAAAGTTGGCAACGATACCATTGCCACCGCAAGCGTGGTTTATGCGGAAGCAGCTACCAAAAAGAATCCCACGCTGACGTTCGATTTCTCTGTCGAGGGCAAGCAGCTCACCGGTGATGCGGTGATTATCATCACCAACCATAAGGACACCACCCCCGACACCGGCGTTCTGCTGGATTCCCTGCCCTACATCCTGATTATCGCCTGCGTGGCGGCCATCGGAGCGTTCATCGTCATCCGCCGCCGCAAGAACCGCGAGGACTAAGGAGTAAAGAAACCATGCCACCAAGGAACGGACAACAACCCGCGCAAAGGCCCGTTCAGAACCGGGGTCAGGGACGGCGCGAAGCCGTCCAGCCCCTGAACTGCGAGCAGAGGCGCATCCTGCAATGGCTGCGCAAGGTGCGCTTCCGTAAGCAGATTTTCGGCGGCGTAAATGAGCGCGACGTCTGGAAAAAGATCGAAGAGCTCAACGCCATGTACAATACCGCGCTGGTGGCCGAACGGGCGCGCTATGACGCCCTGCTGGAACAGCAGCGCTGGCAGTATGGCTATGGCGCGCAGCAGCCCGGCCCGGTTCAGGGGTATGACGCCCCTGAACCTGACCGCCAGCCCGCCTGGGAGGATGGGCACTGATGGCCGCCAAAAAGCCGCGTACCCTCGAAGAAGCCATCAAACAGCGCCGCGACCGGCTGGCCGCACAGGCCGATAACCGCAGCCTGCTCGTGCGCGTGGTGCTGCTGGCCGCCGTGTGCTGGGGCTTCTTCCACTTCCTGTTCATGATTACCCAGGTGAAGGGCATGGACATGTTCCCCGCCGTGAAGGACGGCGACCTTGCCATCGTGTTCCGCATGCAGCAGGAGTACGCCAAGAACGACGTTATCGCCTACCGCACGGACACGGGCACGAAGTTTGGCCGCATCGTGGCCCGGGCCACCGATGTTGTGACCATTGACGATAACGGCTCCCTCACGGTCAACGGCACTACCCAGACCGGCGAAATCCTCTATCCCACCTACCCGGATGAGGACGGCAGCCTGACCTACCCCTACACCGTGCCCGAAAATTGCGTGTTCGTGCTGGGCGACTACCGCACCCGCGCCACCGACAGCCGCTTGCTGGGGGCTGTATCGCTGGATCAGGTGGAGGGCAAGGTCATCACCATTCTCCGGCGCAGAGGGCTTTGACCCCGCGCCAACCTGTAACGGTATCGCCCCGGCTCCACTCGTCGGGAATGATATAGAAACCCAAAAAACTGAGAAACAAGGAGAGAAACAAAACCATGAAAAAGTTTGTAGCGATCCTCTTGACCCTCATGCTCGTGCTGGGCATGACTGCGGCGGTGGCCGAGGAAACCACCGATACGACTACCGCGACCATCAAAAAGCTTTATAAGCTGACCAACGCTGATACTACTTCTCCCGAAGAAACCTTCACCCTTGTGCAGACTGCTAAGAGCGTAAAGAACGGCGAAGCTACTACCGCTCCCGATCTGGACACCATCACCGGCGCTTCCTTTGCTGCGGGCGCTGCCACTGTTGACGGCTTGACCGGCGATATCACTGTTGCGCTTCCTGAGTATGACACGGTTGGCGTATATGAGTACATCCTGCGGGAAGTTGCCGGCACCACCGCTGGCGTTGCCTACTATGGCAACGACATTAAGCTGGTTGTGACCGTTGTTAACGGCGAAAATGGCAAGCTGCGCGTTGCTGCCGTTCACACTGAAGGTAAGGACGAGACGAAGAACGACACCTTCACGAACATCTACTCCGCTGGTAAGCTGAATATCACCAAGACCGTTACCGGTAATCTGGGCGACAAGTCCAAGTACTTTGAGTTCAAAGTGACCCTGACCGGCGAAACGGGCAAGACCTATGGCGAGACCTATGCTGTGAGCGGCGGCTCCTACGACACCAATCCTACCTCCATCAAGATCGGCGAAGAAACCACTTTCATGCTGAAGCATGGCGATACCATTAGCATTGCCAACCTGCCCTACGGCGTGACCTACTCTGTGACCGAAACTGCGGCGGATGGCTACACCACCACCAAGACCGGCGATACCGGCTCCATCAATGCTGCTGAGACGACCGCTGCCTTCACCAACAGCAAGACCGGCACCATCGACACTGGCGTGACCACCGAGAGCCTGCCTTACGTCGTGCTGATGGGCTTCGTGGTGCTGGCTGGCGCTGCCCTGCTGCTCAAGCGCAAGGCTCATAACAACTAATCATTACACTGGCATCTCATAGGAGCGCTACCCCGGCCGGGGCGCGGAAACCCCGGCCGGATAACCGCCCCTCATGAACCGGCATAAAAGGAGTGGCATGATGGGAAAGGGCTTCGTCAGATTCGCCAATGGTCTGATCAGTTTGGCTGTGGGCCTTTCTCTCCTGATCGCCGGGGCATACGCGGGCTACAGCCTGTGGGACAATCACCAAATCTATGCCGCCGCTGAAAACGTTCAGGATGACATGATCCAGCTCAAACCCAAAACCGATGAAAATGCCGGAGATCAGGGGCCGTCCTTCGCCGAACTCCTGCGCGTCAATCAGGATGTGAAGGCGTGGCTTACCCTTGATCATACCCAGATTGATTACCCCGTTCTTCAGGGCGAGGATAACTTCGCCTATATCAACACCGACGTTTACGGCAATTTCGCGCTGGCGGGCAGCATCTTCATCGACTCCCGCTGCGATCAGTACTTTGCCGACCCCTACACCCTGCTTCATGGTCACCACATGGAAAACAGCAGGATGTTCGGTGATCTGGATCTGTACAAGGATCTGGACTTCTTCCGGCAATACTATACCGGAACCCTCGTGATCCCCGGCCATCAGTGGTCCCTGCGGGTCTTCGCCTGCATGGTGGTGCCCTCGTCCGAGGAAAAAATCTTCAACCCCACCCTTTGGAAAAAGGATGGCGTCGGGAAGCTGCTCCCCTTCGTAAAGGCGGAAGCGCTTCACTATGACGCCGACACCGTGACCATGCTGGAGGACGCTATCGCAGCCGGCGAAACGCCCCCCCGGATCATTGCCATGGCCACCTGCTCGTCCGAGTTTACGGACGCGAGAACGATAGTACTGGCGGTTATGAACGACTACGGCCAGGAAAACAGGGAGGATGTTTGAATATGAAATCGAACCTTCGCGCCATTTTGGTCGCTGTGATTGCCCTGGCGCTGTGCCTGACCGCGCTCATGCCCGCTGCTTTGGCGGATTCGTCCGTGAAGGCTTCCGTGACGCTGCACAATGAAATCCAGCTTCGCGGCGGCTCCATCCCCTCCAAATACGACCGCTTCTACCTCCGTCTGACCCCGCTCGATTCCAACTGCCCCATGCCTATGGGCTACGCGGGAAAACCCTATGAGGTGGAAGTTGTCGGCTATGCCCGGAAAATCCCGGTGGATTTCCCCCCCATTAACTTCACGGAGCTGGGAATCTATCATTACAAAATTACGCTGCATCCGAAGAAAATCAATAAGCGTCTGGCCTATGATACCCGCTACTACGATGTGACCGTCAGTGTTTTCAACGGCGAAAACGGTGTCGAAACCGCTGTTGCCATGCGTCTGAATGGCGAGGGGGACAAGACCGACCTGGCGCTCTTCGTTAACCGATACGATAACGATCCCGGCACGGTTACGCCCACCGGCGTCAGTGAAAACTGGCCCTGGCTGGTCGCCGGAAGTCTGGCGCTGCTCATCGCCGCCGGATTCGTTTTCCGTACCCTCCGCAAGAAGGAGGGCGGCGCTCAATGAGCCGCCGAAACCCTGAAAACCGAAAATACAAGAGGGGCGCTGGCCGCGCCCTGCTTGTTTTTCTTCTGGCGGCGCTGATTCTGGCCGCGCTGGTGCTGGGCGCACTGGCGCTGGCCGAGCTTTACGAGCAGCATTCGCTGGATGATTTCTATTCCGCTCTGTCCCAGAGCAGCGGAACCGCCGCCGACGATCAGGAGGTCAGTCTGCCCCTGCTGGCGACCGTCCTGCCGGAGGCCACCGCCGCGCCGCAGACCTCCGCGTCCGCCGATCAAACCAACGAATGGGTGCCCCAGACCACGCTCCCGCCCTCTTATCTGGAGGTGGAGTCCGATTCGTCCGCGCAGGCCGTCTCCGAAAAGGACTTCGACCGCCTGCGGCAGACCATGCCGGACATTGTGGGCTGGATCCGTCTGGACGACAGCGTGATCGATTATCCCGTCGCTCACGGCGAGGACAACGATTACTACCTCAGCCATTTCCCCGACGGCACCAAGAACCGCTTCGGCTCCATCATGATGGACAAGGCCAACAGCGGCAATTTCAACGACACCGTCAATATCCTCCACGGGCACCACATGCGCGGCGGCTCTATGTTCGGCGGCCTGCACAACTACGAAAGCCGCGAATACTGGGAAACCCACAAGACCATCCGCCTCATGACCCCCGCCGGGGATTACGACGTGGCCGTCTTTGCCGCCTATACCGTCAACGGCTACACCTTCGCCTATCCCACCAATTTTGACACCGAAGAGGATTTCGACAAGTTCCTGCGCCGCGCCGTGACCTCCACCCCCTACGACACCGGCGTGGAAGTCACCTTCGACGACCGCATCCTCATGCTCTCCACCTGCGCCTACTCCTTCGACGGCGCCCGCTTCATCGTCCTCGGCAAAATCCAAGGGGCAGTGCCCCTTGACCCCGAACCGCGCCCGTAGGGCGCGGGGCTGCTCGGGGGACATGCGGCTTGTCTGGGAAACTACCGCCGCTCGGCGACAGGCCTCGCGGCTCGCGCAAGGGGTAGTACCCCTTAACCCCACACCACGCCCGTAGGGCGCGGGGCCGCTCGTGGGAAAGCA
>OLQT01002204.1_pt1 | contig 10837 bp, 7 predicted proteins | sample 1672651 | NCBI WGS metagenome assembly OLQT01 (sample SAMEA3136709, study PRJEB25190) | human gut metagenome | biome: human gut; feature: human-associated habitat; material: faeces | place: Austria | collected 2013 | reverse complement strand
CCCATCCGATCCGGAAGTTGGTGCCGCCAATATCGATCCCAATTGCGCTTCTCATCCTTCTATTTGTGCTCCAGCACATCTTTCACAGCCGCAATGACGCCCGCCGCGTTCAGACGGAAGCGTTCCCGCAGGTAATCCATCGGGCCGACCTCGCTGAATTCGTCGCGCACGGCCAGCTTGCGCATTACGGCAGGCTCCTCTTTTTCTGGTGCTTTTGTTTCCGAGGTTTGATTTTCTGACTCTTTTTCGGTTGACGGAGATTCCTGCTTCGTTTCTTCCATATCAGGCTTTTCCGGTTCCGGATCTTCTGGCATCAAATTTTCCGTTCCGGATTTTTCTGAACCTGTATCTTTATAATCTGGTTTTTCTGTGTCCATTTCTCCAAAATCCGTTCTCTCCGAATCTGACTCTTCTGTCTCTGATTCTTTTGTATCTGTTTCTTCACATCCTTCCTCTGATTCCGATTCCCCGGAACCCATATCTCCTGCCTCCGGCAATTCTTCTGGCTTCCCCGATTCTGAATCTTCCGAAATTTCTTCCTCCTCTTCTTCCCACCTTTCCGCTGGTTCTTTCTCCGGATCCGGAATTACCGTCGGGGGAAGCATTTTTTCTTCTCCTTCTGTCTCTTTCTTTCCGGTCTCTGCCGGATCTGTTTTCTCTTCCGGCGGCTCTGGTTCCTGCTCTGGTTTCTCTTCTATAGGCGGTTCTTCTTCTGACTTTTCGTCCGGCAGCAGTTCCTCCGGTCCGGCTTTCCCGTCTGCATCTGTCACATCACTGTTCTCGATGATTTCAGCTTCTAATTCCACGCTTTCCACCGCACTTGCGGCCTCGCCTATCGTCTGCTGTGTCTCCGCGTGGACTTCGATTCCCTGGATGGCCAGGAATCCTGTCATCATTGCGCATATGGTCTTTTTTCTCATCCTGCTTCCTCCCATCTTTTTCTGATCTGCTGATAAAAAATGTCCTCCTCCATTCCCGGAATTTCTGCTGCCTCGTTGAGGTACTGTTCTGCTTTTTCCTGCATGTCGAACTGCAGTGCCAGCTCTGCGGCCCGGAGCAGATTTTTCCGCCGGTTTCCATCCTGTCTGCTGCACAGAAGCCGTTCGTAATAGAGAAAGCTCTCCTGGCACCAGTCCTGTTCTCTTTCCCCATCCCCGGATTTTCCGCCAAGATAGCACGCATCCGCCAGTCTCTGCCAGATAACCGCCTCCCACTGCCCCTCCATATTCTCGCCTGCGGCCTTTTCCAGCACTTCGATTCCTTTCCGCATGGCGTCTGTGTCATTTTCACGCGCCAGTTCTTCGGAAAAACTGAAATACATTCCTGCAACAGCAAGATATCTGCGGCAGCGTTTTTCCTTTTCCGGCTCCTGCTGCGTGTCATCATAAAATTCAGCCAGCAATGGCTCCATCTGCATTTTTTCCCTTGCCGCATCATCCGCCAGACAGTATTCCACAAGTTCCTGCTCCACACGCCCCGCCTGACTGAGATGATCTGCCTTTAAGAACGCTTCCCGCGCTTTCTGGTAGTTCGGCAGACTGCCTTCTTCCACCGGATTTCCGCAGAACCAGAGATCTCCCTGCTCCTCCCATTCGTCTGCCGCCGGAAACTGCCCCCATGGCATCCTGCTGGCAACTGCAGCCGCTCCTCCTGTCAGAAAAGCAAAAACTGCAAAGATCCGCAGAGTCTTCCTGCCTTTTCGCTTTCTTTCCAGCCGCCGCAGTGCCTTTTTGACTTCTCCGGCAGACGCATACCGCTCCTCCGGCTTTTTCTGCATACACTTTTCCATCACCCGCCAGAGTCCTCTTTTCTGCCGCTTTTTCGCATGCTTCGCCATTGCCGCAAGCAGTGCGCCGAGTGCATAAAGATCGGAACGGGCGTCACACTTCCCGTCATACTGCTCCGGCGCTGCATAACCGCGGGTTCCATAACGGACTTCCACACCCGTTTCTTCTGTTCCGGCTGCACCGAAATCCACAAGGTATATTTCACCACGCTCTGTTATCATCACGTTGTCCGGCTTCAGATCCCGGTAGAAAACCGGCGGGTTCTGTGCATGGAGATAACAGAGAATCCCGCTCAGGGCAATTCCCGTTTTCAGAATTTCCCGGCTGGAAAACCGTTCTCCCTTACGCATACGCTGTCCGATAGATTTTCCGTTTACAGCTTCCATCACCAGAAAGCTTTTTGTCCCACTTTCCAGAAGTTCCACCGCACAGGGAATCCCGGGATATGAAAACTTCTGTAAAAGAAACGCTTCCCGGCGCAGTTTTTCCCTGTCACATATACTTACCTTGACTGCATACCGCTTTCCGGATCCAGTTTTCTCTGCAAGATAAACGACAGACGTTGCCCCTCTTCCGAGCACTGACAGCAGGCGATACTTCCCTCCCGGAAGTTCTACTTTTCCAATGATCCCGCCTCCTCTTTTTACGTCAAAGTGTTTGTCAGTCCGATATTCTGTTTTTGTACATGGATATAAATTGAGCCGAATGGCTCTTCGATAGAGTAATATAGAATCGATTTTTCAGGACGAATGTCCAAGCGGATGAAAAATCGTGATGTAAGTATAACACAACAGCCGCCGTTTCTGCAAGAACTACAGAAGCCGACGGCTGCCAAAAAAATCGCCTGTTTTTTATCTATTTTTTCCCTCTTGGCGAATCTTACATCCGTTCCGGTGCCGAGAATCCCAGCAGGTCGATGCAGGTCTCAAGTACCTCGCGGACAAGATCCAGCAGTGCCAGGTAAGATGCTTTTCTTGCCTCATCCTGCTCACTTAAGATCTTGGTCTCGTGGTAGAAATGGTTGAACTCGTTTGCAAGCTCGTAGATATAAGCACAGATCTTATGCGGTGCTTTCTCCTCGAATGCGTTCTCCACAACGCCGTTGAAACGGGATACGGAAAGCATCAGAGCTTTCTCGCTGTCGCTCTTCGGTGCCAGAAGTGCGCCTTTCTTCAGTTCATTTCCCTCTTCTTTATATTTTCCGAGGATGGATTTTGTACGAACGATCGTGTACAGGATGTACGGACCGGTGTTTCCCTCGAAGGAAGTAAATCTCTCAACATCGAATACATAATCTTTCGATGCCTGGTTGGACAGGTCACCGTATTTAATAGCAGACAGTCCGACAATCTGTGCCGTTCCTCTTGCATCCGTATCTTTTACGCTGCGGTTCTCCACGATCTTCTGATACATCTCATCGTTGATCTCGCCGATCAGACGCTCCAGACGCATAACGCCGCCCTCACGGGTCTTGAACGGTTTTCCGTCTTTTCCGTTCATGGTACCAAAGCCGATAAAGGAAAGAACGGTATCATCATTCACCAGTTTTGCTTTTCTTGCACAGCGGAAACACTGTACGAAGTGAAGCTCCTGACGTTTGTCTGCCAGATAGCAGATCTCGTCCGGCTTGTACAGTTTCATACGCTGGATGATGGTTGCCAGGTCTGTCGTATCATACAGAGCTGCTCCATCGGATTTTAAGATCATGCACGGCGGGATCTCTTTTGTGTCTGTCTCTTCTTTGACATCAACAACGAGTGCGCCCTGGTCATAATGTGCATAACCATTGTCTTTCAGGTAATCTACCATGTCCGGAATGTACTCCTGTGCATCGGACTCACCCATCCACAGATCGAAATGAACGTCGAGGTTTCCATAGTTCTTTTTCAGATCGGCAACAGAAACGTTCATAATGTGTTTCCAGATCGCACGATATCCTCTTCTGCCCTGCTGCAGCTCTCTCGTTGCCTCGAGTGCACGTTTCTTATAGTCCTCGTCCTCTTTCGATTTGCCGCTTGCGCAAGGATAAATCTCCTCGAGCTCGCTGATCGTAAACGGTGCTTCCTCCGGGTACTCTCCCGTAAAGGACTCATCAAAATAAACAAGCTCCGGATGGCGCTCCTGCAGCTCGGTGATGATCAGTCCCATCTGCAGACCCCAGTCTCCAAGATGAACGTCACCGATCATGTTGTGGCCCATGAAGCGTCCCATACGCTTGATGCTCTCGCCGATGATCGCGGAACGGAGATGGCCGACGTGAAGCGGTTTTGCCACGTTTGCTCCGCCGTAATCTACGATGATGGTTTTCGGATTTTTTGCTTTTTCTACAGAAAGATCTTCATCGTTCTGCATTTTGGAAAGATAATCTGCCAGAAATTCCGGGTTGATTTTCAGGTTGATGAATCCCGGTTTTACGGCTTCAATTTCACCGATCACGCTGTGATCGGTCACTTTTTCTACAACTGCTTCAGCCAGCTGGATCGGTGCTTTGTGGTATGCTTTTGCAGCTGCCATTGCGCCGTTGCACTGGTATTCGCACAGATCCGGGCGGTTGGAAACGGAAACCCTTGCATAGGACGGGTCCATCTCCGCAGCGGTAAAGGCTTTTACCAGCTCTTCCTGGATAAGATCGATCAGTTTTTTCATAATGTTTCCCTCATTTTCTTCTTTACTGCAGAATCATCTGTTCTGCGTTTTGTTTCCGCACGCTGCGCCGGGCTTCTTCCTCTTCTTTAATGCCGCTTTTCTGATAACAGTACTGGATGATATCTCTTCTTCGGATGATGCCGATGAAGATTCCCTCGTCATCCACAACTGGAACGAAATTCTGCCGCATGGACATTTCGATCAGGTCCTCGATGTTGCTGTTGATGTTGACGGACTCATAATTCCACCGTTTCGGAACCTGCCAGAGCGGGATATCCTCTGCTTCATGGTAATTCAGCAGATACCGTTCTTTTATGATGCGGAGCAGATCTCCTTCCGTCAGTGTTCCCACGTAGCAGCCCTTTTTGTTCAGTACCGGAACCGCCGTGTATTTATGATATTCGATCTTCTCGATGGCCTGCCGAAGTGAGCAGTCGTCATACAGATAAGCCGTTTCACTTTTCGGTGTGATAAAAAACAAAATATTCATTCGCGTATACTCCTTTTCGTTGGTCATACTCTTGTTTGATTATACCATAAACGAATGTGAAATGTCTTTGAATCTTTCTTATATTTTCATAAACATACCGAATCTGAAACTCGAATGCCTCTTTGCTGCGCCGCAAATTGCGCTTATTTTCCAGTATAACCGACTTTCCGCAAAAAGTAAAGATCTTAAGTTTCATCCGCACACGCCGCACAAAAAATCCGCACGGATCCAGCACCTACGCTGTACCCGCACGGATTTTTCAACTCTTTTTTGTTCTATTCTCTTCGTAGCGCATCGATCGGATTCAGGTTCGCTGCTTTTACCGACGGCAGCAGTCCGAATACGATACCGATCACCATGGAGAAGACCACGGAGAAAATGATCGCCGGAATACTGATCGCCACAGGCGTCTGCGATACCCTCGAAATCACCTGTGCCATGATAATGCCGCCCAGCACGCCGAGCAGTCCGCCGATGCTGGTGAGCACCGCCGCCTCGGTCAGGAACTGGAACAGAATTCTGCGTTTTCTTGCTCCGATCGCCTTTTTCAGGCCGATCTCGCTTGTACGTTCCGTTACAGATACCAGCATAATATTCATAACACCGATACCGCCGACCAGAAGCGAAATGCTCGCGATCCAGATCAGCTGCTGGTTCGTGCTCTGGCCTAACTCCTGCAGACCCTTTGCTTTCTCCAGCAGATCCTCTGCCTGATAGGAAAGAGAATCCGTTGTATTGGTCACGGATTCGTTCATGATATCCGCTGTTGTCTTTCCCACCGTACTCATATCCTCGGTCGTTTTTGCCATCACAACGGCATTTTCCGGTTCATCATACTGGAATACGATCGGCCAGCAGACATCCGGCATCAGCACCAGCGGATAAGATTCCTGATTGTACGTATAGTAGTCATCTCTGGAATTGATGACCGGCTGGAACGAATCGGCTTTTTTGATCACGCCGATCACCGTGAACGGCTCTCCCATGATCTCGATCGTTTTGCCGACCGGCGACTCATCCGGGAAGAGTGTCAGCACTGCGGTATCGTCGAGGAGGACAACTTTGTGGGTCTTCGAGAAATCGCTCTCCACAAAGCCGCGTCCCTGATAAATCTGATATCCGCACGTCGACAGATAATTTTCATCCACGCCAAGCGCCTTCGCACTGTCCAGTGTTGTGTTTCCTTTTGCGATGCCGCTCACATACGTTCTTTCGGTGTAAAACGATGCATTTTCCACCTGATCCTGCTCGCGGATCCGCTTTTTCTGATCATCGGACAGTTTCGACACGCCGCTTGGCAGTCCGTTGTCCATCCAGTAATCGCCGTCGCCCTGCTTTAAGCTGACGGTCACGTTGTTGTTTCCGGCTCCGATCAGGTTCTGTTTGATCTGCTCATTCGTTCCCTTGATCGTGGAGACAATTGAGATGATCGATGCAATTCCGATGATAATACCCAGCATCGTCAGGAAGGAACGCATTTTGTGTGACCAGATTCCCTGAAAGGAAAGTCTTACATTTTCTAACATAATGCGCCTCCTTAACTGTTGTAATAATCCGATGAACTGGATTCCTTCGTGTCTGCGCCTTCCACCACGGTTTTGCCGTACGGAAATGCAATGTAATCCTCTTCGGAAAGACCGCTCTTCACTTCGTAATAACTGCCCCACAGAAGTTTTCCGGTTACCACATTCTGTTTCTTTAATTTATCATTTTCATCCCGGATATAAACGAATTTCTGTCCGTTTTCCTCGCGGATGAATTCTTTGCTGACGTACAGGCCGTTGCCGTTTTCTACATCGTTTCCGACAGTGATTGCAATCTCGATCCAGTCACCGTTTTCAAAACCTTCTCCGCCTTCCGGGATAACGGCTGTGAACGGATAGAAGGAGGCTGGTGTCTCGCTGTACGACATGTAGCTTGTTGTCGGGTACGGAGAAATCTCGGTTACGGTTGCCGCTGCAAAAGCACCCGAAGACCAAGAAGTCACGTTGAGTTCATCGCCGACTTTTACCTGATCGAGATACGTCTCGCTTAAGTAGCCGCGCACGTACAGACCTTCGTTTCCACTGACCTGGATAAAGGCGCTTCCGTCGTTGGACGGGTTTTCTGCATTTCCAACCTTCTTTACCACACCGCTGATCGTCGCTTTTACGGTCTGGGAATCCAGGGATTTCTGCGTATTTTTGACTTTGAGTTCCTCTTCCTTCTGATCCAGCTTCAGATTACGGATCTGGCTTTCTTTTTCGCTGATGGCTTTTTTCAACTCATCTTTTGTGTAGGTCATCTGGGTATCATCACCGGAAGAAGTATTGTTATTTGCGCTGCTTCCTGTGGATGATGTAAAGAGGGACTGTACCGATTCTTTTTCACCGTAGAATACGGTTTTTGCTGTCGTCTGCACTGCTTCCGGCGCATCTTCGCTCTGCGGTTCCGCTTCCGGTTCTGCCGGGGCTTCGGTCGGCGTCGGCGTTTCCGTCGGAACTGGGGTCTCGCTCGGCACCGGAGTTTCTGTTGGAACCGGCTCTGTGGTCGGAATCGGTGTTGTACTTGGTTCCGGGCTGACGGTCGGCTCTGGAGTTACACTCGGTCCCGGCGTAACGCTCGGGGTCGGAGTTACACTTGGTGTCGGGGTAATCGTTCCTTCTTTTACTGCCACATTTGCAGTGCTGACTGCCATGGAAGTACCCTTGTCATTTTTCGCTGTCACTTCTACTGTATAGATTCCGGCATCCTCTTTTGTGATATTTTCTTTTGTGTAAGTATCCTTAAAATCTCCGTCGATTGTCTTTCCGTTGTGTTTCCAGACGTATGTGTAAGTGACATCCGTTTCGGTGTTTTCCGTGGAATCGTCTGCCTCACCGCTTCCATTTCCGGCTTCACCCGGCTGTGTCACATCGTCCTCGGACGGACTCTCGGTTCTATCATCCGTTTTATCGTCGGCTTTCTCATCCGGCTTCTCTTCGGTATCTTTCTTCTCATTGATTCCGATTTTCAGCTTCAGCTCGCCGCCCTCTGCCACCTCTGTGTTGGCAAGCGGCGTGGTGATTTTTATTTCCGGTGCATCCGCCGCTTCGGATTCTTTCAGACTCAGGACTGCTTCATACGAAGTCTCGTATGCTTTCGCAATCTTCGTTCCATCCTGCTCCCACACGGTTTCCAGCGCCTCTGCGGCTTTGTTTTCTTCATGAATCTCCAGGCGGAACCAGTATCCTTCGCTGTCCTCTTCTTTTTTCGTTCCCTTTTCATCCGCGTATCCTGCCATCTGATTCAGGAATCCGCCTGTCAGGACTGTTCCCGGTGCGCAGAGATAGGTGTATGGGGCTTCCTGCGTTCCTTCTCCTTTGTATGGTTTGGAACCAAATACAAGCTTATTCGTACTGCTGTACAGAACAGCATCCTCATACGTCGGCTCCGGTTCCGGGGTCGGAATCGGTTCGTCCGGGAAATCCGGATCGATGGGTTCATCTGGAAAATCCGGGAAATCCGGCTCCACCGGATTCAGCGGCGTATCCGATACCGGTTTTGTCTTTTTCAGCTTTTCCAGTTCTTTTTCACTCTGCTGGATTTTCAGCTTTGTCTGTGCAAGCTGTAACTGCTGCGTTTCCAGATCCAGCTCGATCATGCTGGTATCGTATGTCATCAGCGTGTCTCCGGCATTTACCACATCGCCCTCTTTGACGAGAACCTGGGAAATGGTCTGGCTGTCGGAAAGATAGATGTTCTGGGAAGCCGTCGAGGTGATCTGGCCTTCCATGTTCATGCTGTCTCCCCAGTAACCACTCGTAAAGTCACTGACCGGATACACTTTTACGGTCGTCTTCTGCGCCTGGCGGATGCCGTAATAACCGCCGACACTGACACCGCCCACGGCAACTGCGGTCACAACTGCAATCGCGGCTTTCTTTGCTGCTTTTCCTTTTTTCATGTTTCGGCCACCTCCTTCGATTTCATCATTCCGTCGCGGATCTCCACGGTGCGCTGTGCCATCGATGCGATCTCCGCGTCATGTGTAATCATCAAGATGCTGACGCCCTCGTCGTTCAGGCTCTGGAACAGCTCCATGACCTGCTCGCCGGAATGGGAGTCGAGCGCTCCGGTCGGCTCATCAGCCAGCAGAATTTTCGGATGGTTGACAATCGCTCTTGCAATCGCCACACGCTGTTTCTGTCCGCCGGAGAGCTGGGTCGGTTTGAAACTCATACGGTCGCCGAGCCCCACCCGCTCGAGGGCAATCGCTGCCCGCTCTCTTCTCTCTTTTTTCGGCACGCCCGCGTACGTCAACGGCAGGCATACATTTTCCATTGCGCTCTGTCTTGCAAGGAGTTGGAAGTTCTGGAATACAAAGCCGATTTTCTGCAGGCGGATGTCCGACATCTGATTGTCACTGCATTTGCTGATATCCTGTCCGTCGAGGATCAGCCGTCCGCTCGTCGCCTGGTCGAGACAGCCGACAATATTCATCAGTGTTGTTTTTCCGGAACCGGAAGGACCCATGATCGCAACGTACTCGCCTTCTTCCATGGAGAAGTTGATGTTTTTCAGAACCGGAACCGGGATTTTGCCCTGCATATATTCTTTACAGATATTCTCTAATTCCAGAATCACGGCTGCACCTCCCCGTCATCTGCTGATCCGGCTTCCTGTGTTTCTGCCGGTTCTGCCTCACCATTGTCGGCGCCGCCGATCACGTTCGTTGTATCTTCCTCACCGCTGTACTCTGCGCCGTCCATGGTATTGTCGACCATGCCGTTTTCATCCTGCGTCATACCATCGTCGACCATTCCATCGTCGTTGTCAAGCATACCGTCATCCTCCATTCCGTCATCCTCGCCGCCGGCCGGATTGCTCTGTCCCAGCGAACCATCGGTACTAACAACGGTCTTCATGCCCTCTTCCAGTCCATCCTCCGGGAAGGTGATGGCATCCTCCTCTTTGAGACCATCAGTGATCTGATATTCCATCATATTTTCATCGTGTGTTCCCAGCGTTACGCTTCGTTTTTCCAGTTTGCCGTTTCCATCATCGGCCCAAACGTAAGGGTTGCTGTCGACATCGTTGATAAAGTAATCGGACAGCCAGATTCCTGTTTTGACTTCCTGCTGGCCGATATCCGGCTCTACGTAAACGTGCTGGCCGAGCATCAGGCCGTTCGTTCCGTCGAGCTGCACATAAAACGGATAGTTGCTTGACTGCGTCATACTGTCTCCTGAACTGCTGTAAACGTTATTGCTTCCTGTCCGTGCATTTTCCCGATCAATCTTTGTCACGGTTCCAGTCCAGGTCTGATTCTCATCTACACGAGAATGCACGATCACCTGGCTTCCTTCGGTAATCGAACCGTCGCTCATATTCTGTTCATTGATCTGGCCTTTTACACGGAAATCTCCCGTTGCAAGAACGGTCAGGAAGGAATTGTCGGAGTTGTCACCGGAGTAAGCGCCGGCGCTGCTGTCATCGTTGTTGATTGATTTTACAACACCTGCGATTTCGCTGATCACGGTCGCATTGGTGATGTTATTGTTTAATTTATCAATCTCCGCCTGTTTTGATTTTCCTTCATATTCTTTTTTTACGTCAGCATAATATGAACGATCTATATTGTAAAGAGCGGCAGCGCCTATCTGATCAAGAGTAGGACAGCAAAGACGACCCTGAGCGATTTTAAGTGCACACTCCATTATATCTTTGTTTTTGCTTATAAGACATCCGACTCTTGCTCCGCATGCGGAAAATCTTTTTGACACTGAATCTATTATTATTACTCTGTCAGCAACATTCGAAAGCATACCGAAAGAAGTTATTTCGTTTCCGTCATAAGCAAATTCTCTGTATACTTCATCTGCAATAATAAATAAATCGTGCTCTAAAGCGATATCAACAATCAGCTTCATTTCTTCTTTTGACAAAACTTTGC
>OLQT01002200.1_pt1 | contig 10842 bp, 5 predicted proteins | sample 1672651 | NCBI WGS metagenome assembly OLQT01 (sample SAMEA3136709, study PRJEB25190) | human gut metagenome | biome: human gut; feature: human-associated habitat; material: faeces | place: Austria | collected 2013 | reverse complement strand
CCGGTACAGAAACTGCATCATAATATTTCAGAACGCTGACACGCTTATTTCCTTCTTCTATATAAAATTTGTTCATATATTCATAGGCCTTGATCGGATCGCGGATTCCCTCTTTGAGATGACTCTCGCTCAGCACACTCCATTTGTAGGCAAACTCCGTATTTTCACGAAGGATCGGCATGAAGTTTCCGGAAAAAGCACTGCTTCTGCCACTTGTCTTTGTTCCCACGATCTGCTCGATCGGAATCTGTACCAGGCCAAGAGGTACCTCATAATATCTGCCTCTTGATGGAAGGACATCATCCAGAACCTTCAGCGTTGGAATCTCTCCCCTCATCATCCTTGCCTGATAATCCCTTTTTCCTGCTTTGTATGCCTTGATATAATCTTCTGATACATATGCCATAAAAAAGACCTCCTTTCCGTGGATCTTAACTCTTTCGCAAAACAGGGGATCCGGACCCGTTCCGGTCTGAATCCCCTGATATTTTAACAGTATTTTTATTACAGACTTGCCCGAATCACCTTTGGTCTGCATCCGGCTTTTTCCAGAGCCTGAACGATTTTGTTCTTGTGCTCTGTTCCATACGCTTCCAGGGTTACCTTAAGTTCAACAGCCTCATTACGGTTAGTACTAATAAACTGATTGTGTTCCAGCTTAATAACATTACCCTGATTTTCGGCAATGATAGAAGCAACACGTACCAGTTCACCCGGCTTGTCCGGAATCAGGACGGAAACGGTAAAGATTCGATCCCTCTGGATCAGTCCATGCTGTACAACGGATGACATTGTGATAACATCCATATTTCCACCACTTAAGATGGATACGACTTTCTTGCCTGTGAAGTTCAGATGACGGAGTGCAGCGACTGTCAAAAGTCCGGAGTTCTCAACGATCATCTTGTGGTTTTCTACCATATCAAGGAAAGCAACGATCAGCTCATCATCATCGATCGTAATGATATCATCCAGATTTTCCTGGATATACGGGAAGATATGCTCACCCGGAGTCTGTACCGCAGTACCATCTGCAATCGTATTTACATGAGGAAGAGTAACGACTTCGCCTTTTTCCATGGAGGCCTTCATGCAGGCTGCTCCGGAAGGCTCTACACCGATGACCTTGATATGCGGGTTCAGAAGCTTGGCAAGTGTGGAAACACCTGTTGCCAGTCCGCCTCCTCCGATCGGTACAAGGATATAATCTACAAGAGGAAGCTCCTGTACGATTTCCATTGCAATGGTTCCCTGTCCTGTCGCAACAGCCGGATCGTCAAACGGATGGATAAAGGTATATCCTTCTTTTTCTGCCAGTTCCAGGGCATAAGCACAGGCCTCATCATAGACATCTCCCTTGAGGATGACTTCTGCGCCGTAGCTCTTGGTGCGCTCTACCTTAATAAGAGGTGTGGTCGTCGGCATAACAATGACTGCCTTTGCACCAAACTTGTGTGCTGCATAGGCGACACCCTGTGCATGGTTTCCTGCAGATGCGGCAATCAGACCTTTAGCTCTTTCTTCTTCAGAAAGGGTGCTGATCTTGTAGTATGCGCCACGGACTTTATACGCGCCGGTACGCTGCATATTCTCTGGTTTAAGGAAAACCTTGTTTCCTGTCAGTTCTGAAAAATATGCACTCTTAATAAGCTTTGTTTCCTGTGTTACCTGTTTTACGATCTCTGCTGCCTCTTCAAAGCTCTCTAATGTAAGCATCTTTGCTCCTCCTCGTTTTATCACTTTTAGTCTTTTGTCCGGTTATTCCGTCTTCAGTTCCTTCTCATCTACATCAAACAGGGCATTAACAAACGCATCTGCATCAAACTTCTGCAGGTCATCGATCTGCTCTCCAACGCCGATGTATTTGACCGGAATGTCAAGTTCGGACTGAATAGCCACTGCAATACCACCCTTTGCAGTACCGTCCAGTTTGGTGAGGATAATTCCGTTTACGTTGGCAACCTCCGCGAACTGCTTCGCCTGTGCCAGTGCATTCTGACCGGTTGTTCCGTCAAGAACGACCAGTGTTTCCAGATATGCCTCTGGATATTCTCTTTCAAGGATCCGATATATCTTACGAAGTTCTTCCATAAGATTCTTCTTATTGTGAAGTCGTCCTGCGGTATCACAGAGCAGGACATCTGCATTTCTTGCCTTGGCTGCCGCCACTGCATCATATACGATGGATGCCGGGTCAGCCCCTGCCTGTCCTCCGATAAGATCCACACCGGCACGGTTTGCCCACTGTGCAAGCTGCTCACCTGCTGCTGCACGGAAGGTATCCGCTGCTGCAAGGATAACTTTCTTTCCCTGATCCTTGAGTTTACCGGCAAGCTTACCGACGGAAGTAGTCTTTCCTACTCCGTTGACACCGATCACAAGGATTACGGATTTCTGATTTTCAAATGCATACTCTGTACTGTCTACCCGCATCTGCTCCTTGATCTCTTCAATCAGAAGCTGTTTGCACTCAGCCGGGTTCTTGATGTGCTTTTCTGCAACCTGTTTCTTAAGATTCTCTATGATCGCTGATGTCGCATTGATTCCAATATCTCCCATGATGAGGATTTCTTCCAGTTCTTCGTAGAAATCATCATCGATGCTGGAATAACCACTGAAAATGGAATCAAATCCGGCAACGATATTATCTCTTGTTTTGGTAAGACCACTGACCAGACGTTTAAAAAATCCCTTTTTTTCTTCTGCCATTCTCATTCCTCCTCGTTATTTGGTTAACTGGCTCTCCACCAGATCAACAGAAACCAGGGTGGAAACACCCTTCTCCTGCATGGTGATGCCATATAACCTGTCTGCGGCATTCATGGTACCGCGTCTATGTGTTATTATAATAAATTGTGTATTCTTCGTCAACTTCTGAAGATAAGATGCGAACCGTCCGACATTCGAGTCATCCAGTGCCGCCTCAATCTCGTCCAGAAGACAGAATGGTGACGGTTTCAGGTTCTGGATCGCAAACAGAAGTGCGATTGCTGTCAGAGCCTTCTCTCCACCGGAAAGCTGCATCATGTTCTGAAGTTTCTTGCCCGGCGGCTGTGAGATAATCCGGATACCGGCTTCCAGGATATCTTCTCCCTCTGCAAGCTCCAGGGTTCCCTTTCCTCCACCGAACAGTTCTCTGAATGCTTTGTCAAATTCATGCTGGATATCACGGAATTTCTCGGTAAACTGTCTGCGCATCCCCTCGTCCAGTTCCTGGATGATATTTTCCAGCGTTTCCTCTGCTTTGACAAGATCCGTATACTGTGTTGTCAAAAAGGTGTGACGTTCCAGAAGTTCCTTATAATCCTCAATCGCATTGACATTGACGGAACCAAGTCTGCGGATTTCTTCTTTGATGCGGCTGACATCCTTTCTGATCTCCTGAAAGTCATCCAACTCTTCTTTCTTATAAGAAAGTGCATTGTTCGGAGTGATCTCATATTCCTCCCACATATAGGCAATACGGCTTTCTCTCTGTTCTTCGACTTTTTCTGCCTGACTGCGCAGGCGGAAGCATTCCTTGTCCAGAAGTGTCGTTTTTTCAGAAAGATGATCTCTTTTTTCAAAAAACGCCTTATGACTTCCGGTACGCTCTTCTTTTTCAGCCTCGCATTTTTCTCTCAGTGTATAAAGCTCCTGGTCTTTCTTTTCACACGCTTCCATCTCTCTTCGAAGGTTCTGAATTCCGTTTTCTTTCTTGACGATCTCATCGCCGCTCTGCGAAATATCTGTAAGCAGCTCTTCGCTTTCTGTTTCACAGGCCTGGATTTCTGTTTCCAGACGGTTCAGGTTCTCCTGAAGAAAGTGTTTCTGCTGCTCCAGTGAAGCGCAGTCCAGACGAATCTGTTCCAGTTTCTTCTGTCTGGCTGTCTCTTCTTCTTTCCATTCATCCAGCTCTTTCTGCTTCGTCTCAATGAAGGTTTCCAGTTCTTTTTCATCCTTCTGGGAAGTCTCGAGTTCTTTTGCAATATTCTGGTGATCTTCACGGATCTCCAGTGCCTGCCGTCTCAGTTCATCCTGATCACGGTCAATCTGACGATAGGTTTTCTGGATCTCCTCCTCTTTCTTCTGAAGCTGTTCCAGATTCAACTTTGCAGTATTCTGTTCCACATACTGCTGACGTAATCTCTGCTGAAGCTCACTTATCCTGTCACGGAATTTATTTCGCTGCTCCCGGTCTGTAAGAACGGACTGCTGTACGGCCTCCAGTTCCTGCTTACGAAGTGCGACATTTTTTTCCAGTTCTTCAATCTCACGACGGCGGCCGAGAAGATTGCTGTTGTTACGGAAGGCACCACCGGTCATGGAGCCTCCGGGGCTTAAGGATTCACCCTCGATCGTTACCATCCTGAGACTGTGCCGGTATTTCTTTCCGATCGCGATCGCATGATCAATGTGGTCCACCACAAGAACACGGCCAAGAAGATATTGTACCAGATCACTGTACTCGGCATCTGCCTTAACCAGGGTATCCGCAGTTCCGATCACTCCCGGTTCCTTCAATGCCTCTCTCTCTGTAAAGCCGCCTCTTCCGCTGATATTTGACAGAGGGAGGAAGGTTGCACGTCCATAACGGTTCTGCTTAAGAAAACTGATCATCCGCTTTGCTGTCTGCTCATTGTCTGTGACAATATTCTGGATGCTTCCGCCCAGTGCAGTTTCGATTGCAATCTCATAATCCTTCTGAACATGAATGATATCTGCTACAACACCACGAATCCCCGGTTCTTTTGCTTTCTGCTCCATAACTCTTCGTATACTGTTGCCATAGCCATCATAGCGTTCTGTGATATTACGCAGCGATTCCAGTCTGGAAGCCTCTCTGTGATAGGCAGTCTGACCTTCCTCTATCGTTTTGCTCTGCTGCTGCAGCCTCGCCTGAAGCTTCTGCATTTCTTCATTCAGGCGGCTGCATTCTTCGTTGGCTTTCTGAATATCCTGTGTGATCTCATCATAGGCTTTCTGATATCTGCTGCGGTCATTTCCGAGAACCTCCTCCTCGCTCTTGAGACGGAGAATCCTCTGACTGATCTCTGCCTTTCGGATATCAAGCTGTTCGATCATCGCATCAAAGCGCTGTGCTTTACCCTTGGTAGTAGCACGGCTGTTAAGGATCTCAATGATCTCGTTCTTGCCATCCTCCACAGCACCGGTACATTCCTCTACATTAAAAACGATATTCTCAAGCTGCTTCTCTTCTTCCCTTAAGTTTCTCTGGATTTCTCTTAATTTTTCTTGAAGTGTCAGCTTCTCCTCGGTCAGCTTTTCCTTTTCTTCCCGGCGGTGTGCAAGATCCTCTCTAAGTACAGCCAGACGGGCCTTAAAATGCTCACTGCTCTGTTTCCCTGCCAGGATCTGTTCTTCCATGACCTGCTTCTGGCCTTCCAGCTGCTGTTTCTTAAGTGCATTCTGCTGCTGCTCTTCCTTAAGTGCATCCAGCCGGCTGTTTAACTCCTCCAGTTCCTGTTCCAGACGTTCATACTCAGCCTTCGTCCGGTCATAGGCCTTTTGTGCCTCATCCAGTTCTCTCTGGGCATTCTGAAGTTTATTCTCCAGTTCTTCCAGGTTCCGACCACTTTGTTCATACTCAAGAAGAAAAAGATTGACATCCAGTGTTTTGAGTTCTTCTCTTTTGGCAAGGTAGATCCTCGCTGTCTCGGACTGCTTCTCCAGTGGTCCTAACTGCTTGGTCAGTTCGCTTAAGATATCCGTAACGCGGACAAGGTTCTGACGTTCTTCCTCCAGCTTTTTGATCGTTGTGTTTTTTCTTCGTTTGAACTTTACAATTCCTGCTGCCTCGTCAAAAAGCTCCCTGCGATCCTCAGGCTTTCCGCTTAAGATCTTGTCGATCTGCCCCTGACCGATGATGGAATATCCTTCCTTGCCGATACCGGTATCATAAAACATCTCCTGAATATCCTTGAGACGGCAGCTGCTTCCATTGATCAGATATTCACTCTCACCGGAGCGGTACAGCCGCCTTGCAACCGTCACCTCATTATAATCCACCGGAAGCTTATGGTCGCTGTTGTCCAGAGTGATCGCCACTGACGCAAAGCTCAGAGGCTTTCTTGATTCTGTACCGGAAAAAATGACATCCTGCATGTTGCCGCCTCGAAGCTGCTTCGCACTCTGTTCACCAAGAACCCAGCGGACTGCATCACCGACGTTGCTCTTGCCACTTCCGTTCGGTCCTACAATCCCGGTGATTCCGTTGTGGAATTCAAAATTGATCTTCTGGGCAAAGGATTTGAAGCCATATACTTCAATATTTTTTAAATACATAACTCACCTGCAATTATATCTTTTTCTCCTGGATCGCCTGATAGGCGGCTGCCTGTTCAGCGGCCTTTTTGGTGTGACCGGTACCACATCCAAACACTTCTCCATTTACTCTTACCTCTACGGTAAACTGTTTGTCATGATCCGGACCCTTCTCCTCTGTGAGAACATATTCAACAGGCTGAAGTCCCTTTTCCTGAACAATCTCCTGAAAAATGGTCTTGCTGTCATAAAAGAGCTGTTTGCGTTCAATATCATTCAGGATGAAACGCAGGACAAAAGCTCTCGCAGGCTCAAATCCTCCATCCAGATAGATGGCACCAAGCAGTGCTTCCGTCGCATCCGATATGATCGAATCTCTGTTTCTTCCTCCTGTCATATTCTCTCCGCGTCCAAGAAGAAGAAATTTCGGAAGTCCGAACTGTCTTGCACAGTAGGCAAGGCTTGGTTCGCAGACAAGACTGGCTCTCTTTTTGGTCAGTTCTCCCTCCGGTATCTGTGGAAAGCGTGCATACAGAAAATCACTGCTGACAAGCTCCAGTACCGCATCTCCCAGAAATTCCAGACGCTCATTGCAGCCCAGCTTTCCAAGTTTTTTCTCATTTGCATAGGAACTGTGAGTCAGTGCCTGTTTCAAAAGTTTCCTGTTCTGAAAAGTATATCCTATGATCTGTTCTAATTCTTCCATCATTAGTTCTGTCCTTCTTTTTGTACTGCCGGTGTTTCTGGTGCTTCATAGTGAGGCGGAAGAATACGCTCGGCAATTTTTTCATTTATTTTCTGCTGTTTAAACTGTACACACTGGAAGATCGCATTGCGGATCTCAACAGCCTTCGCACTTCCGTGTGTCTTGACAACAAGTCCTTTGAGTCCCAGAAGAGGGGCACCGCCATACTCTGTTGCATCAAAACTCTTGAGTGTCTGCTTCAGTGCCGGCTTCACAAGAAGAGCTCCGATCTTGCTCTTTAAGGTACTCATCATGCCTTCCTTGATCTTGCCTATCAGCTCAGAGCTGACCCCCTCATAGAGCTTGAGGATGACATTTCCTACAAAAGCCTCACAGACAATGACGTCTGCATAGCCTGCCGGGATGTCTCTCGCCTCGATGCTTCCGATAAAATTAATTCCTTCTACTTCTTTGAGAAGCGGGAAAGTCTCTTTGACCAGGGCATTTCCCTTCTCTTCCTCTGCTCCGTTATTTACGATCGCTACACGTGGGTTTTTGACTCCGACTACATTTTCCATATAAATGGATCCCATTTTGGCAAACTGCACCAGATGGGATGGTCTCGCATCTACATTGGCTCCACAGTCGATCAGAAGAGAAACTCCCTTCGCCGTCGGGATCAACGGTGCAAGCGGCGGACGCTCTACACCTTTGCTTCTTCCTACCAGTACCTGACCGCCGACAAGGACAGCTCCTGTACTTCCTGAGGAAACAAATGCATCTGCTTTCTTTTCTTTCACCATCTTAAGACCTACTACTATGGAAGAGTCTTTTTTCTTTCGGATGGAAAGTACAGGAGGCTCCGCCGTCTCGATCACCTCTGTGGCATTTACCACCTGAATCCTGTCCTTCGGATAATCCTGATATTTATCAAGCTCCCTGCGGACCACATCTTCTATACCCGTTAGGATCACCTGAATATCATCTCTTTCTTTTACTGCTTCCACAGCTGCTTTTACAGGTTCCACCGGTGCATAATCGCCGCCCATGGCATCTACAACAACTTTTACTAATTCTGCCATATTGTTCCTCCTGTATATTCTGTATCTATTTAAAAATGTTCTGTAATGATTGTAAAAAATCTCAAACTTTATCATACTAAAGAATCAGCAGAAAATCAACCCTGTTCCTGGTTGATTCTGCTGATTCCATATATCAGATATAGAATTTTCTATTTCTGTGCTTCAATCTGTTCTGCAAGATCATTCAGATACACCCAGCGATCCATCTTTTCTTCAAGCTGTGCCTCTGCTTCTTCTTTTTGCTGTGTAAGTTCATTTAACTTACCGGAATTTGTTGCATTAGCCATGATATCAGCATCCAGTTTCTCAATTTTGCTCTCCAGCGCTGCAATATCATCATCAATCGTTTCAAATTCACGCTGCTCTTTGTAACTGAATTTCAGTTTTGAAGGACGATTTTGTTTCCATGTTTTTACGGATTCTTTCTCTTCTGCAGAATCTGCAGAAACATTTTTTGAGGCAGAAGATTTTGTGGCCGGCGCTTCTTCAAAAAGGCCTTTGCGCTTTTTTGCTTCAAGGTAATCTGTGTAGCCGCCTTCATACTGTGTGAGATTTCCTTCTCGGTCAAACTCAAAAATACGGTCTGCAAGATTATCAAGAAAATAACGGTCGTGCGATACGGCGATCACAATACCTGCAAAAGAATTCAGATAATCTTCCAGAATCGTCAGTGTAGGAATATCTATATCATTGGTAATCTCGTCAAGCAGCAGCACGTTTGGTGCAGATGCGAGTACTTTCAAAAGATAGAGGCGCTTCTTTTCACCACCGGAAAGCTTCTCGATTGGTGCATACTGCATGGCAGCATCAAACAGAAACTGCTCAAGAAGTTTTGATGCACTGATCAGTCCATCCTTTGTCGGAATAAACTCTGCAACGTCTTTGATATAATCAATAACGCGCTGCGAAGTATTCATATCTTCGATTTCCTGTGAAAAATATCCGATCTTTACAGTATCACCGATCTCAACCTCTCCACTGTCCGGCTGAATGATTCCTGCTATGATTTTAAGAAGAGTGGATTTTCCGCAGCCGTTCGGCCCTATGATACCGAGACGCTGATTTTTCAGAACAATATAATCAAAATCCCTGATGCATACACGGTCACCGAATCTTTTTGAAATATGATGCAGCTCGATTGTTTTTTTACCCATTCTCGTCTCGACAGAATCGATTGCAACATTGGAATCCCGTACAGGTGCTGACAAATTTTTCATTTCTTCCAGACGGTCAAGACGTGCTCTCTGCTTTGTGCTTCTCGCGCGACATCCACGTTTTGCCCATTCAATCTCCATACGGAGGATACTCTGTTTTTTACGCTCAGAAGCCATTTCCATTTCTTCACGCTGAGCTTTTAATTCAAGAAATTCCGAATACTTTGCTTCATAACTGTAAAGTTTACCGTGGCTGATCTCCAGTATCTTATTCGTAACGCGATCAAGAAAATAACGGTCATGTGTAACCATGATCACAATTCCCTTAAAGCGGTTAAGATAATCTTCAAGCCAGGACGCCATCTCATTATCCAGATGGTTGGTCGGCTCATCAAGGATCAGCACATCGGTGGGATTTACAAGCACGGCAGCCAGCGCTACACGTTTTTTTTGTCCGCCGGAAAGATGTGCGATCTCTTCTTCGTGCTCCTCGATTCCCAGTTTATTCAGGACCATATGTGCTTCTGTCTCCGGATTCCAGCTCTGTTCTCTCTGACCCTGTGTCACATAGGAAAGAATCGTAGCCCCTTCCGGGAAAGTCGGATGCTGAGAAAGAAAACTGATACGCAGGCCATTCTGCATGATCACCTGACCGTCATCTGCTTCTTCCAGTCCTGCAAGGATACGCAGAAATGTTGTCTTTCCTGTTCCATTGATTCCGATGATTCCTATCTTGTCTCCCTGATGGATTCCGCAGGAAATATCATCAAAGATCACTTTATCTCCATAAATTTTACTGATATGTTCCAGGTTTAAAACATTCATGTCTTTTTCTCCTCGCCGTTAAATCTGTGATTCTTTTTTTGGAAATTTCATAAAATAATAAATAATAAACAAAACAGCGGTAATTCCCCACGAAACCGGATAACTCAGCATGATCGTGTTGATTCCGGAATGAGTCGGGAAGACACCGAACATCCATATAATACGGATCAAACATACACCGCCACATGTAAGCAGCATCGGAACCAGCACCCGTCCTGCTCCACGGAGTGCACCGGACAAAATACCGATCACAACATACATAAAATATGACGGAAGCAGGAAATGCATCATATCCACGCCAATCCGAACAACTCCCTCGTCCGTCGTAAACAGACGGTAAAGAGGACCTGCCAGTGCATACAGGACACCGCTTACCAGAAACGCTCCTGCATATGCCATCACCATGCATACACCCACGCTCTTTCGCATCCTGCGCACTTTCCCTGCACCAAAATTCTGACCGACAAAGGTTGTGATCGAGATTCCAAAGGCATTGACAACCATCCAGTAAACTGCATCGATCTTTGCAAAGGTTCCCCAGGCAGCCACCGTATCGGTACCAAGTTCGTTGACAAACACCTGAATGATCAGGTTTGCAATCGTGTACATCGTTGCTTCCAGTGCTGCCGGAATGCCGATTCTAAGAACTGCCCGGAGGGATACTCTGTAAAAACGGATTCCCCGGAGTTTCAGATGAAACAGATCATTTCCTTTCATCAGAATCCATGTCACCATAGCTGCACTGATACCCTGACAGGTCACCGTTGCAAGTGCGACACCCATTACACCCATATGAAAGAATACGACAAGAAGAATATCCAGCGCAATATTT
>OLQT01002194.1_pt1 | contig 10862 bp, 9 predicted proteins | sample 1672651 | NCBI WGS metagenome assembly OLQT01 (sample SAMEA3136709, study PRJEB25190) | human gut metagenome | biome: human gut; feature: human-associated habitat; material: faeces | place: Austria | collected 2013 | reverse complement strand
GGAAACTTGTCAACCGCCTGAAACGTATTGAGGGACAGATACGGGGAATCATAGGAATGTTAGAAAACGATGCTTACTGCAACGACATTCTGATCCAGTCTGCCGCTGTCAATGCCGCAGTCAACTCATTCAATAAAGAACTTCTCGCGAATCATATCCGAACCTGTGTCGCACGTGATATCCGCGCGGGCAAGGACGAGACCATTGACGAGCTTGTTGCAACTCTTCAGAAACTGATGAAGTAACTGTCACTGCAACGACTGGACGAACATAAAAATGAAGGATTTACAGGGAAGGAATAACCATGAAACCAGATGACATTATTATTTTACTGATCTTCCTTGTTGGCATGATCTTTGCAGCGCACAAGGCGTCATGCCACTTTAAAGGAGATTCTCTCAGTATTTTATAAGGAGGTACCGCAATGGAACAATATAACGTCACCGGCATGAGCTGCGCTGCCTGCTCATCCCGTGTAGAAAAGGCTGTATCAAAAGTTCCGGGAGTCACATCCTGTTCCGTCAGCCTTCTGACAAATTCTATGGGAGTTGAGGGAACTGCCTCTTCCCACGATATCATCACTGCCGTACAGCAGGCAGGCTATGGCGCCTCACTCAAAGGCGCTGCCAAAGAACAGGTTTCCATGTCCGAGGCCGAAGAAGCACTCGAAGACCATGAAACACCGATTCTCAGGCGTCGTCTGATTGCCTCGACGGGTTTTCTCCTCGTCCTCATGTATTTCTCCATGGGACACATGATGTGGGGATGGCCCCTCCCGGCATGGTTCAATGACAACCATATTGCCATGGGGCTTGTACAGCTTCTGCTTGCCGGAATCATCATGGTCATCAACCAGAAATTCTTTATCAGCGGCTTTAAGAGTCTGTGGCACCGTTCTCCGAACATGGACACCCTTGTCGCACTTGGTTCCATGGCATCTTTTGTATGGAGTGTTTATGCACTCTTCGCCATGACAAGAGCACAGGTTGACGGTGATTCCGCCGCAGTCATGAACTACATGATGGAATTTTATTTTGAATCCGCTGCTATGATCCTGACTCTGATCACCGTCGGAAAAATGCTCGAAGCACGCTCTAAAGGCAAAACAACCGATGCATTAAAGAGTCTTATGAAACTTGCACCGAAAACAGCTGTCATTCTCCGTAATGGCCAGGAGGCCACCGTTCCGATCGAACAGGTAAAAAAAGGCGATATTTTCATCGTACGGCCCGGAGAAAACATCCCGGTTGACGGTGTGATCGTCGAAGGAAACAGTGCAGTCAACGAATCTGCCCTGACTGGTGAAAGCATCCCTGTTGACAAAGCTGTCGGTGATCTTGTTTCCGCAGCAACCGTCAACCAGTCCGGATTTATCAAATGCGAAGCAACCCGTGTAGGCGAAGACACCACACTCTCCCAGATCATCAAAATGGTCAGTGATGCCGCCGCCACCAAAGCCCCGATTGCAAAGATTGCAGACCGTGTTTCCGGTATTTTTGTCCCGACAGTCATCACAATTGCAGTCATAACAACCATTATCTGGCTTCTGACCGGACATGAATTCGGCTACGCACTTGCCCGCGGAATTTCCGTTCTTGTCATCAGCTGCCCGTGCGCACTCGGCCTTGCCACTCCGGTTGCGATTATGGTCGGCAATGGTATGGGCGCAAAGAACGGCATCCTCTTCAAAACAGCAGTTTCTCTCGAAGAAGCTGGCAAAGTACAGATCATCGCACTCGACAAAACAGGTACCATCACAAGCGGACAGCCAGAGGTAACAGACCTTCTCCCGGCTGACGGAATTTCTGAAACAGAGCTTCTTACAATGGCATTTGCCCTTGAGAAAAAGAGTGAGCATCCGCTTGCAAAATCGGACATAAGGATCAGCTGATGAAAGTAAAGAAGATCTGTATGGAAGATGGAAAGGCATCCGGTGTGGAAATGGTGGATGTTCAGAATCGTTCGGGTATGCATTTTGATGTAAATATAAGCAGAGGAATGGATATTCCGTATCTTGATTTCTGCGGAGAAAACATTGGATTTATTTCACCATGTGGTGTGGTTGCACCGGAATATTTTGACGACAAGGGACTTGGATTCCTCAAAAGCTTTACCGCGGGATTCATGACCACATGTGGATTAAAAGTTGCAGGTGCCCCATGCGAGTATGAGGGAACTTCTTATGGGCTTCATGGAAATCTTTCACATACACCGGCAGAAAATGTCAGTTATGTGATCGACGAAAGCGGCGCAACACCATGCGCAGTGATCAGAGGAACCGTCCGTGATGCGATTATTTTCGGAGACAAGATGTCACTGAACCGTGAAATCCGCTGCTATTACAAAGACAGAAAAATCACAGTCAGAGATAAGGTAAAAAATGAAGGGTTCAAAAAAGTCCGCCAGATGATTCTTTATCACTGCAATATCGGCTATCCGATTCTTACACCGGACAGCGAAGTATATATACCGGCACTGGAAACAAAAGCAAGAAATGAACATGCGCAGGAAGGCATTGCAGACTGGATGCATCCTGAAGCGGCAGATCCGGATTATGAGGAGATGTGTTATTATCACAAACTGAAACCGGACGAAAACAATCATTCAAAAGTTGCCATATTCAATCCGGAACTTGATCTGGGTATTGCAATTGAAATCGACTTAAGTACTCTAGATCACCTTGTTCAGTGGAAGATGATGGGTGCAGGAGACTATGTTATGGGTCTGGAACCTGCAAACTCTACGATTGATGGAATCGAAGATGCGGTAAATAACGGCTCAATGAAATACCTCGAGCCAGGAGAAGTAAAAGAATACAATCTGACCTTTCACATTTTAAAAGGAAGAGACGAGTTCGAAGCTGTAAAAAATCTTTAAGAGTAAAAGGAGAAAAATCATGACAGAAAAAGATCTGATCAAAAAAGCCGGCGATGCACTGGATGCAAAGCTTGAAGAAGCCAAAAAAACAGGAAATCTTGTAGTAAAAGATGCAACGGAAGATGAAGCAGTTATCCGTTCCACATTCAAAAAAGGAGAAGGCGTTTTTCGTCTGTTCCCCGCATTCGTACCGAGAAGATTTGGTAAAGCAGGTCACAGATTAAAACTTCATCCGGATGATTATTTTGCATTTGGTATGGCACGAGGTTCCATCACTGAGAGATGGTTTGCGTCAACAATTGCAGCACAGAATGGTGAGACTGCAAAAGCCGATGAAGGTATGGCATATGTTTGTGTAGATTATGACAGTGACGAAAAATTCTCTCTGAGAAACGCTGTAAAAGTACTCGGAGAAGAGATTGTTGGTAAAGAATTAATGGAAAAATACAACGGATGGCCGATGTATTCCAAATTCTTTGATAATGAAAATCCACTGTTCCATCATCTGCATCTGGGATTTGAAGATGCTGCAAGAGTAGGCAAACTTGGAAAACCGGAAAACTATTATTTCCCGAAACAGTTAAATAACTATTTTGGTGAAGCAAACTACACATATTTCGGATTTGACCCGGATGTTGATCCGGAAGAGATTAAAGATAGAATTCGTCATTTTGCAGATGACGATACACGAATTACAGAACTTTCCAGAGCTTACAGAGTAGAGCTTGGAACCGGCTGGTATACACCGGCGGGCGTTATTCATGCACCGGCATCTGTACTGACATATGAGCCACAGTGGAACTCCGATGTAAACTCCGTATATGAAAATATCGTATCTGGTGAAGTTTATCCTCCGGAAATGTTGGATGAGGAACTGCCAGAAGACAAGAAAGATATTGAAGATGTATTCAAACTTCTTGACTGGGATAAGAACGTGGATCCTCACTACAGAAAACACTACTTCCGCAGACCAATCGTAGAGACAGAAACAGAACAGTATGTACAGAAATGGATTACATACGCAAATCCATACATTGCAGCAAAAGAGCTGACCGTATATCCGGGACAGACTGTAACAATTAAAGACGGCGCTGCATATGGCTGTATCTTCGTTCAGGGGCATGGAAAATTTGGTGTTTATGATGCTGAGGCCCCGACATTACTTCACTTTGGCCAGCAGAGCTCTGATGAATTCTTCGTATCAGAGCAGGCATCTGTAAAAGGAATCACAATTACAAATACCAGCAAGGTAGAACCGCTCGTAGTTCTGAAACATTTTGGACCGAACTGCCCGGGTGTACCGCAGGAAGTACCTGAAAACTAAGAAATGCTGTGAGAAGGTAAGCCTGAATAAAACGGGAATATCTTTGTGAAAATTTGCCCAGAATACCGGAAATTGGTGTGTCCTGGGCTGCTTTTGTATATAGGAGGATGGATATGAAGTATTTACTGGGAATTGATAATGGCGGAACATTTTCAAAAGCAGCGATTTTTGATGAAAATGGTGAACAGATTTCAGTGGCAAGTGTTCCGACAGAGACACTTACACCAAAACCGGGTTACACAGAAAAAAATCTGGATGATCTCTGGGACGTGAACGCACAGGCAATCAAAAATGCAATTGAGAAAAGCGGAATCGATTCGAAAGAAATCGCAGGAATTTCTTTTTCCGGAGCAGGAAAAGGCCTTTATATGGTTGGCTATGATGGAAAACCATCCTATAACGGAATTATGTCAACTGATACAAGAGCCTGGGAGCAGGTGGAAAAATGGTATGCAGATGGTACAAATAAAAAAGTTTATGAAAAAACATTTCAGGAAATTCTGGCTGTGCAGCCGGTGAGCCTGCTGGCTTGGTTCAGGGATAACAAACCGGAAATTCTGGAAAAAACAAAATATATTTTTGCGGTAAAAGATTATATCCGTTTCTGCCTCACCGGAGAAGCATACAGCGAATATACAGACTGCTCTGGCGGAAATCTGGTCAACATGGTTACGAAACAGCACGACCGGGAATTGATGGCACTGTATGGACTGGAAGATTGCTATGACAAACTGCCACCGCTGAAATATTCTGCTGACATATGCGGATATGTTACAAAAGAAGCAAGTGAAAAGACTCTGCTTCCAGAGGGAACACCGGTCGCAGCGGGAATGTTTGATGTGAATGCCTGCGGTATTGCATCCGGACTTTGCGGTGAAGAGGATATGTGTATGATCGCCGGTACATGGAGTATCAATGAATTTATCCGAAAGGAACCTGTATTAAACGGTACGGTAGCATTAAATTCCATGTTCTGTATGCCGGGATATTTTCTCATTGAGGAGAGCAGCCCGACTTCCGCAGGAAACATGGAATGGTTTATTAAAAACCTGATGAGCTATGAAAAGAAAGAAGCAAAAGAAAACGGAGGATCTGTTTATGACATTACAAATGAATGGGTAGCATCCATCGAGCCACAGGACAGTAATGTGATTTTCCTTCCGTTTCTGAACGGTTCCAATGAAGATCCGCTTGCAAAGGGAACTTTTGTGGGTCTCACTGCTTATCATTCTAAAAAACATATGCTGCGTGCAGTCTATGAGGGAATTGTTTTCTCACACATGACTCATGTGAAGAAACTGCTCCGAAACCGTGACGTTCCAAAGAGCATAAGACTCTCCGGCGGTGCGGCAAATTCTGATGTATGGGTACAGATTTTTGCGGATACACTCCAGATACCGATAGATGTAGTCGGTGACAAAGAACTTGGTGCACAGGGGGCTGCGATGGCGGCAGGTATTGCAGCCGGTGTTTACAAAGATTACAGAGAAGCAATCGAAAAGACTGTGAAGATTACAAAAACCATTTATCCGAGACCGGAATACAAGGAAATCTATGAAGAAAAATATGCAACATACCGTGCAGTGATCGACGGACTGAGCAGCGCATGGAAACGTTTCAAAAACTAACAACAGGAGGGACAGATTATGTTAAAAATGGCAATCATGGGAGCTGGTTCTATCGCAAATAAAATGGCGGATACCATTACAAAAATGAACGATGTAAAGGCATATGCCATTGCAGCCAGAAATGGTTACCGGACGTGTTCCGTTTGACGGAGACACAACGGTGGCAATCGCAATCAAACATCTTCAGGAAGAAATGGTTCCGCCGAGCGTGTATGCGGAAGAACTGCCATACAGCCTTGAGCAGATTATCCTTAAATGTACACAGAAGAGTGTAAACCGTCGTTACGGCAAGATGGAAGATGTGATTGCAGACCTGAAGCATTCTCTGATCGAACCGCAGGGAGATTTCGTTAAATTATCTTCTGTAGATAATGAGGCAAAGACTGTTGTGATTTCTGATGAAGAACTCGGAGAGATCAAGCACAGTCCGAAGAAACGTACATCAGACATCGCACAGCTTGAAGATGAGGAATACGACACTGATTATGATGACGGTGAAGATGATTATGATGACGATGGTGATTATCGCCGTAAGCGTTCCTCCGATAAGAAATCCAGGAAGAAACATAAAGCACCAAATACCGGCCTTACGATCCTTGCACTTCTTGCAGGTGCGGCTATTCTGGTTGCTGCAATCTTCTTTATCGGCAAAGCAGCCGGTATCATTGGCGGTGACAGCAGTGCAGACACTTCACAGACAGGACAGAATACCGATGCTTCGACAGATGAAGACGGAATGGTGGCTGTTCCGGATCTGGTAGGCAAGACTGAAGAAGAAGCAGCTGCACTTCTTGAAAAAGAAAAACTCGGTAAGCAGATGATGGGAGAAGAAATCTCCACACAGGAAAAGGGACGCATCTCTTCTCAGAATATCGCAGCAGGAACAAAGGTTGGACAGTATACAACTCTGAAATACTACATCAGCAAGGGTCAGCAGACTGTTACAATGCCTGACCTTTCAGGAGAGACCGGAGTGGATGCAAAACAGACACTGGAAGATCTCGGACTTAAAGTAAATATTCAGAAAGCATACAGTGAAGATGATGGAAGTGGTTATCCGCTGGTAAATCCGGGATATGTAGATTCTTATACACCGGAAGCTGGAAGCAGTGTAAGTGCAGGCGATGAAGTAACTCTGGTTGTCAGCCGTGGTCTTGATTATGGCAACAGTGTATCCGTACCGAGTGTTGTCGGCATGACAGAAAACGATGCGATCACTACACTTGGCAAATGGATTGATGTTCAGGTAACAGAGCAGCAGAGTACAGATGTGGCAGCAGGAGAAGTTATTTCTCAGAATCCGGAAGCTGATACGACAGCAGATCCGGATCAGCCGATCACAATCGTAGTCAGCAGTGGTAATGAGGCACCGGCAGCGCAGACAGATAATACAGCTTCTGCAGCAGATACTCAGACAGATAATACGGCAGCAACACAGTCAGCAGCTGATACAAGCGCACAGCAGAGTGCTGCTGTGGCAAATGGTGAAGTATGGAAATGTACACAGACTTTAAATACACCAACCGGTTATCAGGGCGGAGCAATTCGTCTGGAACTGATTCAGGAAGTAAATGGAGAGATGACATCTACACAGGTTGTGGACGGAGAAAAACTTACTTTCCCATATACACTGGATATCACCGGTGCACCGGGAGTCAGCGCCGGTACATTATATGTTTCTGAGCAGATAAATGGTACTTACCAGCAGCTTGGACAGTACCCGATCACTTTCCAGAAAGCCGAGTAATCCATGCAGGGAAAAATCATAAAAGGAATTGCCGGTTTCTATTATGTATACGGAGAGGATGAGATGCTTTATGAATGTAAGGCAAAAGGAATCTTCCGTAAAGATAACCAGAAACCGCTGGTAGGCGATAATGTGGAGATTACAGTTCTTGATGAACAGGAACACACCGGAAATCTGATCAGGATTCTTCCACGTAAGAATTCGCTGATCCGTCCGGCTGTGGCAAATGTGGATCAGGCATTTGTGATCTTTGCAATGAAAAATCCAAAACCGAATTTTATGCTTCTGGACCGTTTCCTGATCATGATGGAACAGTCAGATGTTCCGGCAGTGATCTGTTTTAATAAAAAAGATCTTGCATCGGAGCAGGAAGTGACAGAGCTTTATGAAACTTACAAAAACTGCGGTTATCATGTGATTCTGTCCAGTGCCCTCGAAAAGGAGGGACTGGAGGAGATTCATGAGATTCTGAAAGGAAAAACAACTGTAGTTGCCGGACCGTCCGGAGTCGGAAAATCATCACTGACCAATCTTTTACAGGGAGAGGTGCAGATGGAGACGGGTGAGATCAGTAAGAAACTGAAAAGAGGACGTCATACGACACGCCACTCGCAGGTTATTCCTGTCGGAGAAAATACGTTTCTTATGGATACACCAGGATTTTCTTCCCTGTATCTGACAGATATGGAAGAGCAGGATCTGAAAGATTATTTTCCGGAGTTTCGAAAATATGATGAAGAATGCAGATTTCAGGGATGCAGGCATATTCATGAACCGGGGTGCAGAGTAAAAGAAGCATTCGAGGACGGAAAGATCAGCAGCATCCGATATGAAGATTATCTTAGTTTATATGAAGAATTAAAAGAGAAAAGGAGATATTAAATGGAGTATCGATTGTGCCCCTCAATTTTGTCCGCAGACTTTAACCGTCTGGGAGAACAGATTCAGGCTCTTGAAAGGGCCGGAGTCAAATGGCTTCACATTGATGTAATGGATGGAGATTTTGTACCAAGTATTTCATTCGGAATGCCGGTGATCAAATCAATCCGCAAAGAATCCAGAATGTTTTTTGATGTACATCTGATGGTTTCTGCACCGGAGCGCTACATTCAGGATTTCGTAGAATGTGGAGCGGATTCTATCACAGTACATGCAGAGGCCTGTGAAGATCTTGAAAGGGCAATTGAACTGATCAAGGATGCCGGTGTAAAAGTCGGAGTATCCATAAAGCCTGCTACACCGGTTAATGACATCAGTCACCTTCTGGAAGATGTTGATATGGTACTGATTATGACAGTACAGCCGGGATTCGGTGGACAGAAATATCTGACAGAGTGTACAGAAAAGATTGAAGAACTGAAAGAAATTATTGACAGAGAAGAGCTGAATGTTGATATAGAGGTAGATGGCGGAATCAATGATGAAACGATCGAAACCGCTATGAAAGCAGGGGCAAATGTTCTTGTTGCAGGTTCTTATGTATTCAACGGTGATCTGGAGTCCAATGTGCATAAGATTCAGAAAAGAATGAAAGAGATCAGCGAAAAGATCGATTGAGGAACAATATGAAAGATGTGATCATCGTAAGCGGGGGCAATATCCAGAGAGATTTTGCCCTCGATTTTTTACAGAAAAATAAAAAAGAAAATGCATGCCTGATTGCAGCAGACAAAGGTGTGGAATTTTTTGTCGGAACAGACTGGGTGCCGGATGTAGCTGTTGGAGATTTTGACAGTCTTTCTTCTGCCGGAGAGAAGTACCTGAATACTTTGAAGGAAACAGAAATCGTACGCCTGAAACCGGAAAAAGATGATTCTGATACGCAGTCTGCGGTGAACTTTGCAATTGACAGAGGGGCGAAAAACATCACGATTTTTGGAGCAACCGGTAATACAGGGTCTTATTTGTTAGAATACGCATTAAATTTCTTTAATAAGGAAGAGTATGAAATAATAGCTTCAGGACGTCGCGAAACTACTTTTTTTTCCAAAAGGGGAATACCATATTATTCTGTGGACATTACTGGTGGTTTTATATGGAACCGGGTTTGCTTGTGTCAGCCGTAACAGTAGTTATTATTACAGCATGCTGCCGCAGGTAACGGAAAATGTTATGGTAAGATGTGCCATTTGCGGAGTCCTGGCAACCGCATTGTTTGCCTGGAATCTGAAGAGTTACGGCCGAAGAATCAAAGAGGGTAAACTTGGCGGAAGTATCCTTGCAAGTATTGCGCATGCAATAAAAAGAACTGTGGATGCATCCAGAAAAACCATTCAGAATTCCTATCGTGCACAGAAAGCAAACAGACAGCTTCTGATCGCCTATATAGTATTGTTTGGCGTGCAGACGATTTTTATGTGGATCATCTGTGCATTCGGTTTTCATTATGCGGGCGGAATGGCATTTTTCTTCTTCCTTCTGATGATATTGTTTGATATTTTTGTATATCTGAAAATGTTGAAGAGCACCAGTGGAAAAGAAGCCATCAATGACGGTATTCAACAGCTGGCAGCAGGTAATCTGGATTACCGTATCAATACCGAGCACATGTCGGGAGAAAATCTGGAACTGGCAGAAGAAATCAACAAAGTCCGTGATGGTGTGGAGAAAGCTGTGGATAATCAGATGAAGAGTGAACGTCTGAAAACAGACTTGATCACAAACGTGTCTCACGATATTAAGACACCGTTAACTTCCATTATCAACTATGTGGATATTCTGAAAAGAGAAAATATTCAGGATGAGCGGATTGCCGGTTACATTGAAATTTTAAACAGAAAGGCACTGCGTCTGAAACAGTTGACAGAGGATCTGGTGGAGGCTTCTAAAATCAGTTCCGGAAACATTACACTGACTATGCAGGAGATCAACCTGAAGCAGCTGGTCAAGCAGACAAACGGTGAATTTGAAGAAAAATTTGCCGCAAAAAATCTGAATCTGATCTGTGATCTGCCGGAGGAGCAGATGCTGATTCGGGCAGATGGCCGCCGGATGTTCCGCGTTATTGAAAATCTCTACAACAATGCAGCAAAATATGCGATGCCCGGAACGAGAGTTTATGTAACTGGAAGTGTGGAAGGCGATACCGTTGTATTTTCCATGAAAAATGTGTCCGAGAGTCCGTTAAACTTCAAAGCAGATGAACTGCTGGAGCGTTTTGTACGGGGAGATGTCTCACGAAGTACCGAGGGCAGCGGTCTGGGCCTTGAGATCGCCCGTAACCTGACAGTAATGCAGGACGGAACATTTGATCTGTACCTGGATGGGGATCTGTTTAAAGTAACGA
>OLQT01002192.1_pt1 | contig 10890 bp, 7 predicted proteins | sample 1672651 | NCBI WGS metagenome assembly OLQT01 (sample SAMEA3136709, study PRJEB25190) | human gut metagenome | biome: human gut; feature: human-associated habitat; material: faeces | place: Austria | collected 2013 | reverse complement strand
AGCCCATCCGCGCCGAGGGCAAGCTGCTGGTCATCGATGGCGGCTTCTGCCGCGCTTACCATCCCAAGACGGGCATCGCCGGCTATACGCTCATCTCGAGCTCGCGCGGCTGCCGCCTCAAGTCGCACCGGGCCTTTACGACGGTTGCCGAGGCACTCACGCGCAACGTGGACATCGAAAGCGAGACCAACCGTTTTGACCAAGCGGACCGTCGCCGCATGGTGAGCGACACCGATACTGGCGCCAAGATCCGCAGCCAAATCCAAGACCTGCGTCAGCTACTCGATGCATATAGAAACGGTGCTATCGAGGAGCGCGCCTAGCACCACCCGCTGGGATTGGCTAAACTTGCTGAGTTTGTCATCCCCGCGGCGCTTCGGCGCCAGCTTAAGGCAGGTACCATGCAAAAGCTCCTTGCGCAGATCATGAAATTTGGCGTCGTCGGTGTCATTGCCACGGTTATCGACTTTGGCATTATGAATCTGCTCCACTACGGTCTGGGCCTCAACATCCTAATCGCCAACACCAGCGGCTTTATCATCTCACTCATCTTTAACTACCTCGCAAGCATGAAGTACGTGTTTGCGCACAAGGAAGGCATGAGCCGCCGCCGCGAGTTCATCATCTTTGTCGTGCTGTCCGTGATCGGTTTGGTGCTCAACGACGGCATCGTGCTGGCGCTCAACGCCGGCCTGGGACTCGAGGCCAATATCGCCAAGATCTGCGCCACCGCGCTTGTCATGGTCTACAACTTTGTGACCCGAAAAATCTTCCTGGAGGGAGACGAGACAAAATAGCTCGAAACCCCTGCAGCATTACGGCGCCCACGGACGACGCGCACTCAGCGCAGTATCGTCCGTGGGTGTCGCTCGTTTACGGGCAAATTTTCAACGTTTGCGGATTAGCTCTTGAAAATTTGGCGAGTTCATATAGTTCTTGGCAAAGACCTTACGTTTCCCTTGTAAAAGCTCTAAAGTATCCTCTGCTCGATTCATCAACGCATTGGATGTGATTACGTGCGCAAGGCGCTGGCACAACCTCATACCAAGCAGTTCCTCAAGTTTGCTGTCGTGGGTCTTATCTCCTTTGGCATCGACTGGGGCATGCTCATTGCGCTCGTCGAGCTGTTCCACCTCGACTTTTTGATGAGCACCACGGTTTCGTTTATCACGTCCGTCGTGGTCAACTACTGGCTCAGCATGAAGTACGTGTTCGACCACCGCGAAGGCATGAGCCGCAAGCGCGAGTTCACGATCTTCACCATCCTGTCGGTGATCGGCCTGGGCCTCAACGACCTGTACATGTTTGTGGGCGTCACGTTTTTGAGCATCGGCTACCAGGCCATGAAGGCCATCGCCACGTTCCTCGTCACCTGGTACAACTACTTCAGCCGCCGCTTCTTCCTCGAGGGCGCACGGTCGTAGTCGATTCACTATTTGCTTGAATGTATAACCGGTTGGAATTCCCATTCCAACCGGTTTTTTGTTTGTCGAGAGACCCGGCGACCCAGTCCCATTCGCATGAAAAACGGGCGGTCCGGATGTTGGTCCGAACCGCCCGTCTGGCGCGCTATGTCGAGGCCTCTAGCCCGTTACGTAATACCAAACGACGTTGTCACCATTGGAGAGAACGTAGTTACTGCAGGCCGTCATGGGCGTTGTGCCGTTGACGGAGTACATCCAGCCGCTCGTGCCGCCGTACTGTTTCTCGGCCAAACCACCAATCGCAGAAACATACGTGCCGTACGATGAGCCGTGTGCGTTGACAGAAAGGCCCAGCGCGCACAGGGCATCGTAAACGGTGGCGCCTTCGTTAAAGGTAAAGGTGCCGCCAGAGGACACGGGATTGCCCACAGCGCTCGATGTGACCGAAACCGTCACCGTAACGTAGTTGGACTCCTGTGAGCCGCTCTGGCTGCCCGAGGAGGCGTTTCCACCATTAGAGGATGAGGCTCCATCAGACGACTGGCCACCGCCCGAAGAAGCACCGCCAGACGCATTGGAAGTATCACCGGCTCCCGTATTTTGGGCAGCGGATTTATCGCCAGACTTCTTGCCGCCCCGGTCCTCGGACTTCTTGCTATCCGAGTTTTTGTCCGATTCCTTGTTTGAAGACTCGGAATCGTCCTTGGCGTCGTTCGAACCCTTGGGCTCGTCTTTTGCATCATTCGAAGATTTGGAATCCTTGGAACTAGCCTCGCCCGAAGCGGCAGACGAGCCAGACCCCTTGGTGTCCTTGGCGACGACGCTCTCCCCCGTCACGGTCTGAACGATCCAGTCAATGGACCAGGCGCCGCTCTCGGAAGGATGGACGAAGCCCAGCGAGACGACGATCAGAATGGTGCACGCGGCAGCAAGAACGCCAAGGAGCGCCTTGCGACGAGAGGCGGACGCCGCCGAAGCGGCGCCCTGTTGCTTTGCATCGTCGAACTGAATGAACGAGGAATCTGGTTGCTTGGGGTCAGCGTCCTTGGATTTATTGGACACAACCCTCACCTACCGACGTTTGGTGAACACGAACACGCCGACGATGGCGAGACCGATGACGCCGGCGGCAACGCCAACAATGGCGAGCGGGTTGGTGCCAGTCTCCTGCTCGGAAGCACTAGAGGACTTCTTAGCAGTGGTCGTGGAAGCAGCACCCGTATCGGACTTCTTGTCGGACTTGTTGTCCTTCTTGTCAGACTTCTTCTCATCCTTCTTGTCGGACTTGTTTTCCTTGGTCTCGGCCTTGGTCGACACCGTCGTCTTGGTCGTCGGCTTATGACCCGGGGCGACAGCGCCGCCCTTCGAGCCGGAGCCGGAACCCGTGCCAGTGCCAGCGCCAGTGCCGGAACCAGTACCGGTACCAGAACCGCCGCCGCCATTCGAACCTGCGCCGCCATTACCGCCAGGGTTAACGGCATTCTTGGTCCACTTGGCATACAGCGTCAGATCGGCCGTCACCGGCGTGGCGAAGTCATACGCCCGCGTGCAGGCTTCATCGGTATACCAACCGCCGAAAGTGTAGCCATCGCGCGTCGGATCGGCCGGCTTGACCAGCTTGCCATCGGCCGTGGCAACAAACTTAGTGTCGCAAGCAGACCCGCCGTTGGAATTAAAGGCAACCGTCCAAGACTCAACGGCCCCAAGCTTGAACAGCGTGCCCGAGTCATTGATGTAGTACAGGTTGCCAGATGCATCGGCAATGACCGGAGAGTCACAGTACTGGTAATGGCCAGCCGCATCATAAATCTGCGTCGCCTCTGCATCGCCGAGCGTATAGCGATACACCCCACCACCAGCAGAGTAGCTGACGTAGTCCTTGCTATCCGCGCTATTAACGGTGAAGTACACATAGGTCTTGCCGCCCTGAACACTCACCAGCGGAGTAGCAGCAATACCGTTAAATCCGGCCGGTAGCTCTTTACCGTCAGCAGCGGTGACCATCGTGGTCTTACCAGTCTTCAGATTATAGAGAACCAGAGCAGATCCAGTAGCCGTCTGCCCACCGACAATCAAGTTGTCGCCAGACATCGCCGGGGCGCTCATGTTATTCGTAAGACCCAGGTCGACCGTCTTCTGCTCGCTCAGCACGCCCTTCGCCGAAAGCGAAATCACATGGAGCTTTCCGTCGTGCGTCATCTGATAGAAGGTCGAGCCATTGGACGGATCGGCGACGCAGTCAGCGTTCGCAAGGGTGCCGAGCTTCATGGTCGAAACGACATCGCCCGTTGCCTTATCAATGCACTTAAGCGTACCTGCGCTCGTGGGGACGATGGCGTACTTATCCGTCAGGGCAGCGCCAGTCCAATAATAGCCCTCAGCTGCGTCGATGTTCTGCCAAGAGACTTCGCCTGTGGTGATCTTGATGCGCGTAAAGGAACCGTTGACGTATTTCTTCCCATCAGCCGTACCTACATAGACGTACTCGCCGTCCGAAACGACGGTGCAGGAGCTCTGCGTCAAGTCCGTCAAACCAGGCGTCAGCCACTTGCAGATCAGCTTGTCTGCAGTAATCGCCTGGACCGCACCGCCGTTGAGCGGAACGATGATAAGGCCGTTGGTATAGATCGGACGGGAGGTATAGCTCACCTTGGAGGCAAGCGGCGCAGAGGCAACCTTTTTGCCCGTGGACGAATCGATCTTAATGAGCTCGTTCTCGGTCGCGATGTACACAAAGCCGTTGGCGATGACAGGTTCGCTGCAGTTGGCATACTGCTGACCAGACTCGGCCTTCCAATCGAAGGCCCACTTAAGACCGGAAGCCTGCGCAGGCGTCTTGGCATCCGTTACGGTCGAACCGTTGCCACTGTTGCCGTAGCCGGCCCACTCGGCATCCCAATCAGGAGTCGTCGCGCTCGGATCCACGACAATCTTGTCGGGATCGGGCATGGGCGAATTATCGGTGGTATAGGCAAGCGTGACCTTATCGCCGCTCTTGAGCGTAATCTGATTGGCGCAGAGTAAGGAGGGCTCTCCGTTGATATACAGATGCCAATATTTATTGGTCGCAGCATCCCAACCATACGGCTTGTGATCGAACGGCGAAGTAATGGAATTCAGGAACCAGTACTCACCACTCTGGGAGCCGTTGTACGCAACGCCCTTGGCCTTCAGAACTGCCTCAATAAGGTTCTGGGCCGTGGAGCCTTCGGGCAGAGAAACATTGCTTGCCGTGCCCCAACGCGTATTGTTCCCGTTGACATCGGGACCGATAACATCGGCGGATCCAAGCACCTGACCGGGGAGGACATCGGCGTCAGCACCATACATAAAGGTGACGGCGTCACCCTCCTGGAGCTTGTAGGCACCGGCGCCAACGTCGGCGAACTTGCCATTTACGTAGAAGCGCCAATAGCTCTTGGTCGCAGCATCCCAGCCATAGGACTTACCATCAAACGGCGAAGTAATGCCGTTGAGGAACCAGCCCCAAGACGATTCGCCAGCATCGAGAGTAAGGCCGGTCTGCTCAAGGAGATCCTTGGCAGTAGAGCCTGCCTTGAGACTCGTCTGGCCCGTCGAAGCCCAAATCTGCTGCTTGCCGTCCTTGTCCTTACCAAGCACCTGAACGGAAGCATGAACGGAATCAGAGGGCAGCTGGTCGCCCCAGCCACCGTAGAACCACGTGACGGTATCGCCAACATGGATGGTGACATTGTCCGCCGTATAGTCACTCGACTTGCCGTTGATGAACAGCTGCCAATAGGTCGAATAATCTTGGGGCGTACCCAGTTCAACACCGTTGTACTTAAGGCTCAGAATGAAGGAGCCCGCAGCAACGGCGTCGATGCCATTCGCCTCAAGCGCGACCTTCGTAAGGTCAAGTGCGCTCGAGCCGGACGTCACCACATACTGCGCGTTATCGACCCAGGTCTGAGTCTTGCCCTGGGCATCGCGACCAATGACGGTCACATTTGCGGCAACCTGGTCCTTAACGACAGGGGACGAGCTACCAGCCGTATAGGCAAACTCAATCTTCTGCCCCTGGGTGAGCTTGACGCTGCTCGCGCCACCCGAGGAAGACGCGCCGTCGACGAACAGCTGCCAGTAGGCATAGGTCGTCGGATCGTAGGCAAGCGTGCGGCCATCGCTCGGGGATGTGATGCTTTCGAGGTAGAAACCGTATGCCGTGTTCGGATCGTACTTCGCCTTGAAGCCCGTCTTCTCCTGCAGCTTAATGAAGGCATCCGCAGCCGTCGCGCCCTCGTCGAGCTTGAGCTGCGTAGGTGCCACCCAGGTCTGAGCCTTGCCGTCAGCATCGGTGCCGATAATCGAGAACGAGACCTCGACCTGCTTCTTGGCAACATCGCCGGTTTCTGTCGGGTTCTCTGTCTGAACGGCAGCCGCGGCGGCAGATCCCACTTGGCCAGCGGATGCCGTCGAAGACTGCTCGCTCGTGGCAGGGCTCTCCCCCGTCGCCGAGCCTTCGTCGCCAGTTGCTGCCTCTGTTGTGGCTGCACTAGCTGCAGGCGCGCCCTCGGAATCCGAAACCTCGGCGCCGCTCTGCTCAGCGGTACCGCCCGCAAGCGCTGCGTCCTCGCCCGGCGTCGCAGTCTGAGCCACAGCCTCGGCAATGCCCTCGGCGCCCTCGGCCCACAGCTGAGCCGGTGTGGTGCCAAAGGCCATCGCGAAGGCCAGGAATGCCACCAGGCCGCGCTTGGCTACGCCGCGCGCAATTGCGCCACGGCGATGCGAGACGCGCTGGCGCTCGTCCTCAAACATATCCATTTGTCTCCTACTGTCTGCACTTGGAGCGTTGCCTTGAGACTGCCCCACGTCATCGCGCATGTTGCGCTCGAGTTCCCCCATCGGGGTCCCCCTTCCCTCCAGAGCCCTATGCACACCGGCGGCAAAAGCCGCAGCCGCATGCAAGACGGGAGGCGATCCGACTTAACCTTAACGACTCGGGCACGTCGTCCGATCTGCGACGCGAGCATCCCGAGCCAAGAGGAATTACGGTTACTGGTACAGCTGGGGACTTGCACCCCGATTCTCCCAAATGCGCAGGATAACCGCGCATTCGTGCGTCTCCGCACCACCATCTAGGCCATCGATTATTACCGTCAAAATGGTATCACGCAAAAGGGCCTCGCACGCAGGCGAAGCCCAAGGTAAAAGCTATTGTTTGCGATAGGAAAATGCGGTGACAGCCGCAGCCTCTAGTGCTTGCCGCCGTGACTGTTGAGCCAGATATTGCGGCCCAACATAAGCGCCAGCACCAGCGCGCTCACGTAGCCCATAAAGCCAATGACCGGGATACCAAACACAACCGGCTCGATGCGCGCGTAGTACACCACCGACGAACCGATAAACAGACCGGCGATCACAATTGCCATCGACATGCGGTCGATAATCCCACCTAGCTGTCGCAGCGCCTTATCGCTGCTCATGATCTGCGTGTTCACCTTAAGCTGGCCGCGCGTAAGCATACGCGAAGCCAAGCCCAGATACTCGGCCGCCTCGAGCGAGCCCTTCGCCGCGCGATAACTGCTCGCTGCAAAGTCGCGGCTCATCTCGCGCATGCGCGCATAGGTGCTTTTCTCGTTTTTAATATGCGTCTGGATGATTTGGATCATGTTGACGTTGGGCATGTACTCGGTCAACAGGCCCTCGAGCGTCACCATGCCGCGGGCGAACATCGTCACCACGCTCGGCAGCTCAACGTCATTTTTGCGCGCGAGGTTTAACAGCGAGGTCAAAAACTCGCCGATATCCAGGTCTTTAAGGTCGAGCCCGGCAAAGTCGGCAACAATAAAGTCCAAGTCGGACAAAAAGGCCGAATGGTCAAGCTCGGCCGAATCGCCGCGCGTCACGGCAAAGCGCATGAGCGAATCCTTGAGCTTGGGCACATCGCCCTCGGCCACGGCAAAAATCATGTCCTTGACGATACCGCGGTCGTGGCTCGACATACGCCCGACCATGCCCAGGTCGATAAAGTAGACGATGCCGTCCTTGAGGATGATGTTTCCCGCATGCGGGTCGGCATGGAAAAAGCCGTCGTCGAGCACCTGCGTCGAATAGTCCTCGACGATTGCGGCACCGATCTTTTCCAAGTCATAGCCCTCGGCCACTAAGCGTTCAGGATCGGCGATCGAAATGCCGTCGACGTAATCCATGACCACCACGTGCTCGGTGCACAGGTCCAGATAGGATTTAGGGCACGTCACGCCATGAACGCTCTTATGGAACTCGTAGAAGTCGTTGAGGTTTTTGGCCTCGGCCAAAAAGTTGGTCTCCTCGCGAAACGAGGTCCACAGCTCCTCGACTACGCCGTGCAGGTCAACGAATTGATCGGTATTGACGAACTTGGAAACGATACGCACCACCGAGCGGATGATATCGATGTCCTGTGCCATAACCTGCTGCGCACCGGGGCGCTGCACCTTGACGGCCACGTCCTCGCCCGTCACCAGACGAGCGCGGTGCACCTGCGCGAGCGATGCGCTACCAAGCGGATTGGGGTCGATCGCATCGAACATCTCCCCCAGGCGCAGGCCGTATTCCTCTTCCAAGCAGCGGAGCACTACCTCGTACGGCACCGGCTCCACGTCGGAGCGCAAGCGGCGCAGCTCATCGCAAAAGCGTTGCGGCAGAATCTCGGACCGGTTGGCCAGAATCTGCCCCATCTTGACGAACATGGGGCCGAGTTCCTCGAGCAGGCGGCGCAAACGAACCGGCGTGAGGTTATCCCACACGCGGTACTTTTTAACCAGGCGAACAATCTGCCCGATACGCTCGCGGCGACCCGCCGGCGTGAGCTGGTATTCCTCGTCCGGCGCCATCGCGTCGGGCTCCTCGGGCACCATATCGACAGCGCGCGGCTTCTTGCGAGCGCCCGAGACGGCGGCGTCGACCTCATCGACAACCGCCGCCTCGTCACCCAGGGGATCTAGTTTGTTGTAATCGGTGGTGGAATCTGCCATCTGCGCTGCTACTCGGCCTCTTCGGTATCCTTCGCATCGTCGGGCTCAACGGACTCGACGGGCACCGAGGTCACGTTGTCCTCGACCGAATCGACGATGTCGCGCACGTGGGCCAGGAAGGCCGTGCGCTCGGACGCGGTCATAACGCGGACGCGAGCAAGGATGAGCTCATCGAGCACGCGCTGGGCCGCGGTCTCGCCCTGCATGCCCAGACGCTCGGTCAGATCGGAGATGGTACCGCCGGCCTGCTCGAACATGTCGGACACACTGCGGGCGATATCGGGAGCGCCGGCGTCCTTGCGAACCTGCTCGCCCTTGGTATTAAGGTCGTCGAGAACCTTCTTGCCGCCTTCGACAGCAACGGCGGCAGCGCCAAAGCCCACGTTAATGGCGCCGTTAACAAGCTGATCGAGTTTCATAACCATGGTTGTCTCCAATCACAAACAACTGCATTGGCGTTCTTGTACCCAAGATTGAGCGAAAGCGACAAAGCGTTTTAGCGCTATTCAATCGACGGGAAATCCCTACCTCACGTTGTCGTTCATCGCGAAAGAGTTCTTCATGGCGCAGCTCGTGGTGTAGAGCACCTTGCCCAACAGGGCATCGGTCTCCACGCGCACGAGCTCGGCAAAGGCCTCGTTGGCGCGGGCGAGCTCGGCAGGCACCTCGGCCTCGGGCAGCGCGGCTACGACAGCGTCAACGTCGTGAATCTGCTTGTGGCCCATGCCGCCGACCTTCTCCTGGTAGTCCTCCACAGCGCGGCCGCACTCATGGAAACGGACGTCAGCCAGGGCGCCGATCAGGCGGTTGGCCCAGTAGAAGTTTTCGGACGTCACGCGAGCCTGCGTGTCGGCATAGTACTCGGGCATGGTCTCGACGTTGGCGTACAGCGGAACCAGCGCGTTAAACGAGTTGGAGCCAAAGGCCATCCACTGCACGGCACGGTAGGCCGGCTGCGCATAGGGGCGCAGCTGCAGCACGGCGAGCTGGCTGTTGCGATTGATGCCGATGGGGCGATAGGCGCCGCGCGTGGCGGGCGTGCCCTTGCTGCCGTAACAGTCGTACTCCGTGCCCTGGTAGTGGCTCGAAAGCACGTACTTGATGTCCTCGATGGTCACCTTACGCTCGGGCACGCGGCTCCAGGGGATATCGTCGCTCTCGGGCGTGTAGTCGGCGTCGGGGCCGTCCCACACGTCGCCGGGGTTGAGGCAGCGCTGCATGTACCAGGCGCGCGGCGTGTTGTAGACATGGTCGCTGTCGCTGTGCGAGCCAAAGGCCTCGCGCGGGTTAAAGACCGTTGCCGGACCGTCGCCCTCGACGCCCAACGTCAGGTCCAGATGCCACTCGGCCATCCAGGAGCGCAGGTCGGCCGAGCACATGTGGTCGGTCTGGGCGCCCTCGGCGTCGTCTAGGTCAAAGCTGTCGATACCCAGCTGGTTGGGCATGGTCACATAGGCGTCATCAGGCACACGCTTGGCGATCCAGTGGTGGCCGCCGATGGTCTCGAGCCACCAGATCTCGTCCACGTCACTAAAGGCGATGCCGTTGTTCTCGTAGGTGCCGTAGCGCTCGAGCAGGTCGCCCAGGATACGAACGCCGTCGCGGGCGGACTTGGCGTACGGCAGGACCAGGGTCACCATATCCTCCTCGCCCAGGCCACCAGGTTGCGCCGGCACATAGCCGTCCTCACCCTCGTTGCCCTTGGCGGGTACGTAGTCGACGAGCGGGTCGGCACCGCGGACGCGCTCGTTGGTGGTGAGCGTCTCGGTTGCGGACATGCCCACATTGAGCTCGTTGAAACCGGCCTCGGCCCAGATGCCGTGGCCCGGGACAACATCGGGGACGCTCGTGTAGCGCATGGGGTTATTGGGCAGTTCAACGGTCAGGTGGCTCAGGACGCTTGTGTAGACGCGCGGCTGCTCGTCGGGATGCACCACGCGTATACGTTTGGGCTCAAACACCCCGTTGGACGAGTCCTCGTTACGCGCGACCAGGGTCGACCCGTCGTAGCTCGCGTTCTTACCAACCAAAATCGTTGTGCACGGCATGCGCATCCTCCTTGAGCGAAGAAATTAAACTGTAACAGTGTATCGCTTCGGCAAAAAAAGGGCGAAACTGCGGCCCCTCGAGACTCCAGTGGTCAAAAAGTGCCAAATATGAGTACTGTCACCAATTTAGTAGCAGCAATTTCGCTGGACATAGGTGTCGCTAATCTACATTTGTTCAAAAGCTGGACGATGTAATTCCTCGTTGGTCCAATAAAATTGGCTCTCTATCGATAATAAATACCGATAGAGAGCCAAAATGACCTAAAATATATGTGACCATCTTGGCAACAGTACTCATATTTGGCGTTTTTTGACCACGTAGTATATGGCCAACCCCTCAAACAGCCCAAAACGCCTATTTCGATGCGCGCTCCGCCGCCTCAATCACGTGCTTGGCGAGAATCGCAGTGGTCACAGCCCCCACGCCGCCCGGCACGG
>OLQT01002189.1_pt1 | contig 10895 bp, 10 predicted proteins | sample 1672651 | NCBI WGS metagenome assembly OLQT01 (sample SAMEA3136709, study PRJEB25190) | human gut metagenome | biome: human gut; feature: human-associated habitat; material: faeces | place: Austria | collected 2013 | reverse complement strand
ACGTCGCCCTCTCAAGGCGAAGGTCGCCGGTTCGAATCCGGTCGGAGCTACCAAGCTTTACCCAGGCCACGTATTTCGCGGCCTTTTTAATGGCTCCGTCGTCTAGCGGTTTAGGACGTCGCCCTCTCAAGGCGAAGGTCGCCGGTTCGAATCCGGTCGGAGCTACCAAGCTTTACCCAGGCCACGTATTTCGCGGCCTTTTTAATGGCTCCGTCGTCTAGCGGTTTAGGACGTCGCCCTCTCAAGGCGAAGGTCGCCGGTTCGAATCCGGTCGGAGCTACCAAGTGTTCAGCCGGGGCTTTTGCCTCGGCTTTTTTATTATCAGCGATACCGCCCCCTGCTCGAGCTGCACAATACAGTACGCAGCAAGCTTCGCAAACGCAGTACCGTGGAGGCAAGAACTCCTATCTCGATATCATCATTCCCGATATATGCAGCCTCGGCCGTGCGTCGCAGATTGGACGGCGGATGCTCTCGACTCCTAAGCAAAAAACCGGCTGCCTCCTATTCGATATGCAACAAACAACATGATCGAAAGGCTGAAGGAGCATACACACGAATAACGTAGCGGACCTATGAGCACTCAGCGCACATCGACGATTGCGAAAAACTACGGGTGATGCGACGAATGCCGAGGGTTGGTGTATGGGCTGGGCGAATCACGCTGTACGCGTTCCCAACTCTTGCGAAGATGCGCTGCGCGCCTTCCCGATGCTCGATAAGGCGACGCCTCTTCTGGATACCCAGGTGATCGCACTAGACATGATGGGCTGATTGGATATATCCTCGCTGGCATGTGACGAAACCGAAAGGCCGACAGACGCGTCGCTGGGGACGATGCAGCAATCGGGCCTTCAACGTTTTGAGGAAAGGTTGACCATCATGCGAATCGACCGCATTCTTTGCAGCAAGCGCGTATTCACCGGTTTGGCCGATAGCGCCGAGGAACTTGCCATCGCCATTTCCGGGGACAAGATCGCATTCGTCGGACCGAAAGAAGATGCGCTTGCGTTAGCCCGCGAAGCCGACGGAAACGCCGAACCTGAGGTGGTCGACTACGGCGACGCCTTCATCGCGCCCGGCTTCCATGACTCGCACGTGCACTTCTTTCATTCTGCGGTGTACTCTTCCCCGCTTGCCACGAACTTCCTAGGCGACAACGAGGCCGACTGCGTCGAGCGGATGAAGCGTTTCGCACAGGGACGCCCTGAAGGATGGCTGCTCGCCCAGGGCTGGCGCGAATATCGATGGGACCCGCCGGTGCTGCCGTCGAAGCGCTCGCTAGACGAGGCCTTCCCCAACCGCCCCGTGGCGCTGTACTCCGGCGATGCGCACACGCTGTGGCTCAACAGCTGCGCGCTGGCCGAGCTGGGAATCGATCGCGACAGCGTGCCCCCTGCGGGAGGAAGCTACGACAGGGATGCCGATGGCGACCTGACGGGCATCGTGCGCGAAGCGGCCGCCATGGAGCTGATGCCGCGCATCATGAACGCGTTTTCCGATGACGAGATAGCCGATGCTTATCGCGGGTTTTTGCGCACGTTGGCGCAAAACGGCATCACGAGCGTTTGCGACATGTCGCTTATGGCCAACCCCGGCCTGGACTTCATCCGAGACGATGTGCATGCGCGCCTGCTTGAATCCGACGCGCTGACGTGCCGCGTGAACCTCTTCCCCACCCTGCTTGAGAATATGAGCAGGTTCGAGGCGATGTCTGCGCGCTATACGGGCCCGGTGCTGCGCTGCGCCGGTTTCAAGCAGTTCTTCGACGGCGTATCCAGCCAGCACACCGCATGGGTGACCGAGCCTTATAGCAACGCCCGATGCGAGGACGACTGCGGCAGGCCCACCATCGAGCCCGACAAGATGCGTGCGCTGGTGATGCAAGCAGCCGAGAAGGGCTACCCTGTGCGCATCCACACCATCGGCGATGCGGCGATCCACGAGGCGCTGAACATCTTCGAGGATGCCCGCGCACAATTCGGCCCGCTTCCCGAGGGACGCCATAACTGCCTTGAGCATCTGGAGAACTTCCTGCCCGGCGACGTGGAGCGCCTGGCTGAGCTTGATGTGATCGCCGCGGTGCAGCCGCCGCATATGACGCTTGACCCGGGCGGCCCCGAGCGCGACTTGGGAGACGAGCGCGTGAAGCTGATGTGGCCGTTCAGGACCATGCTGGATGAAGGCGAGACGCTTGCGTTCGGCACGGATTCGCCGGTGGTGGACGTGAATTCCATGGGCGTGCTGTACAGCGCCGCCACGCGCCGCGACCCGCAGACGCGTGCACCCGAAGGCGGCTGGCGCCCCGAGCAGCTTATCAGCCGCGCGGAGGCTATCCGCGCATACACCGCCGGCAGCGACGCGGCAGCCCAGCGCAACGGCGAAGCAGGCGTGCTGGCAGCAGGCAAGCTGGCGGACATGGCGGTGCTCGATACCGACCTGCTTACATGCGCCGACGACGAGATCTTGGATGCGACCGTCACCGCCACCTGGATGGGCGGACGCTGCGTGTTCGAGGCCTAGATAGACCGAAAGCGCCCCAAGATGGCCAGCGAGCCCCCTTCCGTTTCAGCGTTTCCGTGAAACAGAAGAGGGCTCGGTAAGCCTCTTGGGGCGCTTTGCGTTTATAACGTTTCGGCGGCCGAGAGCAACGGCGTGGCGCCGGAGGCGCCGCTTTTTCAGGCGTTGTAGGGCAGGTGCGGCTTTCCGTGGCACCACATATGATCGAGAGGACCGCTGCCCTGCCCAAGGTCAAGGCCGGTTGACAGAGCGCCTCGTACGAAGCCTTTCGCGCGGCGAACCGCCTGCTCGATGCCGTTTCCCTGCACCAGACCGCTTGCGATGGCGCTGGAGAGCGTACAGCCGGTGCCGTGGGTATTGGGGTTATCAATGCGGCGGCCACGGAACCAGGTGTTGCCGGTGGCGATGCGCTTCGCCCTCAGCCAAGCGTGACGGCCATCGGGCAGGACGAGCAGGTCGTCGGCGGTATCGGCGCGATGGCCGCCCTTGACGAGCACGGCCCCGTTGGTTTTCCCGGAGAGCAGCTTCGCCGCCTGCATCATACCCTCGTCGTCGACAACGGGAAAACCGCACAGCACCTCGGCCTCGGGCATGTTCGGGGTGATAACGTCGGCCAAGGGCACCAGGTTCGAGACCAACGCATCGACAGCCTGCTGCTCGATGAGACGAGAGCCGCTGGTGGCCACCATGACCGGGTCGACCACCACGTTGCGCGCCTGATGGAAACGCAGGCGCTCTGCGATGACGTTGATGATCTGGGCGGAGGACACCATGCCTATCTTCACCGCATCGGGGCGGATATCCTCGAACACCGCATCGATCTGCGCTCCGACCACTTCAGGCGAAATGTCCTGCACGGCGCGAACGCCGCAGGTGTTTTGCGCCGTGATGGCGGTGATGACCGTTTCCGCGTATAGACCATACGACGCGATGGTCTTGATATCGGCCTGGATGCCCGCTCCGCCGCTTGAGTCGGAGCCTGCGATGCTGAGCACTGCTTTCATCGGAAACCTCCCTTTGACGCCGAGCGCCCTCTTGCCTGCTTATTCGTTGTCGAGGTCGATGACGAGGCCGTCCATGATGGTGTTGACGGTGCGCACGGCGCACATCTTGCCGCACATGGTGCAAGTGCCCTCGTTGCTCGGCGGGGCGCTTTCGAAGACCTTGCGCGGGCGAACCGGATCGATGGCAAGGCCGAACTGCTCTTCCCAGTCCATACGGCGACGGGCGTCGCTCATGCGGTTGTCGCGGTCGCGGGCGCCGGGGATGCCCTTGGCGATATCGGCGGCATGCGCGGCGATCTTCGTGGCAACCAGGCCATCACGCACATCCTGCGCATCGGGCAGGCGCAGGTGCTCGGCGGGCGTGACGTAGCACAGGAAGTCGGCGCCCGAGAAGGCCGCCACAGCGCCGCCGATGGCGGCGGTGATGTGGTCGTAGCCCGGGGCGATATCGGTTACAAGCGGGCCGAGCACGTAGAACGGCGCGTTGTGGCACAGGCGCTTCTCCAGGCGCATGTTCGCCTCGATCTCATTGAGGGCCATATGACCGGGACCCTCCACCATGACCTGCACGCCGGCGTTCCAAGCGCGCTTGGTGAGCTTGCCGATCTCGATGAGCTCGGCGATCTGGCCGGCGTCAGTTGCGTCGTAGGTGCACCCAGGACGCATGGCATCGCCGATGGAGATGGTCACATCGTGTTCATGCAAGATCTCAAGAACCTCATCGTAGTGCTCGTAGAACGGGTTCTCGTTGCCGGTAGCCTCCATCCAGGCGAAGATGAGCGAGCCGCCGCGGCTGACGATATTCATAAGTCGGCCGGTTTCTTTGAAGGATTCGATGGTGCGGCGGTTCATGCCGGCGTGGATGGTGACGAAGTCGACGCCATCCTCGGCATGGCGGCGGACCACATCGAGGAAGTCCTCCGCCTTGATGGCGATGAGGGCCTTCTCCAGATAGCCGATGGCGTCGTACATGGGCACGGTGCCGATCATGGCAGGCGACTTCTCGATGAGCTTGGTGCGGAACGCCTGGGTTTTGCCGCTGTTGGAAAGGTCCATGATGGCCTCGGCGCCAAGCTCGATGGCCGTATCGACCTTCTGCCACTCGACGGACTCGTCGGCAAGGTCGCCGGAGATGCCCAGGTTGACGTTGACCTTGGTGCGCAAGCCCTCGCCGACGCCTTCGGGCGACAGCGACGTGTGGTGGATGTTGGCCGGGATGGCGATGCGGCCGGCGGCGACGCCCTCGCGGATGAACTCCGCGCTGCGGCCTTCCTTCTCGGCGACCACGCGCATGGCGGGCGTGATCTGCCCCGCGCGGGCGAAGTCGATTTGCGTGATGAGGTTCGAGGATTCGTTACCCATAGATGCTCCCTTCGTTGGCATTACCCATGCAGGTTCGGCGGGTCGAGGCTTATGCGGGGCCTCCTCTCAGCCTGCCCGGCGCGTAGCGCTAGCAAGCTCCCCCGATATACGGTTGATGTGGCCGCTATTATATCCCCGGCTGCTCAGAAGTTTCCCAAGGCAAAGGATAAAAGACATAAAGCGTGCCCGACTCCACGGCGATGGTGGCCTCCTGGCCGATCAGCTCGTTGGAAAGGCCGAGGCTGGTTCGATTGGTGAGGGGCTCGTCGTCAAGCGAATACTCCAGCCCACGCTCGATGACGCCCTCGGCGCGATCGTTTGCCGCGAAGACCGAGACGGTGCCCTTCTCCACGTTATCGGGAAGGGTGAACACGTCGGGGCCGGTAACGCAGCGGATGGCGAAGCCCTCGGCGATGCCGGTAACGTAGAACCCACGCTCGGAGTACGCGGCGAACAGCTGCAGGTTTGCCAACGTATGATCAAGCCTGCCGCCGATGCCGCCGTATACGTAGATGTCGGTGTGGCGATAGTTCGCCGCTCTTTGGAGGGCAAGCTCCATATCCGATGCATCCTTGTTCACAGGATGACGGGAAACCCGCTTCGCACGAGGAATGTAGCCGAGGGAATCGAAATCGCCTATGGCCATATCAGGTGCAACGCCGAGCCGATCGAGCGGGGCGAAACCGCCGTCGACGGCGATGATGAAGTCGAAAAACCCCTCGTTATAGCGTGCCATGAAATCTTGTTCGTTGAAATATGTGGCGCCAACCAATGCGCAGGTTGTCATGATGCTCCTTGTTTCGGTTCCGATATGGTAGAATACCACACTGCGAGCGGGCCAGACGATCGCGCGCCGTCTTGAGCGGCGTGAGGAAAGTCCGGGCTCCAAAGGGCAAGATGCCAGCTAACGGCTGGGCGGGGCGACCCGACGGATTAGTGCCACAGAAAAGAAGACTCCCTCTTCTTGAGGGAAAAGCTGAAACGGTGCGGTAAGAGCGCACCAGCGCGTTGGCAACAACGTGGCTTGGAAAACCCCATCTGGAGCAAGCGCAAATAGGAATGCCATACGGCCGCCCTTCCGTGCATTCGGGTTGCGTGCTTGAGACGCGCGGTGACGCGCGTTCGAGATAAATGGTCGTCCAACGACAGAACCCGGCTTATCGACTCGCTCGCGGTTTTCAAAAGGCTCCCGTTCGGGAGCTTTTTCGTTTCATAAGCATCGCGCTTATCGATGTCCGGCGACGAAGGATGCCTGAACGCGAGTTTTAGCTGAACCTCATTGGACCGGCGAACCTTCCAATTAGACGAAAGCGGGGATCAAGCTTGTGCTTGATCCCCGCTTCATCGTGCGCAATGCTCGAAAGCGCTCTATGAGGGTTAATGACCTTGGCGGTTGAGCCGAGACCGGCACACGCACTCCGTGAACCTGCAGGCGTTTGCCGCGGCAGATTAGTCGAGATCGTCGATCTCGAAATCATCGGCGGCATCGCCGAAGCCGGAGAAGTCCTTCTCAACGCTGGAAGCCACAGGAGCAACCGAACCAGTGACCGCGGGCGATGCAGCGGTTACGGCAGCAGCCGGAACGGCAGCCGGGATTGCGGGCGCGTCGTCATAGGCATCGGAGCCGTCGACGGTGAGCGGGGCCTGCGGCGCGGTTGCAGCGGCCTCTTTCACGACCGGCTCGGAGTCGATATGCGTGGCATAGCGGCCATGCTGACCGGATGCGAGCGCACCAGCGGACTTCGGGGCCTTCTCGCCGATTTCGGCAAGCTTGCGAGTGGCGTCGGTGATGAAGTCGTTGAGCAGGTCGCGATAATCCTCGCGCGCCTCCTCGCGATCATCCTCGAGCTTGTGAATGGTGTCGATGACCTTCTGGCGATCGTTCTCGGCCTTGTCGAGAATGCGGTCGGCCTCGTCCTCGGCATCCTTGATCGTGGCGGCAGCATCGGCCTTGGCATTGGCCAGAATCTCGTCGGCGGAGCGCTGGGCGATGATGAGCGCCTGCGCGATGGCGTTGCCGTCGGCCTTCTTGGACTCGAGCTGCTTCTCGAGCTCGGCGATGCGTGCATCGCGCTCGGCGATGGCGGCATCTTTCTCGGCCAGGATGGCCGGGTCGATGGAATCTGCAGGCTGGTCGTCCTGCTCGGCGGCATGCTCGGGCTCGGGCTCGTCGAACACCTCGTCGTCGAAGGTGGCCGGGCGGTCGAAGCCGGCGAACGTGTCCTCGCCGATCTGACTTTGCAGCGAGGCGATCTGCTGATTCAGGCCGTCGATCTCATCGGCGACGTGCTCGAGGAAGACATCGACCTCGTCGACGTCGTAGCCCTTGCGATCGATGGAGAAGCTTTGGTTATGGATTTCAGCAGAGGTGATAGCCATCTTTGTATCCCTTCATCTGATGTGCGGGAATGCGCAGGTGCGCACCTAGAACAAGTTTACCAACAAACGTACACCGAATTGTAGTACAAGCAGCGCGACGATGGGCGTTACGTCCACCATACCTCCAATAGGGGGGATCAGGCGCTTGAACAGGTTCAAATACGGGTCGCATATGCGTGCGAGCACGTTGTTGATGTCTGCGAGGATGCCCCGATCGGTCGGGAACCATGACAGCATGACGTATACGAAGATGATCATGCTGTACGCATCGGAAAGCGACACGATAAGGTACTTCAAACTGAGCATGCGGGGTGTTTCGCTCCTTGCTAACGCCCCGGGCGCCAAGCCCGGGGTCGGTTTCGATACGTACGGTTACAGGATGCCCTGAGAACGCAGGCTTGCACGCTCGGCTTCGCTGAGAGCCGCCCCGCGCGCGATGACGAAGACCTTGTCGGCGACGCAGTCGACGCTTGCATCGAGGGCGCTCGAAACGCCGAACGAGAAGTCGAGCACGCGCTTAGCCAGCGCATCGGGGGTTTCCTTGAGCGCAAGTACCACGGCATCTCCGGCTTTGAGGGCTTTTGCGACCTTCTCGCACTCGCCGTAGCTGGCGGGCTTGACGATGGTGACCGAACGCGTGGGGCTGTGCGTGCCCGTTGCGGTGCCCTCGTAGGCCTTGTACGGATCGAACGAGGAGGCGGCGGAAGCAGCCTTGGCAGCCGCCGTGAACGCGCCTTCGATAGGCTTCGCGGCCGTCTGGGCGGTCGGGGCGGCGCTAGATTCGGCAGCCTCGGCGGCGGTGGTGCTGAACAGGGCGTTCAGGCTTTCCGAACGCTCCTGGTCGGCAGCTGCCGCAGCCCTTGCGTTGGGCGTGTTGGCTGGAGCGGTGAACGCCGGGTCCACCATGGTGCGGTTGCCGAAGGATGCCGAGCTGACCTTACGCGGCGGCAGCGGGTCGCGGTTCAGGCTGTCGGGCACGGTGGTGTGCGCGCGCACGTCGTCGATGGAGACGAGCTTGGCCGGGCGATACCCGCCCGAGCCGACCGACGTACGGGCATGATTGCCGCGCGCGGGACGCGTGGTGACCGAATCGTACGGATCGTAATTCGAGCTGGGGGCAGCATCGTCCTCTTCGTAGTCATCGTCGTAATCGTCGTAGTCGCCGGAATCGTAATCGTCGTAGTCCTTGCGGCCGCGATCGTAGTAATCGCCGCCATCGGAGAACCCGAGCTTGGACTTGATGCTGTCGAGCATGCCTTCGGGCTTGTTGAACTTGGGCATTGCCATACCGCTCTCCTGCTTCGTTTCTTAAGGACGGCGGTCGACGCCGCCGCTGCATGTTCGGTATTGCGGACGCGAGCCTTATGCCCGAACGGACTCGAAGGAGTCGCTGAACAGAGCTCGGCCTATCCGCACCATGGTAGCACCCGCGCAAACGGCCTCGCGCCAGTCCTCGCTCATGCCCATGGAAAGTTCATTGAAGCGTGCGGCCTGCTCAGAGGGAAGCTGGCTGCGCAACGCGTCGCGCAAGGCGGCCAGACCCTCGAAGCACTCGCGCGCCACATCCAGGTTACCCTGCGGGGCCATGGTCATAAGACCGCGAACGGCGATGTGGGGGAACGTCTCGGCAAGCTGCAGCGCAGCAATCGCCTCATCCGGGGTGAAACCGCTTTTCCTCTCCTCCCCCGACACGTTGACCTCGAGCAGGATGTCCTGCACCTTGCCAAGACGCTCGGCCGCCTGGTCGAATTTGGCGAAATGCTCTTCTTTGCAAACCGAGTGCACAAGCGATGCGCAAGCGACGATCTCGGGGATCTTGCGCGACTGGACGTTTCCGATGAAATGCCAGGTTTGCTCCGGCAGCTGCGCCACCTTGACGGCAAGCACGTCGGGGCGGTTCTCGCCGAAATCGTGGGCCCCCGCAGCGATGGCTGCGGAGATGGCGGGCGCATCGACCGTCTTGGACACGGCGATGACCTTCACTTCGCGCGGGTCACGTCCGCACGAAGCGCACACGCGGGCAAGCTCTTCGAGCGTTTCCTGATAATGCTGAGCGAATGGCATGGCTATGCTTCCTTTCGAAACGCGATGGCGCCGTGGCGGCCGCAGGTGCCGCCGGATGCCCTGTACGAGAAGTAGAGCTGCGGATTGCATTGCGTGCAGATGCCCGCATCGCAGATGCGCGCAGGGTCGACGCCTACGGCCACAAGCTGGACACGCAACGCATCGAGCATGCTGACGTGGCGCGATGGGCGAACGCAGCCCTGCCCGAAAAGCTCGGCGAAGCGCTGCTCGACCTCGCTTCCCACCTCGAAGCAGCAATCGTGGATGTGCGGGCCGATGTAGACGTTGTAATCGGCAGCGATTTCGTGCTGCTCATCAGGCGTTTTCGCTCCATCTTCGAGCGCTAGGCGCTTGACGCACGAAGCCGCGATGCCGCCGACCACCCCGCGCCACCCCGCATGGGCCACGGCGAAGCGCCCCGTGGGCGACACCGCGATGACGGGCGCGCAATCGGCGAAGCACAGCATGGCCGCCACGTTGGACGCGGTGACCACAAGCGCATCGGCAGCGGCTTGCGCACGTTGCTGCGCTGCAACGACGCTGGCGGCATCGGAGGCGTGAATGGAGACGATTTCGGTGCCGTGCACCTGGTTGGGCACGATGACCGGAACGCCTTCGCCGTCAAGCACCTGCATGGCAAGGCGGCGGTTCTCCATGACATGATCGAGGTTGTCCTGCACGTGGGCACCGAGGTTCAACGACGCGAACGGCCCCTGGCTTGACCCCCCGTCGCGCCCGGTGAAGGCGATGCGGACACCGCAGGCCTGAAAGAGCGCATCGTCGGTAAGCATGGAAATGCGACGCGCGCCGCAAGGGCGCGCGTCGAGTTTCGGTGCAGGCAATGTTTCGCACACGGTATGCAAAGCTGTTGCTCCTTAGCGCTGGCGCTTCAGAAAATCGGGGATGTAATCCTCGTCGGCGAAGCGGCCGGGCGTGCTGGTGAGCGTGGAATACGTGGACGGCTGGGGCGCCGGTGCCGGCTCGGGAGCGGCCGTGGAGGTCCTTGCGATTGAAGTCCATGGCGGACTGCTGGGGTGCATTGACCTTGAAGCCGGTGGCGATGACGGTGATGCGCACGCTGTCGCCCATGCTCTCGTCGATGATCTGGCCGTAGATGATGTTGGCGTTCTCATCGGCGCAGGCCTCGACGGTACGGGCAGCCTCGTCGACCTCGGTGAGCGTGAGGTCGGGACCGCCGGAGATGGAGAACAGCACGCGGGAGGCGCCGGCGATGGAAGCCTCGAGCAGCGCCGAATTGGTGGCCTGCTGCGCGGCGTCGAGGGCGCGGTTCTCGCCGGAGGACAGGCCGATGCCCATCATGGCGGTGCCGGCGTCCTTCATAACGGTGCGGATGTCGGCGAAGTCGAGGTTGATCAGGCCCGGGATGGTGATCAGATCGGTGACGCCCTGGATGCCCTGACGCAGCGTGTCGTCGGCGATGCGGAACGCATCGAGCATGCTGGTCTTCTTGTCGACGATCTCGAGCAGACGGTCGTTGGGGATAACGATGAGCGTGTCGACCTTCTGGGACAGCAGGTCGATGCCCTGCTCCGCCTGGTTGCGGCG
>OLQT01002188.1_pt1 | contig 10896 bp, 7 predicted proteins | sample 1672651 | NCBI WGS metagenome assembly OLQT01 (sample SAMEA3136709, study PRJEB25190) | human gut metagenome | biome: human gut; feature: human-associated habitat; material: faeces | place: Austria | collected 2013 | reverse complement strand
GCGAATTTTCGGTATAGTGATAAAAAGAATAAAGTTGGCTTGCCGCCCTGTGGCCGCGCGGTGCAGCGCGGGCCCCGCAGGGCGGCAAGCGACGTAAAACCGAGGAGACGAAACCATGAAGAAGCTTCTTTCCTGCCTTCTGGCAATGGCGCTGGCGCTGACGCTGCTGGCGGGCTGCAGCGCAGACGAGCCCGCCTCCGGCGCACAGCCTGCGGCCACGCCCGCGCCCACCCCCACGCCCGAGCCGGACAACGGCTTGCCGAAGGTCAACACCGGCAGCTGGGAGCTCACGCTCGTCAATGCGCAAAACTCTATCGGCGAGGCCGTGCCGGAGGCTCTGGCCGAGCTCGAGAGCGGCCGGTATTTTGACGCCCGCGCCGTGGACGCGCTGAAAGATTTCATCGCCGGCGCGCGCGCCGAGGGGCTGAGCGTGTGCCTGTCGAGCGCGTACCGCAGCTATAACGAGCAGACGTATCTCTTTAACCGCAAGGTCAGCCAGTGCGGCGGCGACGAGGCCGCGGCCGCCCGCATCGTCAACCGTCCCGGCACGAGCGAACATCAGCTCGGCCTGTGCGCCGACATCACGGACAAGTTCTACGAGGTCAAGACGAAGGAGCTCGAAAAGACCGCGCTCTACCAGTGGATGTACGCCCACTGCCAGGACTATGGCTTCATCCTGCGCTACCCCGCCGACAAGCAGGACATCACCGGCGTCATGTATGAGCCGTGGCACTTCCGCTACGTCGGCAAGGAGGCGGCCGCGTACATCATGGGCAACGGCCTCTGCCTCGAGGAGTTCCTCGACCTGTACAAATGAATCTGACCGGGGCGCTTCCTGCAGGAAGTGCCCCGGATTTGTGCGCTTTGCTGCAAAATTTTAGGTAAAATCTGTAGGAATTGTGAAAACCTTCGCTTGTAATCTTGCATTTTCTCTGGTAAACTATAAGTAACTGAAAAAGAAAGGAGCGTGATAACGTTATGCGTACCAACCAAGTCCAGGACCTGGACGATTTGATCTTCTCGGGCAGCAACTGGCAGCCCAGCAGCAAGTGAGAAGCCATAGAGCCGGATGACGCCACGCCATGTGCGTGGATTTTTTATATTTAAAATGCGATTCCCAGCCGGCCTCTGCGTGAAAAACGGTTGCAATTTTCGCGGCCGTGTGCTACGAATAGAGCAGAAACGAAACAGGAGGCTGATCTCTATGGCATTCATCCGCAAGCTCCCCGACACGCCCGAGCGCCTTGAGCACCTCAAGGGCGGCGCCGGCCATCTTGAGCGCTATGCGCTCCTCTCTCCGGAGGAGATGCTCGGCGCTGGCACGGTCTGCGCCCGCATGGTGCTGCAGCCCGGCTGCGAAGTCGGCGAGCACACCCACCACGGCAACTACGAAGTGTACTACTTCCTCTCCGGGCACGGTGTTTACCGCAGCAACGGCGAGACGACAACCGTGGACGCCGGCACCGTGACCTTCACGGGCGACGGCGAAAGTCATTTCCTGCGCAACGACGGCCCGGAGCCGCTGGAGTTCATGGCCTTTGTGCTCAATCTCCCCGCGCAGGCATAAACGACGGAAATGAAAAGCCTTCCCTTTCATGGGAAGGCTTTTCTGATGTGTGTGCCCCTCAGGACAGATCCGCTTTGCACTACCGGTCGCGCAGGAAAAGCCTCCCCTGCGTAAGGGGAGGTGGCACGGCGCTCTGCGCCGTGCCGGAGGAGCTGCAGATACCGGCTTTGGTGCGAGATTTTGCGTGTCAATCCCTCCGTCAGCCTGACGGCTGCCAGCGCCCTTTCCACAAGGGAGCCAAGGGGTGCGCGCCTGTTCCGCACCCCAAGCACTGCTCTCGAAGGGGAAGGCTACCAGTTTGAAAACCAATCAGCGGGCATCCGACGGATGCCCGCTGATCTTATGTATGCACTTACTTGCTCTTGATGTATGCGTCGATGGCAGCGGCGGCCTTCTTGCCGGCGCCCATCGCCTTGATGACGGTGGCCGCACCGGTGACGGCGTCGCCGCCGGCGAACACGCCGTCCTTCATGGTCGTCACGGTGTCGTCCTTGACAACGATGCCGCCGCGGTCGCTGTACTCGAGGTCCGGCGTCGCCTTGCGCAGCAGCGGGTTGGGGGAGGTGCCCAGCGCCATGATGACGGAGTCGCAGGCCATCTCAAACTCGCTGCCCGGCACTTCGATCGGACGGCGGCGGCCCTTCTCGTCGGGCTCGCCGAGCTCCATACGGATGCACTTGAGGCCGCGCACCCAGCCCTTGTCATCGGCCAGGATCTCGACCGGGTTGCACAGCAGGTGGAAGTTGATGCCCTCTTCCTTCGCGTGCTCGTACTCTTCCTTGCGGGCGGGGATCTCCTCCTCGCCGCGGCGGTACACGACCGTCACGTCCGCGCCCAGACGCTTGGCGCAGCGCGCGGCGTCCATGGCGACGTTGCCCGCGCCGACGACGGCCGTCACGTGGATGGGCATAAGCGGGGTGTCGTAGCGCTCGTCGTAAGCGTGCATGAGGTTGATGCGGGTGAGGAACTCGTTGGCGGAGAACACGCCGCAGTAGCTCAGACCGGGGATGTTCTGGAACTTCGGCAGGCCGGCGCCCGAGCCGATGAACACGGCCTCGTACTTGTCGTCGCCGAGGAGGTGGTCGGCGTCCTTGCCGAGCAGCTCGTCGATGCTCATGCACTTGCCGATGGTCGCGTCGCACACGATGTTGACGCCCATGGCCACGAGCTTGTCGATCTCCTTCTGCACGATGGCCTTCGGCAGACGGAACTCGGGGATGCCGTAAGCCAGCACGCCGCCGGCCTTGTGGAAGTGCTCATAGACGGTCACGTCGTAGCCGAGCTTGGCCAGGTCGCTCGCGCAGGCGAGGCCGGACGGGCCGGAGCCGATGACGGCAACGCGGTGGCCGTTCGTGGCGATCTTCTCGGGCATCTCGTCGGCGTTCTCGCGGTTCCAGTCGGCGACGAAGCGCTCCAGACGGCCGATGCCGACGGGCTCGCCCTTGATGCCGCGCACGCACTTGCTCTCGCACTGCTTCTCCTGCGGGCAGACACGGCCGCAGATGGCGGGCAGGGAGCTGTCCTCGAGGATCTTGTGGTAAGCGCCCTTGAAGTCCTGCTCACGGACGCGGGCGATGAACTGCGGGATCTTGACATTGACCGGGCAGCCGGACATGCAGGCCGGGCGCGGGCAATTCAGGCAGCGGTTGGCCTCATCGACCGCCATCTCGACGGTGTAGCCAAGCGCGACTTCTTCAAAATTCTTATTGCGGACGTTCGGGTCCTGCTCCGGGATCGGATTCTTTTTGGGAGACATATTCGCCATGATTACTTCTCCTCCTTCTTCTGCGCGGCTTCCTCGGCGTCGGCCATGGCCTGCAGATTGCAGTAGTGGTGGCGGCGCTCGAACACCTTCTGCTCCTGTGCCTCATAGATCTTGGAGCGGGCGATCGCCTCGTCAAAGTCGACAAGGTGGCCGTCGAACTCCGGCCCGTCGACGCAGGTGAACTTCATCTTGCCGTCCACGGTCAGGCGGCAGCCGCCGCACATGCCGGAACCGTCGATCATGATGCAGTTCATATCGACCATCGTTGCCACGCCGTATTCCTTCGTGATCTGGCAGACGAACTTCATCATCGGCAGCGGGCCGATGCAGATGCAGTGGTCGTACTGCTGGCCCTCGGCCTTGGCCTTCTCGAGCAGCTCCTTGAGCTTGACGGTCGTGAAGCCCTTCTCGCCGTAGGTGCCGTCGTCGGTCATCATATACAGATGATCGCAGCAGGCGCGCATCTCGTCCTCGAGCACGACGATGCCCTTGGTGCGGAAGCCCGCGATGATGTCGACATCGCAGCCGAGGCGGTGCGCCTCCTTGGCCTGCGGCCACGCGATGGCGCAGCCGGAGCCGCCGCCGACGACCACGACCTTGTGCATGTTGTCAAACTCGGCGGGATTGCCGAGCGGGCCGACAACGTCGGCCACATAGTCGCCGGCCTTCTTGCTGGCGAGCAGGGCCGTCGTGCTGCCGACGCGCTGCATGATGACCGACACGGTGCCGGCCTCACGATCGTAGGAAGAGATCGTGATGGGCATGCGCTCGCCGAACTCGTCGACGCGGAACATCAGGAACTGACCCGGCTGTGCCTTGCGGGCGACGAGCGGGGCCTCGAACGTGACGCGGAACATATTGTCAGATAATCTTTCGTTATTGACGATTTTGAACATGAAAATCACCTCAAGGCCCTATTATAACGGAATCGCATATTTTCCACAAGGGAGAAACGGAAAATCTAAATTTTAACATGAAAATTGACGAAAAACTGTGGACTTGCACAAAATTTTCCCTGCTTTTCTGGGCAGAAAAGCGGATGCTTTCGTGGGAAAATCGCGGAGTGCGCCGAGTCATTCGGTGTGTTTTGCAGCCGGAAAACGGAAAATTTGGCCGGGCGGAATGGAAAAGAAAGCCGCCCGCCCCATCCGGGGCGGGCGGCGCAGCGTGCCAAAAGCCTCGCAGAGTTTGCCGCCTACAGGCGGCAAAAAAGTGCAAGCCCTTTGTCGGAAAACCCACCGGGTTTTTTCGACAGTCTCAGCGCTCGGAGCTCGTGGCGGCGCTGGTGCTGCCGGTCCACTGCCAGTTGGCGATCTCGGGCAGGTCGACGCCGTGCGCGGCGATATACTGCCGGTGCTCGACGAGCTTGTCGCGCATCTGCTGCACGGCGTAAGCGCCGCGGTTGCCGAGCTGGGGCAGGCGCTTGATGACGTCGATGACGAGGTGGAAGCGGTCGAGCTCGTTGAGCACGCGCATGTCAAACGGCGTCGTGATCGTGCCCTCCTCGACGTAGCCGCAGACGAACATGTTCTGGTTGTGGCGGGTGTAGGTCAGCTCGTGGATGAGCTTCGGGTAGCCGTGGAAGGCGAAGATGACGGGCTTGTCCTTCGTGAAGATGAGGTCGTAGTCCTCGTCCGTGAGGCCGTGCGGGTGGTCGGCGTGCGGCTGGAGCTTCATGAGGTCGACCACGTTCACGACGCGCACGCGCACCTCCGGCAGCTTCTCGCGCAGGATGGTCACGGCGGCGAGCGTCTCGAGTGTCGGCGTGTCGCCGCAGCAGGCCATGACGACGTCGGGCTCTGCGCCCTGGTCGCTGCTGGCCCACTCCCAGATGCTCACGCCCTGCGTGCAGTGGCGCACGGCCTGCTCCATGGTCAGCCACTGCGGCCGCGGGTGCTTGGAGGCCACGATGACGTTGATATAGTTCCGGCTGCGGATGCAGTGGTCAAAGCAGCTGAGCAGGCAGTTTGCGTCCGGCGGCAGATAGATGCGCACGACGTCGGCCTTCTTATTCGCCACGTGGTCGAGGAAGCCGGGGTCCTGGTGCGTGAAGCCGTTGTGGTCCTGCTGCCACACGTTCGAGGCGAGCACGTAGTTGAGCGAGGCAATGTCCTGCCGCCAGGGCAGCTGGTTGCAGACCTTGAGCCACTTGGCGTGCTGCGCGACCATGGAATCGACGATGCGGATGAAGGCCTCGTAGCTGTTGAAAAAGCCGTGGCGGCCGGTGAGCAGGTAGCCCTCGAGCCAGCCCTCGCACATATGCTCCGAGAGCATGGAGTCCATGACGCGGCCGTCCGGGTCGAGAAACTCGTCGTTGTCCGTCGCCTCGGCGACCCAGCGGCGGCCCGTGACCTCGAACACCGGGCTCAGGCGGTTGGAGGCCGTCTCGTCGGGGGCGAAGATGCGGAAGTTGCGCGCGTCCATGTTCTCGCGCATGATGTCGCGCACGAACGCGCCGAGCACGGTCATGTCCTGCGCCTCGACGGCGCCGGGCGCGGGCACGGGCTGCTCATATGTGCGGAAGTCCGGCATGCGCAGCTCGCGCAGCAGCAATCCGCCGTTGGCGTGGGGATTTGCGCCCATGCGGCGCTGCCCCTTCGGCGCGAGCGCCTGCAGCTCGGGGATGAGCGTGCCGTTGTCGTCAAAGAGCTCCTCGGGGTGGTAGCTGCGCAGCCACTCCTCAAGCTGCACGAGGTGCTCGGGGTTGTCCATGGCGATCGGCACCTGGTGCGCGCGGAATGACCCTTCCACCTGCTTGCCGTCCACTTCCTTCGGACCGGTCCAGCCCTTCGGCGCGCGGAACACGATCATCGGCCAGTAGGGGCGCGTGGTGTCGTGCGCGGTGCGCGCGTGCTGCTGGATGGCGTGGATCTCCTCGATGGCCCAGTCCATCGTCTCGGCCATTTTGGCGTGCATCTCGGCGGGGTCGTCGCCCTCCACGAAGCGCGGCTCCCACCCGCAGCCGCGGAAGAACATCTCGAGCTCCTCGTGGCTGATGCGGGAAAAGAGCGTCGGGTTTGCGATCTTGAAGCCGTTGAGGTGCAAAATCGGCAGCACCGCGCCGTCCGTGATGGGGTTGACGAACTTATTGCCGTGCCACGCGGTGGCGAGCGGGCCGGTCTCGGCCTCGCCGTCGCCGACGACGCAGGCGGCGATCAGGTCGGGGTTATCCATCACGGCGCCGAAGGCGTGCGCGAGCGAGTAGCCCAGCTCGCCGCCCTCATGGATCGAGCCCGGCGTCTCGGGCGCGACATGGCTCGGGATGCCGCCGGGGAACGAAAACTGTTTGAACAGGCGCTGCATGCCGGCCTCGTCGCGCGTGATGTTCGGGTATACGTCGGTGTACGAGCCGTCGAGATAGTCCTGCGCGACCATGGCGTTGCCGCCGTGGCCCGGGCCGGAGAGGTAGATCATGTCGAGGTCATATTCGTTGATGACGCGGTTGAGGTGCGTGTAGATGAAGTTCTGGCCGGGCACAGTACCCCAGTGGCCGACGATCTTCTTTTTGATGTCGCGCTCGGTCAGCCGCCGGCGCAGAAGCGGGTCGTCGAGCAGGTAGAGCTGGCAGGCGGACAGATAGTTCGCCGCGCGCCACCAGGCGTCCATTTTGGCCAGCAGCTCCGGCGTGGGTGCAAATGCTTCGTTTTTCATCGTGGAAACCTCCTTATATACTAGGATGTGCCGTTCGGCACAGGTCATGCTTCGTTTTGCAGCGCAGTGAGCACGCTCTCGGCGCAGCGCAGCCCGTCCACGGCGGCGCTCGTGATGCCGCCGGCGTAGCCCGCGCCCTCGCCGCAGGGGTAGAGGCCGGGCACGCCGGTGCTGCACCGATCTTCCCCGCGCACGATGCGCACGGGGCTGCTCGAGCGGGTCTCGGGCGCTGTGAGCACGGCGTCCGGGTCGTCAAAGCCGCGCAGCTTCCTGCCGAAGGCGGGCAGCGCCTGCGCGAGGGTGTCTGTGATGCGCGCAGGCAGCATGTCGTGCAGGTCGCACCACGTCACGCCGGGGCGGTACGTCGGCTGCACGCGGCCTGGGCCGGTGCTCGCGCGCCCGGCGAGAAAGTCGCCCGCCAGCTGTGCGGGGGCGTGGTAATTGCCGCCGCCGCGCGCAAAGGCGCGCTGCTCGATGCTGCGCTGCCAGTACATGCCGCCGAGGGTGCTTTTGTCCGGGAAGTCCTCCGGCCGCAGCGTCACGAGCACGGCGGCGTTGGCATTTTCCCCGTCGCGGCGGGAATTGCTCATGCCGTTGGTGCACACGCCGCCCGCCTCCGACGCGGCGGCGAACACCTCGCCGCCCGGACACATGCAGAACGTGTACGCGCTCGACCCGTCCGGCAGGTGGCAGGAGAGGGAATAGTCCGCCGCCGGCAGACGCTCCGCCGCCGCGCCGTACTGCGCGGCGTTGATATCGGCTTGCCGGTGCTCGATGCGCACGCCCATGGAAAACGGCTTCGGCTCCATCGGCACGCCCTGCGCATGCAGCATTTCAAACGTGTCGCGCGCGCTGTGGCCGATCGCAAGGATGACCTGCCGCGCCGGGAGCGTGTAGCTACCGGCCGGCCCGGCCACGGTCAGCGCCGCCGCCAGCGCGGTGTAGGAGCCCAGATACGCCGCCCACATCAGCAGTGTATTGACGACCAGCCGCCCGATTTTCACGCGGCCCAGGTCCTTGAAGGTATTGATGAGGCTCCAGAAGAACATCATGCCGTCCAGCTTCAGCGTGTCATTGAACAGCCCGCAGAACGCAAGGCAGATTTTCTTCAAAAAATCCCGCAGCGCCACGACCAGCACCAATCCCAGCCCCAGCAGCAGCGAGAACACAAGGTAATACCGCGCCGCGCCGTCCACCGGCGCACCGCCCAGCCCCAGCAGCCGGAACGCAATAAACCCGAACGCCACAAACCAGACGTCGAGGAACCGATCCATGATGACCGTCGCCAGCGCAAAGCCGATGCCGCTCTTCATCCTGCGGCCCGTGTAGACCGCGCGGAAGGCATCGCCCAGATGGAACGGCAGCACAAAGTTCAGCGCATAGCCGCCGGCCATGCCGCGCAGCATCTGCCCGCGGGGCGGGCGCTCATAAATGCGGATGAACTGCTCCCACCGCAGCAGGCGGAACGCATGGCCCACCAGCACCAGCAGCAGGGCCAGCAGCAAAAAAAGTGCAAGCATCAGCCCGTGATCCTTTCCGATTTCAATTTCCGTTTCAGCACTGCGTACAGCACCGCAGCCGCCGCCACCGCATACCCGGCGATAAACGGCGTCAGATAGTACATAAAGTAGGTGTCCGGCGCGGTCAAAAACACAAGCGGGATGCGTGCAAAAAACGTGCCTGCGGCAAAAAACAGCATCCAGCGCCGCTGCACCAGCAGCACCGCCAGTGCCAGGCCAAGCAGCACGAACGGCGGCAGCATCCACCACGTCAGGTCGATCAGCCCGCCCGCAAAGTCTGTGCTGGACGCCATATCCACAATAAACGCCCGGCGCAGCTCCTTGTTCAACGGCTGCACGGCGGCGCTGTCCTGCAAAAAGCTCTTTTGGTCGTCCTGCGTCGGCTCGCTCTCATACAGCAAAAATGCCGATGCAAACGCGATCTTCTGGTTGGACTGGCCGTTCTGGCGCTGGCGCAGCGTGTTGTAGAACACACCCGCACGCTCCCGCAGCATGCTCTTGGGATACTTGAGGGCCAGCTTTATAATGGCCTTCTGGCAGGCCGACCAGTCCTCCGCCGAGCCGCCGCGCCCGGCGATCATCCCCCCGCGCAGTTCATTGCCGTGGGTCTCGGGGTTGGCGCGGCAGAATTCCACATCAAACACGCGGTCAATGTCAGCCAGCGCCTCGGCGTCCTCCACGGGGTCGGCGTCCTGTACCAGCGCCGCCGTCTGATAGCACAGTGCGATCATCTTGTACTGCCACGCCTCGCCCATCAGCGCGCTGCTGTAGCGGGAGCAGGCGAAATACCCCACCAGCACCAGCGCCGTCACCGCGCCCACCGCCAGCGGGCGCAGCAGCCTGCGGGCGCAGAGCAGCGCCAGCAGCACCGGGATGGCGGCCAGATAGTAGACGCACTCGCTGCGCCACGACGCAGCCAGCGTGCCCAGAATCACGATAGCGGCCAGCTCCTTTTTGTTCAGCTTCGTGCCGCGCAGGTACATGGCCGCCAGCATGAACACAAAAAACAGCTCGGTCCACGTTGACCAGGTCGTGCGGAAGGGCTGCTGGGTGTGCATCAGCACGGGCGGCAGCAAAAACGGCAGGTAGACCAGCGCAAACCACGCCGGGCGCACCGGGCGGGTCAGCCGCTTTTCGGCCAGGTCCTGCGCCGTGGCCGCAAAGCAGCCCACAATGCCGCTGATAAGCAGGTTCTGCACCAGCACGACGCCGCCGGGCATCGGCACAAACATCAGTGACAGAATGAACGCGCCGCTGGTCAGGAAGTGCTGCCATGAGTTGGGCTGCAGCGTCCGTGCCAGATACAGCACGGCCAGGTCATCATTGCCCCAGATGCCGGGCCAGACGATGAGCAGGATGACCAGATTCACCGCCAGATACGGCAGCGTCCAAGCCACCCACCGCCGGGCAAATTTGTCCCCGGCGCGCAGCTTCTGCACCAGCGTCACCGCGCCGTGCACCAGCCCGAACGCCAGCACCAGAAACAGCGCCTTGTAGACAAAAAACGCCGGTGTGCGCCAGTCATAGCGGAAGAACAGCCTGTCCGTTCCCAGCGTCAGGGCGCACCACAGCACCGCAGCCGCCAGCTCTGCCGCCGTTCGCTTTTTTGCAGGTGTTTTCATTCTTACTCCTTCAGGTCAGCGCGTCAAAACCGGCCTTATTGGCGGGTGCCTCCGCCGCGCGGTACTCGTCCGGCGTGCCGAACGGCAGATGTAAATCACACGCAAAGCCCGCAATTCTTGCGCCCTGCGCGGCCAGCACATTGTAAATGCCGGAGACAAAAAATTCCTTGTACTCGCAGTTTTTCAGGTATTCGGCGCAGGCGTCGGCGTAGGTTTTCTTATCCTTGAAATAGTATGCGCCGCAGATGGCATCATGGCTGACGACCTGCTTTTCCACCGTATGGCAGACATTGCCGTCCGCGCCGTACTGCAGATAGCTGTACGCGGGGGAATCGCTCTCAAACGTCAGCAGTGCGCCCTCCGGGCCGTTTGCAAAGCCGCCCTTAGCGCAAAACTCGTTGAACGCCCTGCAAACAAACAGATGGTCGCAGTCGTTGAACAAAATCGGCTCACCGTCTGGCAGGTCCTCGCAGCCCTTCAGCGCCGTGACGGCCGCGCCCTCGGTCACCTCGGGCAGCGCCACAATGCGGGCCGCGGGCCAGTACGCCTTGATTTTTTCGTCGATGGCAAAGTCGCGGATATGCTCCTCGAGCACCACAAACGTGAGGTCCGCGCAGTCCACAAACTTCTCCACGCTGCGCGCCGCCCAGTAAAAGAACGGTTTTCCGTTAATTTCGATCAGCGGCTTCGGGCAGACAAAGCCGTTTTTGAAAAACCGGCTGCCCCTGCCGGCCATGGGTAAGATTAAGTGCAGCTTATTCATGTAAGCAC
>OLQT01002184.1_pt1 | contig 10917 bp, 8 predicted proteins | sample 1672651 | NCBI WGS metagenome assembly OLQT01 (sample SAMEA3136709, study PRJEB25190) | human gut metagenome | biome: human gut; feature: human-associated habitat; material: faeces | place: Austria | collected 2013 | reverse complement strand
CCGCAACCTGTTTGCCTTTCTCTGAATATAATGCCAGATCAATCTTGGAAATCTCTTTTATCTCATCTAATGCTGCCTGTATCTTGTGATTCGAAATCATGTGTCTCGCCTTTCCTGTCAAATATTACTGTACATTGACATGCCTCATGTGTTCCATACGTTAATAAAAACTGGGTACAACATGTGCACCCAGTTTTACTTTTAAGTCCTATTCAATTCTAACGGATTAGTTGGTAATTGTCAATTCTGTTTCTTTGTCGAATACGTGAATCTTCTCCGGATCAATTGCCATCTTGATGTGGTCGCCCATACGTGCAGTTGTTCTGGAATCAACCTTTGCAGTCATGCTTGCGCCTGCAACTTTGAAGTATAACAGTACCTCAGAACCTAATAACTCATATCCTGTTACATCTGTCTCGAATGCAGCATCCTTATGAGCCTCGATCTCGATCTCGGAATCACCGATATCTTCCGGTCTGATACCCATAACAACAGTCTTTCCGTTGAAACCGCCATCAATCAGCTTCTTAGCCTTTGCAGGAGGAAGCGGGATGGACTGACCAGCTACTTCCAGAGTTACTGCAGTGCCGTTGATTCTTACAACTGCATCCAGGAAGTTCATCTGAGGAGATCCCATGAATCCTGCTACGAACAGGTTCTGAGGCTTCTCATACAGGTTCTGAGGAGTATCTACCTGCTGGATAACGCCGTCCTTCATAACAACGATTCTGGTACCAAGGGTCATAGCCTCGGTCTGGTCATGTGTAACGTAGATGATGGTGGTGCCCAGTCTCTGATGCAGCTTAGCGATCTCGATACGCATCTGTACACGCAGCTTAGCATCCAGGTTGGACAGAGGCTCATCCATCAGGAATACCTTAGGGTTACGAACGATTGCACGTCCCATAGCAACACGCTGTCTCTGACCACCGGACAGAGCCTTGGGCTTACGGTCAAGCAGCGGAGTCAGATCCAGGATCTTAGCTGCTTCCTTAACCATCTTGTCGATCTGATCCTTGGGAACTTTTCTCAGCTTCAGACCAAATGCCATGTTGTCATATACGGACATATGAGGATACAGAGCGTAGTTCTGGAATACCATTGCGATATCTCTGTCCTTAGGCTCTACATCGTTAACTACTCTGTCACCGATCTTCAGTTCACCGGAAGAGATATCTTCCAGACCTGCGATCATACGAAGAGTGGTGGACTTACCACATCCGGAAGGACCTACGAAAATGATGAACTCCTGATCTGCGATCTCAAGGTTGAAATCCTTAACAGCTTCGAAACCGTTAGGATATACTTTGCAGACATTCTTTAAAGATAAACTTGCCATTTGAAAATACTCCTTTCATATTTACAATGTTACTTTCTCTCATTGTGAAACGATATGTCTCGTTTGAATCTGAAATCAGTATAACGAAATTCACGAAAATGTGCCATACCACTATTTCACAAAGATTTTGAATCATATTGTATGAATTGCTTATAAACTTTTCTTTTTTTTTAAATGCTTGTCAGATTGAACAAATCTGTTTCTATTTCTTGGACATTTTCCACAAGGTGGTCTCTACTGTGTCTCTTTTTCCGGCTTTTTGTAGAACGTAAGCTGATTTTTTCCATGTCTTTTTGACACATATAACGCATTATCCGCGGATTTGTACAGATTTTCAAAGGTATTGCCGTCTCCGGGGAACACTGCTGCTCCCACGCTGGCTGTAACAGAATACTTCACATATTCTCCGACTTCAAACTGGTGGAAAAACTGTTCGATCTTCTTTCCTTCCCGTTCGATCATGGTAATATCACGGATGTCCTTGAGAAATACCATGAACTCGTCACCACCGGTACGGCCCACAATGTCCGTTGCTCGGAACATGGACTGCAGGCGCACTGCCAGGTTCCGGAGCACTTCATCTCCAAAGGCATGTCCCATGGTGTCGTTGATCTTCTTGAAATTATCTACATCCAGAACGAACAATACCCCCTGCTTATCCGGATATTGTTCCATATATTCACGGATCTTACGCTCTGTGGCCATCTTGTTGTTCAGGTCGGTCAGCAGATCGGTATCTGCCTTGTCCTCCAGGACTTTGCTGTGTTCTGAGGCCTTTATGCGTACCAGTACATTGATCACTGTGATCACAATAAGGGCTGCTGCAATCGATATGCTGATCTTGACGATCAGATCCACAATAGGACCACGGAAGGACTGTTGAATACCGGACAGATAGGATTCATCGATGCCTACCACCAGATTCCAGGCTGTGTCCGCAATGGGAAAATGACAGAGAATCTTACCTACGCCGTTCTCATTGACATGCAGTATCCCATTGTCGCCCTTCTGCTGTTGTCTGTCAAACAGTGTCCAGCTTCCAAGACTCTCTGCTACCCCTTTTAAGGAATTCCAGAAATCGTTTTGTAAAATTTTCGTTCCTTGTGTCGCTCCATAGCATGCCATAATGGTTCCGTTGCGATCGACCAAAGAGAAAAATGCCCTATCTCCGTATACGGAATTCTCAAAGAAATCAGACATCTCTGCCGGCTCCATATAACTGAGCAGGTATCCATTTACATTTCCGGAATTTGTAATAGGACATACATAGATGAAAGCCATCTGTCCGTTGATCCCGTCCGACCTGGTAAACAGATAATGCGGTGTTTCACCAAGGATACTATCATAGTAATTCAGTTCTGTCATATCGATCTGCCGTCTGTCATTCAGAAAGCCCGTGCCGTTGGTTGCACAGTATACAACCATATATGCATCACTTGCCTTCATCAGCGTATCCAGCTTCTCATTCAGGAACGCCTCACCTCTGTCCAGGCGGGCGGCCATGATCGACGCAACCGCATCCGTGATATTTCCCAGCGCTTTCAGTTTATCCTCTACCCCGGCAGCATAATAAAGTCCGATCTGTTCCGCCTGATCGTCCACAACTGTCTGTATTGCTGTGTCCATCTTATTATCAAAGTCATATATGCTCAGGACCAGTGCGGCGACTAACAATACACATGGCAGAACCCATTGAAGGAAATTTTCCCATATTTTTCTCTTCTGCATACTCTGAACACCTCTTATCTGCTGTCTGTAGAACATTCGTCCATCAGCCCTGACCCTGCAGGTATCTTAGCTACTTGTCTTCTATCTTAATACTTTCATCAATCTCATCATGAAATACTCTTTCATCCTCTTCCGGTGATACTTCCGGTGCCGGCTCCTGTTCTGACAAAAGCTGGTCTTCCAGTTTTTGGAAAAACTTATTATATAACATTGCGGATGCATATGCCGGCAGAGAAAAACCAAACAGAAAGATGATCGGTATCAGTCGTAAAGATACCAGGTATATGATCAGCGGAAAAAATGCCATTACAAACATCACAACTGTCTTGGGCAGCTGCAGAATGCTCATAATAAAAGCATTCCTGATGGTTCCCATGATCGTATTGTCGAATTTGGCAAGTACCGGGAATACATACAATGTCGTGCAGATCACAAGCACTGCAGCAGCCATGATCAGAACCACCAGCACGCTGCTGAACTGTATTCCGGATTTGGTAATAATGTAATAATCTCCACCCAGTACTGCTGCTATCAGCAGGATCATCAGCCAGATCAGAGTAGCCTGGCGGAAATTTGTCTTAAATGATTTGAAAAAGCTTCTGGTAATATAGCTTTCCTCATTGCGCACGATCTTCAGTGCCACATAATGCATGGAGGTAAATGCCGCTCCTGCAGTAATAATGGGAATACAGCAGATCAGAGTCAGAATGTTCAGCCACATCAGGTCTGCCATTTTATTGAGTACATTCATTAACGGACTGTCCAGGTCAAAAATCTTCATTTACGTCATATCCTTTTCGTTTGCTTAATTTATAAGAACTTTTCCATCGGTGTTACGCGGATCCCCGAAAAAGCTTCCTCCTCATGCACTGCATGAAATCCCAGTTTCCGATAGAAATCCACGGCATACGGAGCTGCCTTCAGCGACATATACCGTTCCCCCGCCTCTTTTTTCAGATATTCGCACATTCTTCCCATCAGACTCCGGCCAACACCTCTGTGATGATATTCTTCGTCCACGAAAAGAAGCGACAAATGATTGTAGTTCCGCACAGAAGCCGCTCCGATGATCCTGGCGCCATCCAAAGCCACCATCATCTGATATCTTCCCTGCCGGAACGACTTATAGAGGTGTTCATCCGTAATGAATTCATGAAAATTACGGATTCCCTCCTCTGTATAATCCACCGCCTCATATTTCAAAAAAGTCTTCCAGATCATATGCATGGCAGGGATCCAGTCTTTGTCCTCTGCCCATCTGATCTCATAGCCATTCACCATATCTGCCATACTGCACCGTCTCTCCGATTCAGGATCAGGGAAGCCTCTGTTCTCAGGCGATCCCCGGAATCTCCTTGCAGATCCACTGCCAGATGTCCTCCATTGCCACCTCAGCGTCGTCTTCATTCAGGAGTTCATGTCTGTCATTCTCGTATAGCTTCACGGTAATGTTCTTCACTCCGGCTCTCTTCAGAGAGTCACATGCCTTATGAACACCCTTACCGTAATCTCCCACAGGGTCTTCCGCTCCGGATACCATAAGAATCGGCAGGTTCTGGGGAACCTTTTCCAGATTCTCCTGCTTCTGCAATCTGCGGATCAGTTCAAACAGAGTCTGAAAACCGTTCACGGTAAAGGTAAATCCGCACAGTTCGTCTTCGATATAGCGGTCTACATTCTCCGTATTCCGGCTGAGCCAGTCACTGGAAGTTCTGGGAGAATCAATTCGTTTGTTATAGCCTCCGAAGGCAGCCTTATCAATAAAATGGCTGACATGCTTCGAACCACAGAACAGCTTCTGTATTCCCGCCATGGCTTTTGAGGCAAAGATCAACCCCGCCGGTTGCATTCCCGTACCTACGATGACCGCACCGCCTATTCCGCTGCCGTAACGACACAGATAATTTCTGGCAATAAAAGATCCCATGCTGTGTCCCAGAATAATATAAGGCACCTGCGGATATTGTTCTTCCGTGATCTTCTTCAGACGATGTACATCCCGGACTACTACCGTTGCAGGATCCTGCTCGCAAAAGTAACCGAAAGATCCACCCTCTGAAACAGATTTTCCATGTCCCAGATGATCTTCACCGGTGACAAGGATTCCTCTCTTCGTCAGAAATTCTGCCAGATTTTCATAGCGTTCCACGTATTCTGCCATTCCGTGCACGATTTGCACGATGCCTCTTACGTTACCGTCATCGGGTGTATATCGCACTGCATGGATACGGTTCTCACCGTCCCGGGAGTCAAAGTAGAATTCTTCCTTGATCATAAGACCTCCTTGGTTGCAGAAAATCATAGGACGCATAAAACAAATGTCAATTTACAGCCATATGCTTCTGCGTCCTATTCATTATATATCATTTTATATAAAATTTTAAGTCCTATATTGCTTTTTTTGTAAAATAGTAACCATTACATCCGCACTGTTCATGGTCGAACTGTTTTAGCAGATCTCTGCTCCTGTCGGCATATTTTTCTCAGGTGTTACCAAAGCGAGGTTGCCTTCAGCATCTTCTGCGCACAGGATCATGCCCTCGGACAATACTCCTGCCAGTTTCGCGGGCTTCAGGTTCACCAGTACCATAACCTTTTTGCCTACCATTTCCTCGGGGCTGTAATGCGCCTTAATGCCGGAGACGATCTGACGTACCTGACTGCCGATCTTTACCTGGCTGCACAGAAGCTTCTTGGACTTAGGCACTGCCTCACAGGAGATGATCTCACCTACCTGGAACTGCATTTTCGCGAAATCGTCATATTCGATCTCTGCCTTGGGCTCGATATCAATTGCTTCCTGCTCTGCTTTTTCAGCTTCTGCATTTGCTTCTTCCGCTTCATGCTCCGCTGCTGCCTTGATCATGGCTTCTTCCAGCTCTGCCTCTTTTTTCGCTACATCCTTCATATCCAGACGTGCGAAGAGGATTTCGGGCTGGTCGGTTACTTTGCTGCCGCTCTCATACAGACCGAACTGCTCCAGCTGGTCAAAATCTCGCAGAGAGGTGTTCAGCTGTTTTGCAATTCTCTCTGCTGTCTCGGGCATATAGGGCTCTAACAGGGAAGCTCCGATGATGATGCCTTCCACCAGATTATACAGCACGGTTGCCAGGCGGTCTGCCTTGGCTTCGTCCTTCGCCAGTACCCAGGGCTCTGTCTCGTCGATGTATTTATTGCAGCGCTTGAAGATACCGAAGATCTCGGTCAGGGCATCTGCCACACGCAGTTCTTCCATCTTTGCCACAACTTTTGCATAGGTACCGGTCACGGTCTGTTTCAGATCCGCATCCACTGCCGCGTCATTCTCGGTCAGCTGAGCGTTTTTATTCTCTACCACACCGCCAAAGTATTTGTTGCTCATGGAGATGGTTCGGTTCACCAGGTTGCCCAGGGTGTTGGCCAGATCGGAATTGGTACGCTCTGCTACCAGCTCCCAGGTCAGGTTGCCATCGTTTTCAAAAGGCATTTCGTGCAGTACATAGTAGCGTACCGCATCCACGCCGAAATAATCTACGAGGTCATCCGCATAGACCACATTTCCTTTGGATTTGCTCATCTTGCCACCGCCCATAAGAAGCCAGGGATGTCCGAATACCTGCTTCGGCAGAGGCTCGCCCAGTGCCATCAGGAAAATAGGCCAGTAGATGGTATGGAACCGGATGATATCCTTACCGATCAGGTGCAGGTCTGCGGGCCACAGCTTCTTGTACTGCTCGGTGCTGTTGCCGTCTGCATCGTAGCCGATACCGGTGATGTAGTTGGTCAGCGCATCCAGCCATACATAGATAACATGCTTGGGATCGAAAGTCACCGGGATACCCCAGGTGAAGGAAGTACGGGATACGCACAGATCCTGTAAGCCGGGAAGCAGGAAGTTGTTCATCATCTCGTTCTTGCGGGATACGGGCTGAATGAACTCGGGATGCTCATTAATGTGCTTGATCAGTCTGTCCGCATACTTGCTCATACGGAAGAAGTAAGCCTCCTCCTTCGCAGGCTTTACCACACCGCCGCAGTCCGGGCACTTGCCGTCTACCAGCTGGGACTCCGTCCAGAAAGACTCACAGGGAGTACAGTACATTCCCTCATAGGCTCCCTTGTAAATATCACCCTGATCATAGAGACGTTTGAATATCTTCTGTACCTGCTTCTCATGATCCTCATCGGTAGTACGGATGAACTTATCATAAGAAATGTTTAACAGGTCGCACAGTCCGCGGATCACACCGGCGATCTTGTCCACATGCTCCTTGGGTGTGATACCGGCTGCCTCTGCCTTCAGTTCGATCTTCTGACCGTGCTCATCGGTACCGGTCTGGAAGAAAACATCATAACCTTCTTTTCTCTTGAAACGTGCAATGCTGTCAGCCAGTACGATCTCGTAGTTATTACCGATATGGGGCTTGGCGGACGTATAGGCAATGGCCGTTGTAAGATAATATTTTCCTTTGCTTTCCATAAATCTGATTCTCCTTTTCTTAAAAATAAAAGCCCGTCTCCTGAAAGAACATGAAGTTCTTCAAGAAGACGAGCATAATCTCGTGTTACCACTTCTCTTCGTCTGTACCTCACAGCACAGACCTCTTCGGGTCCGTAACCCTATCCGCTGTAACAGGCGGATCCTGTCGCAGCCTTGCTTCTACCGTTCCTATTCTGTTTCGGTATCCGTTCGGTGCGCCGCTCAGAAGTCATCTTCTCTATCTGTCCGTTCCATTCCTCTCAGCCATACGGAATGTTCTCTGTAAAACTTCTATGATAAATACTCTCTTCCTCATTGCATTTGCGTATTCTTACAGTAGCACAGGAAATCCGGACTGTCAATGCAGTTTTGTCTCATTACTGCTCATTGCAGTTATTCTTTTTCCCCCAGTATCAAAACGGAATATGCCGGAAGCGTGACCGCAGTTCCTTCGCGTTTGGCGCTCTCCTCTCCGGTATAAAGCTCTCCAAGCAGCACCAGATCCTCTGCTGCGGTGTTACCAACGGTAAGTCCGGACAGGTCCACACTTGCAGGCTCCGCAGAAGTATTGCCCAACAGTAATAAAGTACTGTCTTCATAGCTTCTTGTCAGGGCAAAGCATTGCTCCCCGGAATACTGCTCCAGATAAGTGGTGTTGCCTCTGGCAATCGCGGGATTCTGGTTCCGGATACGGATCGCCTGCTTTACATAATTGTATATGGAATCCGGATCCTCCTGCTGCTCTTCCAGACTGTCGAATTTCATCTGAAAATCTTCCATATCCGCAGGTCCCTTGCACATGCCTTCCGCTTTGTCATCCTTGCTCCAGTACATGGGAGCCCGCTTATTCTCATCCTTGCCGGAACCCTTCATTCCCAGTTCCTCCCCATAGTAAAGGAAGGCGTTTCCGCCGGACAACAGATTCAGGGCATTGCCAAGCTTCGTCTGTGCCTCACTGTTTTCCCCGGCATAATAGCCTGCGCTCCGCCCCATATCATGATTCGTGTAAAAAGGGGCATTGATGTAATCCGGATTGTATTGCGCATACATAGCCTGCTCCGCTTCCAGATTCTTTGCATAGGATGCCGCGGATGCCTTGCCGTTTACCACATTTGCGATGATTCCGGACTTGTCAGCGAAGGTAAAATCAAACATGCTGTCCACGCCGCTCGCGTAATATTGCGCATAGGTATTCTGATCTGTCCAGCATTCACACACCAGATAATTCTCCGGGTCCTTGCCATGGACATAATCGGCAAACCAGCTTAAAATCTCGACATTGTCTTCCACAGAGCCGGTGACGTATTCCTTCACCGCATCCAGGCGGAAACCATCCACGCCCATATCCAGCCAGAAGTCCGCCACCTGCTCAAATTCCCGGCGCACCTCTTCATTCTGCAGATCCAGATCCGGCATGCCGTCCCAAAATCTTGCTTCATAATACCAGTCTGCCCCATTTACCTGCGCATATCCGCTCTGGGCTTCCCTTGAAAAATGGTAATAATCTATATAAGGACATTCTGAGGAGTCAGGCTCAGCTCCCTCCGGCAGATTTTTCAGATACTCCGTTGCCTGTAAAAACCATGGATGCCTACTGGAAGAATGGTTCATCGCCAGATCCAGGATCACACGGATCCCACGGTCATGGCAGGCTGTCAGCAGCTTTTGGAAATCATCCAGGGTACCGTACTGCGGATCAATATTCTCATAATCCGTAGTGTCGTATTTATGATAGGTCGTGGAGGGCATTACCGGCATGAGCCAGATGCCGTTGATCCCTAAGTCCGTATCCGTCGTATCGTCACCATCATTCAGGTAGTCCAGCTTGTCCAGGACTCCCTGCAGGTCACCGATGCCGTCACCGTCACTGTCATAGAAGGAATAAGCAAAAAGCTCGTAGTAGGTGCGGTAGTTGTCGTCTATGATCTGCAGTGCCCGGGCATCCTGCGCTAACGTTACAATACTACCGGCGTTGTCGATATTGCTGCCCGTGCTCTGGTTCTGTTGGGCGGCAGTCCCATCCTGGGTACCCGCGGATGCACCGCCTGCTGCCTGGTCGTTTCCTCCGCAGGCAGCCAGAGATACTGTCATCCCTGCTGCAAGTATCAATGCCCATAATTTTCTGTTCCATCTGCTCATCATTTTCTTTTACTCCTCCAATCCACTTTTTTCAAACCGGAACCATTTGAAATCAAAATTACAGCCCGGTAGGAAGACAAATGTCACCTTCTGTTCTCCCGTCACTTTCTGTATCGGGAATCGCATCTCACGATATTCCCCGCTATGCGGGAAGGGTAGTACCTGCGTCTCCCCATTACTGAATCGCAACTGTATCGTATTGTGCTGCAGAGGTGTCCTTCCGCATATGACGATACTGTCAGAAGCATCTGTTCCAAAGTCCATATCCGCAAATTCCAGAGAAACATTGTTGCCGATCTGTTCAATGGCATCCGCGGTTCTCACAAAGCTGTCTCCATAAGTAACGCCGTCTGTGAGGGCAGACAGTCTCGCATAAGCTTTCTCCTGTTTGGTAAAATGAAACTCCTTCAGGAAAAATTTATCTTCCGACACAATTGTCAGATTTACCACGCCTTTCAATCTCCGGGACAGTGTAAATGTCTCCGGTTGGAAGACCTCCCAGATGCCGGGCTTCTGATAGGTGACTTCTCCGACAAGTTCTCCCGTCTCTCCGAATCCGGATGCATTCTCCCCGGGTTCTCCCTCCCAGATTTGAATTCTGTGAGGGTCATTATCATTCGCAAAAATAGCCAGCGTGATCTCATCACTTCCGAATTCGCCGAAGTCCATGGATCTATAGACCAGACCGGTAGGCTGTGCTTTATCCGTTCCGGCACTGTTCTCCACACCGCGGCTCACATCCCCGCCAAAGCTTGTGTCATAGGAAATAGCAGTAACCGGTTCATAAGGTGACCGAAACGTCTGTCCCATTCCCTCCACCTGAAACTCCAGCTGTGAGATCATTTTCACAGAAGGGGTACCGTTGCGGGACATACATCTCACCTGGAAGCTTCCGTCACTGATGCCTGTGATACGGATGCCTTCACCGTCCGGAAGCTCTTCCGGCTTTGCGATCGGACTGGGAATACCTGTAGCATCCGTAATGCTCCACAGAAGCTTACGGTCAGTGGCTTCCATAGGATAAATACAGGTATGCAGCAGTACAGAAGGGTTTTCCGGTGTCAGCGTCGTTGCGGCTGCGCTCAGTTCCAGCTTGCGTACCGGCACGAATCCGGGTTCCACAAAGGCAGGCGGATATTCTCTGTTTTCTTCCGTTGCACAGATACCGGGACGGATCTGTGCTTCGATAGCATGAAGCGTCACTGTCGCCGTGCGGTGCCCGGCAGCTGCCGTATTGTCCGGAGTCTCGACT
>OLQT01002174.1_pt1 | contig 10945 bp, 6 predicted proteins | sample 1672651 | NCBI WGS metagenome assembly OLQT01 (sample SAMEA3136709, study PRJEB25190) | human gut metagenome | biome: human gut; feature: human-associated habitat; material: faeces | place: Austria | collected 2013 | reverse complement strand
TGTGTGGCAAAAAGCTGGTAAAAGATGGATTTGATATTCCATTTGAGACTTTCCTTGGATTCAAGGGAAATAAAGAGCCGGATATCGACTTAAACTTTTCCGGTGAGTATCAGAGTAAAGCCCATGCTTACTGTGAGGTTATTTTCGGTTACGGACAGACATTCCGTGCCGGAACGATTGGTACACTTGCGGATAAGACTGCATTTGGATATATCAAAAATTATTATGAAGAGCGTGGAATTCACAAGAGAAACTGTGAGATTGACCGTATTGTACAGGGATGTGTCGGCGTCCGGAGAACGACCGGACAGCATCCGGGAGGTATCGTTGTTCTTCCGGTGGGCGAGGAGATTAATACGTTTACTCCGGTACAGCATCCGGCAAACGATATGACGACTGCAACGGTTACGACTCATTTTGATTACCATTCCATCGACCATAACTTATTAAAACTGGACATTCTCGGACACGATGATCCGACCATGATCCGTATGTTACAGGACTTGACAGGACTTGATCCACAGACGATCCCTTTGGACGATCAGACAGTCATGTCGCTGTTTATGAATACCTCTGCATTGGGAGTAGAACTGGAAGACATCAACGGTATTCCCCTGGGATGTTTAGGAATCCCGGAGTTTGGAACAGATTTTGCGATGCAGATGGTTATTGATGCGAAACCGACCGAATTTTCGGATCTGATCCGAATTTCAGGACTTTCGCATGGTACGGATGTGTGGTTGGGAAATGCACAGACTTTAATTGAGCAGGGGATTGCAACGATTTCTACTGCAATCTGTACTCGTGATGATATTATGATTTATCTGATCAGTATGGGACTTGACAGTGAGCAGTCCTTTACCATTATGGAGTCTGTTCGAAAAGGTAAGGGATTAAAGGAAGAATGGAAGGAAGAGATGCGGGCACATAATGTACCGGAATGGTATATTGATTCGTGTTTAAAGATTAAGTATATGTTCCCAAAGGCGCACGCGGCTGCCTACGTTATGATGGCATGGCGTATCGCATACTGCAAAGTTTTTTACCCGCTTGCCTATTATGCAGCATATTTTTCCATTCGTGCGACAGGTTTCAACTATGAGATCATGTGTCAGGGAAAAGAGCGTCTGGAATATTTTTATAAAGATTACACGAGAAGAAAAGATTCTCTTTCCAAAAAAGAGCAGGATGTCTACCGTGATATGCGAATTGTGCAGGAGATGTATGCGAGAGGCTTTGATTTCACGCCAATTGATATTTACCGTGCATTGCCGGACCGTTTCCAGATCATCGACGGAAAGCTTATGCCGGCGTTAAATACCATTGAAGGTATGGGTGACAATGCTGCAATTGCGGTTGCGGAGGCAGCAAAAGACGGAAAATTCTTATCCAAAGATGATTTCCGCCAGAGAACCAAGGTGACGAAATCTACCATTGATCTTATGGCAGATCTTGGACTGCTGGGCGATATGCCGGAGTCCAATCAGTTGTCGTTATTTGATTTTGCATAAATATTTGTTTTGCGGGATAAAGAAACGCCAGGAAAAAATGAAGTTTCCTGACGTTTCTTTTTTTGTAAAAAATTGCATTGTAACAACGCCTGCTTACGGATTGAAAATCTGTACATTGCCCGGGGCAGCAACAGATGTATAATAAGGGGTTTTGGTCGTAAAATCTTTAAAATAGACATAAGTGGAAGTTACATTAATGGCAGTGTAGTTGCCTTCTTTTAATTCCTGATAATTGCTTCCATCTGTATTAATACAACAGATGGCCGGATTTGTCTTATCATTTTTCTGAAAAAAGATTTTATCGCCTGTGACATTATAGCAGTCGACACGGCAGTCCGTGACCAGCGTTTTTTCACCATTTGTCAGATCGACTTTGGCAATGCGGTAATCGTTTTCACAGTCCATAAAATAAAGATTGTTTCCGTCTTTCACCGGCATCCAGCAGTTCCCCTCATAGATGACTTTTGCGTGGTCATTGGAAGTGTCCATCTCATAGATATTATGATTGTCTGTCAGTCCGTTATAATAAATATATTGTCCATCGGTACTTGCGGTAAAGTAGGACTGTTTTTCTACCTGCTCTTTTTCCTTGCCATCAATTTTGACTTTGTACAGCGTGGTTGCATCAGTGGTATCATAATGCAGATAGTACAGATAATTTCCAACCAGGGAAGCATACATACACGGATCATCATCTAAAATTTCAGGTTTTCCTTTTCCGTCAATGTCCAGCCGGCATAAGCTGTTGGTATTGACCGGGAGGAAGGAAAACGAATCAGCGCTTTTTCCCTTAAGTTTACAGTAATAAATGTAGTGGTCATCCACGTTGATGTAGCTGACACTCTGATCCTCTAACTTTTTGATGTTTGTGCCGTCCGGGTTCATGGAGTACAGACAGTAGTTGTCGGCAGGGTTGGCAAAGTAGACAATACCATCTTTTTCACAGAAATATCCTTCGTTATACAGATTTCCCGCAGTGTTGCCGTTGACATAACCGTCATTATACCGAATGCGGCTTATGTACCGGTAGAGGAAAACACACCCGGCAGCAAGAAGGATCACCAACACAAAAAGCAGCCATTTCCAGATTTTTTTCATAAGTAAATCACCTCTTTGATTTATAATCTTTATCTATAAAAAGTATAGCATTTCTGTATACCATGACGCAAGTGTTCTCTTGCAAGCAAACTGTGAATGTAATATATTATAAATAATAAATGGAAAGGCTTGGATTTTTTATGAGAGATTTATTGGAACTAAGAGATGAGATCGATCAGATCGACAGTCAGATCGTGGATCTGTATGAACGCAGAATGGCAATTTCAGAGGAAGTTGCTGAATATAAAATTGCTGTGGGAAAGAAAGTATTTGACAAGCAGCGTGAGGTTTCCAAGTTGGAAACATTGAGCAGAAAAGGAACTACGCCATTTTTAAAACATGGTATCCGTGAACTGTTCGAGCAGATCATGTCCATGAGCCGGAAGCGTCAGTATCAGCTTCTGACAGAACATGGACAGACGGAAAAAACCGATTTTAAAGAAGTAGATCATCTGAATTACAAAAATGCTAAAATCGTATTTCAGGGAACGGAGGGCGCGTATTCCCAGCTTGCGCTGAATGAGTATTTCGGGGAGAATGCAGACAGTTATCATGTGGATACGTGGCGGGATGCGATGGAAGCCATCCAAAACGGAGAGGCCGATTACGCTGTATTCCCAATTGAGAATTCATCCGCCGGAATCGTTTCCGAGAACTATGATCTTATGGTGGAATACAATAATTATATCGTGGGAGAGCAGATCATCCGTATCGACCATGCTCTTTTAGGTCTGCCGGAAGCAGACATGGACGATATCACCGACATTTATTCCCACCCTCAGGCGCTGATGCAGTGCTCAAAATACCTTGAGAGCCACAGAGACTGGGAAAAACACAGTCTGAAAAATACGGCAATGTCTGCCCAGAAGATCAAAGAGGATGGAAAAAAGAACAAGGCAGCGATCGCAAGCACCCTGACTGCGGATATTTACGGTTTGAAAGTGCTGGATGAGGCAATCCAGAACAATAAAAATAATTATACAAAGTTTATCATTGTGGCAAACAAGAAGATTTTTGAATCGAGAGCCAATAAGATCAGTATCTCTTTTGAAGTTCCGCATGAGAGCGGTTCACTGTACCATAAGCTGTCCCATTTTATCTACAACGGAATCAACATGAACAAGATTGAGTCCAGACCGGTGCAGGGAAAAGCGTGGGAGTACCGTTTCTTTGTTGACATTGAGGGAAATCTCAATGATGCAGCCGTACAGAATGCGCTGCGGGGGCTGACAGAGGAGACCATCCGATTGAAAATACTTGGCAATTATGTGAGTGCAGAAGGGAATGAATAAACTGATGAAAAGTCCAAAGAATTTGATCTTATATAAAGATTTTGAAAATGGTAACTTATTTTACAACATGACCTGGATCATGGAGAATTATGAAAATGAATATTATAATAAAGAGGATGTGGAGTCTCTACTGTATGAGAGTTTGAACCAGTTAATGGAACTGGCAGTGAGTCATGGCTTTGTGGGAAATCTGTGGCACAGTTTTCTGGCATTCCTTCTTGTAAATAATGAGAATGCTTACAGCAAAGCCTGTGAGATCCGCGGCGAAGTGGAGGGCTCTGTCAATCAGATCGTATTGCATGACTTTGAGATCATCAAATCACTGTTTGATTTTGATTTTGGAAAACTTGCCTCTTATTTTGAGATGGACTGTATGGATGCCATCACTGATTATCAGAGCATGTCAGGGAGCGGAAAGATTTTTAATAAGAGGATCAAGGAGCGTATCAATGAGTTGAAGTTAAAGCTGGAAGCTTCCACAGATGTGTCCGGATTTAAAGATGCAGTGACGGCATTTTATAAAGATTTTGGCGTTGGCAAACTAGGACTTCACAAGGCATTCCGCATTCAGCACAGGGAAAAGGGAGATGTGGAGATCGTGCCGATCACAAATATTGCCCATGTGAAATTAGACGATCTGGTCGGCTATGAGCTTGCAAAACAGAAACTCATCGACAATACGGAAGCATTTGTCAACGGAAAGCAGGCAAATAACTGTCTGTTATATGGAGATGCCGGAACCGGAAAATCCACCAGTATCAAAGCCATTGCAAACCAGTACTATGATAGAGGCTTACGTCTGATCGAAGTGTACAAGCACCAGTTCTGTGATCTGAATGATGTCATCGCACAGATCAAAAACCGCAATTACAAGTTCATTATTTATATGGACGATCTCTCTTTTGAAGAGTTTGAGATTGAATATAAATATCTGAAGGCAGTGATCGAGGGCGGTCTTGAGAAAAAACCGGACAACGTACTGATCTATGCGACCTCCAACAGACGCCACCTGATCCGTGAAACATTTTCGGATAAAGAGGAAGTGCGTGAGGATATGCATACTTCCGATACTGTACAGGAAAAACTATCCCTGTATGCAAGATTTGGTGTTTCCATCTATTTTGGCGCACCGAACAAGAAGGAATTCCAGAATATTGTCAAAGTACTTGCAGAAAAATACCAGGTTTCCATGGATGAGGACACTTTGCTTGCTGAGGCCAATAAATGGGAGCTTTCCCACGGTGGATTATCCGGCAGGACGGCACAGCAATTTATCAATTATTTACTTGGAAAAGAATAAAAAATTGGTATAATAGAGTTATACAAAAGAAATGAGGAGGCAGACGTCTGGTGATCCATACATTCGCAGCAATTTATATCGGTTCTTATGAAGTAAGTATTAAAATATTTGAGATTTCAGGAAAGAAGAAAATCCGTGACATCGATTATATCCGGAGCAGGATCGAGCTCGGAAGAGATGCATATTCCAAGGGAAGTATCGGATATGAACTTGTGGAGGCGCTATGTGATACGCTTGCCGAGTACAAAAAGATCATGGACGGCTACTGGGTGGACAGTTACGAAGCGTATGCAGCCGCAGCCTTGAGAAACGCTGAAAATGAACTTTTTATCTTAGACCAGATCCGCATCCGGACAGGACTTCTCGTAAAAGTTTTAAGTAACTCTGAGCATCGCTTTATCAGTTATAAATCGGTTGCCATGCGGGAAGATTTTGAGCGTATGATCCAGAAAGGTGCAGCAGTTGTGGATGCCGGAGGCGGCGGTATGCAGATCACGGTATTCTCAAAGGGAAAAGTAGTCACAACACAGCATCTGGCACTCGGCACCATGCGTATGCGGGAGCAGCTTGCAAGAAAAAGTAATAATCTGGCACAGTATGAACTTCAGGTAGAAGAACTTGTTGACAAGGAACTTGAAGTTTTTAAAGCTATGTATCTTCAGGAGACGAAGATCAAATACCTGATCATCATCGGTGATTATATATCAGAGATCAGCAGAAAAGTAGAAAAAAACAAGGAAGACAATACCATAGAGGCAGCAAAGTTCTTAAAGTACATCAGAAAGCTGGATGAGAAGACATTAGAGGAAATCTCAGAGGAATTGAACCTTTCGAATGAGAGTGATGCGCTTGTCATTCCATATATGATGATTTTTAAATGCATGGCAGAGAGCATCGGCGCAGAGAGTCTCTGGGCACCGGGAACGAATGTCAGCGATGGTATCGCATTCCACTATGCACAGAAGAATAATATGATCCGGGTGGAACATGATTTTGAGGCGGATGTCTTATCTGCCGCAAGAAATCTTTCCGAGCGTTACATGAGTTACACCCCACATATTGATGCACTGACGCAGATGGCAACCCTTATTTTTGATACGATGAAAAAAGTACATGGACTTGGCAGAAGAGAACGGCTGCTTTTACAGGTGGCTGCCATTTTACATGACTGCGGAAAATATATCAGTTTTGCCAACGGTCCGTCCTGCTCCTATGACATTATTATGGCTTCCGAGATTATCGGACTGACACACAAAGAGCGTGAGATCATTGCAAACACAGTATTATATAATACATGGCCGCTTCCTGACTATGAAGATCTCGCAGATAAATTGGATCATGACAGTTATCTGACCGTTGCAAAACTTTCTGCAATCCTTCGTGTATCCAATGCAATGGACCGGAGCCACAAGCAGAAGTTTAAGAATGTGAAGGCGGCAGTCAAGGGAAGAGAGCTTGTGATCACAATTGAGACAATGGATGATATTGCTTTGGAAAAAGCACTGTTTGATGCCAAAACGTCATATTTTGAAAATATATTCAGCATAAAGCCGGTGATCAAAGAAAAGAGAGTCTACGGCTGACAGACAACCAATGGAAAGGCTAGGTTTATCTTATGGAGAAAGAACAGGATTTTAAAAAACCGGAATATTATGAAAACAGGGAATTGAGCTGGCTGAAATTTAATCACCGTGTATTAAACGAGGCGAGAGATAAATCCATTCCGCTTCTGGAACGATTAAAGTTTGTCAGTATCACTTCGTCAAATCTGGACGAATTTTTCATGGTGCGTGTCGCATCCCTGAAGGATATGGTACACGCCAATTATAAGAAAAAAGACATTGCCGGAATGTCAGCATCAGAACAGTTAGAGAAGATCAATGAGCGCACAAGAGAGCTTGTCACACTTCAGTACAATACCTATAACCGTTCTCTTGTACCGCTTATGCACCAGCATGGGATCGTTGTGATAGATGCGTTTGAAGATCTGAGTGAGTCACAGGCTGCGTTTGTGGACCGCTATTTTGAAGACAATGTATATCCGGTACTCACCCCGATGGCGGTGGATGCCTCAAGACCATTTCCACTGATCCGGAACAAGACATTGAACATTGCAGCACTTCTTTCCAAGAAAAAAGGAAAAGCAGAAAAAGAGGAAATTGAATTTGCAACCGTCCAGGTTCCAAGCGTGTTGCCACGCCTGGTACATATCCCTTCGGAAGATGGAAATGAAAAGACCTTCATTTTATTGGAGCAGGTCATTGAGCGGAATATTGATAAACTGTTTTTAAACTACGATGTACTCTGCGCATATCCTTACCGTGTTATGCGAAATGCCGATCTGTCGATTGATGAGGATGAAGCGGCGGACCTGCTAAAAGAGATTCAGAAACAGTTAAAAATGCGTCAGTGGGGCGAGGTTATCCGTCTGGAAGTAGAAGATGGCATTGACAAAAAGCTGTTAAACTTCTTAAAAGATGAATTAAAAGTGGCAGAACAGGATATTTTTCAGATCAACGGACCAATTGATTTCACATTTCTGATGAAAATGTATGGATTAGAAGGCTGTGACGATCTGCGGAATGAGCCTTACACGCCACAGCGCGTGCCGGAGATCGTACCGGGGGAAAATATTTTTGATGAGATCCGAAAAGGAGATATCCTTTTGCATCATCCATACCAGACGTTTGATCCGGTGGTTGATTTTATACGTCAGGCATCTGTGGATCCGGATGTACTTGCCATCAAACAGACGCTTTACCGTGTCAGCGGCAATTCACCAATTATTGCTTCATTGGCACAGGCGGCTGAAAACGGCAAGCAGGTTTCTGTTTTAGTGGAGTTAAAAGCCCGGTTTGATGAGGAAAACAACATTGTCTGGGCAAAAAAATTAGAGCAGGCAGGCTGCCATGTTATCTATGGACTGGTTGGACTGAAAACCCACAGTAAAATAGCGCTGGTTGTCCGGAGAGAGGAAGATGGTATCCGGCGTTATGTGCATCTTGGAACTGGTAATTACAACGACTCCACTGCAAAGTTATATACAGACTGTGGTATTTTTACCTGTGACGGTGCGATCGGAGAGGATGCAACTGCCGTATTCAATATGTTGTCCGGCTACTCCGAACCATTGTCGTGGAATGAACTTGCGGTTGCACCGATCTGGCTTCGCACGAAGTTCACAAAGCTGATCCGTCGTGAGACGAAGCATGCAAAAGAGGGAAAACCTGCAAAGATCATTGCAAAAATGAATTCGCTCTGTGATCCGGGAATCATTGAATCCCTTTATGAAGCGTCTGCAGCAGGTGTTAAGATCCAGCTGATCGTCCGTGGAATCTGCTGCTTAAAAGTCGGAATCCCAGGGGTGAGCGAGAATATTGAAGTCCGTTCGATCGTTGGAAATTTCTTAGAGCACAGCCGGATATTCTATTTCTTCAACGATGGAGAAGAAGAACTTTACATGGGAAGTGCCGACTGGATGCCGCGTAACTTAGACAGACGAGTGGAGATTTTATTCCCGGTATTAGATGATGAACTGAAAAAACGTGTCAGACATATTCTGGATGTGGAGCTGGCAGACACTTTAAAAGCACATGTACTGCATGCTGACGGCAATTACGAGAAGGTAGACAGACGTGGAAAAGCAGCATTATCATCTCAGGATGTTTTCTGTAAGGAAGCAATGGAAGCTGTTCCAAAACCATCTCACGGATATCAGGGAAGAGTGTTTATCCCGGCAGAACCTGTAGAATAAATAGCAGTACGGAAAGAGCAGTTATTGTGTGAGGGAGGATGGCTATGAATAATAAAATTTTATTTGCAGATCTGGATCATACATTATTGTGTGATGATAAGTCGATTTCTGAAAAGAACCGGGCTGCAATACAGAAAATGTTAGAGCGTGGACACTATTTTGTTCTTGCAACCGGAAGACCGGTAGAGTCGGGCAGGATTGTTGCAAAGAATCTTGGACTGACCAGTCCGGGATGCTATATGATCGCCTTTAACGGGGCAGTGATCTATGACTGTGCGGCAGACCGTGTGCTTTATAAAAGTGCACTTCCAATCGAGGTTGCGCAGGAGATTTTTGACCGGGCGTATAAAGCCGGCATCTATGCGCAGACCTACAATACCGTAGACATTGTGACAAAACGGCACACAAAAGAACTGGATTATTATGTTGAGCGTTCTCATATGACCTACAAACTCACAAGAAGAATTTCGGATTGTCTGGATTCGGAACCTCAGAAAGTCATTCTGATCCATCTGGAGGATGATGAAAAATTAAAACGTTTCCAGAAAGCAAATGCTGCCTGGGCGAAAGGAAAATGCAACTCCTTTTTCTCCTGCAAAGAGTATCTGGAGTATTGTCCAGTCAACACGGACAAAGGAACCGGTGCACAGTATCTGGTGAAATTGTTAAATATTCCACATACCAGCACGGTTGCGATCGGAGATGAGCAGAACGACATTCCGATGATCCAATCCGCACATATTGGTATCGCTATGAAGAACGGGATCGATGATATCAAGAAAGCCGCTGATTATGTTACGGAAAATGATAACAACCATGATGCGATCGCGGAAGTGATCGAGAAGTTTATTTTATAAAAAAAGAGAAGCTTACCGTTGAAAAGAGAAGCTTACCGTTGATATGTAAGCTTCCTTTTTTATCTGCCGGCTTTTATCGTTTCTAAAACAGAGTAAGGAATATACAGATGTCCCCGTCCTTTGCCAAGAGCGATATCCGGTTTGTTTGAGCCGTGGAAATCAGAGCCGCCGCTGATAAGCAGTCCGTTTTCCCTTGCAAGACGTTTCATCTGCTGTTCTTCTCCGGTGGTGTAGGTGGAGTAGATTGCTTCTAACCCGTCAAGTCCCGCCGGTTTCAGCTCGTCGATCATTTTCTGGAGATTGGTGTTACTCAGATCGTAGAGCAGAGGGTGAGCTAAAATGGCAGTACCTCCGGCTTCTTTGATGAGACGCACGGCATCGGTGGAAGCGACTTTCAATCTGCCGACATAGCATTTGCAGTGGTCGCCGATATAGCGGTCAAAGGCTTCGCGGACACTCTTGATCTGGCCATGTTCATACAGGAAACGTGCAATGTTGGCGCGTGTAATGACGCAGTCCGGATTTTCAGCCACCAGTTCTTCCATCGTAATGGAAAGCCCTTCCTTCTGGAGTGCCTCCACCATAAGTGCATTGCGCTCACTGCGGCATTTCCGGTATTCGGCTGTCTTTTTCAGAAGCTGCTCATTTTCGATATCAATATATAACCCTACGATATGGACTTCTTTTCCGTGATAATCGGTGGAGAGTTCAATGCCCGGTATCAGTTCGATTCCGGCAGAAGCAGCGAGGGGCATTGCTTTGCACACACCCTGGCAGGTGTCATGGTCTGTCAGTGCAAATGCCGCCAGCCCGGCTTTCTTTGCCTCAGCCACCAGATCTTTGGGTGTGAGAGTTCCGTCTGATTCGGTGGAATGTACGTGTAAATCGATAATTCTGTGATCCATAGTTTATTTGTCAATACCTTTCATGGTTCTTGTATTTTAAAAAAATTTTTATGATATTAAGAAGAGTGTACTAAATGGCAACGCAAAATGCAAATACTGATCTAAATTTATAAAATTTCATTCAAGAAAATTTATAAAATGCAAAAAATATACTTGACGAAATGAGTGTGTGTATGTTATATTATCAGAGTTGTTGAAAACAAAGTAGAGTATCCACTCTCACCGGAG
>OLQT01002170.1_pt1 | contig 10951 bp, 18 predicted proteins | sample 1672651 | NCBI WGS metagenome assembly OLQT01 (sample SAMEA3136709, study PRJEB25190) | human gut metagenome | biome: human gut; feature: human-associated habitat; material: faeces | place: Austria | collected 2013 | reverse complement strand
CCAGCCAGTGCCGGAAGCGCCCGCCGTAGCCGCCCATGGGGCAGGGGTACTTCGCTGCGATCTGCCGCATGGAGTGCCAAAAAGCGTTCGCCTTTGGCACCCTTTGATACCCCTGGAGTGCCTTATTTTACTGGATTTCTAACGTTTCTGAGTGTTCGCATTTCCCTCCAAAATACCCCGGTTTTCCCCGGGTGAAATTAGCAGAGTGTTAGCAGAGCTAATTTTTCTGGGGGGACAAAAAACCAGCCGAATCCAAAATTAGCAAAAATCGCGTTTCATAAATTATTTATTCATAATTATTGCTGTAATTATTATATGAACGAAAGTGTCTTGCGATGCCATCATCCTGAAAAAGAGAGAACCCCGTCGGATTCGCTGACGGGGTTAGGTGTGCGGGATGCCTCCAACGATAGGGATTCACTGATACTCCAACATGCTGACAACCGCATCGGAGATGTCCATGATGTCGAAATAATGCGTCTGTGTCAATTTGCTCCAGCGGCGGCTGCTCAGGTCCAGATACCTGACCTGCTCACACAGCACGATACCTTCTACCGCACAATCCTTCAGCGGAATGTGCAACGGTCCCGGAACCGCTGTTTTAACGATCGGACAGGCGATGACCATGCCGCTTTGGTTGAAGTAATTGTTGCTGACCACGATGACCGGATACTTGATGCCCTCAATCCTGAGCAAATCGCCCTGTTCAATGGGTGCCATTACCACACCTCATTTCCCTGCGGTTCGCCCCGGTCAATCTCGTTGCTCAGATTGAGATTTCCGCCATAGGCTGCTGCTCTTTCCTGAAGCGTTCTGTGCTGGAACTGCTTGCTCAGTATGATGCTGCCGTTCTCAACCCGTGCGGTCAGGACATCGTCCGGCTTGATGCCGGCAGAGGCGAGAAACTCGCGGGAAAACCGGATTCCCTGGCTGTTTCCCCAGGGCTTAAGCTGAACCTGCATTTCGTTCCCCCTTCTCTTCTTAATGTTTATACATAGTATAAACGTGAGCGCTCGAGTTGTCAATGGAAATACATGCCAAAGCAGGTAACACTCCTGGTGAAACGCTCCGTGACCTTACTCAAATACAGCAACTCTTTGCTTGATCAGCTCGATGCAGCCCATACGGATATCGTCAGGTATTTCTGCATTCTGCGCAATGGAGATCATCGTATCGGTTTTCCCGATCAATCGCCTGATCAATTTTTCAGATGCTGCAGGCGATAGCCCACAGGATGCTGCCAGCGCAAGGAAATCCTTTTTCCGCAGCTTCGTTTTTTTGCCGTTCAGCGCAAGTGCCGTTTCTTCTGTATCATTCGATACGATGTTCACGGGCAACATATCATAAGCCGGCGACAGGACATAGGTCTGGGAGCCGGGTGCCGTTTCAATCAGAGAGAAATTCTTCAGGTGCATGTCCGAATTGCCCACAAGGAACGAAAACACGACCCGAACGAAGAACTCTGCCATGTCCAGTCCTTTGCGGGATGACCAGCGATCGATCACCTTCGCGCAGCGCTCATAGGAGCTCTGATACTTGTCACTGGTCAGGCGGTACGTCAGCTGGCAGAAGTCCTCCATGGCCAGCAATCTCACGGGCTGATCCGGCACCCAAACGCGGTCAACACGACGGGTGATGTAGGCATATTCATTCCCGGAATGGATCAGCGCGTGCGGCACTGTGGAGATGCCAACCGCATCCGCCATGCACATGATCATCTGTTCCGCTTCCGGCAAAGCGCGATACTCTTTTGTCTGAGGCTTCAGAATATATCCGGATGGATATCCAACGAGCGTCAGACGGGCCTTTTCTTCAACGGAAAGATGCAGAGACATTTTCTTCTGTACGCCGGGAACGGTATAGCCTTTGTTCGTCGTCTCGTTGGCAATCCATTCCAGCGTCTCATTTGAAATGCTGATCTCCGGGAGCTTTTCGAGGCCAAAGAATCGTTTGACGCAGGCCTTGTGCCATCTGTCAGGGGCAGAGGTCTGTGACCGGATGGGTTTCCCGCAGCATAGGCAGATCATTCGACAACCTCCCGAACCGTCACATTCCCGATGGTGTCGCGGCATGCAACAAGCAGCAGACCAAAGCGATCCTTTCGATCAAGCTTCCAGTTGTGTGTCACCACATTCAGCAGCCATCCCTCCGGTATCAGCCCGTCAAAGAACGGAAACAGGGTATTGGATTCATAGGCTTCTGCTCGCAGGGGAAGGGTAAGAGACACAGCTCGCGGACAATCGCCGTTCAGATAATCCGCATCATAGGCGAAACGATATCCGTCCTCTGTTTCGGAAAGCATGCCGGCATACCGCTGCTCCACATAGATATACGCATTCCTGAACGCAGCCATCAGTCAGCATCCTTTCTGCCGGGGACGGCCTCCATGCCAAACATGGCCAAAGCTTCATTCACCTTATCCATGCGCACTGTGGTTTTTCCCTGTTCCAGTTCGCGTACAAAGCGCAGCCCCAGACCGGAACGTGCGGCAAACTCTTCCTGAGTAAGCCCTGCGGCCTTGCGGCTCTCACGAATAAACCTGGAAATCTTATTCATGGCGATCACCCCTCGAATAATGTCCACGTTCATATTATACCCGAACGGGGATATTGTCAAGATGAATTTGCAGATATTATACCCCGTCGGGAATCTTGCAATTAGGATTGTCCGCTGTTGGTCGTTCTGCGTTTGTTATATAGCTCCATATCTCATTCAAATACGCCTTTACCGGAGCTGCAATTCTTATCTGTTCTGCCGTGCTTTTCTCAAGAATCTCTGTTGCTTGATATTCCTTAAAAAAAGCAGTATAATACTCGTGGAAAGCTTGAAGAATCAGGCTCATCAATCACGCATATACTCTGTGTACGACATCTGCGTTTGCTGCTTTCTGCGACGCGATGGCGAACATGGAATGATGGGGGTATCAGTATGATGTATCCGTTTATGACCTTGAATGATGATACAGAGATCACTCATTCCGAGATGAAGGAAGATGGTCGGGTTAAGGTATACATCGAAACGCCGGATGCGGAAGGCGGCTTTCACAGTGCTGTCTGCTGGCTGCCGGCGCATCAATGGACGGATGTGCATGGATACACCAATGCAGAAATGGACTATTTCAAGCAACTGATCCGCAACAATGCGCATTTGATCATCGAATTCTCGCAGGATGGAGGCGTGTTGAGTGCCACAACTGCTTAAGATCGGCCCCTATATGCTATACTTCTGGTCAAATGAACCCTATCCCCTTGAACCTGTTCATGTCCTCATTGCCTAGGGAAATGCGACTCGGAACGCGACAAAGATTTGGATCACAAGTACCGGCAAGGCCCTCCTGTGCAACAATATGTCGCGCATTCCTGAACGCACCTTGAGCAAACTGCTGCGTGTGGTAGAAGTCAACAGTGCGGAGTTCGTACAGGCATGGTTGGAACATTTCGGGGAGATCAGTTATTACTGCTGAATTCAAACGATAGCTGCGCAGCAGATAAAATATGATTGCGAAAAAGGAACGGTCATGAGTTGCCGTTCCTTTTTGGTGCTTTGACAGATGGGGTTCTCACTGTTTCTGAACGTGCAAGTTGCGGTATCTCAGCTTCCGTTGGATACTCTTCGATATTATCGTACTACTTTTCAATGAGTATTATGCTCTGAAAGAGGAAAAGAAGAACGGATCTGTTGAAATGTTTGTACATATACTCGTAAACATTTCAATGGGATGCCATATCCAGACTGTTTTCGTCCAGCAGGAAGTCACAGACACTCATGTGACTTTGTTACTGACCAACGCCCTGTGACGGTGTATAATCAATGCGTATCAAAGAAATCCTGAAATGAAACGGAGGCATGATGATGAAACGTCTGTTCATTCTTTTGGTGACACTCATGCTTTTGACCGGATGCGCTGCGCGTCCTTCGACGGGCACGTATCGCCAAATCACCGCGCAGGAAGCCGCAGAGCTGATGGAAAGCGAAACCGGGTACATTGTGCTGGATGTGCGCACACCTCAGGAGTATGCCGAGCGGCATATCCCCGGCGCCATCAATGTACCCAATGAGACGATTGGCAGCACAGCGCCCGAGCAGCTGCCCGACAGGGAACAGCTGATTCTCATCTACTGCCGCAGCGGCAACCGCAGCAAGCAGGCGGCGGACAAGCTGGCCGCCCTCGGCTATACGAATATCGTCGAATTCGGCGGCATCAACAGCTGGCAGGGCGAAACCGTCGCAGGTGACGAGTGACAAAGTCACGGAAGTGTCCGCCCTGATCGTGTATACTGTGATCCATCCCAACGAGAATACGAAGGAGGCACAAAGCATGTCTGTTATCCATATCGACAGGAACAATTTTGCAAGCGAGGTTCTTCACAGCGACAAGCCCGTCCTGCTGGACTTCTGGGCGTCCTGGTGCGGCCCGTGCCGGATGGTCAGCCCCATCATCGACGAAATCGCCGCCGCGCGCAGCGACGTCCGCTTCGGAAAGATCAACGTGGACGAGCAGCCGGAGCTGGCCCGCCAGTTCGGGATCATGAGCATTCCCACGCTGGTGGTTATGAAAAACGGGCAAATTGTGAATCAGGCGGTGGGCGCACGTCCCCGCAGCGCAATCGAGTCCATGCTGAATGTGGGGTGAGCGTATGGGAATCTTCGATTTTTTCAGACAGCCCGACATCGATCAGGGAGTACAAACCTTTCACCAAACGCCCGGCGCGGTGCTGCTGGACGTGCGCACGCCGGAGGAATACCGTCAGGGGCATATCCCCGGCAGCCGGAACCTTTCGCTGCAGGCCATCGGCGCACTGCCCGGCATGATCGAGAACCGCGAAACGCCGCTGTTTGTCTACTGCCAGAGCGGCGCACGCAGCAGCCAGGCGGTGAGCCTGCTTCGGCAGATGGGCTATACGAACGTGCAGAACATCGGCGGCATCGCCAGCTATACGGGAAAGGTGGAACGGTAACATGAAGGTTGTGATTGTCGGCGGTGTGGCGGGCGGCGCAACCGCTGCGGCACGCATCCGCAGGCTGGATGAGCAGGCGGAGATCGTGGTCTTTGAGCGCTCCGCGTATATCTCCTATGCCAACTGCGGCCTGCCCTACTACATCGGCGGCGTCATCGAGGACGCCGGGGAGTTGACGCTCCAGACGCCGGAGAGCTTCTTTACCCGCTTCCGCGTGCAGATAAAGGTGCTCCATGAGGTGACGGCGATTCACCCGGACAGAAAGACGGTGTCGGTCACGAATCTGCAAACGGGTGAGCGCTTTGAGGAAAGCTACGACAAGCTCCTGCTCTCCCCGGGCGCAAAGCCCACACAGCCGCGCTTTCCCGGCGCGGACAGCGACAGGCTGTTCACCCTGCGCACGGTGGAGGACACGCTGCGCATCCGCGCGTATATTGATGAACACCATCCCCGCTCCGCCGTGCTGGCCGGCGGCGGCTTCATCGGGTTGGAGCTGGCGGAAAACCTCCGCGAGCTGGGCATGGACGTGACCATTGTGCAGAAGCCCATGCATCTGATGACGCCTTTTGACGCGGACATGGCCGCGCTCATCCACGGGGAAATGCGTCGGCACGGCGTGAAGCTTGCGCTGGGGCACACCGTTGAGGGCTTTGCGCAGCGGGACGGCGGCATGGACGTGCTGCTTCAGGACGCAGCGCCTCTCCACGCGGATATGGTCATTCTGGCCATTGGCGTGACGCCAGATACCGCTCTTGCCAAGGAGGCTGGGCTTGAACTGGGCGTCCGGGGTAGCATCGTGGTGAACGACCGGATGGAGACCTCCGTGCCGGACATCTACGCTGTCGGCGATGCGGTGCAGGTCAGGCACTTTGTCACGGGTCAGGACGCGCTGATCGCGCTGGCCGGGCCGGCCAACAAGCAGGGGCGCATTGCGGCGGACAACATCTGCGGCGGGGACAGCCGGTATACGGGCTCGCAGGGCAGCAGCGTACTCAAGGTCTTCGACATGACAGCGGCGCTCACGGGTCTCAACGAAACGCAGGCCGCAGCGGCGGGGTTTGACGCGGACTCGGTGATCCTCTCGCCCATGAGCCACGCGGGCTACTACCCGGGCGGCAGGGTCATGACCATGAAGGTAGTCTTCGAGAAAGCAACGTATCGCCTGCTGGGCGCGCAGATCGTCGGCTACGAGGGCGTGGACAAGCGCATCGATGTGCTGGCCACCGCCATTCGGGCGGGCATGAAGGCCACAGAGCTCAAGGATCTGGAGCTTGCCTACGCGCCGCCGTATTCCTCCGCCAAGGATCCGGTAAACATGGCGGGCTTCATGGTGGACAACATCGCGCGCGGTCTCCTTCGTCAGTGGCATCTGGCCGACGCGGACAGCCTGCCGCGCGACGGCAGCGTCACGCTGCTGGACACGCGGACACCGGGTGAATACAGCGCCGGTCACATCGAGGGCTTCATCAATATTCCCGTGGACGATCTGCGGGAGCGGCTTCATGAGCTGGATCGCACCAAGCCCGTCTACGTCATCTGCCAGAGCGGCCTGCGCAGCTATATTGCCTGCCGGATTCTCGCTGGGCACGGCTTTGATTGCTACAACTTCTCCGGCGGCTATCGCTTCTACGCTACGGTGACGCAGGAGCGATGCCTGATTCGCTCGGCCACAGCCTGCGGTATGGATCAGAAATAATACGCAGCCCCTTCCTTCGCTCCTCTATGAGCGCTTTGGAAGGGGCTGCTTTCACGCAAACAGCATGCCCAGCAAAGCTGATACGACAATCAGCGAGATGGGCGACAGCTTTTTCTTTCGGATGCGCCGGTAAATACAAGAGCCAGTCAGCAGCAGAGCGGTGATCAGCAGGGCCCGAAAATCCACTGCATTGGTCTGAGAAAGCGTCAGGCAGCTGCGCAGTGTCATGTACACGCCGGTTGCCAGAATGATGCCGATCATGCAGGGCTTGATTCCCTGCAGCACAGCCTGAACACCGCGATACCTGATCAGGCTGCCGAGCAGATTCATGGTGAGAAGAATCACGAAGAACGAGGGCAGCACAACAGCCAGCGTAGCCAGCGCTGCGCCGACCAGCCCCGCCTGACTGCTGCCGACATAGGTCGCCAGATTGACCATGATGGGACCGGGCGTACTCTCGCTGATGGCGATCATGGTACCAAGCGCCTCGTCCGTCAACCAGCCATAGGAGAGTACGACGTCGCGGATTAGCGGAATGGCGCTGTACGCGCCGCCAAAGGAGAAGAAGCCTACCTTCAGAAAGCCCGCAAACAGTTCTGCATAGATCAATTTCCCGCACCGCCTTTCCTGCCCGCTGCATACCGAGCGGCATACAGCGCCAGACTGACGGCTCCGGCAGCGAGCATCAGAACGATGGAGGAGATACGCATCCCGAGCAGATTGCCCGCCAGCATCAGCACAAACGCTCCGCCTGCAATGAGGCAGGGCTGCCGCTTCCCTTTGATTTTGCGAAGCATCGTCATCCCCGCATCCAGAATCAGCAGCCCTGCGCCAATTCGGATGCCCCGGCAGGCAGCTGCAATGAGCGGAATCTCCAGAAACTGATCCAGGTACAAGGATATGAAGAAGAGAATGGTGAACGATGGGAGAATGAGTCCCAGAGTTGCCAATACCGCACCCATCATCCCTGCCATTTTGTAGCCCACAAAGGTGGCACAGTTGATGGCTATGGGGCCTGGCGTGGATTCGGCAACCACGGTCAGGTTCATCATCTCATCCTGCGAAAGCCACCGCTTCTTCTCCACACAGGTATCCGTGATGACAGAAATCATGGCATATCCGCCGCCAAATGTGAACAGCCCCACCTTCATCATGCTCAGAAACAGCTCTGCCAGAATGGCGGATTGCTTATGCATCTGCAAGCACCTCCAGCCCACTATGATTCGAGAGTTCGACCGCGCCGCGGGAGAGACGCACCAGCCCCTCGCTCTGGAAGTAGCGCAGCATTCGGGTGACGACCTCCCGCGCGGTGCCCAGGTGGTTGGCGATGGTCTCGTGCGTGAGATGGAGCACGGCGGTTCCTTCGAGTGCGCTCTCGTCGAGCAGAAAGCGCGCCAGCCGCCTGTCAAAGCTCTTCCACATGATCTGCTCCATCAGCCACATCACCTCTGAAAACCGGCCGGCCATGATCTCCGTGGTGAAGTTCGCCGCAGGGGCGGATTCCCTGGCCACGCTCTGATACACGTCGGCGGGGATGACGAACAGCTCCGTGTCCTTCTCCGCTGCGATCATGATCTCAAACTGCATGGAACGCAGCATGCAGGACGCGGAAAACAGGCAAATGTCCCGCTCAAACAGACGGTAGAGGGTGATCTCCCGCCCTTCGTCGGACAGGATGAACGCGCGCAGCTGACCGCTGCACACGAGCAGCAGCCCCGTGCACTCCGTGCTGCCGCTGTGCAGCGTCGTTCCCTTTGGGATACTTCGGCGGATGGCACTCTGCGTCAGGATTTTCTGCTGCTGCGGCGTCAGCTGTGCCCAAACGGGGAAAAAGTCCTGTACATCCATGATGAACACCTCTTTCTTCCCGCAGTATACAAGAATTTTCGGCATATGTCAAATAATATTGTTGACATATGCCGAAAATCTTTGCTATACTGAGCACAGAATCAGGAAGGAAGGAGCTGAGACATCTGGCAAGACCGAGAAAATGCCGCCGGGTGTGCGACTATCCCCGGACGCTGGCCTTTTCGCCGGAGGAAAGCGGCGCGTGTCAGCCGCCCGTCATCCTGACGGTGGATGAATACGAGACGATCCGCCTCATCGACAAAGAAGGGCTTTCGCAGGAGCAGTGCGGCGAGCAGATGCAGGTGGCCCGCACCACGGTGCAGCAGATCTACGCCAGCGCGCGCAAGAAGCTCGCGGATGTGCTGGTGGACGGCCTGCCCCTGCGGATCGAGGGCGGCGACGTGGCGCTGTGCGGCGGAGGAAATCCGGGCTGCAGTGGCTGCTACAAGCAGAAAATCATGGAGCAATACGCAAAACCGAAAGGAGAAACCATCATGAGAATTGCGGTCACCTACGAAAATGGAGAGATCTTTCAGCACTTTGGCCACACGGAGCAGTTTGGGCTCTACGACGTGGAAGACGGAAAAATCGTATCCTCCGAGGTGGTGGATACAGCGGGCAGCGGACACGGCGCACTCGCGGGGATGCTCAGCGCGCTGCATGTGGATGCGCTGATCTGCGGCGGCATCGGCGGCGGCGCACAGCAGGCGCTGGCGGCAGCTGGCATCCGGCTCTATGCCGGCGTAACTGGCAGCGCCGACGCGGCGGCACAGGCTCTGGCGGAGGGCAAGCTGGCCTGCAATGCCAACGCAACGTGCAATCACCACGGGGAGCATCACGAGGGCAGTTGCGGCAGCCACGGCTGCGGCCATCATTCCTGCGGGGAAAAGTGATTAAGTCACGGAACGAACAACGCGGAGCGTGTACCTGGGTTGAGGATATCAGCCTTCATTGTGCATTGTAATCAGAGGGAGATAAAGATAACTGTCATAATTCCCTCCGGCATGAATGATATGTTCATGCTGTACTTCTTTTCCCAGACGGCTTTTTGCATTTGCATAGGTATATTAATCAGTCAGCCATAAGGATCACCTCGTATCAAAATTGACATCGTGGTCATAGTAGAATATAATATGACTACAAGGAGGATGAAGCCTATGAACACAGGGATTTCCATCAGACCTTCAAGAGATCTGCGGAGCAACTATTCACAGATTTCCTCGCTGGCCCGGCAGAACCCTGTTGCCATCACAGTGAACGGCAAGGAGGACACCGTGGTGATGAGCCATGAGAGCTTTGTCCGCCAGCAGAATTACATTGCAGAAATGGAAGCAAAGCTGGCTGTCTACGCTCATCTTGCCCAAGCGGAAGATGATGTGAAGCTGGGCCGTGTGCAGGATCTGGACGCAGCCTGTGACGATATTCTGAGCGAACTGGATGGGCTGGAGCTATGAGCTATCACGTCAGGCTGACCGAAACCGCCAAGCAGGATCTTCGGGAAATTGCCTACTACATCGCTGACCAGGCCAGGGACAAGGAGGTCGCCCGGAACTTTGTGAACGAGCTCCGGGTGAGCTGCAATCGCCCGACTGACTTTCCGCAAGCCGGTGCGCTCCCGAAGGATCATGTGCTGCGGAGCATGGATTACCGCCATATTGCGCACAAGGGATACCTCATTTTCTATATCGTCGATGAGCCGGAGAAGACAGTCAACATTCTCGCCATTTTCAACGCCCGGAAGGATGATCTGCGGGTGATAAGCCGGTTTATCTGAACGTCATATGGGATGACGGATGAAGTCCAAACAGAGTACAGCGGAATCGAGAGGAGTTGACTGCTCATGGCCCTCATTTGTCCTGTGTCCGATTTGCGCAACTACAACTCCGTTCTTGAACAGGTTTCCGCTGGTTCACCGGTGTATCTGACGGTCAGCGGACGTGCCCGTTATACCATCCGTGATGTTGCGGACGACAAGGAATTCGAGAAGACAAAGGCGATGCTCCGCCTGATGTGCGAGCTCAATACAGGCATCCGAACGGGAGAGGAAGAAGGCTGGGTGTCCGAGGCTGATGTCCGGGCGCACTTCCACAATAAACGCAAATGAAGATTAAGTGTGCGCAGCTTGGGAGGGATGATGCTTGAAGCCTGAAACGATGCATCCCATCGAACAGTGGGAAAGCCTGTTTACTGAGGTGATTCTGTCCCGGGGCGCCGATTATTGCAGAAAACAGGTTGTCGAAGACCTGCGGCAGGATGGAACGAAAATCGAAGCTGACGTTGCCGGGTCTGAGGTCTATCATGTTCATATAGCTTTGTCTGACGGATGCATCTCTGATTTGACATGCAACTGCCCATAAATCGCCCCTGGCGGTTCTGAATCACCTCACAGAACAAGTCATCCGTCACGCAGCTGCCAAGCTCGATGATTTCAGACGGAGAAAAGCGTATT
>OLQT01002160.1_pt1 | contig 10997 bp, 8 predicted proteins | sample 1672651 | NCBI WGS metagenome assembly OLQT01 (sample SAMEA3136709, study PRJEB25190) | human gut metagenome | biome: human gut; feature: human-associated habitat; material: faeces | place: Austria | collected 2013 | reverse complement strand
TAATGCGTGCATGGAAAAGGAGTATCTGCTCTGGTGTGACGTCATAGGTAGAGGCATCGAGCACGGCGAACTGCGGGCCGATACGGACACCCAGGAGGCCGCCGCCCTGTTCCGGCAGGTCTTTATCGGGCTTGCCTATCAAATGTCGTTTGCCGACGGTCTCGATGTCAAGATTCTTCATAACCGTTTCCTTTACATATACGGGCTGTTGAAGAGATAGAAAGTTCCGCACGGCCTTTTTCAATAATTAAAAGCAAAAATATGACCGGTGGGTCATGTTTTTTGCTTTTTATGCTATCTTTGTCTTCGTGAAAAACTGACCAATCGGTAATTTTTATGGAAAACAAACCCTTCGAACGCATCCAAAGGAGCTTCAACTACACTCCTGCGAGCATCTTTACGAACCAATGGTCGAACTTGGCCTTCGGGGTTGGGATGATCGTCATTCCGGCCCTTTTCCCTTTCGGCATTCGCATCCGGCATCTGAGAATCCTTTCCCCGACCGTTTTCTCGACGATTCTGATTGTGGGCGGCGTGCTGCTGGTATGGCAGGGCGTGCCGCAGAATTTTGAAGGCAATGTTGTGGTGGAGACGCTGGAGGGCACATTTCAGGTCATTGCCATGGGCCCCATCGCCGCGCTGGAGATCATCAAGCATCTGGGCACGAACGGCGGCGGCTTCCTGGGCGCAAACTCGTCCACGCCGCTGGAAAACCCCACGATGCTCTCAAACCTGATCGAGCTGTATTCCATGATGCTCCTGCCCGGCGCATGCGTCATCACCTTCGGTAAAATGGTGCACGCCCGCAGGCAGGAAGCGGCGGACGGCATGCAAAGGGCAGGCGGCCTGCGTGCGCGCGGCGGCCTTTCCGCGGCCATCTACGGCCGCGAGGGACGCAGCATTTTTGCCGCCATGGGCATCCTGTTCGTCATCGGCCTGAGCGTATGCTTCTGGGCCGAGAGCCAGGGCAACCCGGCGTTGGCGGATATCGGCCTGGACCAGGCCATGGGCAGTATGGAGGGCAAGGAGGTCCGCTTCGGTATTGCGCAGTCGGCGATGTTCACCACCGTCACGACCTCTTTTACGACCGGTACGGTGAACAATATGCACGACACCCTGACGCCGCTGGGCGGCATGATCCCTCTGCTGCACATGATGCTGAACGTAGTATTCGGCGGCAAGGGCGTCGGTCTGATGAATATGATCCTGTACGCCATTCTGGCAGTGTTCATCTGCGGCCTGATGATCGGGCGCACGCCGGAATACCTGGGCAAAAAGATCGAAGGCCGGGAAATGAAGCTCACCGCGCTGTGCATCATCATCCACCCGCTGCTCATCCTTGCGTTTTCCGCGCTGGCAGTGGGCACCGCAGCCGGGCGGGAGGGCATCACCAATCCGGGCTTTCACGGCCTGAGCCAGGTGCTGTATGAATATGCCTCCTCCGCCGCCAACAACGGTTCCGGTTTTGAGGGCCTGGCGGATAATACCTGTTTCTGGAATATCACCGCCGGTCTGGCCATGTTCTTCGGCCGGTACCTTTCCATCGTCATCCAGTTGGCCATTGCCGGGTCGCTGATGAAAAAGAACTTTGTCAATGAATCGGCCGGCACGCTGCGGACGGACACGGTTTCGTTTTCCGTTATCCTGGTTTTCGTCGTATACATTTTTGCCGCGCTGACATTTTTTCCAGCGCTGGCATTGGGCCCCGTTGCAGAGCATCTGGCTCTGTGGGGCTAAGAGCGGTTTGAAAAATCAAAAAAGCTGCCTTTCCCAACAGGAACTGACGTTTACTGCGTCCAAAATCCTCGGAATACAGCAGGTATTCCTGCGCTTTTGGCCTTGTAACTGCTCGATCCTTGCGGGAAATACAGCGTTCCTGCTATTTTCAAACAACCCCTAAGGAGGATTTTCTGAGCTATGAGTAAGAACCGCAAGCAAACGATGATCACACCGGAGATCATGCGGCAGGCCGTGGTCGGGGCGTTTACAAAGCTGGACCCGCGCTATATGATGAAAAATCCGGTGATGTTCGTTGTGGAGATCGGGTTTGTGATCTCGCTGGTGCTCTCCTTCGCGCCCGGCCTGCTGGGAGACACGACGCCGAACGCGCGCGTTTACAACAGTATTGTGTCGGCCATTCTGTTCGTTACGGTGCTGTTTGCAAACTTTGCCGAATCAGTGGCGGAGGGGCGCGGAAAAGCGCAGGCCGCCAGCCTGAAGAAAACAAAAAAAGACACACAGGCGCGCCTGCTTGATGCGGACGGAGGCGAAAGGATGGTGCCGTCCAGCGAACTGAAGAAGGGCGATGTGGTGATGGTGTCCGCGGGCGGGGTCATCCCGGGCGACGGCGAGGTCATCGAGGGCATCGCCTCGGTGGATGAATCCGCCATCACCGGCGAATCCGCACCGGTGGTGCGCGAGGCAGGCGGTGATTTCAGCTCTGTAACCGGCGGCACCACGGTGGTGTCCGACTGGCTGAAGGTGCGCATCACGTCCGACCCAGGCGACAGCTTTCTGGACCGCATGATCGCTCTGGTGGAGGGCGCTTCCCGCAAAAAAACGCCCAATGAGATCGCGCTGAACACACTGCTGGTGTCGCTCACCGTTATTTTTCTGATCGTCATCGTCACACTGTATCCCATCGCCCTGTATTCCGGCGTGCAGCTCCAGACTTCCACACTGATCGCCCTGATGGTCTGCCTGATCCCGACCACCATCGGCGGCCTGCTGTCCGCCATCGGAATCGCCGGGATGGACCGCGTGACGCGCTTTAACGTCATCGCCATGTCCGGCAAAGCCGTGGAGGCATGCGGCGACGTGGACACGATGATTTTGGATAAGACCGGAACGATTACCTACGGCAACCGCCTTGCGGCGGACTTTTTCCCCGTGGGCGGCGCGTGCCGGGAGGAGCTGGTGCGCTGTGCCGCGCTGACGAGCCTGCACGACGGCACGCCGGAGGGTAAGTCCACACTGGCTCTGGCCCGCCTTCAGGGGGAGGACTGCGGGGAGCCGCAGGGCGCGCGCTTCATTGCGTTTACCGCTCAGACACGCATGAGCGGTGTGGACCTGCCCGGCGGCCGGAGCGTACGCAAGGGGGCGTCCGACGCCATTGAGAAATACGTTTGCGAAATGGGCGGCAAGGTGCCGGAGGACCTTGCCCGGCGCGTTGCCGAGGTGTCCGCTCTGGGCGGCACACCGCTGGCTGTCTGCGAGGACAGCCGGATTTTGGGCGTCATTTATTTAAAGGACACGGTAAAGGCGGGCATGGCCGAGCGTTTTAAGCGCCTGCGTGCCATCGGCATCAAAACCATTATGTGCACGGGCGACAACCCGCTTACCGCCGCCACGATCGCCAAGGAGGCAGGCGTGGACGGCTTCATTGCCGAGTGCAAGCCCGAAGACAAGATCGCATTGATCAAAAAAGAACAGGCCGAGGGCAAGATCGTTGCCATGACGGGCGACGGCACCAACGACGCGCCCGCTCTGGCGCAGGCAAACGTAGGCCTTGCGATGAACAGCGGTACCGCCGCCGCCAAAGAGGCCGCAAATATGGTGGACCTGGACAGCGACCCCACGAAAATTTTGGAGGTGGTGGAGATCGGCAAGCAGCTGCTTATTACCCGCGGCAGCCTTACGACTTTTTCCATCGCCAACGACATCGCAAAATACTTCGCAATCATCCCCGCTATGTTTATGATGGCGATCCCGCAGCTGGGTGTGCTCAACATCATGGACCTGGCAACGCCGCACAGCGCCATTCTTTCCGCGCTCATTTTCAATGCCATCATCATTCCATGCCTGATACCGTTGGCGCTCAGGGGCGTAAAGTACCGCCCGATGTCATCCGGCAGGATGCTTGCCCGGAATATGATGCTTTACGGCCTGGGCGGTGTGATCGCTCCCTTCGCAGGCATCAAGCTCATAGATATGCTCATCCATCCGCTTTTGGCGCTTTGGGGCTTTTAAGGAGGAATATGCATGGACGCGAATAAAAAAGCAATGCTCCGCAATATCCGTCAGGCTCTCGTGGTCACGCTGGTCCTGCTGCTTTTGTGCGGATTTGTATTTCCGGTGCTTCTGAGCGGCCTTTCCGGCCTGCTTTTCCCGCATCAGGCGGGCGGCAGCCTGGTGACCGCCAACGGCAAGGCTGTGGGTGCGAAGCTGGTGGGACAGGAGTTCACCGAGGCCTATTTCATGAAGGGGCGGCCCTCCGCCTATCACTACAACACCTATTACACAGACGAACAGGGCAGCCGGTTCTACAACGACGGCAGCGAATTTGCGGGGCTGGGCTCCGGTTCCAACAATTACGCGCCCAGCAACCCTGCGCTGACACAGCGTGTGGAAGCCGACATCGAGGCGTTTTTGGCGGAAAATCCCGGCGTGGCGCGGGAGGATATCCCGGCCGACCTGATGACGGCCTCGGGCTCGGGCCTTGACCCGCACATCTCGCCCGCCGCCGCGCAGGTGCAGCTTCCCGCCATTGCAGAGGCTTCAGGGCTCAGCCCGGAACGGCTTGCGCAGATCGTTGCGGACAACACCGAGGAAAAACTGCTGGGCGTGTTCGGGGAGGAGACCGTGAACGTGCTGGGCGTGAACCTGGACATCGCGCTGGCGATGGGGCTGATTTCGGAAACGGAAAAATAAACGCGGCAGAAGCAAAAAACCGCCGCCCCGAAACGGGGCGGCGGTTGCTGTATACGGCGCCCGCGGGGCGGCCGGTCACATCTCCTGGCAGAGCTGCCAGTACAGGCCCTTGCGCGCCAGCAGCTCCTCATGGGTTCCGCATTCCGCGATCTCGCCGTGGTCGATGTACATGATTTTGTTGCAGGCACGGATGGTGGAGAGCCGGTGTGCGACAATGAAGGAGGTGCGTCCCTTGAGCATGCGGTTCACCCCCTCCTGCAGCTCGCGTTCCGTTTTGGTATCCACGCTGCTGGTGGCTTCGTCCAGGATGAGGACCTTCGGGTCGGACGCCATGGTGCGCGCCAGAGCAAGAAGCTGCTTTTCCCCCTGGGAGAGCATGGCCCCGCCCTCGGTGAGCACGGTGTCGTAGCCGTGAGGCAGCGCCCGGATAAAGCCGTCCGCGCACACAAGCTCGGCCGCGCGGATGAGCTCTTCGTCGCCGGCGGCAAGATTGCCGTAGCGCAGATTGTCCATCACGGTGCCTGTAAATACGAAGCTCTCCTGCATCATCAGCCCCATCTGGGCACGCAGCGAAGCCAGCGTCACGCCGGAGATATCCACGCCGTCAATGGTCACCCGGCCTTCGGTGCAGTTGTAAAAACGGCTGAGCAGGTTGATGATGGTTGTTTTTCCGCTGCCCGTGTGGCCCACCAGAGCCACGCTCTCGCCCTGCTTCACATGAAAATTCACATGCTTGAGCACAAGGATATCCTTTTCATAGGCGAAAGAGACGTCGTGGAACTCCACATCGCCGCGGATCTCCGGAAGCACTGCGGCGCCGGGGGCGTCCTGCACCTCGACCGGTTCGTCGATCATCTCAAAGATACGCTCCAGATATGCCACGTTGTTGATGAAGTTGTTGTAGATGTTGGCAAGCTGGTTGATGGGCCCCCAGAACTGGGAGGCGTAGTTCATCATGGCCAGCAGCACGCCCACGGTAACAGCGGGCTTGGCGGCAAAGATGCCGTATACGATGATGGCCACCGTCACGCTGCGGCTGATGAGATCGATAACAGGGGAAACGGCCATGGACGGCACGACGGCGCTGTACCAGGCGCGTTTGGAATCGCGCAGCAGGCCGTCGTACACGTCGGCGTTGTACTGCTCCCGCGCGAAAAGCTGGGTGATCTTCATGCAGGTGATGCTCTCGTTGAGGTAGGCGTTCATATTGCTGCTTTTGTTGGAGTACGCCTGCCACCCTCTGCGCTGCATGGGCTTGATGAACAGGATGAACCCGACGGCGAACGGCAGCCCCGCCAGCACGACGCACGCCAGGCGCGCGTCCATGCGCAGCATGAAAATAACAATGAACACCAGGTTGAACATCTGCAGGAACAGGCTGATGAGCCCGTTGGACAGGATGTTGGCCACCGAGTTGACGTAGTTGATGACACGCACGAGAATTTTTCCGTGGGGACGGCTGTCGAAATAGGAGAAGGAAAGCTTCTGCAGGTGCTCGTACAGGTCGCGCCGCAGGTCATGGACGATGTTCTGGCCGATGACGTTGACGCACCGGCTGGACAATGTGGTGAACAGAATGTTGACGGCGATACACGCCAGCATGAGCGCGCAGCAGGCCAGCACCATGGGGATGTTCCCCGCGGGCACGGCCTCGTCCAGCACGCGGGCCGAGAACAGCGGCCCGCACAGGCCCGCCACCATGGCCAGCGCCTGCAGTACGAACGCGCGCAGGAACAGGCGTCCCTCCCGGCGGATGTACACAAAGCAGCGCCGGATCATTTCCCAGCTGAAAGTGCTTTCCAGCGTTTCGTCCACGCCGAAGGTATTCCGTTTTGCCATGGTCAGCGCACCTCCTTTGCCGGGGCGTTTGCCGCGGGCGCGTCGGGCATTCCCTGCACGCCCTGCAGCAGGCAGATGTCGCGGTAATAGCCCTCACAGGCCGCGAGCTGTTCATGGGTGCCGCGCTGCGCGATGCGCCCGTCCTGCAATACGAGTATCTGGTCCGCGCTGCGCACAGCGGAAATGCGCTGCGCAACAATGATCTTTGTACAGGGATAGGGAAGCTCCTGAAGATTTTTGCGCAGCTGCTTTTCGGTCTCCAGGTCGACCGCCGAGGTGGTGTCGTCCAGGATCAGGATCTCAGGCTGCTTTGCCAGCGCGCGGGCCAGGGCGATGCGCTGCTTCTGGCCGCCGGAAAGCCCGGTGCCCTGCTCGCCGATGATGGTGTCGAAGCCCTCGGGCAGCGAGCAGATGAAATCAGCGGCCGCGAGGCGGGCGTACAGGGCGACGTCGTCTTCGGAGATGTCGTCGGGCGCGCTGTACGCGATGTTGCTGCTGACGGTGTCGGAATAGAGCTGCACGCGCTGCGTCGCCATGCCGATGCGCCGCCGCAGCGCCTGAAGGTCCCACAGGCGCACGTCCACGCCGTCCACCAGCACCGTGCCGCCGCTGACGTCCAGCATGCGCGTGACGGCGTCCACCAGCGTGGTTTTGCCGCTGCCTGTGGCGCCCAGTATGGCCAGCGTCTGCCCCTGCGTTACGGAAAAGCTGACGTCCTTCAGCGTGGGGGCGCTGTTGTGGGGGTAAGCGACGGTAACGCCGCGGAACTCCACGCTGCCGCGGCATTCGCCCTCGGTGCGCCCGTGCTCGGGGTTCTCGACCCGCGTGCGGGCAAAATAAATTTCAATGACCTTTGCGGCGGAGGTGAGGAACCGCTGAAAATCGTTCAGGTAGGTGCCCAGCGCGCGCATCGGCTCCGACAGGCCCCAGGACATCAGCGAAAAGGCGGCGAGGTCGCCGGCCGTCATTTTTCCCTGGATGATGAACAGGCCGCCGAAGAGCACAGACAAAAGCCCCATAAGCTGGGCGCAGCCCTCGATGTAGGGGAAGAATTTCAGCCAGTGAAAGTTGGCCTTGAGGTTTGCCTGGCGGTATTCTTCGTTGCAGTTCTCGAATTTTTCGTTTTCATAGGCCTCGCGCACGAACGCGCGCACCGTTTTGTTGCCCGCGATGTTTTCCTGCGCCACCGAGTTCATGCGGGACAGCTTTTCCCGCAGGGACGCATACAGAGGATACACCGTGCGCGAAAACAGGAACGAGCATGCAAGGATCACCGGGGCAACGGCCAGCAGAAGGAGCGTCAGCGCGGCGTTCACGCTGAACAGATATGTCATGGAAAACAGAAACAGGCAGGTGCTCTCCACCGCGTTGTACGAGATCCAGCACACCGTGTGGCGCACCATGTCCAGATCGCCCGTCAGGCGCGTCATCAGGTCGCCCGTGCGGTACCGCGTATAAAAGCCCGCGTCCTGGGTGCACAGGTTGTCGTACAAATGGCGGCGGATGTCCTGCTGGACGTTCTGGGACACATACTCCAGAGACGCCGTCATGCCGTAGCGTACGCACGAGCGCAAAAGCTGCGCGCCGATCATAACGCACACCAGCGGGACGAGCAGCTGTGTCTGGCGCTGCACGGAACCGTCCGGCAGCGTTTGTCCCACCAGCACCCGGTCCGTGATCTGCTGTGTGATGAACGGGAACACCACGCACAGCCCCGCCGAGACAACGGCCAGCGCCATCGCCAGCCAGAACCATTTCCGTTTGTCCTTCATGCAGCCGGAAAGCCATTGCAGCTGTTGCATTGTAAAGACCTTCTAACCTGTAAAATTCAAAAGCGCCGGACGACGAAAAATCATTCCGGTTTTTGTGCTTTATTTGGCTGTATTATATCATCCGGTATGATATAATACCGGACAGAAGGAATCGTTTTTTGGCCAAATATTGCGTTTTGGGGCATCCCGTGGGAGGCATATATGGAAAAACGAAAAGCCTATGCTTATTACGAGGAACGAAGCGGACGTGAGCTTCAGGTGGAGATGGGCAAACGGCTCAATTTCCCCTCCCATCTGCATGGTGAACTGGAACTTTTTCTGGTGCAGAGCGGCTGCGTCTGCGTCGGGATAGACGGGGAATTCCGTGAACTGAAGGCGGGAGAACTGGCGGTGGTGTTTCCCAACACGGTGCACAGCTACCAGTGCCGGGAAGCGGACAGCCGGTATATGATGGCCGTCTGCGGCACGTCTCTGCTGGGCGATTATTTCCCCAGCCTGACGCAGTGCCGCCCCCGCCGGCCGTACCTGTGCGGGAAAGCGCTGGACCCGGATGTGCTGTACGCCCTGCACAGCCTTTACCGCTGCCGGTGTACCTGGGCGGACAGCAGCATTTCCCGCGCGCTGCTCCATTTGATCCTGGCGCACGTTCTGCCCGAACTCTCACTGGAGCCGGCGCCGGAGCCAAAAGCCATGGACCTGACGAGCAGCGTGGTGCGCTATATCATGCGGAACTTCCGTCAGCCGCTCTCACTGGAGCACATTGCAAAGGAGCTGGGCGTCAGCAAATATCACCTGTCGCACGTGTTCTCCGCGCGGCTGCACACCAGCTTCCGGGAATATGTGAACGCCCTGCGGCTGGACTGCGCCCGCGACCTGCTGGCTGCAACGGAGCTGAGCATGCTGGAGGTGAGCATGGAATCCGGCTTCGACAGCCTGCGGACGTTCAACCGTGTGTTCCAGGAACGGTTCCGGCAGACGCCGAGCCAGTACCGCAAAAGCCGCACCGGCGCCCTGTGGGGCGCACAGGACGGGCAGCGGCGCAAAGGCGCATAACGCCCTGTGCGCTTGGTAAAAAAGCCATGGCTTTGGAAGTTTTTTGACGGGTTGTTTCTCCGCGCTTGCGCCGGAGCGAAAACTGTGTTACTGTGAATAAGCAAAATGCTGCAGGGTGCCCGGCCGCTGTGAGGCGGCCGGGAGAATAGGGAAACAGGTGCAAGACCTGTGCGGGACCGCCGCCGTAAGGGAACAGTTCCGGCTTCAAAACGTCACTGTGGGTACACACGGGAAGACGAAGCCGGGGCGCTGACGCCCAAGCCGGAAGACCTGCCCTGCGGCGATGCTGCCGGAAGGGCAGGGACGCGCGGCGGACGGACAAAACGCCTGCGCGGTAAAAATCAGGGTGCGCCGTTTTTTAGGACACTTTGTTTGACCGGGCCTTTCTCATAAATGAGAAAGGCCCGGTTTTTTTGCGGCGCACAACAAAAGAAACAGGAGGAATGTTTAATGACCAGGCGTGAAAAACGATTTTTGGCGTTTTCTGTGGTCATGGGCGGCGTTTTGTTTGTACCGCAAAGCGCCTATGCCATGCACATCATGGAAGGGTATCTTCCGCCGGCATACTGTGCGGCATGGGGGGCGCTGTGCCTTCCGTTCCTGGCGGCAGGCGTGGTCCGGCTGCGCCGCACGGTGCAAGCGCAGCGCAAAGCCCTGCTGCTGCTGGCGATGTCCGGCGCGTTTATTTTTGTCATCTCGTCGCTCAAGATCCCGTCCGTCACAGGCAGCTGCAGCCACATGACGGGCACCGGCCTGGCCGCCATTCTGTTTGGCCCGGCTTACGCTGCGGTGCTGGGGCTCATCGTGCTGGTGTTCCAGGCGGTGCTGCTGGCCCACGGCGGCCTCACCACGCTGGGGGCCAATACCTTCAGCATGGCCATCGCCGGGCCTCTGGTCTCCTGGGGTGTTTATGCCCTGTGCAAAAAGGCGCGTGTGAACCGTAAGCTGGCGATATTTCTGGCGGCGTCTCTGGGCGATCTGTTTACATACTGCGTCACAAGCCTGCAGCTTGCGATGGCCTATCCCGCTGCGGAAGGCGGCGCGGCAGCCAGCGCGGTGCGCTTTTTGGGCGTTTTCGCGCCCACGCAGCTGCCGCTGGCCGCGATCGAGGGCATCTTGACCGTTCTGGTGGTGATGGGGCTGGAAAGCTGTGCCAGGCCCGAGCTGCGGGAGATCGGCTTTTTGAAGGAGGGATTGCAGTGAGCAGGAATACAAAAACCGTTTTGGCGCTGCTGGCCGCTGTGCTGGTACTGGCTGTCGTGCCCTTCTTCCTTGCGCCGGGCGCGGAGTTCGGCGGCAGCGATGACGCCGGAAGCCGGATGGTGGAGGAGATTCAGGGTGAAGCATATGAGCCGTGGTTCACGCCGGTTTTGGAAACACTGCTCGGCGGCGAGCTGCCCGGAGAGATCGAGAGCCTGCTGTTTTGCATCCAGACAGGCGTGGGCGTGGGCGTGCTGGCCTACGGCTTCGGCTATTTTGCCGCGCGTAAAAAATATTCCGCACAGTCCGTGGAATGAGGCTCTTTCACCCGCCGCTTTGCGCGGGGGCTCCCGGTGAACATGCTTTTTCAAAAAGTCCGGCAGGAGGTGGGAATATGTTCAACGCCCTGCTTGGGAGCTTTGTGGCGTGGAGCCTGACGGCCGGCGCGCTGCCCGGCCCCTGGCCGGCCGCAGCTTCCTTAGC
>OLQT01002158.1_pt1 | contig 11006 bp, 9 predicted proteins | sample 1672651 | NCBI WGS metagenome assembly OLQT01 (sample SAMEA3136709, study PRJEB25190) | human gut metagenome | biome: human gut; feature: human-associated habitat; material: faeces | place: Austria | collected 2013 | reverse complement strand
TTCCGAAATATCCAGAAAACTGACGATCTGAAAAAACAGCAGGATACTCATAGCATTTTCTCCATTTTCGATTCTGGAGATCGTCATCTTGGATACATCTACGCCTTCCGCCAGTTCTTCCTGACTGTACCCGCCTTTTTTCCGACATATACGGACATATTCTCCGATCTGATATAATTTCTGCTCTTCATTCTTCATTTTCTTTTCCCCCTTATAAAGAAAAAAGCCAGGAAAACACCCCTGATATTAAAATCAGGGAAGTATTTCCTGGCTTTGAGTCTGGCTCTTACGCAATCTACAGTTGCCGGCCGGCTTCTCACTCAGTTTTTATGTGGTTTTCTTATCTCTTATGTGTTCTGTAATAAAAGATCTGCCTTCTGTATTGCTGTTCATTGCAATGTGCCAGCTGTATCTCCACCTCTTTTCTGCATCTGGGACATTTGATCCGGAGGATTCCGGAACAGTCACCTGTCAGATCGAACAATCTGCTGTTGGAGCAACTCGGGCAATGTACTCGTATTGCTTTTCTGTCGGGTGTTCTTTCTTCGATGTCCACCACTTCTCACGCTCCTCTTTTACGAATATATGTTCGTTTCTTATATTTTCCATTATACAAACTTATGTTCGCTTTTGCAATAGTAAATTTTCTCTCCGACAGCTTTCCAATCTCCCACGTTCATGCTATACTGAACCTATCTCTGTCTGCCTGTTTCAGTCATGGGGCAGACTTATTTTTTTCAGGAAAGGATTTATTTATGAAGCGTATCAAAAATATCGATCTGCTCCGTGCGGGGGCGATTCTCTACATTATGCTGTATCACTGCTACGTTCTGTCCGGGCAGCCATGGCAGTCGCATACAGCCATCCACACACTTCTGACTCTTGGAGGTGAAGTAGGAGTTACACTGTTTTTCCTGTTAAGCGGATATGGGATTTATCTTTCCCTTTCTTCTTCGGAGTCGCGAGGCTGTCTCCCCGGCTGGCGGGCTTTTATGAAAAAGCGCTGTATCCGCATTATGCCCCAATATTATGTATGTATCACGGTCCTTCTGATCTTTATGTCCACGCAAATGTTCAGCAATGAGGGACTTCGTCACATCCTTGCGTACTATACGTTCACGGAGAACTTTTCCCCGGTGACTCATGGTTCCATCAATGGTGCGCTGTGGACGATGGGCGTGATCTTTCAGTTTTATCTGATCGCCCCGTTCCTTTATAAGGCTGTCCGGAAAAACTGGCTCGCCTCTGCCATTGTGTCCATTGTTTTCACTGTTATCTGCCGGTTCGCAGTCGTCCGTTATCTCCACGCTTCCGGTATTTCAGATACCTCTGTATATTTTGTATACGAGCGTCAGGTATTCTCTGCGCTGGATAATTTCGTGCTGGGAATGGCTGCTGCCGCTTTCTGGAAACAGACCGGAGATCGTACGCAGGATTACCGGCTGAAGCTTGGACTTCCGGTTTCTATTGCAAGCGCCACACTGATCCTGGTATGGATCTTTTATTATCACAGTCACGGGCTTTATGGCACAGCTCCCTCCGGTTATCCGGCCCATTCCATCCTGGCGGTCCTGCTCAGTATACTACTTGTGGGATTCTCCCTCCTGCCGGAAATGGATTTCAGGTTTCTGCGTCCACTGTATTTCGTGGCACGGAACCAGTACGGGATCTATCTGTGGCATATGCCCATCATTATAATCCTGCAGGCCAATGCTCCATGGTTCAACACCATGAGCCAGCAGCGCTTCTGGCTGTTTTTGCCATGTATGGTTGTCATCACCTGCGTATTCGGCTATTTTGCAACCCGTTTTATCGATCATCCCGCTTCTGCGAAAAAGAAAGGATAACTTCCCATGAAAGACAGAACCGCCGTTAACCACAATATCCGCAAGCATTTTAATGAACTGATATACAACACAGCCCGTTACACAGAGATCGTGTTATCCATCGTGATCATTATCGTGATCGCACTGTCCGGACTCCGACTGATCCTTACAACTGCCGGTACCTCCGTCATGGATATGGACACCAGCTTTTTTACCAGTTTCCTGTCGCAGGCACTGTCCCTTGTAGTCGGTGTGGAGTTTGTAAAAATGCTCTGCCGCCATTCCGCCCAGACTGTTGTCGAAGTCCTGCTTTTTGCAACAGCAAGGCAGATGGTCGTGGAACATCTCGATCCTGTACAGACACTGATCGGGATCATCGGTATCGCCATTCTTTTTGCCGTCCGGAAATATCTGATGACGGACAGTGATGATATGACCCCGCATCAGAAGAACGCTTCAGAAGAATCTTCAAAAAAAGCTTTCTCTTCTGAGTGCAAATGAGTATAATTACAGAAAAGCTCCAACTGTATCCCGATATTGATACAGTTGGAGCTTTTCTTATAAATTGCATTGGTATAAACTCTATACGATACTATTGTCCACGTCGAGCCAACTGCATGCCCACAGCAGCTATCTCCAGATAATATACCCTGCATAGATCAGGTACATACACACCATGGAAATTCCCTCTTTCCGGCTGATCCTCTGCTTTGTCGCCGCATAGATCCACACGATCAGCGAGAACACGATAAGTATGACAATATCAATAATATTTTCCCGGATCAGTGCCACCGGATTGATGGCAGATGCAACTCCGAGAACCATCAGGATATTAAAAATATTGGAGCCTACCGCATTTCCCACAGCCATATCCACTTCGTTCTTTCTGGCTGCAACCACGGAAGTTACCAGCTCCGGAAGGGAAGTTCCGATGGAAACAATGGTCAGTCCCACCAGTGTCTGGCTCATTCCAAGATCAATGGCAATGCGGCTGGCAGCATCCACCGTAAGATCTCCGCCAAAGGCAATGGCAAGTGCGCCTCCCACAATAAAGAGGATGCTCTTCGGCCAGGAAAGGATGCCGATTTCTTCTTCCAGCTCTTCCATTCCTTCCATGTCCACATTTTTTCCTGCTGCCCTGGCCTTCATGGCACTTTGGATCATTACCACAATATAGCCTGCAAAAAATCCCAGCAGGATCATTCCATCCAGATGACCAAGTCTCATTCCGATCGTATCTCCTGCTGCCAGGATCCCAAGCCCCAGAAGAAGGAGCGCACAGATCATGGAAAACGGAATATCCCTCCGGATGGTTTCCTTCTGTACCAGGATCGGCGTCAGGATGGAACAGACTCCAACAACTACCATCAGATTAAAAATATTGGAACCTACCACATTGCTGACCGCAAGCTCATTGTTATTGACCAGTGACGCTGTAACGCTGACTGCAGTTTCAGGCAATGATGTTCCCATTGCCACAATAGTAAGGCCGATGATGATCGGCGGCACCTTCAGCCTTTTTGCGATACTGGAGCTTCCTTCTACAAAGAAATCCGCACCCTTCATCAGGAACACAAAGCCGATCACAAGAAAAACTAACACAAGGATCAGCGGTGAACTGTTTACCAGATTTTCCATTTTTCTTCTCACTTTCTTTTTTATTTCCCATAACCCGGAGATTCATTGTCGCCCGCCCTGCTGAAAAAATTTTTTCCGGCATTCTTTTGTTACATAAAAAAGACCCATGTATGCCCTGCTGCAATAAAATATAACAAAGCATACATGAGTCTCATTCTTTAAGATTTGCCAGGTTTTTCAGAAAAAACCGGGTCTGTTGACAAATCACACTTACGTGCGAACTACTCCCTCATGGAATTAAAATTTTCAATTTTTTCAATTTAACAGAATTGTTTTTAAAAGTCAACCCCTGGCCGGTGACTTTTCTTTATCGAAAGCACATATTTTATGTATCTTTATTGTTTTCCGCTTTCAGAAACAATCCCTTTCAGGATCTGTAGGACTCCATCTTCACTGTATGACGGACATACTTCCCTGGCTGCTGTCTGCACTTCCGCTCTGGCATTGGCTACTGCATAGCTCATTCCTGCTTTCCGGAGCATTGCGATATCATTGAGGTTATCTCCGAATGTACAGGTTTCCTCCGAAGAAATTCCTAACTGTTTCTGGATAAATTCGACAGCTGTACTTTTTTCGCCCTCCGGCGGTGTACTGTCCATCCATTCTTTTCCGGCAGCCGCCAGTGTTACCTTATCCCTCCATGCCGGTGTAAAATACGGTGCACAAAGCTCCTCGCACCGTTCCGGGTGATAAACAGAGAATTTCAGCACCTGTTTTCCCTGAAGAGAAGAAAGATCGTCCACTTTTCTCATATCATAGCCATAGGAATCCCGCAGCCACCGGAACATCCTTCCATTCTCATTCTCCGCATAGCAGCACTCCGGTGTGGCAATAAAGCAGTCACATTCCGGCATTTTTGCTTTCACCATATGATGCATGCGTTTCCAAACCTCATCCGGAAGTGTATGTACCTTCAGGATCTTATCATTCTTCCGGATCACCGTACCGCCATCCGACACAAAATACACCAGATCCTTCACCGGCTCAAACAGCTTCCTCTCACTGTCATACTGCCGCCCGGAACACACCACAAAGGTGATTCCCAGCTCAGTCAGCTTCCGGATCACTGTCATATATTCCGGATTGATAGTCATGGTCCCGTCTTTTACAAGAGTTCCGTCTACGTCTGTTGCGATCAGTTTTATCATGTTGTTTTTACTCCTCTCCCATCTGAAATACCAATATCCTCTCCCTAGGATTTTTTCCGTCGAAAAGATCCTGACAATCGATCTCGTCCAGGAATTCCAGTTCCTCTACGGTCATCAGATATGAAATATATTCGTCAGATGGATAATAGAAAAAGAGTAGCATTTCCCTTGTTTTTTCATACCAGGATTCCCGGATGCGGCCGATGACGCTTCTCAGTATTTCCACAGAAAAGGGATTGAAAAAATAAAATCTGTCTGCGGATTCCGGTACCTGAAAAAGAGCTGCATTTTCCAGTATAAAAGATGTTTTTGTCCCGGAAACAGCCCGCTGTCTGTTTTCTTCTGCGGCTTTTGTCATACGTTCATCGTACTCCACGCCTGTAGTCCGGCATCTGACCTGCCACGCCAGAAAAAAATCCACTCTGCCTTTTCCACATCCATAGTCGATCAGATGATTCTTTTTCCCCAGATATCCACAATACGCCAGCCGTTCCAGTACACAGTACGGCGTTGGTTCATATGGATAACAGTACTGATCCGATCTGGAATCGTCACGACCGGTGGTTTTGATCTTCAGCAGCTTATCATATTTTACTTCATTTTGATCCATGCTTCTGTTAATCTCCGTTCGCTACATCGGGCAGCTTCGTTTTTCTTCTTTATCCATATCTCCACGGACATACCTGGCATTGAACTCCATATTGATCTCACGGATCTCTTTCTTTCCGTCAATATAATCCTGATACATATCCGCAAGCCTCGCCATACAGCCATCACAGTTCGCGGAAATATTTCCCAGGGATTCCTCCACGATCTGTTTACGTTCCTCTTTTGTTGTATCTTTGATCAGATATCCTGGCATTGTTTTTTCCTCCTGATAGGTTCACCTCTATTTCAGGTGTTTTGTACTTTCATTGTTGTTTACTTTTTCCTGTGAAAAAAGCTGCTTGTATCAGACAAACAGCTTTACAAAAATTTTTCTTTTCTGTTTTTTTATTCTACTCTGGCCCACTACCAGTGTCAATACAATTTTTCGCCTGTTTCCGAAACACAAAACAAAAGCCTCCGGAACAATTCCAGAGGCTTTATACGTGCGTTAGAGGATTCGAACCCCCGACCTTTTGGTCCGTAGCCAAACGCTCTATCCAGCTGAGCTAAACGCACATCTTTGTTGCTTTTCCTTTGTGATATTTCGTATCACCGCTGCAACAATATGTATGATACTCTAAGACCTATAAAATGTCAAGGGTTTTTTGAAACTTTTTTTGATTTTTTTTAAAAATATTTTTTATTGCTATTTTTGATGCAAAAGCAACAGTTTTTTAATTCCGTCTAAGTGCCTCGATCGGGCTCAGTTTCGCTGCCTTTTTCGCCGGATAGATTCCGAAGAACACACCTACTGCACAGGAGAACAGCGTAGCCGCCAGGATGGTTCCCGCACTGATCCCAGGTGTGATGGTCATTCCCATACTGCTGCTGATCACCGCACAGATCACATAGCCGCCTGCAATTCCCAGCACAATACCGATCAGCCCGCCTATGATCGTCAGGATCGCCGCCTCCGCAAGAAACTGTAACATAATAGACGAGGTTTTCGCTCCAAGGGATTTCCGGATACCGATCTCCCTGGTACGCTCTGTGACGGATACCAGCATGATGTTCATAACACCGATACCACCTACCAGAAGGGAAATGCCCGCAACAAAAGAGATAAACGCAGTCACCATACCAAGCATCTGATTCATGGATTTCATAACATCCTGGAAGCTCTGTACCTGGAAATATTCATCTCCGGCACACTGGTGACGTCTCTCAAGAAGATTTATGATCTTATCTGCGACCGCCTGGGAATCCAGACTCTTATCCGCCTGAACTATGATCTGATAAAATTCTCCGCTGCTTCCGGTAAAGTCGTCCATGGCCGTATAAGGCACATTTATGGTCACCGGCATTCCATCGTAAGTATAGCTGACAAAGGTTCCGTTCTCTTTCTGTGTGGTGACTCCGCAGATGCGGAATGTCTTGGTCAGATCATAGCAGGTAATGTCCAGTGTCATTCCCACTACATCATCCGTTCCGAAAAGCCTCTTCGCATCGGCATCGGAGATCACGCAGACGTTTTTTCCCTCTTCGATCTCCTTCTGCCCGAAATAGCTTCCGTACTTCACAGAAGCATTGTCCACCAGCTTGGCATCCTGGGCCTCCCCGGTCACTGTAAGATTAAAATCACCCTTTCCGGTTACGGTCTCGCCTGTATAGGAATCTGAAACATTAACACCTTCCACGCCATCCAGCTCCCGGACTGCATCAATATCTTCCGGCTCGATCCAGACCTGGTCTGCTATGGCATCATCACTGCAGTAAACAGCGATCTGGCCGCCGCCGATATCATTGATCTCGCTGTTCATCTGATTCTTCGTACCCTCACCGATGGACACAATGGCGATCACAGATGCGATACCGATGATGATCCCTAACATGGTGAGAAAGGATCTTCCCTTATTGGCCATGATATTATGGATCGCCATTTTGATATATTCATAAATATTACTCATCGGCAGTCTCCCCTGTCTCTGCTGCACTGTCACTGTCTGCCGCTGCTGCCTCTGCCTTCATTCCCTCTTCCAGGGAGCCCAGATCCTCGATGACCTCATCTCCGGCTTTAATGCCATCTGTGATCTCAACAGAGTCCTCGGAACTGATTCCTGTTGTGATATCCTGCTTCGTGATCACACCATCCTTCAGCACATAACAGAAGGAACCATCCTTGCCGATATTTACCACGCCTGCCGGAAGTGTTACCACATCCTCTGCCTTTTCTGCATAGATCTTTACCTTCGCATCTACTCCCAGAAAAATATCCTTGTCCGGCTTGTCGATGCTCACTGTGGCAGAGATCAGTGTGGAGCCCTTTTCGTTGGTTGTCGCAATGTGACTGATCTTAGTCACCTTGCCGGTATATTTCCTGTCGCCAATGGTAATGTCCGCATTCTGGCCTTCCTTTACCTTATCGTAGTCATACTTGGACACATTGATATCAACGCTGACCTTATCTGTATTCTGCAGGGTAAAAAGCTCCATTCCCTGTGTTGCCGCTGCGCCCTGCTGGACTGCTGATTTGGAAATGACGCCGTTAAAATCCGCCGAAATGCCTTTCTTTCCTTCTTCTACCAGTTCTTTCGCAGATTTTGCATCCAGCTCAGTAAGATTGTTGCTGACACGCATTTTTTCTTTCTCTTCTTCTGTAAGGCTGGCAGAATCCGCCTCTGCAATGGATTTCTGGGAAGCAAGGTCCGACTGCAGATCCGCCAGATCAGAGGTTGCCTGTTCGATCGCATTCTCAATGGCAGAAGTATCCACTGTACTTCCTGCAGAAGAAGCATCCGCAGATGCATGATCTGTCAGCCCCGATGTTTCCTCTGAAGCTCCATCGGTAACAAAATCACCGGCTGCACTACTGCTGTAATCGGAATACTCCGGCATTTTTGGCTGGCTGACCTTCTTATCCTCATAAGCTTCCTTTGCTTCCTGGCAGGTGATCTCTGCCTGACTTCTTGCTGCTTCCGCTTCATCCAGCGCCTGGGCATTCTCATCGCTCTGCTCTGCCTGCCACTGTGCAAAAGCCATCTGATACCTGGTATCTGCCTGATTATAAGCATTCTGTGCCGTTACATAATCGGAATTCAGCTGTCCCAGCTCCTGCTGGTACTGCGGAAGTGTCTCATTCTGATATGTAGTCAGCGCTTCTGAATACGCTCTCTGAGTCTCTGCATCCCTGGCAGCCTGGGCCTCTGCCTTTGCCTGGGTCTCCGCCTGAGCCTGGGCCTGCGCATCTGCCGCAGCCTGAGCCTGTACAGACGCCAGCTGTGATCTCAGGGAAGCCAGATAATTCTGCTGCTCCCTTACCTGCTGTTCCAGACTGGAAACCTTTGCTTTTGCGCTGTCCTGCTTCTGCCGGGCCTCATTGGATTTATTGATGGAATTTTTGTAATCATACTGTCCGGACTGTACATTCAGCTCTGCTTTCTGATTATCCCTCTCCAGATCCTTCACTTCAAACTCTATCAGCTTCGTTCCCTTTGAAACCGTATCGCCTTCTGCGAAGGATACGCTTTTGATCTGTGCGTTCACAGGAGAATAAAAGGTCTTCTGCTCATCACTGACAACGGTTCCGGTTGCATCTACGATCTCCCCCACATCTCCTGTCTCCGCTTTGGTAACAGCAACCTGCGGAATCTGTGATCCCCCGCGGCCTGCACCTGATGCCGCATAAATACCGCCTGCCACAACAGCCACTGCTGCCACACCGATCACAATCTTTTTCCCTTTTTTCATTCTTAAGCCTCCTCGACAAATTCCTCATTGATCGTATCTGATTCAATTTTTCCATCCATGATCCGGACCACACGTCTGGCCTGAGCCGCAATCCCATTATCATGAGTGATCAGGATCAAGGTTTCTCCTGATCTGTGCATTCCCTTCAGGATTTCCATAATTTCCCTGCTGGATGCAGAGTCCAGATTTCCCGTTGGTTCATCTGCCAGGATCACCGGCGGCCTGGCTGCGATAGCTCTGGCAATAGCCACACGCTGCTGCTGTCCCCCTGACATTTCGTTTGGCTTATGATCCATACGTTTCTCAAGTCCGACCATTTTCAGAGAATCGATTGCCAGCTGGTGTCTTGTCTTACGATCAATGCCTCGATATATCAGCGGCAGTTCTACATTTTCAATCGCATTCAGATTCGCAATCAGATTGAACCCCTGAAAGATAAATCCGATCTCACGGTTTCGAACCTCAGACAATTCATTGTCCGACATTTCGGACACGTCCGTTCCATTCAGATAATATTTACCGGATGTCGGCACATCCAGACAGCCGAGCATATTCATAAATGTCGATTTGCCTGATCCGGACTGTCCAATAATTGCCACCAGTTCTCCCTTCTTAATTTCGAGGCTGACATGATCCAGTGCCCGCACTTCGTTTTCGCCGGGATTGTAAATCTTGCACAAATCCTCTACTTTGATTAACGTATCATCCATTTTTGTTCTCCTCTGCTGTCAGCTTTTATGCATTTTCAAGAAATGCTTTATATGCTTTTTTAGCCTCATAAATGTCGGCCTTGCTTGTCACTTCCCATGGTGCATGCATGCTCAGAACAGCCACACCACTGTCAATGACATTCATACCGTAAAGTGCCGCGATATAAGCAATCGTTCCGCCGCCACCGACATCAACTTTACCAAGTTCTGCGGTCTGGAATGCAACTTCACTGTCATCAAAAACCTTGCGTACTTTTGCCACATATTCTGCATTCGCATCGTTAGAACCGGATTTTCCTCTTGCTCCTGTAAATTTATTAAGAACGATGCCGCGGCCAAGGTATGCTGCATTTTTCTTTTCGAAACACTCACCGTAAGCCGGGTCATAGCCTGCACTTACATCGGAAGAAAGCATAAAGGAATTACTGAGTGTTCTGCGAAGTGCAAGGTCAGAATAGCATCCCATTCCCCCAAGAAGTTCTGCAACTGTATTCTCAAAGAATTTAGACTGCATGCCGGTTGCGCCGACACTTCCAATCTCCTCTTTATCCGTCAGAAGACAGCAGCTTGTGCGTTTCGGTGCTTCCATTTCCATCAGCGCAACGAAAGAAGTGTATGCGCATACGCGATCATCCTGTCCGTATGCTACAACCATACTGCGGTCAAAGCCACAGTCACGGGCTTTTCCTGCCGGAACGATCTCAAGCTCTGCAGAAAGGAAATCTTCTTCCTCTATATCATATTTCTCTTTCAGGATGCGAAGTACATTGTTTTTGACTGCTTCTTTTTTCGTCTCATCTTTTTCATCTTTAAGCGGTCTGCTGCCGATCAGAATATCAAGATTCTCGCCCTCAATTACTTCTGCTGCTTTTTTCTGAAGCTGCTTGCCTGCAAGATGGATCAGAAGATCAGTGATGTATACGACCGGATCATCCTCATCTTCACCAACTGTCACATTGACCACAGTACCATCTTTTTTAACAATCACACCATGGATTGCGAGCGGCAGTGCAACCCAGTGATATTTCTTTACACCGCCATAATAATGAGTATCAAGATATGCGAGATCTGTATCTTCATATAAAGGATTCTGTTTTACATCAAGACGTGGAGAGTCGATGTGTGCACCCAGAATGTTCATCCCCTTTTCCATCGGTTCCTCTCCAATATGGAACAGTGCCATGATCTTTTTCATGCCGACTGCATAAATTTTATCTCCTGTCTGTATCTTCTCACCGGAAGCAAGTTTTTTATCCAACGATACGTAACCGGCTGCCTCAGCTTCTTTGGACAGTTCGCTTACACATTCACGCTCGGTCTTGCCGTTATCCAGAAATGTGCGATAATCC
>OLQT01002156.1_pt1 | contig 11020 bp, 8 predicted proteins | sample 1672651 | NCBI WGS metagenome assembly OLQT01 (sample SAMEA3136709, study PRJEB25190) | human gut metagenome | biome: human gut; feature: human-associated habitat; material: faeces | place: Austria | collected 2013 | reverse complement strand
AAATAAACTCGATTAAAAAGTGCAACAGAATTGTTAAAATGTACAAAAGAAAAGCAGGACTCATTACGAGCCCTGTTCTTCCCTATAATTCAATTGTAAGGTATTTTAATCCACCATATTTAACTTGATAACGATAAATATTATACATAAGTTCTAACCACTCTGTATCTGTAATCTTCTTTTTGCCAATACAATCAATCATCATGTTTTCAGACTTTTTTAAACACTCCATATTCTGAACCCACTTTTTATAATTCTTACTATTCGGCTCCAGTGCCATGTCTATGAGATCATCATACTTCTCATTTACAGCCTTATATATAACTCGAATATTGTCAATTGTAGGCTTTTCGATAGTATCAATGTAATCAAAAAATCTCATATATATTACCACTCCTTTGCATCGAACTACCCACATTATAAACCGCAAATATATACCTTGTATAGAAAAAAGTGCCAATTAAGACACTTTTTTGAATATGTTTACAATCTGCTTTTCCAATACATTCACATCAATTGGCTTAGAAATATGCCCATTCATACCTGCTTCCATGGCCATTTTCTTATCTTCCTCAAACGCATTGGCCGTCATTGCCAAAATTGGAATACTTGCCTTTTTTACATTCTCAAATTGACGAATTCTTCTAGTCGCCTCATACCCATTCATATTTGGCATTTGAATATCCATCAAAATCAAATCATACAAATCTGCATCCACTTCAGACAACCGATTTATACAAGCTAAACCATCCTCAACACGATCCAACACTAGACCACTCTGTTCAAGTATGGCCATCGCAATCTCGGCATTTAAATCATTATCTTCCACAAGTAAAACACGCTTGCCTTCTAAGATGGATTTTCCATCAAGAACATCCAATTCTTGATTCAATTCTATGGAATTCTCATCCGCTATTCTATGCTCAAAAGTAACAGTGAAACAAGTCCCCTTACCAAGCTTACTCTTTACACAAATATCTCCATCCATCATATCCACAAGATTCTTGACAATCGCCATACCTAGACCTGTACCTGACACTTTTCCAATCGTTGTATTGTATTCTCTAGAAAAAGAATCAAACAAAGTTGGAAGATAGTCTTCACTCATACCAACACCCGTATCTTTAACTTGCGTTTGAATTCTGACATAACCCGATCTTGTACAATTCAGTTCCTTCACATCAATCGCAATATGACCACCTTCAGGCGTATACTTAAACGCATTGCCCACTAGATTCATTAAAATTTCACGAATCTTAAAACCATCCCACAACACATGTGTATGATCAACATCCACACTCGTTGTAAATACGATATTCTTTTCTTGTGCACTCGACTCGAATACGTTCTCGATTTCTTCAACTACAATCCCGATTTGCTCGGCTCTTTCTTCGACAACCATCTTACCGCTCTCAATACGCGCCATATCCAGCACATTATTAATGATTGAAAGTAATAACTTACCACTCTGCTCAATCTTATTTTGATAATCCACCAGGATTGGATCTGTCAAGTACTGCTTCATCAACTCATTGTAGCCAAGAATCACATTCATAGGCGTACGAATATCATGCGACATATTGTTTAAGAAATCCGTTTTCGCCTTATTCGCCTCTTCCGCCACAATATATGCCTCTTTTAATTTTGCCTCCTGCATACGTTCCTTCTTGATCAAATCATCAATGTTTCTTGTGCCAATCACCGCCACACGACTACGATCCTTTTTATAAACATACGCAATACGTGTCTCGTGATAAAGAATACGATCACCCATTTTAAATTCATAGGTCATTGAAAAATCATCTTGATTTGAACATAACGCATCTAGCGAAAGCTGATCTAAGAAATTTTCACGACTTTCATCCGTCACAATCTCATCGGCATAAGCCGGCAATAATGCGCACCACTGATTTTCATATTTACGACAAAAATCCGCAATACGCTTACCATTCTCACCCACTTCACGATATGAAAAGATTTGACCACTATCCAACTCCAACAATAATACGGAAAAATATTCTTTACCTAGACCCTCAATAATCTCTCTTTGAAGTTCTAGTACTTTTTCCCTCTTTACAATTTCATCAATCGGACGAAAACCCATTATAATCTTAAAATGATTCAAATCCTCATACAGAAAAACAGCCCTCGCCCCAAAATTCGATACTCCATTCTCATCCGGAACAATTTGAAACTGCCATTCTAAAGAACCCTGTTCCTTTAATGTACGCATTAAAGAAGCATTCGATAAAAGATCCATATAATTTGGACCAGAATCCTTCATCAGTACATTATCATAGAAATAATTTAAATTTTCACTATAACTATGCCAATTCATTTCAGCACAACTCGCATCCTGCTTAATAACTTCCACTGTATCTTGTTTCAAGTCACAAAGCACTAAAGAAGTATAATCCATAGTCAGTGCTGATAAAATATTATTCTGTTCCTTTTCCCGAATAAACTCTGTCATATCCGAAATATGTCCATGCAGTATAGAATTCTCCTCTATCTCTACACTCTCACTTACATAGTGATATCCATCTTTTCCTAACAAACGAAAAACAGAATTGAATAAATCTATCTCTCTATCCTCTGGATGCACCATATTCATTAATTTATTATCAAATCGAGTTTCAATCTCATCTTTTGACCAACCCAAGATCTCTTGAAATTTTAAACTCACATATAAAAAGGGATATCCATCCTCCAATGAACACCGATGATATCCACCCATATGCCCACACACTTCTTGAATTGTCAAATCATTATCTATTATCTTCATAGCCATTCCCCTAATGATATTAACTCTATCAAACTCTCAACCCTATTTCAATCCACTAAAAACTATGGTTATATTCCCATTAAATAAAAGTAAACTAATTTGACTATATAGTAACACATATTACGTTTAAGTTAGATGTATGCGTTTACACTCAATTAAAAAGTACAAATTGTACTAAAAAGTGCAAATAAAAAAGGTACATAAAGTACCTTAATTGCTTCTACGCTTTTTACGACTATGAATATTTTTAGATACACTACGAATATTTAATAGTGGAGCCAAGAAAATGATAATTGGATAGATTTCCAAACGACCAATCAACATCGCAAAAGATAAGACAATCTTCGAAAAATCCGAGAACATGGAAAAGTTTCCCATTGGACCACAAAGGCCAAATCCTGGACCTACATTACCAATACAAGTCATAACGGATGTAACTGTTGTCTCAAAATCAAAGTTATTGAATGAAACCAAGAACAACAAGACACCGACAATAATAATGAAACTACAAAAATACGCCATGATCTGATTGACCACCTCTGTATCTACAACTTTACCATCCATTGTGATGGCTTCTACTTTTTGTGGATGCAGTAACTTTTGAATATCCAATTTGATTTTCTTTACAATAATCAAAAGACGACTTACCTTCACACCACCACCAGTCGAACCAGCACTCGCACCGCAGACTGTTAATAAGAAGAGAATCATCTTACTAAATTGTGGCCAGACACTATAATCACAACTCGAATATCCCGTTGTCGTTATAATTGAACCCACTTGAAAACTTGCCAAACGAATGGATTTGAAAACATCAAAATTATACATGGATAAAATATTCAATGTGATACAAGTAATTGAGAATAGAATAATACCTAAATATGTACGCAACTCTTCATTTTTAAAGACTTGTTTGAAATCTTTGATTAATAAAAAGTAGTACATATTAAAGTTCACACCAAACAAAATCATGAAAATCGTAATGATCACTTCATAATACGCATTGTTGTAGGCACCAATACTCGTGTTTTTAATCGCAAAACCACCAGTACCCGCCGTACCAAACGTATTACATAACGCATCAAACAATGGCATCTTGCCAATCAATAGTAAAATGACCTGAATGACAGTCAATCCCATATACATGGTATATAAAATCATAGCGGACTGACGCATACGAGGTACTAATTTACCAATAGTTGGGCCAGGCGCTTCCGCACGCATGATATGCATATCACGATCATTTGACTTTGGAAGTAAGGCCAAAATGAAAACCAAGATACCCATACCACCAATCCAGTGCGTAAAGCTACGCCAGAATAGTGTGGCATGCTTTAAATTCTCAACTTCCGTTAAAATACTTGAACCTGTCGTTGTAAATCCAGACACAGCTTCAAAGAAACAATCCACAAAAGAAGGAATTTCGCCCGACAAATAGAATGGTAATCCACCAAAGAAAGAAACAACGATCCAGGCAAGACCTACCGCAAGCATTCCATCTTTGGCAAAATAAGAATTCGTTCTCGACTTTTTACGCGTTAAACCATAGCCTAAAACCAAACAAATCCCAATCACAATCAAGTAAGAATCATATAATCCTTCTTGATAAATCAAATCCACAATGACCGGTAACACCATTAAACAGGCTTGCGCAATAAGTACCATACCCAATACATTACCAATCATAGTCCAGTTGAGTTTATGTATATTATGCTTAAGATAGTAAATCATTGATATCCCTCAATCCTGCAACCCTACTAATAATAATAACCGTATCCGATAGTTGAATACGCGTATCTCCGGTTGCCACCTTAGAAACACCTTTATGTGTTACATACGCAATGATAATACCCTTACGAATATTTAGATCCTTAATTGGCACATCAATAAAACGACAATTGTCACGCACTCTAAATTCTAAAGCCTCTACCTTGTCATCCACGAGCTTGATCAAAGATTCAACGTTGGATCCAACCGTATTCTGCATAGCACGAACATACTGCACAATTTGGTTTGCGGTAATAAACTTAGGCGTAATTGAATTTTCAAGACCCAACTTTTCCAACAAGAAACCTAAAGAAACACGATTTACCTTAGGAAGCACATGCGTAACACCATGACTTTGGGCAAACATGGAAATAATGACATTCTCCTCATCATTATCTGTAAGAGCGATAAAGGCATCCATTTCCTCTAATGATTCACTCAATAATAATTCGTGATCCGTTCCATCTCCATGAATCACTGTTGCCTGTGGGAATTTTTCAACCAAGTTGATACACTTCTCTTTATTCAACTCAATAATTTTAACGGCCATACCCAATTCAAGTAACATGCTCGTCAAATAATATGTGATACGACCACCACCAACAATCATAACCTCATTGACTGTACGATCACTTAAAATACCAATCTTAATAAAGAAACGCTCTAATTGCGTTGTTGAACCCGTTAATGTAAGACGATCATTTTCATAAATCACCGTATTTCCATTTGGAATGATGACTTCACCATCACGCAAAATCGTCACAAACAAGACTTCTGTCTTAAAACGACGATTGATATCAACCACACGCATATTTATAAGTGGGGAATTTTCTGTTACCTTAACTTCAGCAAGTTCAATTCTTCCCTTCGCAAAAGACGATACTTTAATGGAATTTGAGAAACGAATCGCACGCAATATTTCACGAGCCGCCGCCTGCTCTGGATTGATACTCATACTCAATCCCAATTCATCTTTAATCAAACGAACTGTATTATTGTATTCTGGATTACGAATACGAGCAATGGTATGTCTAGCTCCCAATTTTTTTGCCAATAAACAACAAATAATATTCACTTCATCCGTTGATGTAGCCGCAATCAACAAATCACTCGAAGGTACACGTGCTTCTAATAATGTGTCTAAACTAGCCCCATTCCCTTGCACACCAACAATATCTAGTTGATTCATTGTACTTGATAATACATTCGCTTTATTTTCAACCACTGTAATATCATGACCCTCTTGATTCAATTGTTTCGCAATCGCAAAGCCAACTTTCCCATCGCCAACTACAATAATTTTCATATTTTCCTCCAAAAAAAATAAATTCCGATACGGAATCTATCTCAAGTATAATACAAATCAATATTAAAAACTAGTGATAGAAAAAATATGTTCAATCTCCTTGCATTTTCAATTCATAGTGATATACTAGGCTATGCTGGATAATCAAATTACCCTTTTACCGCTTATCCAGCGTTTCCTATTTCTTGAGCTGATTTACCCGATCAGCTCTTTTTTTCGTTTTAACAATCGAGTATAATGCCCTTAGAAAGGTGCATGATTATATTTTTAAATTGCACTACCTTACCCCGTCTTTCTATAGACGCTTTTTTTAAGGATGTGTGTTATGAATACACAATTACTCGAAGCTTTGTGCAAAGATTTTGCGGTCATTTATCAATGCGGCCTAATCCAAGATACTATTGATATCGTCCGCTTCGACAAAGGAACCCATACCGATAAACTATGGATTCCTATACACTTCACTCCTTTTATAAAATGATTCAATATTTTGAAAATCTTTATATTCAAGAATACCTAAAAGCAGGTATGGATGGACATACCGCAAAACCAATCACTATGGAACTATTAAAAGAAAAATTAGCGAAATGAAAAGGGTGAGACAATCACCCTTTTAGTCTGCATATGGCTTTAAATAATCTGCATTCAAAATTAAAATCTTATTATCGACTATACGAATTACATTCTCTTCTCTTAATCCTCGCAAAATACGGTTGACGCTGTTTCTGGTAGAAATACCACAGAATCCTGCAATATCATCATTTGTGACCTGCATATCAATCAATATACCTTCCTCGTTTTCTTTTCCAAACATTGTAACCAAATAGTATATAAATGCACATACAGCACCATTCTTGCCATTCATCGTCATTAATTCTTGTCTTGAAATTGTTTCCGATAATTTCTTACGATAATACGTATTCACGTATTCCACCAATTCAGAATGTTCATTTAATAATTGATTAAATAATTCTTTAGAAACACAATAAAAACTAGCTTCATCACTTTCAACACGAATCATCAATGAAGAAAATTTACAATCAACAACTGCATCTTTAAACATAGATAAAATATCAAAGCCTTTTAAATACGCAATATTAAATTCACGTCCATCACGCATTAAAACACTGACCTTCACAACACCTTCTTTTAAAACATATACATTCTCATCATCCATATTTAAAAATGTATGTCTTCTTTTACGAATAACAGGCACTTCGTGCTCTGTAAAAAAGTCTAAAAATAATTCACGCCCCATAATTTAAATCACCCTTTGTCAATATGGTTTATTATAACACACTCCTTCTTTTGATACGTTAACAAATCGCACAGTAAGAAAAAGAGAATAGACCTAAGCCTATTCTTCTATGAGTTCAAATCGATATTCCTGCTTCACATCCGGATACTTGTCATGATCTACTTTTGACACAAACATTTCATATGGACGAACAAAATACTTATAATCCCCATATAATGCTTGATAAACCACCATTCTCTCTTGCGTTTCCGTATGCATCGCAACACACAACACTTTATAAGTGTTTCCTTTAAAATGTCGATATATTCTATTTTCTAATACTTTCATAAATTCTTTCCTGCAACGTTGTTTGGCGAATACGCTTTAATTTTAAGCGTACCTGCGTTTCAAATAAGCTCCTATTGCCAATAATAAAAAGCTGTTTTTTAGCACGCGAAATCGCTGTATATAAAAGACGCTTTTCTAACATGTTTTTCGCATTCACATCCACAATACAAAATACCGTCTGATATTCATTACCTTGAGATTTATGAACGCTGATACACCATGCGTGTTTTAAGTAATATAGAAAGTCCGTTGAAAAATCAACAATCGCATTTGTGAAATCCACTGAAATCACATTCTGTTTTGAATCAATTTCAACAATCGTACCAATATCACCATTGTAAACATCTTCATCCGGTAAATTCTTCAACAACATGACCTTATCGTTTTCACGAAAGATTGTTGTTCCTACCTTCATCTGATTCTTTTGCGGACTTTTTGGATTGAACAACAACTGCATCTGACGATTGATCTCATCAATGCCAGCAGCCCCCTTATACATTGGTGCCAAGATCTGCATGGAATCTAGATCCATATCTTTGACATAATCGATTAGGGCATCCATAATTTTTGGCGTTGTTCTTTCAATAAACTCAACACCATCCTCATAATGACACGTAGTTTCTTCACGAATTTCTTTTGCCAAAGTCACAATTCCAGAACCACTTGACTGTCTAAAAATCTTCTTTAGATGGACCGTATCAATCACATCCGATTTAATTAGATCTTCTAATACCTTTCCAGGACCCACACTCTCTAACTGATCTTCATCACCAATTAAAAGAATGCGACAACGCTGAGGAAGTGCCTTTAATAATTGGGCAAATAAGTGTGTATCCACCATACTAAACTCATCCACAATAATGAAGTCGATATCTAATGGATCCTCCTCATTTTTGCCAAAGGAATTATCTTCTAAGTTCCACTGCAGCAAGGAATGAATGGTTCTTGAATCACAATTTGAAAGTTGTGCAAGTCGCTTTGAAGCTCTTCCTGTCGGTGCACAAAGTTGAATCTTACTATCTGGATACACATCCTTACAAATTTCCAAGATTCCTTTTACAGTTGTTGTCTTACCAGTACCTGGACCACCCGTTAAAATCATGAACGAACGATCGAAGAACAGTTGAATCGCATCCTTTTGTTCCTGATCATATGTAATGGCTAAACTAAATTCCACTTGTTTGATTTTTGATTCAACATCCACACTTTCCACTTCAAACAAATGATTCTTCAACTCTTTGGCGATCGTGACCTCATCTTCATGCAAAGTAAAAGGATAGATTCGAGTATTTTCAACATACAAATATTGAAGTGAAACCAAACGATCAATACTTTCCTGAATCAAGGATTCATTTACACCACGTACATTTTGAAAGATTGTCGCAAATGTAATATATGTATTTCCAGTTGCCATAGATAGTTGTCTAGCCAACTCATAGATATAGGCATCCAATCTTCTTGGATCCTCATTGGATAAGCCTATGGCACTTGCCATCTTACAAGCGGTTTTATATCCAAAACCATACACTTCATAATAAGGTTTGAAACAATCCTCTTCAATCACATCCAACACATTATCATATGTGTCCAATAACATCTGAATCTGTCTTGGACTCAAGCCATACTTTAATAGCTTTGCGTATGTCTCATTAAATCCTGTAAATTCTTGAATGCCCTTTTGAATAATCAACATCTTTTTGGCAGTCAAATTGGGCACTTCATGTAAAAGTTCTGGATTATTATGAATCTTCTCTAAACAATTCTCGCCAAGAGTCTCATAAATACTTTCGGCTGTTTTTTTACCAATCGTAGGAAAATTCTCACCACAAAGAAAATGAATGATCGCATCCGAATTGTCTGGCAATTTCTTTTTGGCCATATCCACACGAAACTGCTCCCCATACTTAGGGTGTTTTACATATTCCCCCTGCAAAACATATTCTTGATCTTCGATTGGATCTTCAATTCTTCCAGCCGCTGTAAAATTATGATACGTCTTTAATTCTGAAAAACCAGCAACGACATAATGATTGGCTTTATTTTCAAATATGATATATTCAAGCCTAGCCTCGATGTCCATTGGCTGTCTCCATAATCAATTGATTTAAATTCTTGCCATCCTTGAAGACTTCTTCAATGACACCCCCACCAATGCACTTGTCACCATCGTAGAATACAGCTTCCTGTCCTTCTGTAACAGACGCAATCGTTTGCGGATATTTTACTAACACACTTGTATCATCCAATCTTTCGATTTCAATATCCTGATCCTTTTGACGATATCTAAATTTACAAGTACACTTTGTTGGAATCTCATCCAAACTTGGCAAGATCCAGTTGATTCCTTTTACAACACACGAATCTGAATACAATAAATCTCTTTGGTCTGTACGACATACATAAAGAATGTTCTTCACAACATCTTTTCCAACCACAAACCAAGGACCCTTTTCATGATCTATATTTAAACCTTTTCTTTGTCCAATCGTGTAATATAAAACGCCCACATGACGTGCAATGACTTTACCTGTATTCACATCCACAATGTCACCATCTTTACTAGGAAGATAGTTCGATAAGAATTGTCTGAAGTTTCTTTCTCCAATGAAACAAATACCCGTACTATCTTTCTTTGTCGCAACCGATTCTAAGTTTAATTCAGAAGCAATCTTACGAATTTCTGGTTTTTCTAAATTCGCCAAAGGGAAAATCGTTTTAGCCACCTTACTCTTTTCAACCTGACACAAGAAATATGTCTGGTCTTTATTCTGATCTTTAGCACGTGTTAAATATGTAAAGCCATTCTCTTCCTCTTTGTTTGAAGCATAATGCCCTGTAGCCACCTTATCAAAACCTTGTTTCATGGCATATTCAAAAAATGAATCAAACTTAATATATTTATTACATAAAATATCTGGATTTGGCGTACGCCCCTTTTCATATTCACTTAAAAACGTTTTAAATACGTTATCCCAATATTCTTCAATAAAATCAACACGCTGTAAAGGCAAATCTAAATGATTGGCAACCGCTAGCGCATCTAAATAATCCTGTTCCTGAGGACAAGTATCATCTTTGATTGTAGGATTTCCTGCAATATCATTATTCGCAAAACTATCCCAGTTACGCATAAAACAACAAGTCACATCATATCCTTGTTTCTTTAATAAATAAGCTGCAACAGCAGAATCTACACCACCACTTAATCCAACTAATACTTTCATATGTAATCCTCCAACTATCAAAAATTACATCATAAAAAAGGACTAAGCCCGAAAAACTTGATCCAACAATTCAAAATGGTGCCCAGGGCCGGACTCGAACCGGCACGGTATCGCTACCGGTGGATTTTGAGTCCACTGCGTCTACCAATTTCACCACCCGGGCAAAAAACAAAAATTTAATTTTAAAAATGGTGCCCAGGGCCGGACTCGAACCGGCACGGTATCGCTACCGGTGGATTTTGAGTCCACTGCGTCTACCAATTTCACCACCCGGGCAAAAAACAAAAATTTAATTTTAAAAATGGTGCCCAGGGCCGGACTCGAACCGGCACGGTATCGCTACCGGTGGATTT
>OLQT01002152.1_pt1 | contig 11039 bp, 10 predicted proteins | sample 1672651 | NCBI WGS metagenome assembly OLQT01 (sample SAMEA3136709, study PRJEB25190) | human gut metagenome | biome: human gut; feature: human-associated habitat; material: faeces | place: Austria | collected 2013 | reverse complement strand
GCAAGATCTACAACGAAACAAAAGCGCGTCCACGCTTCATCATCAGCGAGACGACATTTCATAATAGTTAAAAATGTTTGCTTTTATACAGATATATCGGGAGCTCAGTGATTGTTTTATTATGATCAAGCATATGACAATCTTGCTGCTATTGCTAGTTTATTGAAATGACTTTGTTTGAGGACTTTTCAGATGCGTCCTATAGAGAAAAGGATGATTGATGTAATATACTTTCTGTGCTATATGCCGGACGTACTGGAATGAATTATTTGATAGGGGCGATGCGGCTTAGGCATTGCTGTTGAAGGCGCAAAAGTAAGGGACGAAATGGATATATACTCCGGAGGGCAGACAGACGTGGTTCTTGGCGTGTTGCTCTTTTATAGAGATAAGTAAAACTTCAAATACCGTGATTGAATTGAGTAATTAGAAGAATGTTACATAGCAGTTGAAAGCAGATGGATTTAAACGAAAGGATAAATAGCATCAAAAAGCTATTGTGCTGTGCCTTTAGGGTGCAGAGCCTTTTGTAAAACAAAAAACTGAACTTTTGCAAATGAGCAAAAGTTCAGTTTTTTCGTTATGGTGGACCCGAAGGGGATCGAACCCTCGACCTTACGGATGCGAACCGTACGCGCTCCCAGCTGCGCTACGGGCCCACGCTTATTTTTGACAGGCGGTGAATGAAGCACCGTGCTGTCACCTATAATAGGATAAGACATTCAAAAGAAAATGTCAAGAGCTTTTTGAAAAAATTATCATGTGGGAGGACGCTGCAGTGGAACTCAGAGGATCGAAAACAGAGGCCAATTTGATCACGGCTTTTTCCGGGGAGTCTCAGGCTACAAATAAGTATACCTATTATGCCTCGAAAGCCAAGAGCGAAGGCTACGGACAAATCGGAGCGATTTTTGAGGAAACGGCCGGTAATGAGCGGGAGCACGCAAAGTTGTGGTTCAAGGCGCTCAACGGCGGCATCGCGGACACGCTGGAAAATCTCAGAGACGCAGCTACGGGCGAACATTATGAGTGGAGCGACATGTACGCGGAATTCGCCAAAACAGCACGGGAAGAAGGCTTTGATGAACTTGCATTCCTGTTCGAAGGTGTGGCAAACATCGAAAAGACGCATGAAGAGCGATATCTGCGCCTTGTGCAGAATATTGAGGAAGGCCTTGTGTTCGAACGGGGCGGGGAAATGATCTGGGTTTGCCGCAATTGCGGCCATATCCATTGTGGAAGCTCCGCACCGCAGGTGTGTCCTATCTGCAAGCATTCCCAAGCTTATTTTGAACTGCGCGCCGAAAACTATTGAGTGCTGTCTTCCCAAAACGTCTGTGCGGATATACTGTATCCGCGCAGACGTTCTTTGCAAACGCCTTTGCGGCCGCCGGAAAATGTGATATACTGTAAAAAATACCGTTTGTCGAAAATGGTCGATAATTTTCGCTTGCACGGTGTGCCTTTGCTCCTTTACACTTATAAAGCAATATTGCATAAATATTGGTTTTAAAAGTGGAGGAATGGCAATGAAAACGACGGAAGTGCTCTATACACGCAATTTTACAGACTTAGGGCCGCTGCAGTCCGCGCATATTTTGCAGTATGCCCTTACAACAGACCCGGGATGTGCGCTTCGCTATGGGGTTTCCGTTACGGTGCTGCAGGCCGGAGGCCGGGACACGCAATCCTGCCGGGCAATCTGCGATACGCAGGAGGGGACTTGCCGTCTTCTTGTTTTCCTGTGGGAAAATGCGGTGGAGCCGTGCGCCGTGCGGGGGATTGTGGAGGACATCCGGCGCGCGGGCCTTTTGCCGTGCGGCGCGGAAGAGTGAGTGGGCTGTATGAATGAAAACGCGAAGATCCGAGTGCTGATCGCCGAGGACGATCCGATCCAGAATGACCTGCTGAAGGATGCATTGGAGCTGGAGTCCGATATGGCCTGCTGCGGCCAAGCATGTGATGGGCTTGAAGCGCTGGCCAAGCTCCAAACGGAACAGCCGGACGTTTTGCTCCTGGATATCGTGATGCCCAACATGGACGGTGTGGATCTGCTCAACGAGCTGCGGGAGAATCCGCCGCCGAAGCGTCCGAAGGTGATTGCGATCAGCGCGTATGGGCAGGAACATATTGCCCGGGCGGCGTTGGCGCAGGGAGCAGATTGGTTTCTGCTGAAGCCGTACCAGCTGGAGCTGCTGATGCGCCGCATCCGTACGCTTGCAGGCGAGGCCCCTTCCCAAAAGAAGTGCACACTGGAGCACATTGTGTCCAAAGCGGTGATAGACTTGGGTGTGCAGACGAGCGCCGTTGGATTTCTGTATTTGGAACAGGCACTGCTGATTCTTCTTACGCATCAGGGCACCTGCCTGATGAGCAAGGACGTATACGCGGAAATCGCGGCCCGGAACGGTACTACGGAGCAATGCGTTGAAAAAGCGCTGCGAAAGGTGATCCAGCAGATATTTGAGGTGGATTCAGAAGCGCTGCATGCGCTCTTGAAGCTGGGACATAAAGAAGATGCATTACATTTGTCCAACGGCCGGTTCCTTACACTGATGGCGGCGGGGATCCGGCTGCACAATCTGCTCTAGGAGGGGCGTGCCGGGCGCATGAGAATGGATGTCAATGCGGTGTTGCTGCAATATTTTGAACAGACGGCTCCGCCGCAAACGCGCGCGGAAGCAGTCCTGCTGGCTGCAGCGGAGGCGTTGAGGACGCTGCTGGGAGCAGAGGAAGTCCGATTTGTGGTCCGGCTCGGTACTTTGCTGAAGGAATTGACGTTCCCGGGGCAAATCACACGGGCCCGGACGGAAAACGAAGATGATATGATATTGGTTTGCCTGGCGCATTGCGCCGGCAAGCCTGTTTGCGTTTGTGCGCAGAACGGCGGCAAGGCGGGAAATTGGCTGTTTCCGCTTCCGGCGGAGGACGGCGCGGTACACGGCGCTGCTTTGTGCAGCGTATTGGGAATCCCGGAGGATGCGGCTCTGGCCGGAGCCGAGCGCCTGACGCGAAGTCTTGCACTGCGTCTGCCGGAGCTGTTCCGGGAGAAAGAGACGGTCGGGATAAGCGGGACTTCTGCTTCAGAATGGGAACAGGCGGCCATGCTGTCCCATGAATTCAAGACACCTCTGACGGTTGTGCTGTCCTCGCTGCAGCTGCTGCGGCGCAGGCTGTGCCGGCCTGGCAAGGATATTGCGGACGGAGTGGAAAAGTATCTGGATTATGCGGAGCAGAACTTGTATAAGACGCTGCGTCTGGCGGCAAACATTCTGGATGCGCAATACGCGGACGTAAAAAACGTTCAGACGGAAGAGTACACGGACCTTGCCGCTGCGCTTGCGGAAACAGTGGAGGGCGCCCGACCTTACGCTCAGGCGTGCGGCGTTACGCTGCGGTTTGAAAACCGCTCCAAAGGTCCGTGCGGTCTGCTGTGCGATACGCAGCGTCTGGACAGGATCGTGCTGAACTTGCTTTCCAATGCGCTTAAGCACACACCCGGGGGCGGCGCGGTGTTCGTTCTGCTGGAGAGGGATGGGCTGTATGCGCGTATCGTTGTGGAGGACGATGGCTGCGGTATTCCCGAGCAGGCGCTGCCGCACTTGTTTGAAAAATTCTGGCGCGGGCAGGGGGAGCGGGGAGGCTCCGGTCTGGGGCTGTATATTGCGCAGCAGTTTGCACGGATGCAGGGGGGAGAAATTCATGCGGAAAACCGGACGGAGCGCGGTGCGCGTTTTATCGTAGAGCTGCCGGTACGTCTGCCTGGGGCGGAGACAGATGTGCTTTCCAGTGTGCCGTTGCCATACAGCGGCGATTCCCGCGAAACGATGCTTCGCATCGAGCTTGCAGAACTGCCGCTTGCGCAAAAGTATATTTGACGGCTTTACTTTACAGGTAAAATCATGTAAAATAGATGAGAAAATGAAATTGCTTCGATGGGGTGCTGCTATGTCGGTGAAATACAAACGCGTGTTGCTGAAACTGAGCGGGGAGGCGCTGTCCGGGGACAAAGGCTTTGGCTTGGACATGGATACCATCCAGACCATTTGTAAAGGCATCAAAGACGCCCACGATTTGGGTGCTGAGATCGCGATCGTGGTGGGCGGCGGCAACTTTTGGCGCGGCCGCTCCAGCGGCGAGATGGAGCGTACCCGTGCGGATCAGATCGGTATGCTGGCAACGGCCATGAATGCGCTGGCCGTGGCTGACTCCCTGGAGCATTTGGGCGTAGAGGTGCGTGTGCAGACAGCTTTGTCCATGCAGCAGATCGCCGAGCCTTACATCCGCAACCGGGCCATCCGCCATCTGGAAAAAGGGAGAGTCATCATTCTGGCCTGCGGAACGGGCAACCCGTTCTTTTCCACGGACACAGCTTCGGCGCTGCGCGCTGCGGAGATCAACGCGGATATCATCTTCAAGGCGACGATGGTGGACGGCGTTTACGACAAGGACCCCAAAAAATATGCAGATGCAAAAAAATACGACACGCTTACGTTCAGCCGTGTGCTGGCGGACCAGCTTGCCGTGATGGACAGCACCGCTGCGACGATGTGCCGCGATAATTCGCTGCCCATTCTGGTATTTGATATCCTGCACCCCGAAAATATTGCAAAAGCAGTAGCGGGTGAGCCCATCGGCACGCTCGTGGTCGAGCAATAAGGAAAAGAGGAGAGACGATTATGAGCGCAGAGACAAAGACCTATGAAGACAAAATGACCGGCGTCATCAACCATCTTGTAAAGGAGCATGCGACGATCCGCGCGGGCCGTGCGAACCCCGCCATCCTCGATAAGGTGACGGTGGATTATTATGGCACGCCCACGCCCATCAATCAGGTGGCCGCGGTTTCTGTGGCAGAGGCGCGCGTGCTCACCATCAGCCCTTGGGACGCTTCTTTGATGCACGCCATTGAAAAGGCGATCCTTACCTCTGATATTGGTATCAATCCCACCAACGACGGCCGCGTGATGCGTCTGGTTTTCCCGGCTCCTACGGAGGAACGGCGCAAACAGCTCACCAAGGAAGCCATGCACATGGGTGAGGAAGCGAAAATCGCGGTGCGCAACGTCCGCCGTGACGCGCTGGACAAATTCAAAGCGAAGAAAAAGGCGGGCGAGTTGACAGAGGACGATTTGAAAAACCTCGAAAATGAGATGCAGAAGATCACCGACAAATTTGTCAAGGAGATCGATAAGACCTGCGAGGCCAAAAACAAAGAGATCATGGAAATCTGACGGAGCCCGCGCACGCGGCGTTTCCACGGCTGGATGTGTGCCGCGCGGCAGCCCGCGCGGCATTCATTTTTACAAAGGAGTCAAGAGCATTATGGCACATGAACCCGGCTTTGCAAAAGGCTTGAGCATCGGAATCATCATGGACGGGAACGGCCGCTGGGCCAAAAAACGCGGCCTGCCGCGCACTGCGGGCCACACCAGGGGCGCAGAGGTGTTTCGGGATATCATCCGCTACTGCAACGAGCTGGAGGTCGCCTGCGTCACGTTTTATGCGTTTTCCACCGAGAACTGGTCGCGTCCGATGGAGGAAGTCAACGGCATTATGAAGCTGTTCGGCGAATACCTTATTATGGCGTACGATTACCAGAAGGAGAACAACCGTGTGGTGTTTTTGGGCGACCGCACGGCGCTGCCCGCCAAATACCAGGCGCAGATGAACGATATCGAGGGAAAAACCCGCGGCAACACCGGTACGGTGCTCAACGTGGCTGTCAACTATGGCGGCCGGCAGGAGATCGTGCGGGGGATGCAGATCCTGGCACGCCGTGTACAGCAGGGGTTGCTGCGGCCTGAGGACATCGACATTGAGACGGTATCGGGCGTAATGTATACCGCCGGGCAGAAAGATCCGGATTTCATTCTGCGCCCCAGCGGAGAGCACAGGCTCTCCAATTTTATGCTGTGGCAGGCGTCTTATGCGGAATTTGTGGATATGGACGTGTTATGGCCGGATTTTACCCGGGCGGATCTGGACCGGGCCATTGAAGAATACAATACCCGCAGCCGCCGCTTCGGCGGAATTTGAAAGCAAAGCGAGGCATGGCTATGAAAACAAGAGTGATTACCTCCGCAGTCGGCCTGGTGGTACTGTTCGCGGTGATGGCGCTGTTCGACACCTTCGTGTTCAACGTCGTCATTGCGGCCATTTGCCTGCTCGCCATCCATGAGGTGTTCAAAGCGTTCCGGTTTGAAAAGGCTGCGTATATTTATTGGGGCTTTGTGCCGTATACGCTGCTGGTGATGTTCAGCGATTTCCATATGGTTCGCATCTGTATGCTTCCGGCGTCCTACATTTTTGCGTTGTACCTCGTTTTGTGTGTCATCGGCAATTCAAAGTCCATCAATTATGCAAAGCTGGGCGGCATGGTGCTGTTTTCCTGCATCATCATGTTCTGCTTTTATTCCCTCATTTATCTCAAGCAGCTTCTGCCGCGAGCGACATACGGCTACGATGCGCTGTATTTTATTTTCCTGATTTTGGGCTTTGCCTGGGGCGGGGATTCCGCCGCATATTTTGCGGGACGCGCGTTCGGCAAGCATAAGCTGGCGCCGGTCGTCAGCCCCAACAAGACCATCGAGGGAGCCGTGGGCGGCGTGATGGGAAGCATGCTGCTGGGCGTTGTTGTTACGGCATGCTATACAGCGCTGCACGGGCAGCTTGTCGGCGTGCCTCTGGATACGCTGGGCTGGCGGTATTATGTGGTCGTTGTGCTGCTGGGTGGGTTCGGCTCTCTGCTGGGGATCGTGGGCGATCTGTTTGCCTCTGTGATCAAGCGCCAGTGCGGCATCAAGGATTACGGCACCATCTTTCCCGGGCACGGAGGCATTATGGACCGCTTCGACAGCGTGCTTTTCATCGCGCCGTTTGTCGCAATGGTCGTGACGGCGGTATTTTACTATTTTACGAAATAACGAGGCGTGATATTATGACAAAAAAGGTCACGGTCCTTGGCTCCACAGGTTCTATCGGTACGCAGAGCCTGGATGTTATCCGCGCGCAGGAATACAGCGTGTTTGGGCTGGCGGCGCATTCCAATGTGGAGCTGCTGCTGCGACAGGTACAGGAGTTTCATCCTCATTGCATTGCTGTTGTGGATGACGCGGCGGCGGACCGCGCCGCCCGGGAGCTGCACGGCATGCCGGGCGCGCCGGTCCTTCTGCGAGGCAAAGAAGGTCTTGAAGAATTGGCAGCTATGGACGGCTCGGACATCGTGCTCAACGCGGTGGTGGGCATTGCCGGGCTTGCCGCGACGCTGTCCGCCATCAAAAGCGGGCGGGATGTGGCGCTGGCCAACAAGGAGAGCCTTGTCACCGGCGGTTCCCTCGTGACGGATGCCGTCCGGGAGAATAACGTCAAGCTTCTGCCTGTGGACAGTGAGCATTCGGCCATTTTCCAATGCTTACAGGACGAATACTCGGCCAAAAGCCTGCAAAAGATACTGTTGACGGCCTCCGGCGGGCCGTTTTTCGGCCGCACGCGGCAGGAGCTGCAGAATGTTACAAAGGACGATGCGCTGCGCCATCCCAACTGGAGCATGGGAAGCAAGATCACCATTGATTCCGCCACGCTGATGAACAAGGGGTTGGAGCTGATCGAGGCTGTCTGGCTGTTCGGCCTGCCGGCAGAGCAGGTACAGGTGGTGGTACAGCGCCAGAGTATTATCCATTCGATGGTGCAGTTCAGCGACAACTCCATTTTGGCACAGTTGGGGGTGCCGGATATGCGCATCCCCATCCAGTACGCGCTTACCTGGCCGGAGCGTGTGCCCGGCCCTGCGCCGGAGCTGGACTTCACAAAGCTGCACGAGCTGACTTTTGACACAGCGGATGAGGCTACTTTCCGCTGCCTCGCGGCATGTAAAAAAGCAATCGGCAAGGGCGGCCTTGCACCGTGTGCTGCAAACGGCGCAAACGAAGAGGCGGTGCGTCTGTTTCTGGAGGGACGCATTCCATTCCTGAAAATCGGTGAGCTGGTGGAGGGCGTTGTGGACAGCGAAGCCTTCGGCGGGCCGTATACTCTGGATGACGTGTATGCATGCGACGCGGCGGCGCGCGCATATGTTTTAGCACATGTATCCTAAAAGAATGGGCGGCGGCGCGCCGGGCTGTTATACGGTCCGCACGGCGCGGCCGAACAAATGAAATAAAAGGCAGGGCACAGAATGGCATCATTTTTCAGCAGCGCGGGGTCGTTTCTCATTACGGTGTTGGCGTCGGTATTCGTATTCGGCATTGTGATTTTCATTCATGAGCTGGGGCATTTCCTCACTGCGAAGTTCAGCGGCATCCAGGTGAACGAATTCGCGCTGGGCATGGGGCCTACGCTGTTCAGCTTCACCCGCGGGGGAACAAAATACGGCTTGCGCCTGTTTCCCATCGGCGGCTTTGTCAGTATGGAGGGTGAGGACGAGGAGAGCGAAGAGGCGGGTTCCTTTACAAAGGCCCCGGTGGGAAACCGAATCCTTGTCACCGTGGCGGGCGCTGTGATGAACCTCCTTCTGGGTTTTGTGGTCCTTGTTTGCGTGGTGTGTTCGCAGCAGCTCATCAGCACGCGCACCGTAGCGGAATTTTACGAGGGTTCGTCCACACAGCAGTCCGGCCTGCAGGTAGGAGACACCATCGTTGCGGTAAACGGACGGCGCTGCTTTATCGCAAATGATATCATCTATGAGTTCGCCCGTACCCAGCAGGGGCAGGCGGACTTGACCGTATTGCGTGACGGAAAGCGCGTGCAGCTGGACAATGTGGTGTTCGATACCTACGAAGAAAACGGCGTCAACCAGCTTGTCATTGATTTTAAAGTGCTGGGCGAGAAAAAGACGGTGGGCAGCGTTTTGAAAGAGGCGGGAAACTGGACGCTCTCGCTGGGGCGTATGGTCGTGCTCAGCCTGACGGATCTTATTACGGGCCGTATCGCGGTCAACAATTTGTCCGGTCCCGTAGGCATTGTTTCCGCCATCAGTGAGGCATCTTCGCTGGGGCTTTCTTCACTGTTGATGCTGCTCGCGCTCATTACCATCAATCTGGGCATTTTTAACCTTCTGCCCATTCCTGCGTTGGACGGCGGACGGCTGGTATTCCTTATCATCGAGGCGATCCGCCGAAAACCCATCAGCCAAAAATATGAGATCGCCATCAACGCCGCGGGATTTATCCTGCTCATCGGGCTGATGATTTTTGCCACATTCAACGATATCACCAAACTGATCGTATAAAAAGAGGGAAGACAATGCGCAAGAATACACGAGCCGTCCGTATAGGCGGCGTTACAGTGGGCGGTGGAAATCCTGTTGCAGTGCAGAGCATGCTCAATGTGCCCATTCATGATATCGCGGGAAATGTGGCCCAGGCCAAACGGCTGGAAGCAGAAGGCTGCCAGATCGTACGGGTCACGGTTCCGTCCGTTGCGGACGTGCCCGTGGTAGAGGCATTAAAGAATGCTGTAAAAATGCCTGTTGTGGCGGATATTCATTTCGATTACAAGGTCGCTTTGGCTTGCGCCGAAGCGGGCGTGGATAAAATACGCATCAACCCGGGCAACATCGGAGACGACGCCCATGTCGGCGAGGTCGCTTCGGCCTGCCGCGCAAGGGGCATCCCCATCCGCATCGGCGTAAACGGCGGCAGCCTGGAAAAGGAGATCCTTGCAAAATACGGAAAGGTTACGCCGGAAGCGCTGGTGGAGAGCGCGATGTACCATGTGTCGCTGCTGGAAAGGCACGATTTCAACGATATTGTCATCTCTATCAAATCCTCCAATGTCCCCGTGGTGGTGGAAGCATACCGCCAGCTCAGCCTGCGGTGCGATTACCCTCTGCATGTGGGCGTTACCGAGGCCGGTACATACCGTATGGGCCTTATTAAATCGGCTATGGGCATAGGGACACTGTTGTTGGAGGGGATTGGAGACACCATTCGCGTGTCGTTGACGGACGAGCCGGAAAAAGAAGTGCGTGCGGGTTTTGACATCCTGCGCGCCGCGGGACATTTTGTGCCCGGCCCCGAGGTCGTCAGCTGTCCTACCTGCGGGCGTACAAATATCAACGTAGCCCAAATCGCCTCGGAGGTCGAGGAGCGTCTGCGCGGCTGCAATAAGCCAATCAAGGTGGCTGTCATGGGCTGCGTGGTCAATGGCCCTGGCGAGGCCAGGGGCGCGGATATCGGCATTGCCGGAGGTAAGGACTGCGCCATGCTGTTCGTCAGGGGACAGCAGGTGCGTATGCTGCGCGGTAATATCGTGGACGAGCTGTGTGAAGAGATCGAACGGTTGGTGTTGGAATAATGAAGCCCATGCTTACGCAGCTCTGGCCGCAGTTTACGGCTGACGCCGCGTTTATGGACAGCTACGGCAGCGCCATCGTGGAGCGTGTCGTTGCGGACAGGCAAAATAAAATCATCACTGTGGTATACCGTACGGCAAATCCGGTGCCCGCTGAGACCAGCGGACGCCTGATCGCATCCTTAGAGCCGCAGTTCCCGGGCTTTGCACTCAAGGTGCAGGGCCTGTTTGCATATACCTGCCTTACGTCCCGTGCCGTGTTGGAGTTGGCAGAGGAATTGAAAGACGCGGGCCTGCCCATTAACGGCTTTTTGTCGGGGGCTCAGGTGGATATTGCGGGGGAGCACATCACCGTGCGCGTGCAGAATGGTGTGCTGCTGCTGACGCAGATGGAATTTGCCGTGAAACTGGAGGAGCTGATTGCCGCGCGCACCGGAGTGCGGCCGCAGGTGGCGTTGGTGTGCGACACGGCTATTTCGGCCGAGGCCGTGGAAGAACATATCTTGAAAAAGGCGCCGCCCGCCCGCCAGTTCAAGGCCAAAAGCGAGGGGCCTGCCGTAAAGGTGCAGGGATTGGACCTGGAGGACGCGCCTGCCAAGCTGGTGAATGGGCATATGTTCCAGCCGACGGGCCTGACAGCGCTGCGCGATGTTGGGGCAGAGGCCGGCAAAGTTACGGTTTGGGGCGATGTATTTTTTACAGAAATCAAGGGGAACTGGCGCAAGATCTATTCCATTTCCATCACG
>OLQT01002147.1_pt1 | contig 11057 bp, 9 predicted proteins | sample 1672651 | NCBI WGS metagenome assembly OLQT01 (sample SAMEA3136709, study PRJEB25190) | human gut metagenome | biome: human gut; feature: human-associated habitat; material: faeces | place: Austria | collected 2013 | reverse complement strand
GAGAGTGCAAAGCACGTAGCAATCTGGTATCAAAGGGGTCAAAATACCTTTTGACTCCAACATCATTGCTATGTAAAAGAGGGAACAGAAATTATCACATCTATCCTGTTTCCTCTTTACATGTTCTCCTACTCAATCAGTCCGATTGCCTCGTTAATGCTTTTCACTCCAATGATTTTGATCCCACCAATACTCTTCACGCTATCCAGAGATACTTCCGGCACAATACACGTCTCAAATCCAAGCTTCTTCGCCTCTGCCACCCGCTGTTCCGGCATATTTACCGCACGGACTTCTCCACTTAATCCAACTTCTCCAAACACAATCGTCCGTTCATCAAATGGTCTGTTCTTATAGCTTGATACGATCGCCATCACGATTCCAAGGTCTATCGCGGGTTCATTGATCTTGATACCTCCGGCAATATTCACATAGGCATCATAATTTCCAAGATGATATCCAATCCTTTTTTCCAAAACCGCCATCAGAAGGTTCACCCTGTTGTAATCTGTTCCAGCTGCTGTTCTTCTTGGCATTCCAAAATTGCTTTCGCATACCAGCGCCTGGATTTCCAGCAAGATCGGACGTGTTCCTTCCATAGAACATGCCACAACAGATCCAGATGCATTTTCCGGGCGCCCATTCAGCATAAATTCTGACGGATTTTCCACCTCCCGAAGACCATCTCTTCGCATTTCAAATACACCAATCTCATTCGTCGAACCAAAACGATTTTTCACTCCTCGAAGAATCCGGTAAGATGCATGCCTGTCTCCTTCAAAATACAGAACCGTATCTACCATATGTTCCAATACTCTTGGACCGGCGACAGTTCCTTCTTTTGTAACATGTCCGACAATAAAAATCGAAATCCCAAGCCCTTTTGCAAGCTGCATCAGCGTATTTGTTGCCTCTCTGACCTGCGACACACTTCCCGGTGCGGAACCGACTTCTTCACTGTACATTGTCTGAATCGAATCAATGATCACGGTATCTGGTTTTTCCTTTTCAATCACATTGCGGATCAGTTCCAGATTAGTCTCACAAAGCAAAAGCAGATGATCATTAAATTCTCCCATCCTCTGTGCACGCAATTTAATCTGGCGAAGCGATTCTTCCCCTGATATGTACAAAACCTTTCGTTCTTTTTTTGCCAGTTTCTGACACACCTGCAGGAGCAGCGTTGACTTACCGATTCCCGGATCACCGCCTACCAGAATCAGGGAACCCGGTACGATTCCGCCTCCCAGTACACGATCCAGTTCTTTAATCTCGGTTGTCACCCGCTCTTCATTCTCTGTCTTTACTTCTGACAATGGTACAATACGAATCTCTTTTGCCGCTTTAACTGCTGCCGTATTCGACGTTGTCACACACTCTTCCACGAAAGAGTTCCATTCCTTGCACATTGGGCACTGTCCCAGCCATTTTGATTCTTCATGCCCACAATTCTGGCAGAAAAAAACCGACTTTTTTGCCTTCGCCATATTCCATCTCCTTATATATCTTAAAAAATTACCAACTGCTTCTCTTGCCTGTTCCCAGTTTATATACTTTCGGTAAAGAAAGAGCCTGCCGAAGCAGACTCTTTTACTTTTCTTAAATACCTATGTACTTCAAACAACTCTTGCTGTAATCATTGTCCTACTTTCTTACAACCTTGATCTCAACGCTTTCTTTTCCAAGTTCCGCACTTACACTAAGCTTTGCGCTTAAGTTTGTCTTCATATCACCAACATTCATATCATTCATATATACGATATAATCTGTATCCGGTTCAAGTTCCAGTGTGATCTGTGCATCTCCTGTCCCTGATACCTTGAATGAGATCACATCTTCTGATACTTCAAAATGCTCTACTGCAGTTCCCGGAACAGATTCATATACGAACATTCCATTCTTTTCAAGCTTTGTAATCTCTTTAAATGTCTTTACTTTATATATATCTCCCTGAAATTCAAATCCATCCTTTTTTGTCTTTGTATCCAGAGTGTAATCACCGAAACTGAGTGTTCCGTCTAATTCACTTCTGATAAGCTCTTTGACTACTGTCATTGTTCAAATCCTCCTAATGGTCTTTCTCTTTCGACTTGTGGACTGTGAATTTTCCACATCCGAACCGTTTTTCTTATTATATAATAAAACTTCTTCTTTTGCTAGCTGTTTATCTCTCTGACTGTAAATTTTATTTCCTTTTTAGAAATACCGGCTTCCACATGGTCTCCACGTTTGATCTCACCATTCAAAAGTGCTTCCGCAAGTTTGTCTTCCAACTGGCTCTGTACTGCCCTTCTCAGCGGTCTTGCACCATACTTCTTGTCACTTCCGGTCTCAACGATATGCTTCTTCACAGAATCACGCACAACCAGTATAATTTCAAGCTGCTCTTTTGCTCTCTGCACAACTTCTTTACACATCAGCCCTACGATTTTCTTCATATTGTCCTCATTCAGCGGATGGAATACGATGATCTCATCAATACGGTTCAGGAACTCTGGGCGGAATAACTGCTTTACTTCGTCCATCACATTTGCTTTCATACGCTTGTAATCCGCCTTCTGGTCTTCCTGCTGGGTAAATCCAAGCTTCTTCGGTTCAATGATTGCCTTGGCACCTGCATTGGATGTCATAATGATAACCGTATTGCGGAAATCTACTTTTCTTCCCTGCGAATCCGTAATATGTCCGTCATCCAGTACCTGAAGTAAAATATTAAACACATCCGGATGTGCTTTCTCAATCTCATCAAACAAAATGACAGAATATGGATTTCTGCGTACTTTTTCGCTGAGCTGTCCGCCATCCTCATGTCCCACATACCCCGGAGGCGATCCAATCATCTTGGATACACTGTGCTTCTCCATATATTCGGACATATCTACCCGGATCATATCCTCTTCATTGCCAAAGAGTGCTTCTGCAAGAGCTTTGGAAAGCTCTGTCTTTCCGACACCTGTAGGACCAAGGAATAAGAATGAACCAATCGGACGTGCCGGATCTTTCAATCCCACTCTTCCTCGTTTTACCGCTTTGGAAAGTGCCTGGATTGCCTCTTCCTGACCAATCACACGCTTCTCCAGTGTTTTATCCAGCTTTTTCAGGCGTTCGCTCTCAGATTCATTCAGTCTTGTTACCGGGATTCGTGTCCACATGGAAATTACATCCGCAACATCTTCTTCAGTTACCGGAACTTTTTTCTTTTCATTCTTTTTATTGAAACGCTTTTTCGCCTGCTCTAATTTCTTTTCTGCTTCCTTCTGTTCTCTATGGAGCTCCGATGCTTTTTCAATATCTCCTGCTTTCAGCGCCACTTCTTTTTCCTGCTCCAGCTTTCCACAGCGGATTTCTGTCCCAACAATATTCTCCGGCACTTTAAATCCACGAAGTTTTACTTTTGAACAGCTTTCATCCAACACATCAATTGCCTTATCCGGAAGGAAACGGTCATTGATATAACGGCATGACATATGTACTGCCGCTTTCAATGCATCCTCTTCGATCTCTACATCATGATGAGCCTCATATTTTTCTTTCAGACCTTCCAGGATCCGGATACACTCGTCTTCTGTCGGTTCTTCAACCGTAACCGGCTGGAATCTTCTTTCCAGAGCTGCATCCTTCTCAATATACTTGCGGTATTCCGTAAGAGTTGTTGCACCGATCAGCTGCATCTCCCCTCTTGCCAGAGATGGTTTCAGAATATTGGATGCATCAATCGCGCCCTCTGCACCACCGGCACCGATAATGGTATGAAGTTCATCTAAGAAAAGGATAATATTACCCGCCGTCTTTACCTCACGGATCAGTTTTTTCATGCGCTCTTCAAATTCACCACGATACTTGGAGCCTGCAATCATCCCCGGAAGATCCAGCACCATGATCCGCTTATCTTTCATGCTTTCCGGAACAATTCCTTCCGCGATCTGTCTTGCAAGTCCTTCCACGATTGCTGTCTTACCGACTCCAGGCTCTCCCACAAGGCACGGATTATTCTTGGTCCGTCTGCTCAGGATCTCCATGACACGTGCAATTTCTTTTTCACGTCCTATAACCGGATCCAGCTTTCCTTCTCTTGCTTCCTGTGTCAGATCCGTACTGTACTGGTCTATAATTCCGCCAACAGTTTCCCCATCCTTCTGATTTTCCATATACTCTTTCGGATCAATTCCCGCCGCAAGCAGAAGATCCTGAAAAAGTTTTTGAATATTTACATTCAGGGTCATCAACATACGGGTAGCCACACAATCTCCATCTTTAAGAATTGTAAGCAGAAGATGTTCGGTTCCGACTTTTTCAGATGCAAGCTGCACTGCCTCATTCTGGCTTTCTTCCAGAATATATCGAAGTCTCGGACTGTACTCCAGATGCTTTCTTTCCTTCTTAGCTGCCTCAGGAGCAGATACAAGGATATCCATTGCTTTTTCCATCTGTTCTTCATCGACTTTATTCTTATCAAGCACCTGCCCTGCAACTCCGGTAAAAACCCTCTTAAGCCCGAAAAGAAGATGTTCTGTCCCAACATATGGATGCTTCAGTTCGGCTGCAATCTTCCGTGCCATATTCAGCGCTTCCTGCGCCTGCCTTGTATATTGCTTTTCTGCCATATAATTTTAGTCTCCTTTTTTCAATCTATCTTTGTTCATAATCTGCATAGATCTCGTCTACCAGTTCATGAACTTCTTCTTTCGTAATGTTTTTGCAACTTCCTTTTGCCAGAAGTACCCGAAGCTGCTCTTTCAGATCCTGCAAAGCTTCCAGCTTATCTTCATCAATACAGATCACCGCACCTCTTCGTCTGTCAAGCTGAAGAAAACCTTCCTGCCGCAGGACATTGTATGCCTTATTCACTGTATGCATATTGATTCCGATATTATCTGCCAGCTGTCTCACAGACGGCAAAGTATCTCCTTCATGAATCGTCGAAGTGGCAATTCCCATAATGATCTGATTCCTGAGCTGTATATAAATCGCCTCATCACTGTTAAAATCAATTTCAATCAGCATAAAACGCACTCCTTTTTTCTATTGTACCGGCATCGCCATTGTTATATCTATGTTAGCACAGACGACACTTTTTGTAAAGGAAACAGTATGTAAAAAAGCACTACCTCTTCTTACTCACACTTTTTTGTGCTTTCCGTTTCAGAAGTAATGCTTTTCATTTCTTATTTCCGATTTCTTTCTCTCACGTTCAAACCTCTTCAACCTAAAATATTCTTCAGATCCTCATCTACTGTACTGATCGGGGTAATCTGATACTCTTGTACCAGGTAATTCAGAACATTCGGTGACACAAACGCCGGAAGCGTCGGACCCAGATAAATATTTTTGATTCCGAGCGCCAGAAGTGTCAGCAGAATCGCAACCGCTTTCTGTTCATACCATGACAGGATCATAGACAGTGGAAGTTCATTTACCTCACACTCAAACGCTTCTGCAAGAGCAATTGCAACTTTAATCGCACTGTACGCATCATTACACTGTCCCATATCCAAAATTCTTGGAATCCCCTCAATTTCTCCGAGCCTCAGATCATTCAATCTGTATTTTCCACATGCCAGCGTCAGGATGATCGTATCCATCGGTGTCTTTTTCGCAAATTCCGTATAGTAGCTCCGGCCTGGCGCTGCGCCATCACAGCCTCCGATCAGAAAGAAATGCCTGATTTTCCCCTGCTTTACCAAATCCACGATCTTTCCTGCATTTTCCAGAACTGCGTTGTGTGCAAATCCGGTCATCACGGTTGTTCCTCCATTAATCCCTGTCATCGGATGATCTTCCGGATATCCACCACATTCCAATGCTTTTGCAATAACCGGCGTAAAATCTTTGTCCGCACCAATATGAACCATCTCCGGATAAGACACCACCGAAGTTGTAAACACCCGGTCTGCATAGCTCTGTCTGACCGGCATCAGACAATTTGTCGTAAATAAAATTGGCGCAGGAATATTATGGAACTCAAATTGCTGACTCTGCCAGGCCGTTCCGAAATTGCCTTTCAAATGCGTATATTCCTTTAATTTTGGATATCCGTGTGCCGGAAGCATTTCACTGTGCGTATAAATATTGATTCCTTTATCTTTGGTCTGCTCCAGAAGCAGCTTCATATCATGCAGATCATGACCACTGACTACAATAAACGGTCCCTTTTCTATCGTAAGCGGAACTTCCGTCGGAATTGGATCTCCATAGCTTTCCGTGTTTGCTTTATCCAGAAGTTCCATGCAGCGCAGGTTGATTTTACCGGTTTCTATGACTACCGGGAGCAGTTCTTCCATCCCTTTTTCTTCTCCCAGAATCCTCATTCCCTTATAAAAGAAATTCATAATCTCCGCATCCACATATCCCAGTGCCCATGCATGATAAGCATATGCCGCAGTCCCTCGTAAGCCAAACAAGATCAATGACTTTAACGAACGGATATCTTCCGATGCCTCCCAGATCTTCTGTACATTATAAGCATCTTTTCCTGGTTTTCTGTTTTCTGCTTCTTCTCTGATCTCATCTGACAGTTTTTTCACTGTATCACTGTTGAAATTTACATTTGTAATCGTGGTAAACAGACCTTTTAACATCAGTTCATCCGAAGATCTGCTTCTTTCATTTTCTGTAACTGCCCTTGCCAGCCGGATCAGTTCACCAGTCAGTTCATCTTGAAGATTTGCTGTATCCGACTTTTTCCCACATACACCTGTATGTCCTTCGCAGCCCGTGTTATGAGCGGTCTGCTGGCATTGAAAACAAAACATTTCCTCCATTTCTTTTTCCTCCATGTTTTTTTATTAGCATGTCAAAATATAGAAAATCTATACCGGAAGAACATTTTTCTTTATTATTCAAATAATATTTTTTCAAACATCCAGACTATGGTTCGCAAACTAAAAAAGGATAGCCCCACAGACTTTCATCTGCAAGCTATCCTTTTCTGCACGATTCTATTTCAGATTTTTTATTCTACGATGAGTCCTTCTTTTTCAATCACATCGATTACCTGAGTCACATACTTTTCGCAAAGCTCGTCCGTCGCCGCTTCAACCATGACACGGATTACCGGTTCCGTTCCACTTTCACGGACAAGGATTCTTCCGTCATCTCCAAGTGCTTCTGCAACTGCATCGACTGCTTTGACCACTTCCGGATTCTCCCTTGCTGTCTTCTTATCTGCCACACGCACATTTTTCAGAAGCTGTGGATAGATCTTCACTTCTTCTGTCAGCTGTCCGAGGGACTGTTTGGTCTCCATGATAACTTCCATCAGCATCAGAGAAGTCAGAATACCATCTCCTGTCGTTGCATGCTTACTGAAAATAATATGTCCGGACTGTTCACCGCCCAGCATGAATCCATTCTTGACCATGTTCTCATAGACATATTTGTCGCCGACCTGTGTCTTTTCGTACTTCATGCCAATCTTGTCGCATGCTTTATAAAGTCCAAGATTCGACATGATAGTAGTAACGATGGTATCGTCTTTTAACTGACCATGTTCTTTCATATATTTGCCACACACATAAAGGATCAGATCCCCGTCAACAACATTTCCATTCTCATCAACAGCGATGCAGCGGTCCGCATCTCCATCGTATGCAAATCCGACATCCAGACCATTTTCTTTTACATATTCCTGGAGCACGTTAATATGTGTAGAACCACAATTTGTGTTGATATTGGTTCCATCCGGCTCATTATTGATCACATAAGTTTTTGCTCCAAGTGCATCAAATACGCTTTTGGCAATACTTGATGAACTTCCGTTGGAACAATCCAGTCCGACTTTCACCTCTTTAAAAGAACGGGTTGCCAGACTGATCAAATGTCCGATATAACGGTTTCTTCCTGCTGCATAATCTACGGTTCTTCCGATCGCCTCTTTTTTAGCAAGCGGAATTTCTCCGGATTCCCCATCAATATAAGCTTCCACTTTGGCTTCTACTTCTGCTTCCAGCTTCTGACCTTTACTGTTGATCACTTTGATTCCATTATCATAGTACGGGTTATGGCTTGCAGAAATCATGATTCCGCAGTCAAAATCTTCGGTTCTTACCACGTAAGACACGCTTGGAGTTGTCGTCACATGAAGAAGATATGCATCTGCTCCTGACGCAGTAAGTCCTGCCGCCAGTGCATATTCAAACATATAGCTGCTTCTTCTGGTATCTTTACCGATCACGATTCTTGCCTTGTGTTCCTGTCCGTAATACCAGCCAAGATAACGTCCTACCTTAAACGCATGCTCTACCGTCAGTACTACATTGGCTTCTCCACGGAATCCATCTGTTCCGAAATATTTACCCATAATTATTATCTCTCCTCCGGCTTAAAGCCTTTCTTTATTCTGCAAATCTTGCTGTCTGTTCCCGGATCAACTGCTGATCTTCAAAATAGTTGATCTTCATCGCATCTTTTACTTCTTTTAAAGTCTGTGCTGCCACTTTTTCAGCTTCAATACTTCCTTTATGAAGGATCTCGTAGATCTCCGGAATCTTCTTCTCCAGTTCTTTTCTTCTTGCACGGATCGGTGCAAGCTCTTCCTGCATAACCGCATTCAGGAACTTCTTAACCTTAACGTCACCAAGTCCACCACGTCTGTAATGATCCTTCAATTCATCCAGATTCTTATAATCCGGCAGATATTTTTCAAAATGTTCATCTGTACAGAATGCATCCAGATAAGTGAAAACGGAATTCCCTTCTACCTGTCCCGGATCAGATACCTTCAAATGATTCGGATCTGTATACATTCCCATGATCTTCTGTCTTACTTCTTCCTCGGAATCAGACAGATAAATACAGTTACCAAGGGATTTACTCATCTTTGCTTTTCCATCCGTTCCAGGAAGACGGCAACAGCTTTCGTTCTCCGGAATCAGCGCTTTCGGCATAACCAATGCTTCTCCATATACACTGTTGAATTTGTGTACGATCTCACGGCACTGTTCGATCATCGGAAGCTGATCCTCACCTACCGGTACAGTCGTTGCCTTAAACGCTGTGATATCTGCTGCCTGGCTGATCGGATAAGTAAAGAATCCTACCGGAATACTTGCTTCAAAATTACGCATCTGGATCTCCGATTTAACCGTTGGGTTTCTCTGAAGACGGGATACCGTAACCAGATTCATATAATAAAAAGAAAGTTCTGTCAGTTCCGGTACCTGTGACTGGATGAAAATCGTGGATTTCTCCGGATCCAGTCCGCATGACAGATAATCCAGTGCAACCTCAATAATATTCTGACGTACCTTTTCCGGGTTATCTGCATTATCAGTCAGTGCCTGTGCATCTGCGATCATGATAAAGATCTTGTCATATTCTCCGGAATTCTGCAGTTCTACTCTTCGCTTTAAGGATCCAACATAATGTCCGACATGAAGCCGTCCGGTTGGTCTGTCACCTGTTAAAATAATTTTCTCCATTGTTTTTATGTTCCTCTCTGTCGTATTATTCCTGTCTTTTCTTTATTCTTCTTTGTCCGTATCCTCAGACGGAAGCTCAGATGTACAGTATGCACATCTGGTTGCCGCGATCGGGATTTCTGACATGCAGTACGGGCAGATCTTCGTAGCCGGTGCTGCCGGTGCTTCTTCCTCCTTCTTAAGCAGCTTTTCTGTTCTTGAAGCAAGATTGTTCATCACTTTTACAAAACAAAAAATAACAAGTGCCATCAGAAGAAAGTTGATCACCGCTGTAATAAAATTGCCATATTTGATCGTGTCATTCTCACCAGATCCGATCCGGATCACCCAGTTGGAAAAATTGACCCCACCAGTCAGAAGACTGATCACCGGCATGATCATATCATTTACAAGAGAATTCACAATCGACTGGAATGCACCACCAATAATAACGCCGACTGCAAGATCCATTACATTTCCCCTTGCAATAAACTCTTTGAATTCTGCAATAAATCCTTTTTTAGCCATCTCAAATCCACTTCTTTCGTTCCTTTTAGGCTTCTGCGGCATATAAGGATATTGTACTACATTCCAAACAGGATTTCCACTATAATTCCACACACTACACTGATTCCGTAAAGTGTTGTGACGATCATCACATTCTTCTTCCAACTATGGTTCGTCTTAAAAAGTACGATCAGTCCGATTCCGGCACATGACAAAAGTCCGGCAAACATACTGCCGACATTTAAGACTCCCTCAAGATAAAATTTCGTAATTGTAATAGAAGCTGCGCAGTTCGGAATCAGACCGACAAGACCAGCCAGAAAAATTCCGGCAATTGGATAATGCGTCACCACGTTCATGACCTCTTCCATTCCAATCCACTCCACAACTGCATTTAACGCAAAAGAAATTACATATATAAATACCAGAATCTGTACCGAATGGATGAGTGCTGATTTTACAATGCTTCCTTCTTCACAGTGACAGTGGTCATGCTCACAGATATCATGAATGTGCAGCCCTCTCTGGTATCCTTTGCCTAGCACCCGCACTCCGATATCAACCAGAATCCCTGCAACAATACCAACGATAATCTTTCCGATTAAAATTGCCATGATCTTACGGACATCCGCCTGCTCTGAGATCAGAATCGGAAGCATCTCATCTGATGTAGACAGAAAAACAGCGATCATCGTTCCAACTGTGATGACTCCGCCGGAATACAGATTTGCTGCTGCTGCCGAAAATCCGCACTGCGGAACAACGCCCAGTATCCCACCGATCACAGGTCCTTTTTTCCCTGCTCCAAGAAGCATCCGCACCGTCTTCTGACCGGCTTTATTCTCCAGATATTCCATCGCAAGGTATGTCAGAAAAAGGAAAGGTATCAGTTTCACAGTGTCAATTGTTGTATCTTTTAGTATATCTATAAACAGTTCCATCTTGTATCTCCCTTCTTGGTTTCACTATTCTAATCCGTTTTGTCATTTTACACTGTCGCTGACAAAAAAGCAAGTAGAATAAATTAGTGTGGCAAAGCAACAGAAATAAATGGGATAAATTCAAGTTGTGCAAACCATTCCGATGAACCTCTTAGGGCGAAAATCGTGTTCAGCAGAGGCTTCCACGATTTTTGAGTTTCATCTCCATTGC
>OLQT01002145.1_pt1 | contig 11064 bp, 10 predicted proteins | sample 1672651 | NCBI WGS metagenome assembly OLQT01 (sample SAMEA3136709, study PRJEB25190) | human gut metagenome | biome: human gut; feature: human-associated habitat; material: faeces | place: Austria | collected 2013 | reverse complement strand
CATGTATACGCTGGAACAGCTGCAACAGATGTACACGCCGGAGCAGCTTCAGCAGATGTTTACGCCGGAGCAGCTTCAGCAGATGCAATATGAGGCCTACATGCAGCAGGCTCCGGCCATGCCCACCATGCAGCAGCCCGCTCAGGAGTTGCCTCACAGGCGCAAAAAGCGCAAAAAAAAGCCGTCCGGCAAGGGCGGCGGACAGGTGTGGAAGGTGCTTTTGGCGCTGGTGGTCATCGGCGGCGCGGCGTGGTATTTTCTCAAAGATATGGTGGGTACCCCGATGCAAAGCACCGCTGTGGTGGAGGCGGGCACCCTTGGTACCTCCTATACGGGCGATGCGCTGATCGTTCGCAACGAAACCGCCTACGACGAGGAGGGCGTGCAGTACATCGATTATGTCGCTCAGGAGGGCAGCGTGGTCTATCGAGGCGACGTGATCTGCTATGTCTACTCCACCGGCTACAGCACCAAGGAAATGACTGCCCTGCAGGACTGCCGCGACGCCATCAAGGACTACCAGCAGACGCTGCTCAAAAGCGAAACCAACTTTGATCAGAAGATGATCCGGCTGGAAACCGAAGTGATCGAGCGGGGGCTTGAGGTCAGGAGTCTGGTGCAGGGCGCCCGTGGCAACCTTGGCAACCAGGAAACCATTCTGGAAACCGCCATCAACCAGCGGCAGAGCTATTTCCGCAGCAAGTACTCCAGCGACATGCGCCTGAACCGCCTTTATGACGATGAAACCAACCAGCAGCGCCGCATCGACAGCTGGATCAACCAGACGGTGGCCACGCAGGAAAGCATCGTCAGCTTTTATACCGACGGATTCGAGTATGCGCTGACCCCTTCGGAATACGAAAAATACACCCCCTCGCAGGTGCGCGCCATGATCAATGGCCAACGGCCTGAAACTTCCACCGCCGCCCGCGGACGCACCAACCTGTACCGGCTGGTCAAACAGAACAACTATGCCGTGCTCATGCTGGTGCGCAATACCAACTGGAATCCTGTGGAGGGTACGACCTACAAGCTGGTATTGGAGCAGTTCACCAATACTGTGGTGGATGCGCAGGTGCTATCCTTCACCCGTTCGGGTGGGGAGCTGCTCCTTCGGCTGGCGGTGATTGGCGATGTGCGGGACGTGCTGTATATGCGCACGTGCCAGGCCCAGCTGGGCGAGTATGTGGACTGCCTGCTGGTGCCCGAAGGCGCGCTCTATACCCAGAATAACGCCACGGGTGTGGTGGTGGTATCGGAAAACGCGCAGAACTTCGTACCCGTGACCGTACACCGCCAGGAAAACGGAAAGGCCTATGTATCGCCCGTGCAAACCGGGTTGCTTACCGCCGGGCAGACCGTGCGGCTGTTCAAGTAGGAAAGGCGTGGATGACGAAATATGGATGAAAAAATGCAGGAAACGCCTGAAAAGCAAGCGTCAACTGGACTTGTGGAGCATCTGGAGCCGGAGGTGCTTCGTCGGAACGTGTCGAAGGTTTTGGAAGAATTGGACAAAAACCGCTTTCAAAATTCTCCGCCGGCCCGTCTGGTAGCGGTTACCAAAACCGTGGGCCCGGATGTGATCAACCAGCTGAAAGCCTTGAATATCCTGGATATTGGTGAAAATCGGGCTCAGGTGGCGCTGCCCAAGCTGCCAAAAATCGCGCCGGAATTTCGTTTGCATTGGATTGGAAGGTTGCAAACCAACAAAGTCAAAGGTATAATAGACCATGTGTGTATGCTGCATACACTGGACCGCCTCGCCCTGGCGCAGGAGGTGCAGCGCCGCGCGGCGGAGCACGGACGCGTTTTGCCCGCGCTGATTCAGATCAACATTGCGCGGGAGCCACAAAAGGGCGGCATGCCGCCGGAGGAGGCGCTTGGTTTCCTCAGGCAGATGCGCGATTTTCCCAATATCCACGTTGAGGGGCTGATGAGCATCATGCCGCTGGGGGCGCCGCCGGATGTGCTGACGACCTTGTTCCGGGGCATGCGGACGCTCTTTGAGCACCTGCGGGACGAAGCAGTGGAAGGCGTGGAAATGCGGGAATTGTCCATGGGCATGTCCAACGATTATCAGATCGCCGCGCGCGAGGGCGCAACGATGGTGCGAATCGGTACGGCGCTGTACCGCCGGGACTGAAGCATTCGCCATAGGGGGTTCGTTGAGTTGGGAATCTTTCGGAGGATCGGGGACTGGCTGACGGAAAAGAGCGAACGGTTTATCCGCGGCGAGTCGGATGGTACGGGCGGATACTACGCCACGCGCGAAGCCGAGCAGGCGTACGGCGGCATGGGGATGGATCAGGAGCCTGTGCAGGATGGCTTGGAGGGCGAAGAAGCGCCCCGCAGGCAGCCGCTGGACCCCTTTGGCCATGGCGAGGGAGAATATGGCGGTCGTGTGCCCTATCGCAGCCGGTATGATCTGGAGAGGGAACGGGAGGCACAGCAGGCCGCCGCGCAGCGGCAGGCTCCCGCACAGCAGCCCGCTCAGCCTCAGATGCCGCCGCAGCAGGCGCCCGTGCAGCCGCCTTATGGCCAGCAGCAGGGCTATGCGCAGCCCCAGGGCTATGCCCGACAGCAGAGCTTTCCCCAGCAGCAGGCGGGGTATGACCGGGCACCCCAGCAGCAGGGCTATGGCCAGCAGACGAGCAATGTGGTGCCCTTTCCCGGCATGCAGCGCGCGGCGGATGGTTCCGTGTATGCCCATGTGGAGTACATCGTGCTGCTGCGCAGCCGCAACGAGTGCAAGGACGTCATCGCCTATATCAAGACCAATGCCTCTGTGTTTTTGAACATGGAGTTCATCGCAAGCGACAGCGAGCGCCAGCGTTGCGTGGACATGCTCAGCGGCGCGGCCTATACGTTGGGCTGTGCGCTGAACAAGATTTCTCCGCGCGGGATCTATCTCATTTCTTCGCCGTCCGTGCGCGTGGTGTTGGACCCCGCCATGCAGAAGTTCACATCCGCGCCGGAGGCGCAAGGCTATGCCCGCCAGCACTATGAGGGTGACGGCTACCGCTACGGCGGCTATCAGCAGGCAGCCGAGCCGGAGCCCCAGCAGCCTGTGGCAGGCTTTTCGTCCGGTTCGCCCACCACGCGCTTTCAGGCGCAGGGTACCCAACGAATGCCCGCCAGCTTCGGCAGCATGATGGCGGGAGGTGCGACGGGCGCCTATACCGCCGTGGGAGGCGCGACGGGCCGCTACGCCACCATGCAGCAGTAAGGAGGACACACCAATGATAGCCACCTTGCTGGGAATCATCGCCTGGCTGCTGCGCCTGGCCAGCACAGTGCTCCTGATTTACTGCATCATGAGCTTCGTAATGCCGGGCAGCGACCTGATGCGCAAGGCCGCCTCCTATGTGGAACCGGTGCTGCATCCTTTCCGGCAGCTGCTCTACCGCTATTTTCCCAGGCTTCGGACACTTCCCGTGGACCTGTCCCCGCTGGCGGTATGGCTGGTGATCGATGTGGTCACGTTGCTTTTGAACATGCTGAGGCGCGCGGTGATCTGATGCGTGGCGAGGAGGATGCGGCGCTGCTTGCACGCCGCCTGGACGAGCTTGCCGCGCGTGCAGAGAGGATCGGCCAGCCCTGCTTTACCGGCTTTCTCACCCCGCCCGAAGCGGATATGGCGCTGGCCTCAGCGCGCCGCCAGCGAATCGAGGCGCGCCTGGAAGGCGGCTATGAGGATGCCGAGCGGCGCATGGCCTGCTTTCTTCAGCCGGACGGACGGGAGGAGCCCTTTCCCATTGCGGCACTGGAGCTGACCTGGCCGCACCAGAGTGCCCCCGGCCATCGGGATCTGCTGGGAAGCGTGCTGGGGCTGGGCATCCGGCGTTCGTGCGTGGGCGACATCGTGGTGCTGCCCGACCGGGCGTATTTGTTCCTGGAATCCCAACTGGCGGATCACGTGGCACTGTCGCTGACCTCGGCGGGACGCGTGCAAATCAGGACGCGCGTATTGGAAGCCTGGCCCGAAGTCGAGCCGCCGCAGGGCGTTGAGGTGCGCGACACGGTGTCCAGCCTCCGGCTGGATGCGGTGGTTAGCGGCGGATTTGGGCTCTCTCGTGCGGCGGCGGCCGATCTGATCGCCGCTGGGCATGTGAAGCTCAGGCATGTACCCACCCAGCGTCCTGATGTGCGGGTAGGAGAGGGCGACGCGATCTCCGTGCGCGGTTATGGCCGCCTGGTGATCGACCAGGTGGGAGCGCCCACTAAAAAAGGCCGTATGCCATGGTCATTCTCCTTTCGTCGTCTCTGATACGATACGGCGCGAGCCGGAAGCATTGAATCGGAGACGACGAAAGGAGAATGACCATGGCATTGACGATCGACGATATCTACGACAAAGAGTTTGCACTCAAGGGCGGCGGATACGACCGCAACGACGTGGATCAGTTTTTGGACGAGATCTGCGATGAAATGACCAATATGCAGGAGCGTATTGACCAGCTGGAGAGCGAATTGAGCAAGGCGCGCGCGGAGGCGGAAGCCGCCCGTGAGTCCGTCAAGCCTGCGCCCCAGCCCGTCGCGAAGGCCGAGCCCGCCGTGGCCAAGACCAGTCAGACGCTGGAGAGCATTCTGCTCAGCGCCCAGCGCCTGGCCGACGAAGCCGTGGAGAACGCCAACGCCAAGGCCGAAACCATCGTCAAGGAGGCGCAGGAAAAGGCCAGCCAGATTGTGGACGACGCCCAGAGCGAGCGCGAGACCCTCAGCGCCGAGCTGGAGTCCATGCGTAAGGCCGCCGCGGAATATAAGGACAGCTTTTTGGCAATGGTCAACAAGTACAAGACCATGCTGGAGGGCGAGGACTTTCTGAAGAAGTAAACACCTGCATGCCGAGAAGAATGGGCGCCGCCGGTTATCCGGCGGCGCTTTTCAACGCATGCGGCAGCGCAGCACCCGCACATCGATGGTGATCTTCTCCAGCACGATCTTCTCCAGCACCTCTGCAGGCACGGAGAAGGTCATCGGCGTCATGCGCAGAAAATCATGCGAATCTGCCGGCGAGAGGGGAGCGACGGAGCGCACGGGCATTTCCGAGATCACCTCCGCATGCGCGCGCAGGTGGGCGAGCACCGAGGCGTTGTCATAGGCGCCGCCGCGCAGGTAGCCTGCGACCGCCGATCGGACCTCAAGCAGGTAATCCGGGCCGGGCACCACTTTGAGCAGCTCCCCGTCCGGCGTGAGCACGCGGCGAAATTCACCATAGTCGGCGGGGGAAAAGACGTTGAGCACCACGTCGGAAGCGGCGTTTTGCACGGGCAGTCGCTTGAGATCGGCCACGAACCATGCGCCCCGCTCTGCCGAACGGGCCGCCAGAGCCACCGCATCCCGGTTCAGGTCCAGCCCGATCACCTGCGCTTCGGGAAAGCGCGCCTGTACGGCGCGGGCATAGTACCCCTCTCCGCAGCCCGCATCCACCAGCGTGAAGGGGCCGGAACGGTCCGCAAGCGCGGCGCACAGCGCATCCCGTACGGGTGCGTAGAACCCCCCTGCAAACACGCGGCCGCGGCTTTCAAACAGGGTTTCATCGTATTTGTCGCCGCTCTGGCGGTGGGAGGGCGCCAGGTTGACATAGCCCCGGCGGCTGAGGTCGTAGCAATGGCCGTTTTCACAGATCAGGCTTTGGTCCGTGAGCGAAAATGCGCCGCCGCACCGGGGACATTGCAGCGCAGGAAGAAGAGGCGAAAGCCGTCCAGCCAGAATTGCCGGTTTCATAGGGCACTTCCTTTGGTTATAAAGATGATAATAGCATTCGACGGCAGGTCGCTTGCTCCCTGCCATGCACGACGGAAGGATGGGGGAAATACCAATGTGGGTGATGATGGCGCTGCTCTCCGCCCTGTTTGCAGGTGCGACGGCCATATTGAGCAAAATGGGTGTGCGGGATACGGATTCCACCGTGGCCACGGCCATTCGTACCACGCTGGTGCTGGCGTTTGCGTGGTTGCTGGTGTTCGCGCAGGGCCTGCAGGCGCAGCTTTGGCAGCTTTCAGCACGGACGTACCTGTTTCTGGCGCTGTCCGGGCTGTGCACGGGCGCGTCGTGGCTGTGCTACTTCCATGCGCTCAAGCTGGGCACGGTAAATCAGGTCACGCCCGTGGACAAGAGCTCCACGGTGCTGACGATGCTCCTGGCCTGGCTTCTTTTGGGCGAACCGATCACCTGGCTCAAGGCCGCGGCCATGGTGGGGATTATGGCGGGCACGCTCCTGATGATCGAGCGACGGCCCGAGACCACGCCCGCCGCCCCACGCGGACATGGATGGCTTCTGTACGCGGCGCTTTCCGCGGTGTTTGCCGCGCTGACCGCCATTCTGGGCAAGGTGGGCATCGAAAACGTGCCCAGCGACCTGGGAACTGCGCTTCGTACCGTGGTGGTGCTTCTGATGGCGTGGGCGATGGTGTTCGTCACCGGGCGTCAGGCGCAAGTGCGCGCCGTTGGGCATCGGGACCTTGTCTTTATCCTGCTTTCCGGCGTGGCGACGGGCACGAGCTGGCTGTGCTACTACCGCGCCCTGCAGGAAGGCCCCGCCAGCGTGGTGGTGCCGCTGGACAAACTCAGCGTGGTGGTGACCATTGTGTTCAGCCGCGTGTTTCTGCACGAGCGCCTTTCGCGCCGCGCACTGGCAGGATTTGCGCTGCTGGTGGCCGGCACGGGGCTGCTGCTCCTGTGAGCATATTGCAAATATTTTCACAAAGCATGACTTACCCCTTGCAAAACATAGCGCATTTTTGGTAAAATACTTGTTGGGAACAACAATGTTTTAGGAGGTACCCGCCAATGGTGAAAGTAGCTATTAACGGCTTCGGCCGCATCGGTCGCCTGGCTTTCCGTCAGATGTTCGGTGCCGAGGGTTATGAAGTGGTCGCGATCAACGATCTGACCAGCCCGAAGATGCTTGCTCATCTTCTCAAGTATGACACCGCTCAGGGCTCCTACTGCGGTCATATCGGGGAAAACAAGCACACGGTCGAAGCCACTGAGGATTCCATCATCGTCGATGGAAAGGAAATCAAGATCTACGCCGAGAAGGACGCCGCCAACTGCCCCTGGGGCAAGCTGGACGTGGACGTCGTGCTGGAGTGCACCGGCTTCTATTGCAGCAAGGAAAAGAGCCAGGCCCACATCAACGCCGGCGCCAAGAAGGTCGTCATCTCTGCGCCCGCTGGCAATGATCTGCCCACCATCGTCTACTCCGTCAACGAGAAGACGCTGACCAAGGAAGACAAGATCATTTCCGCCGCTTCCTGCACCACCAACTGCCTCGCTCCCATGGCCAAGGCGCTCAACGACGCCTATCCCATCCAGAGCGGCATCATGACCACTGTGCATGCCTACACCGGCGACCAGATGATCCTGGACGGCCCGCACCGCAAGGGCGACCTTCGCCGTGCCCGCGCTGGCGCGCAGAACATCGTTCCCAACTCCACCGGCGCTGCCAAGGCCATCGGCCTGGTCATCCCCGAGCTCAACGGCAAGCTGATCGGCTCCGCTCAGCGCGTGCCCGTCTGCACCGGCTCCACCACCATCCTGGTGGCGGTTGTCAAGGGCAAGGACGTGACCAAGGATTCCATCAACGCCGCCATGAAGGCCGCCGCTTCCGCCTCTTACGGCTACAACGAGGAAGCCATCGTTTCCTCCGACGTAATCGGCATGAAGTACGGCTCTCTGTTTGATGCCACCCAGACCATGGTTGCCAAGATCGACGACGACACCTATCAGGTGCAGGTCGTGTCCTGGTACGACAACGAGAACAGCTACACCAGCCAGATGGTCCGCACCATCAAGTACTTCGCGGAGCTGGGCTGATTGCGGCGTTCCGTTCTGTAAAATGCCAAACCGGTCGCGTCAGCGGCTGAGATAAGCGTTTTCCCCTTCTTCCAGCATTGGAGGAAGGGGCTTTTTGTATGGCGGAAGCAGCGCTGCTGATATTCAAAATAAAAAAACTGTAGAAAATGTAGAAAAAGGTTGATTTTCGGGGAAGGGGGGTAAAATGGTTGTAGTTCATCAAAGAATCACGATTTCATGCTGATCTGGCAGCGCAAAGGAATCATCCTGCCGTTCCGTGTCATAAAAAACCGCCGCCGCTTCCGGAAATCGTGAAAAAACAAGGGGAGGAATCGAACCATGGCATTAGTGAACTGTCCTGAATGCAACGAGAGCGTATCCCAGAAGGCGAGCGTCTGCCCTCATTGCGGTTATCCCATGAAGCCGGAGGAAGAAGCAACGCAATATGAATTGCAAAAGGAAACTGCTTCCGATTCATATGGAGCGAGCTTTATGCGGGCCATGGCGTGGATTATCTGGATTGGCGGATTGGTTCTCGCCATTGCTTCCAGCATTGGTTCAGAATCCTATGGGTATTATTCCACCAGAACCACCTTCAACTGGGGAAATTTCTTCACCGTCGGTGGCACCTATGCCGTCTATGGCGGTTTGGCATGGAGCATAGCTTTACTTTTCGAGGATGTGCATGGTATTTTTCAGGTGATGAACACGCTGAAAATAGTGACGAAGGCGAAACAAAATATACCCGCTAACAGCCCGAGCTACTCTTATAATCATTCTTCCCGGAGAGAAACGAATGAAATTGGTGGAAATACGAAGGCACCTTTGTCTGCTTCAGACGTTCAGGAGAACGTGCCAGCTGTTGTACCCCTTCAGGACGTAGACCCCGATTATGTCATTTGCCCCAAGTGCAATCAACGGCAAAAGGCGAACCGTCTTTGCTGTTTTAATTGCGGTATCAAATTTGCCAAACCCGAATCTGCTGAAGAGATACAGACGTCAGCATCATCGAATTCCAGCACAGACAACCTATGGAAATGCCAGAAATGCGGGACAATGAACAGTAAATATAGACTGATCTGCAAAAATTGTGGAACCAATAAGGACTAACTAACGCTGAAACGGCGAAGGTATCATTCCTCCGCCGTTTTCTCTTTACCTTATTGTTTTGCTTTTTTAATCCCTCCGGAACAAATCCCGTGTATAAACCTTCTCCTCCACATCGTCCAGACAGGGGTCGTAGCGGTTGGCGATGATGACGTTGCAGCGGCGCTTGAATTCCGCCAGGTCGTTGACCACCTCGCTGCCGAAGAACGTCGCGCCGTCTTCCAGCGTGGGTTCGTAAATGAGGATGGAGGCTCCTTTGGCCTTGATACGCTTCATCACGCCCTGAATGGAGGACTGACGGAAGTTGTCGCTGCCCGTCTTCATGGTCAGACGGTATACGCCCACTGCGACGGGATGCTCCTGCCGGGCGTCGTAGGTGTTGTTTTCGCCGTAGCTGTAGTAGCCGGCTTTCTCCAGCACCCGGTCGGCGATGAAATCCTTGCGGGTGCGGTTGGCATCCACGATGGCCTGAATCAGATTTTCCGGCACATCCTCATAATTGGCCAGCAGCTGTTTGGTGTCCTTGGGCAGACAGTAACCGCCGTAGCCGAAAGAGGGATTGTTGTAGTGGGAACCGATACGGGGGTCCAGACACACGCCGTCGATGATCTGCCGGGCGTTCAGGCCCTTGAGCTCCGCATAGGTGTCCAGCTCGTTGAAGAAGCTGACCCGCAGGGCCAGATAGGTGTTGGCGAAGAGTTTGACCGCTTCGGCCTCTGTGAAGCCCATGAACAGCGTGTCGATGTTTTCCTTGACCGCGCCCTCCTGAAGCAGCGCGGCAAAGACATGGGCAGCCTCTACCAGTCGGGGGTCGTTCATGTCCGTGCCCACGATAATGCGGCTGGGGTAAAGGTTGTCGTACAGCGCCCTGCTTTCCCGCAGAAATTCCGGGCTGAAAAGGATGTTCCGGCTGCCCAGATTTTCCCGGACGGACCGGGTATAGCCAACGGGAATGGTGGATTTGATCACCATGATCGCGTCCGGGTTGACGCTCATGACCAGCTCGATAACGCTTTCCACGGCGGAGGTGTCAAAATAGTTTTTGCGGCTGTCATAGTTGGTGGGCGCGGCGATGACCACGAAATCCGCCTCCCGGTAGGCCGCTGCGCCGTCCAGCGTGGCGGTCAGCTGAAGCGGACGGTTCGCCAGAAAATCTTCGATTTCATCGTCCTGAATGGGGGAGCGCCGCTGGTTGAGCATCTCCACCTTTTCGGGCACGATGTCCACCGCAGTCACGGGATGATGCTGAGAGAGAAGCGTGGCAATGGAAAGCCCTACGTAGCCGGTTCCGGCTACGGCAATTTTCAGTTCGGAGAATGGTTTCATCGTTTGTCCTCCCGCCGCCGAAGAACCCGGCGGACTTGTGTATCAATTCATTAAAGATTATAGCATAATTTTTTCCGGATGTCCAACGGACGGCGCGGCGGCGCAAACGGCGGGCAAAACTCCCGCTCTTTCCCGTTCTTTCCTCTACAGTTCTTTCCTCATCAAAATATTGACAAATCGCGCTTTTCAAACTATGATGGACGGGTATCGAATCGGAGGAGGAATCATCATGGCAGCATTGACGATGGATAAGCTGGTTGCGCTTTGCAAGGGGCGCGGCTTTATTTTCGCCGGAAGCGAAATTTACGGCGGCCTGGCCAACAGCTGGGACTACGGCCCCCTGGGCGTGGAGCTCAAGAACAACGTCAAGCGCGCCTGGTGGCAGAAATTCGTGCAGGAGAACAAATACAACGTAGGCCTGGACGCGGCGATCCTGATGAACCGCGAGGTCTGGGTGGCCAGCGGCCACGTGGGCGGCTTCAACGACCCGCTGATGGACTGCCGCGCGTGCAAGGCGCGCTTCCGGGCCGACAAGCTCATCGAGGACTTCACGCAGGGCGCGGAGACGGGCGACGGCTGGACCAACGCCGAGCTGGAAGCCTATATCAACGAGCACGACATCGTCTGCCCGGTCTGCGGCAAGAAGGACTTCACCGGCATCCGCCAGTTCAACCTCATGTTCAAGACCCACGCGGGCGTGACCGAGAACGCCACCAACGAGATCTACCTCCGCCCGGAGACGGCGCAGGGCATCTTTGTGAATTTCCAGAACGTCATGCGCGCCACGCGCAGGAAGCTCCCCGCGGGCATCGCGCAGATCGGCAAATCCTT
>OLQT01002140.1_pt1 | contig 11074 bp, 9 predicted proteins | sample 1672651 | NCBI WGS metagenome assembly OLQT01 (sample SAMEA3136709, study PRJEB25190) | human gut metagenome | biome: human gut; feature: human-associated habitat; material: faeces | place: Austria | collected 2013 | reverse complement strand
GACTAATTGAAATTCGGGCATCCGGTTCAGCAATGAATCGGGTGCCTTTTTTCGATTAGGTGGAAATTACGGCGAAATCGCTGTCTGATCTAAAAAAGACACTGCGTGCCAAAAGTCCGTTTCTACCATATTTATTGTTATTCAGTTTTTGTATAAACGTGCCGAAAAGGGTTATTTCAGTGTCAAAAAGAAATGTGGTATGCTAACTATGAAAAGAAATACGAAAAACAAGATATCGTTTCAACAGATATCACAAATGATTTCATAAAGATTATTAGGAGGTTTTGCAAAATGAGCAGAGAAGTTGTTATTGTTGCATATGGTCGTTCAGCAGTTTGTAAATCAAGAAAAGGTTCTTTCGCAGGTACTCACCCAATCGAATATTCCGCACAGGTTTTAAAGGGTGTACTGGACAAAGTGCCTCAGTTAGATCGTTCTGAAATCGAAGATGTTATCATGGGTTGTGCAGTACAGCACGGTACAACATCTATGAATATTGCTAAGAGTGTTTGCGCAAGAGCAGAACTGCCGGAATGCGTAGCAGGTCATACAATTAACCGTTTCTGTTCTTCAGGTCTTCAGGCTATCGCAACAGGTGCCAATGCAATCGCTTGCGGTCAGGGTGATGTTATCGTAGCCGGTGGTGTTGAAAGTATGACAGATACATACGCACCATATCCTGTAGAATTTCAGGATGCATGGTTAAATGAGCATGCACCAGGTGCTTACATGAGCATGGGTATGACAGCTGAAAACATCGTTAAGAACTACGGCGTAACAAGAGAAGAAATGGACCGTATGGCTTACGAATCCAACATGAAAGCTGCAAAAGCTCAGAAGGAAGGCAAACTTGCTCCATCTATCATCCCTGTAACGGTTGTTGACAAGGATGGCAACGAAAAAGTTGTTACAGAAGACGAAGGTATCCGTCCAACAACAACAATGGAAATACTTGCAGGTCTTAAACCTTGCTTCATCCCGGCTGAAGAAGGCGGTACAGTTACAGCTGCTACTTCTTCACAGACATCTGATGCTGCAGCATTCGTTGTATTAATGGCTGCTGACAAAGCAAAAGAACTTGGTATCAAACCAATTGCAAAGATGGTATCCTTCGGCGTTGCAGGCTGTGACGCAACAATGATGGGTCTTGGACCGATCTATGCTGTACCAAAGGCTCTGAAACGTGCCGGCAAGACAATTGATGATATGGATGTCATCGAACTGAACGAAGCTTTCGCTGCTCAGGCTATTCCATGTATCAAAGTCCTTAAGATGAACCCAGAAAAGGTTAACCCTTACGGTGGCGCTATGGCTCTTGGTCATCCAATGGGCGCTACAGGTGCATTCCTTACATGTAAAGCACTTGATTACCTTCAGGATAACAAGAAGACAACAGCTCTTGTTACAATGTGTATCGGCGGCGGTATGGGCGCAGCAGCAGTATTTGAATTACTGTAAGATAAAAGTAAATGTAGAATCGTTCAGAGCTGACATTTTATGATGCCAGCTTTGGGCGGCTTAATAAAGAAACTTTTAAATGAACTTTTTTACAGAGGTGTGAATAATGAAAGTAGCAGATATTAAGAATGTTGCCGGTATCGGCGGCGGTGTAATCGGCGGTAGCTGGGCTGTTCTCTTCGCAATGAAGGGCCTGAACGTAAAACTTTATGATATTAATGATGATTGTCTTGCAAACGATAAGAAGACAATCGTAAGCAACCTTGAATTCCTTGCTGAAAACGGTGCAATTGAAGACAAGGATGCGGTTCTTGCAAGAATCCAGTTTACAACAAGCATGGAAGAAGCTGTAAAGGATGCTCAGTTTATTCAGGAATCCGGTCCTGAAAGACTTCCAATCAAACACAGCATGCTTGCTGAAATCGAAAAGTATGCGCCGGTTGATGCAATCGTAGCTACATCTGCATCAGGTCTTCCTCTTGGACAGATTACAGAACATGCTGTACATCCTGAAAGATGTGTTGGCGGTCATCCTTACAACCCACCACACCTTATCCCACTCGTAGAAATCACGAAGACAGAAAAGACAGACGAAGCAAATGTTGAACTTGCAAAAGAATTCTATGAATCTCTTGGCAAAGAGGCAATCGTTCTGAAGAAAGACTGCCCAGGTTACATCTGCAACAGACTGCAGCTTGCTGTATTCCGTGAAATGGTTGACCTTGTTGAAAGAGGCGTTTGTACAGTAGAAGAAGCTGATAAGGCTCTGACATTTGGCCCTGCTATCAGATGGGCAATCTTTGGCCATAACATGATCATGCAGTTAGGCAACAAAGATGGTCTTAAAGGTATGATGGATATGCTGGCAGGTGGCTTTAACCTCTGCGCAGATATCGCTGCATGGGATACAATTCCTGCCGATTACGGTACAAAGGCTCAGAAGGAAATGGATGAGATTATGAAAAATCTTCCAGATGAAGTGGGCCATACAAATGCAGAAATCACTCAGTACAGAGATAAGATGCTAATCGATATCCTTAAACTGCATCATAAATTCTAAAAAACGGTACAGATAATTTCAAAATAATTTTTTACGTTTATCCAGAAAAATGAGTTTTGAAATTATCTGTTGCCTATCAAAAGGGAACTGCTGTCAGACAGGATAAATTTGTCACAGCAGCTCCCTTTTTGCGATTAGTTTGTTGTTAATGTGAGTGATTTTTTGAAACAGTTGATAGTTGGAGCTGCTTTTATAAGCAGATATTAATTGGTGGACTATTGAAGGAATAGGAGGTATTGAAATGGTAAATATGAATGGGCCTGTGAAGATGGCATCCTACGATATGGCTGGTAAGACGGCGGTTGTAACGGGCGGTACAAAGGGTATCGGTAAAGCAATTGCGCTGGCTTTTGGTCAGTGCGGCGCCAATGTGGTTGTGGCCGGAAGACATGAGGATGAATGTACTGCTGTTGCAGAGGCGATTACTTCTGCGGGCGGTCATGGTAAGGGTATTCGTACCGATGTAAGAAATATTGATGAGATCGATGCCCTGATTGCAGGTGCAGCGGAGACTTTTGGTGGCGTGGATATTCTGATTAATTGTGCCGGTGTCGCGATTACGAAAAAGATTCTTGATCTGGACGTAGAAGATTACGACATGATTATGGAGACGAATCTCAGAAGTGTTTTGTTTGCTTCCAAGGCAGCGGCAGCTGTGATGAAGGCATCCGAAAAGGGCGGAAAAATCATCAATATTGCTTCTGTTGGCGGCTTAAAAGGCACAAGCGCACTTTCGCTCTACGGTGCCTCAAAGGCCGGTGTGATCAATCTGACGAAGACCATGGCCCTTGAATGGAGTCGTTACGGTATCCAGACAAACGCTGTTTGCCCGGGCTATGTGGTGACGGAGATTAATAAAGCTGAATTTGAAAATGAAAAATTCAGAGATCATGTACTGAAGACGATCCCTCAGAGAAGGCTCGGAACTGTAGATGAAGTGGCAGCCCTGGTACTGTTTTTGGCATCGGATATGTCCGGTATGATTAATGGTGAGGCGATTGTTGCTGATATGGGTGCTATCTGCGGCTAAAGAGAATATGTGATCCGATTGGTATCGACTATATATGTCAAGTCCTCAAAAAACAGTAAAAAATATCCATCCTTTCTCGCGGCAAACATTTTACGGCGTAAGACGTGCGTTTGCAGTGAGAAAGGATGGATATTTTTTACGTTTGATTTAGAAAAACTATTTTGTATTCTCGGCAGAATCAAATTTCTTTGAGCAGTATGTCAGCCCGAGACCACAGATCATCGCCAGGATGATACCGACAAATAATGTGAAGGCAAGTCCTGCCACGTTGCCGCCGCCCTGTGAGAATGTCAGGCAGACACCGGCAAAGATAAACGGCATAAAGCCAAGCGGTGTTGCACCAAGCAGTTTGATATGAATGTACATGGTGATGGCTGTACCAACGAGGATGGCCATAAAGCTTGCCATCTCAGCAGACATATGGCATGTGCCGCCAAAGAAGTTGATCAGGATGAAGTCGAACTGTCCCCATGCCAGACCACAGAATGCGGAAAGAATCATACCCGGTACCTGTTTTGGTGTGCCGCCCATACCGAAGTAGATGGCCATGCAGACAAACATGATCCATGGAACACCGAATGAACCAAAGTAAACAGTGTAAAAGTGATTAAAAAGTGCAGACCAGAAACTGGTCCAGATAGCAAAGCAAATAACAGTTTTATGACTCATAAAAAATCTCCTGTAAATAATCATTATAAAAAATAGTGTAGCAATTCAGAAAAGTAGCGGCATTACATCAATGCGACAGGTAAATGAAAGGCCTGACCGATTTCTGAATAATGATGTCCGGTCAGATCAAGGCCGAGATAGTTAAAGCTTTCTCCCGGGACAGCCAGAGCGTCCGGGGGTGTATGATGATCACAATAATCCCGGACGGCTTGAACATAGTCATCGTAGCAGAGCAGACCGGCTGCGCGGATTGTGCCGCCAAAGGTAATGTTCGGTACATAAATCAGATCCCATGCGTCTTCTGGAAGTGCCATCCCAGACAGCACAGTTTGCATCAGCGGATACGCAAATTCTGAACAAAGTAAAAGAACCTTGCCTGGTGCGTCACTTAATGCCTTTTTCATATAATCGGCTCTGTTCGGGTCAAAATCATATTCCATGGCAATCCCACAGGAGCCGTCCGACGTATTCTGCCATGTGGCTTCGAGCACCGTTTGACTGGAGCGATAAGTGACTGTGCGTGTGCCGGGACCATTCAGATAGCCGTAAGCGGCGACTCTTGAGTAAGGTGTTTCACCGTTGACGGTCAGAATTTCGTCTCCTTTGCGAAGTCCCGCCTGCCATGCGGGAGAGTTTTTCCGAACGCCGCTGATCATGCAGCGAAGATCCTGAACATAAGACGGCTCTAAAAGAACCGGGCACTCGGTTTGAGGCGCAACTTCATCAACGAGCGCTTTGAGCTCGGCATAGATATGATCCGGATCCGGAAAAATATTCTTTTTTATATGGGAGGAAAATCCCGGCATGAAAATCTGAATAGAATCAGCACCGTAGTGCGCGATATCCCGGATTGTCTGACGCATATCATCCGTGCCGGTGATGTTAGGCATACCGACCATACTGCAGGAAAAAGGAATACGATATTCATCCAGTAAAGCAATGGCGGCAATGGCACAGTTTGCTTTTTTTTCAGAATCCCGCATGAGCTGTCTGTGGCAGGTGACGGATGAACTGTTTATAGAAAGGTTAATATACACAGGCATCAGTCTGCTTAATTGGGCGATGAGCGCTCTTGTCAGCTGATGTCCGTTCGTTGTGATGCTGACAGGTGTTTGTGGAAAACGCTGGCGTAAAATCTGAAGAACATTCAGAAAATCTTTGTGAGAGGTCGGTTCGCCTTCGATAATGTTTGTTGCGGATTCACCGATGGTGATTGTCCTTGTTGGATCCAGATACTGCATGGTATCCAGAATATCCGCCAGGGAGCGTTCCCCGACGGAGAGCACCTGTACCTGGGGCGGATTGTTCTGATGACTGCAGAAAATACATGCAGAATCACATCTGGATGTCAGGGGCAGAATATTCGCTTCCATAGCCGTACGGTTAATCAGATCCTGAATATGCATCGGTGTGTAAGCGTGAGTATTCATTATTGCCTTCCTTATTTATATATTAACCAAAGATAGTCATTGGGTTAGCTGCAAGAAGTGCATCGATCTGTTCTTCTGTCATGCCTCGTTTAGCAAGACCCGGAAGAACTCTTGCACCGATATCTGTGATATTGGCCCATTTCATAGCTTCTTCCATAAAAGGTGTCATAATCAGACCACGGCCGAGGTTGACATTAACGGAGTCATGGCCGAGAAGAATCTTGTTGCCGTAGCCTTTGTCAGAAAGCGTTTTGATCAGATCCATACGCTGTTCATCTGTCGGTGTATGGAAAAGTTCGCCTTCAAGACCGAAACGGTCAAGGTTGACATAAACACCCTGCTTCAGAACGGACTCATGGTAGGCAACATCCGTGCTGCCGCACATATGACCGATGGCAATCTTGGATGGATCAGCACCGTTAGCAATCAGCAGCTGTGCCTGTTCAGGACCCATTGTACCAAGCTGTGTATGTGTGATGATGACGCAGCCTGTTTCCTTCTGGGCACGTGCAGCGGCTTTGAAGAAGATTTCTTCAGTTGGTGTGATTTCATTGAAGCTGCTGGCCAGTTTAATGACGCCGGCTTTGATATCTGTGCCTTCGATTCCTTTTGTAAGCTCTGTGACCATCATTTCGTAGATTTCTTCTTCAATGTTGGCGAAGCCTCTTCTGAAGTTCCAGTATGCATAAGCACTTTCTGCCTGGAAGTAGTAGCCTGTAGAACAGATGATGTTCATGCCTGTCATATCGGAGATCTTCTTAAGAAAACGAACGTTACGTCCGCATTCGTTTGTTGTTGCGTCAACGATTGTGTTGATGCCGTATGCGCGGGCATCATCAACGGCTTTCAGACAGTCTCTTGTATATTCTTCTTCTTTGAATCCGCCAAGTGTTGCATCACCCTGGAAACCACAGAAACCGAATAAGAAATGTTCATGCATCAGTGTACGGCCAAGTTCAGAAGCGGCAACAGGGCCTGTTACTGTATTAACGTAATTCATTGTAAATCCTCCTTTGAAAAAATCATATCGTTGAAATTCATCTGCTATTAGTATAATCTAAAAATGGTTCGCTCGCCAACTGCTTACAGCGAAATCATGAAAAGGATTTTGAATAGGCCTATACGCTTTGTAAAAAGTTGGCACGGTTATCAAAAAAACGAATAAAATGCAGAATTTGTTATAACCATTTGTTATAAAAGCAAAACATAAAGTGAATTTCCATTATTTGCTATAGTTTGTTAAAATAATCTCAAGATTAAATGATTCCAAAAAAGCGCGCAAGGGAGAATTTATTTTTAAACGCTATTTTGCAACAAAGTTATTTTTTGCACGATTATGCATGAACATGAAGGAGAGGATTTAAGATCATGAGTGATAATAAAAAGAACGTCGATCTTAACAAAGTAAGTTATAATTTTGGTACAAAAGGCTGGACTGTTATCGGTTTTGAAATCGTCATGCTGTTCTTTATGACAGGTATTACAGTTGATGGTCTGAACACAATCGTACCTATGATGGCAGAGTATCATAGTTGGAACCCGGATGTTCTGTTATCTATTTCAACACCAGCATCCATTATCGCATTGTTTGCTTGTGTATTATGGGCTGCATTTATTGAAAAGGCAGGTCTTAAAAAGACAACTATCATTACAATGGTGCTTGCCGGTATCAGTATGATCGCTTACGGTAACTCCGTAAACATCGCAATGTACACAGTATCACTTGTATGTATCGTTACATTCATCAATGCTTTTGCTTGCAACTGTGGTTTTGCAATCTGCGCTAACTGGTTCCCAACAAAAAAAGGTATCGTTATGGGTATCACAACAATTGGTATGAACCTTGCATCTGCATTAATTAACTGGATTTTGTCAGGTCTTTCAGGCCAGTTCCAGATTTCCGGTGCTTTATCCATCCTTGGTGGTGTTGTTATTCTTCTGGCTATCTTACTTGGTATCTTTGTAAAAGCAACACCTGAAGAAGCTGGCTGCTATCCGGATAATGACCCTGAAATTGCTGCAATCATCAAGGCAGAAGAAGAAGGCGTAAAGGAAATGGAAAAGGTTTCCTATGCTGGTGCTCTTAAGAATAAATATGTTTGGATCTTCGGTCTTGGCGCCGGCTGCTTCGGTCTTGCTACTGTAGGTATTATGTCTCAGTTAGTCAGCTACTTTATGGCTGCAAGAGGTTATGAATTAACAGGCGCTCTGTCTATGCTGACAATCGCTGCTGTTATCGGTATGATCGGTTCATGGGCATGGGGTGTTGTTGACCAGAAACTTGGCACACAGAAAGCCTGCATGATGTTCGGTATCTGGTACTTTGTCGGTATCGCATTCCTGATCGCACCTCCAACACCTTGCATGTACATTGGACTTTTCATGCTCGGCGGTGCTATCGGCGGTAACGGTAACTTCCTTCCATCCCTGGCAGCTCAGGTATTCGGTCGTAAAGACTTCAACGTATCTTATGCTTGCATGAACATGATCAATGGTATCGTAAGATCCTGCTCATTCTTTGTACTTGCTGTACTGCGTTCAATGACAAGCGGTTATACAGTACCTTACATGGTATTTGCTGTTATCGCTGTTATCGGTGGTATCCTGATCGTAGCTGTAAAGGAAAAGAAAGCTATTCAGTAAATTGAATAAAATGACTATAGTCGTATAGTCAATGCGTGTATAGAGAGCCGCAGAATTAAAGAAATTTGATTCTGCGGCTTTTCTTTTTTTCTTCAAGGCAAAGTGATATGTAAATCCGGTGATTATGAGGATTTGACATAATGAGGAGGCTATTATGAATTAGCGAAAGTGGTGCGGCGATGCTATAATAGTACCAGTGAATGCCGGGATAATCGGCGAAAGACATTCGAACCTGAAGGAAGATCAGAAAATAATGAAAAGGAGAAAAAGGTGAAAGTTTACTATATTGATGAAGATATTAAGGGAACCTGTTTTCTGGTTCAGGGAGAGCAGGAAGCGATACTATTTGACCCTGGGATGGCCTACTATGGTGAAACCGTTGTACAGCGTGTGAGAGAAATCTTAGGTACGCAGCCGTTGCAGGCCGTTTTCCTGACACATTCCCATTATGATCATGTGGCTGCAGTTCCGTATGTTAGACAGGAATGGCCGGAGATTAAAGTGTACGCTGCGGAATATGCCTGTCATATATTTGAGAAAACGAAAGTGCAGCAGATGATGTTTCATATGTCGAAGACAGCAGCGGAAGAATCACATCATGAATGGAAGAGTGACGATTACAAAGGGGAGCTGTTGTATGCGGATAAGCCGCTTGAAGATGGCGACCGTATTGCGTTGGGTGAGTTTGTAGTGGAAGTGATCGAGACGATTGGGCATACACAGTGCTCGGTATCCTTCCTGATTAATAATGAAGTGATGATCTCATCTGAGACGATCGGTCTGGAAGGGGATTTTGAAGGGGGATATGTACCGGCATTCCTGATTAGCTATAAGAAGACAGTGGACAGTCTGCGCCGTACCAGAGAGGCAGATCCGAAGCAGCTTTATATGCCGCACCGGGGACTTGTGATTCCGGACGAACGCTATTGGAAGTATATGGAGAAAGGCCTTGCGGCAACAAAAGATGAGATTATCCGTATCCTGGCATCCTATCCGACGCTGGAAGCGCAGATTCTTGAGATGGAAGAAGTTTTCTGGAAGAAAGCGGCAGATGGCGCATGGCCGAGAGAAGCCTTTGATATGAATGCGAAAGCAATGCTCAGAACCGTGGCGGCAGAATTTCCCGAAGAACTTTCAAAAGCGAAAAGTATTCAAAAATAACAGCGATGAAAAGCACTTATGTTAAGTAGAAAGAGTGCACTCGATAAAATGAGACGTGCGGACGCGCGCCATAGATTACCGAGTGCTCTCTATTTTTTATTTATTCAGTTTTTTGGCCGGAGCCGGACGATATGGCTTAACCGGTTTGATCACATATGGATTTTCGATTTCGCCTGCTTCGACTTTTTTGAACCATTCAGCAGCTCTGTCGGCCATGCCTGCCCAGTGCTCAGCTGTCATTGGTTCCTGCATATCTGTTGTGGCATAACGATAATCTGCTACACGGCTGATGTATTTCTCATCCTGCTGAGCGGAATGTTCGTCACCGAGGTCACCTGCAGCAACACGAAGAAGGGAACCATACTGTTCACTTACTGTGTGAAGTTTAAGATCCTCAACAAGAAGTTTCTTCAGAGGACGTTTAGCAAGGTTGGACATGATAGTACGGTTTTCGTAAGACATGAGTTTCCACATACGAGCGATTTCCCATGCACGTTCAACTGCTTTGCCCTTAGGAACTACTTCACTTACCATACCATGATCAAGCATATCCTGAGCTGTGAACTGTCTTGTTGTCATCATGTAGTAGTTACCGCGTTTTGTTCCGAAGTAATGCTGGCACATAAGACCCATAGCATCACCAGGTACAAGACCACCCTGAGCGTGAGGAACTTCCATAACAGTATCTTCTGTACAGATCGTAACATCACTTAAGAAAGCGGAATCCCAGTGGAAACCAGGACCAGGTACAGCACCGATTGTAGGAACATCAAGGTCGAATACCATGTTCTTGATCAGGTTTGTATCATCGAAGTACTGATGCTGGAAACGCTGTGTAGGCAGTTCAGAATATGTTTCCCAACCGTTAGGGTCAGATTCTGTCATCCAGCTGTCACCGATATGAGTGAAGATGATGATCTCGTTCTTGAAATCAAGTGAAAGCACTCTGACTAACTGGCTGATGGCGCGGTGGGACATACCGCTGTGGTGCATAGGGCCATCGTTTGTTTTCCATGTTACCTGAAGGATACCATCTTCACGGTAAAGGTCAGCAAAGTCTTTGAACCATTCTTTGTATTCTTCGAGTTCCGGCAGTTTGGCGTAAGGCGCCATTGGCTTATTGTCGCACATAAATAATACCTCCTGTGATTAAGTGAGCTGCAATTCCAGAAAAAGTAATTGCTTAAAATGCAGCATTATCAATGGAATATAACACAAAAGGGTAATTTCTGTTGTCAGAAACCACCCTTCGTTTACGTTCATTAATCAGCTGATAAAATTATTTGTTTAATTTTTTAGCTGGAGCTGGACGATATGGTTTAACCGGCTTGCTTGTATCGAATGGGTTTTCGATTTCGCCTGCTTCAACTTTCTTGAACCAGTCTGCTGCTCTGTTAGCCATGCCAGCCCAATGTTCAGCTGTCATAGGTTCCTGCATATCCTTTGTAGCATAACGGTAATCGTTTACACGGCTGATGTATTTTTCATCCTGCTGAGCTGAATGTTCGTCACCGAGGTCACCAGCAGCAACACGAAGAAGGGAACCATACTGTTCGCTTACTGTGTGGAGTTTAAGATCCTCAACAAGAAGTTTCTTCAGAGGACGTTTAGCAAGGTTGGACA
>OLQT01002136.1_pt1 | contig 11114 bp, 11 predicted proteins | sample 1672651 | NCBI WGS metagenome assembly OLQT01 (sample SAMEA3136709, study PRJEB25190) | human gut metagenome | biome: human gut; feature: human-associated habitat; material: faeces | place: Austria | collected 2013 | reverse complement strand
ACTAATTTATATGACATTTCATTCCTCCTTTTGTTGTAAAAAAATAGCACCTTAACCTTTGGGGCTAAAGTGCTGTGTAAAACGATTATTAAATTGTTTATCTGGTTAAAACATGTTTGCAATATTTTGTACATCCACATTTTGGACAAGTTAACTTTCTTTTGGTAATTGTATGAGGTCCCATAACATAGGATTTCATATCAGGAACAAATCGCTCCTTGCATTCAGGACATTCAAAGGCTCCTGCTTCTCTGTCTAATACACATGCAATAGCGATTCCCATTACCATTATTACAAATCCAATTCCCATCAATAGCACTCTAGTCCATATCTGCATTTCAAACATTCCCGCAACAACAAATAAAGGTACTGCTGCAACAATTACCAAAACACTAACCATTGCGGACATTATAATCTTCTTTTTACTCTCTTGAGCTTCTTTCACTAAATTCACCATATTTTCCTCCGCTTTCTTTTTATAATCCATCGCTTGCAATCTTTCACCAGATAGAAGTTCATTTACTGTAATTTCTAGTTCATTGCAAAGTGGAAGTAACAATGATACTTCTGGGAAACCATTACCCCTTTCCCATTTTGAGATTGTTTTATCGCTGATACTAAGCTTATCTGCCAATTCCCGTTGAGTATATTTTTTTGCTTTTCTTTCTTCAGCAATAAATTTACCTATCTTAATTTGGTCCATAGGTTCGTGTCCTCCTTTCTGGATTCATTGTATAAATTCCCATTGTTTATTTACACCCACGTAACGTAGAATATGGTGAGTTTTAGCGGTTTCTATGCTCCGTAGAGTTGTAATTTACTTAAAAAACTTCAAATTTGTACTTATCTTTTTTCACAGTATAACACATACCTATCTCTATGCACATCAACAATTTAATCATCCTTATCTTCCTGTCGTTCCAAATGCCCCGATTCCACGTTCTTCCCATGATTCAAAGGTAAAATCTGGTATCAGAACCGGCATGATCACAAGCTGTCCTACCTTGTCACCACTCTTAATCTCATATTCCCTATTTCCAACATTTGAAATGATTGCATGAACCTCCCCCGTATATCCGGAATCAATAGGTGGCAGCTCGCACACAATTCCCTGTGAACTTAATCCGCTTCTTGGAAATATATATCCGGCATAGCCATCCGGTATTTTTAATCCAAATCCCAAAGGCAGCTTACAGATATCTCCTGGCCGGATTACTGCATCCTTAGGGCTGAATACATCCGCACCGGCATCATTGGCATGAGCCCTCTCCGGACTTCTTCCACCAAAATCAATCAGCTGTATCTTCATCTGATACTCCTTCCTCCAACGCACTCTCTTCGCACAGTTTTGGAAAATCCACCCTGATAATATCTGTTGGTAACATCTGCGGTGGAATAATCTTTCCACAGGTCATCTTTCCTTCCTCACAGCCGCCATTCATACAGAATGGTCCACAGTCAGAAAACAGTTCCCTGTTCTGCTCCAGAAGCTGTTTCCAGATTTTCAGCATCACATATCTGGTCTCCTTTGTGTTTCTCCTGCATGTCCTCTGACGGATCATGTGCTTCCACTGATACGGTGTCGCGCCGATCAGAAGAATATTTCTCATTCCCTGCGGTGCACAGTATCCGGCAGAATCATTATCAACCCCATATCTGATCATTTCCTGGTAATTTTTCATTGCCATGCTGCACTGTCTTAAATATCCTTCCTCCTGTCCGGTTCCTATCAGATCATAGGGAATGACAAAATCCTCCACTCCTGAATAGTCACTGTATTGCAGGCTTGCCGACATATATTTCACTTCATTCTGGTGCCTGGTAATCTGTGCCAGGAATCTTCTGGACGCACCGACTACAACTACATTGATGATTCCAAACTTCTGGATCGTCGGATGTGGCAGCTTTACAAGATTTGCCACGGTGGATCTCTGATATGGCTTTTCATACAGATCCATGAAATCATCTAGGCAGGAAATCTGATGTCCTCTCTGTGTCAGCCTTGCCGCACAGACCATCAGCTTTTCTGCCTGGTCAATGGATTCCGGATTTAATATCTTCACTTCAATTTTCTTCATTCAGTTCCTCCTCTACAATCGCACAAAGAATCAGGAAATAGTTAATACTGTCGGTGATCTTCTCATCCCACTGCTCTTTGGAATACTGCTGCTCACCCATACACATATCCGATACAGAGATCAGATGCTTGGACAGCATCCCCATAAGTGCTGCTCTCGGCGTGGTATTCAGCACCACTGCTGCCTTCTTGAAATGTGCCAGTCTGTCCACTGCCGTATTCTTCACTGCTCTGGGAGCATACTCTGCTCCCTTTGCCACCAGCATGGATTTACAATGATCTGTCTGCCTGACGATCACTTCATTGAACTCTTTCTGATTCATGCCCTTTCCTCCTTCGCTTTCGATGTTCTGCTTTTCTTAGGTGCCTGCTCTGCCTTTTCCGTATTGGATTTCAGCTTTGATTTCACAGACTCCTTTACCTTTGACAGAGTCCTTTTCTTATCAAGATCCTTCAGGGCCTTGTCAACAACTACCTTTAATTCCGGGTTGGCAGTTTTCTCCTGTGTCTCAGGTACAACCGGAATAATGCCCAGATCCTTTGCTCCTTCTGTAATTTTGTCCATAAGTTCCTGTGCAAACGTACTAGATGTTTTTGCCGATTCCTGCACCTGTTCCTTATCTGCCATCAGCACTTCCATCTTCTGGTCAATCTGATAGATGAACTCCGATGCTGTCTGACGGATCTTATCAAGGGATGCTTTCAGCTCCGGTGTTTCCTTTCCCTCTGACCAGCCCGCAACATAAGAAAAGGAATAGTCAGAAGTGTTGATTCCGTAATGCTGGCATACTACATATGCAACACTCTCAGCCTCAACTTCTTTCCCATTCCTTGAAATGTCTTTTGCCTCCGGCGCATTATCCTTGTCATGCAGTTTTTGATGCGCCATTTCATGAAGCAGTGTCTTAATGGTCTGTACCTCACTCATGCCATCCTGAACCACAATTTTCTTGTCTTCCAGATGATAGAATCCCTTGGCATCTCCATCAATCAGCTCAAAAGATACCGGGACCGGGCTGATCTCCTGTAGTGCCTGCAAGAGCTTGGGATATCCTTCAATATTTCCCACCAGTTCAGACGGACCGATGGTAGGAAGTTCTTTTCCGTCTGTCTGGGACAGGTCAAATGTCTTTACCACCTTGAATGCCCGGATCGTGACTTCCACTTTCTCCTTTACCGGTTCTCCGTCAGCATCAAATACCGGTCTTCCCTTTTCATCCAGTTTTGTCTGTTCTCTCTCAATCTTATAAGGTGCCGGGGCAAGGATGCTGATTCCCTTTTCTCCCTTTTTCACATACCGCCCCATCTGCTTCCAACCGGTAAAACTCTGGCACAGCTGTGCATCCGGTTTCTGCATCATGATCAGAAGTGAATTGTTTACGGAATATCTTGGAAATTTCGCCATCGTGTCAAGAAACTGCTTATATCTGTCACTCTGGAACACCTCCACAACTCCCTTCTCCAGTTTGTCCGTTATCTGCTGCAATTCATCCGCCCGCTTATCCCTGGACTCCAGCCAGTCTATTTTCTTCTGGATGCTGTCGGGAATCTGTCCCACAACTTTTACATCCGGCATCTCATGGATCAGTGATGCAATCATCTGTTTTGCCTGCCAGTTGTCTGCATAACGAAGCATATCCATATCAATCCTTCTCCCGATCAGTACATCCATCTCCGTATATTCATCCGGATCCTTTGGATCAGCCGCCCTGATTCCGATTGCCGGAACTCCGTGCATACGCTCCGGTGAAATTGCTTTGAATTTTGCTACAGCCTCTGCCACACTCTTGATATTCTCATGAAATTCACCCATGCTGTGAAATTCCATGCATTCCGCAACCGTAAACGTGATTACCTTCTTCTCTTCTTTTACCGCTGTATTTTCTGCCACTCTAAATCCCTCCAGTTCTATATCTTCCAGATCTTTTGTCAGCTTCAATGACGCTAAAGGCATCTGGTTTTTCTCCTGAAATGAATAGAATTCATTTCCAGGTCCCACTATTATGTGGTCCACCAATTTAACACCTATCAAATCACAAATCTTATTCATTCTGTCAGTCAGACCGATATCTTCCACACTTGGAGCCAGTCTGCCGGACGGATGATTATGGACCAATATGATAGCTGCTGCATTGGACAAAATGGTACTCTTAAGAATCTCCCTTGGATGTGCAATCGACTGGTCAAGCGCTCCTATACTTGCAATATTTATATTGATTGGTCTCATGTCAGCCCGCAGATTCACTACAGCAACAACTTCCCGGTCATAATCCCGAAACGTATCTGCCATAACTTTTACTGCTGCCGCCGGACCATTCATCGGTTCCTCACTGAAAAGAGGCGGCATTTCCACCATACGGATAGCCACCTGATTCAGTCGATGCATTTCTTTTTTCTCCGGTTCCTGCTTCTCCACGCCGGCATAAAATTCCTGTTTCGGACGAATTCCGCTAATGTTCATCCTCCGCTCCTTCCCCAACAGGTATGTTCATTGTGAACTCCCTGTTTTTCATACTCCTGAGCTTGTCCAGCAAAGATTCTTTTGTAGATGTCCTCTCATGCTTGGAAATCTTCTGCAATTCCTTCATATATCCCAGATATCTGCTTTTTCTTGCCATACTACCGCTCTCCTTTCTCCTTTTGCTGTCCCTGTTTCTTCGGCACCCTGGCCGCTTCTTTTTTCTTTTCATGCAGATCTGCTATCACAGAATCCTTAGGTTCTGCCCTCTGCATCCTTTCCTTTATCCTTCTTATCTGGTCTCTAGTAAGCGGTTTCTCCACGATACTCCTGTGGAGGATTTTCCCAATCGGAAGCCATGTGACATCCTTTCCAGCCTTTTCCTGCTCCATGATGAATTTCATATGTGATGCAGAAAATTTAGGATTCATGTAATGCTCCAGGTTCAGATCTGCCTCGGCTGCTTCATAGATTACCTTGATCTGTGCCGGCTTGAACTCCTCCGACACCCTTCCGGCATCTTCCATAGCTTCTTCAACACGTATTGATGCAACAGATCTAAATGTATAATCCACTTCAACAAATCCACTGTTATAATCATCTACTGCTTTCTGAAATCTTGCCTTTTTCTCCTCTGGTGTGAGCTTATCAAATTCCTTGTCTTCCATAGATTCCTCCCATCAGAAAAAGGCAGCCTTACGACTGCCTCATTCCCTTGATGCTACTCTTCATCCATCTCGTCCTGATCATCTTCTCCTGTATCTTCTTCAGCAGGGCTTTCTTCCTCTGCATCTGATACAGACTCTTCCTCAATGTCCATATCTGCAAGATAATCCTCGTCATCATCACTGTCGAAGTAATCTGCATCCGGATCCGGTGCATCCGCTTTCTTCTTGCCCTTATTGGACTTCATATACATAAATCCACCGATACCTCCAATGGCTGCGATCAGAACCAGTGTCATAATTCCTGTTACATTTTTCTTCTTACCGGTCTCAAGAGCTTTTGCCTCTTCCTTTGGCTCCTCAGAGATTTCTTCTGTAGCCTCTGTACTTTTTACTTCCTCTTTCTCTTTCTCCGAAGCGGTCATTCCCTGGGAATTCATATAGGACTCCACCTCATCATCCTCCATGAGCTTCAAGAGATCTGATTCATCAACAAGGTTCAGGAAATGCACGGTCTCTGTTCCCTTGTCATCACGGTCAATGATGATATAGAAATAATTGCCGGACTTGGTTGTAACCGTAATGAACTGCTTGCCACCTGCCTTAATGGAGCCATAATCATCCACCAGGTTCATATTTCCATCAGGTGTAAGAGGTCCATAGCTCTCCTCCGTCGTCTCAGTGCATTCCTCTGAACCTTCTACATGTGCATCTACACCCTCGCAGACATTGTAATCATAAAAGCATACTGCACATTCCTCATTGATGGAATCCTGAGAGCACTTTTCCTCACAGATGCATTCTGCTTCCTGACTCTGTGCAAATACAGTAACCGGTGCCACACCCGCAACGGCTGTCATTCCGATTACCATACCTCCCATAATCTTTGCTGCAATCACGTTTTTCAAATTATTCATTCTCTTCATCTAAAAAATCCTCCTCTTCCTTATCCATATCTGTCTCATTGTCTTCATCCTGTTTTTTACCGGATGTATCTGCATTCACGGCTCCGGGCATCGGAACCTGTCCGCTGAGCATTTCCTGTAATCTTCCACTGTTTGCAAGCTGTAAGAACTGTGCCAGCTGTTCCGGTGATAAATTATAGGATGCAACATCACTGACGATCTGCTGGTTTTCCTCTTCTTTCAGCTTTGCTTCCAGCTGCTTTACCTTTGCATCCGCTGCCTCTCTTTTGGCTACTGCCTTTTTCAGATCCTCGCGGAGCTTATCTAACTTTGCATACATAAGCGCTCTCCTTTCCTTTGTGACAGCAAAAAAGCCACCACTTTGGTGACTTTCGCTGCATTCATAATTACTGGATTCTTCCATAGCAATAGGCATGTGCCCTCCAGTATGGCGTATCATATGACGCATACTGGATTGGATTGCCACAGTGAATCATGATCTTATTTACCGGATCGACTACAATACCCACATGGGATGCTCCGGCAGTGTTATAGGTTCCCTGGAAAAAGACCAGATCTCCCGGTTTTACATCGGAAGCTGCCACTCTTGCGGTTGCATTCTTCCAGCCATTTGCCGTAAGCCTGCCATAGTTCCAGCCATTTCCACAATTATTGATGACATAGCTCACAAAACCAGAACAGTCAAAACTTGTACCCGGTGAGGATCCTCCCCATACATAAGGATATCCAAGATACTTTTCGGCTTCCCGGTGCATATTGGAAAACTGCTGGTCCGTCAGGTATTCTCCCGGTACGGCATATCTCTCATATTCCTCCGATACACCCGGATTTGCATATACATTATCCCCGAAGATATCCGGTTTGTTGCCTCTGGTCTCCAGAAGCAGCGTATACCGTTCCATCTGATCCTGCGTCAGATTCAGTGCACTGACAGCTGCGGATATTCCATTGTTGGTCAGCGTTGTATTCAGTATCTTGTACTCATACTCCACTTCAACCTCATAGGGTTCATATACCTCATATGGAACTGACACGGTATAGGTATAGGATTCAAGACGTCCGTTTACCAGGCGGTATCCGGTTCTTTCCTCATCCCGGTAATGTGTCACATAATGCCATCTGGTCTCTGTCCTGGTTCTGATCTCCACAACTTCCGTTGATGTCAGCGTATACTGATAATCAAAGATGGTCTGTAATTTTGACTGAACCTCTGACGGTGTATAGTCCTCATACAGAACCGTCAGCAGTGCCGCCAGTTCAAAAGGATTATGGGATATCTCTGAAAGCGAATAATTGTATTCGTCATATCCCGGATGATCTGTCTCAATGCTGTCCACTTTATTCTGCAGTGCCGTCTCCAGTGCCACATAATCTGCTTCCACCTGCCTGATATCATCATCCTCAGCGGTAAATGAAGTTGCCACAGTTCCACTGTTTATGCCGCTTCCAAGAGCAGAACAGGATGTCAGTGCTCCTGATATTACAAGAACAACGATCAGAATTGCCACCGCTATGATCATGCCGACCGGATGGTCTTCACAGAATTCTTTCAGCATCTCTGCAAGCCTTCCCATCAGGTCCTCCGCCTGATCCGTCAGCTTTTTACTGATCTTTCCTGCTCCGTTTGCAGCTTCCTTTGCCTGCTTCTTTGCTGCCGCCTCAGCAAATTCCCTCTGCATCAGCTTTTTGCGTGTTTTCTTCACGGTAGCTGACATGGTGCTTTCTCCCGCCTCTCCGGCTTCTTTCGCTCCTCTTGCTCCCTGCACGGCATCCAGATGGTCACTGCGGTTATGGATCTTGGAAGAATATTTTCTTGCCTGTCCATGCTCCCGTACTTTTCCAATACCGGTCTCCACAGCCGCCAGCCCTGCATTCAGGCTGTCTGTTCCACTGTTGTCGTCCTCATTTTTAATCGTGGTTTTTCTTACTGTGGCTGCAACTGCCTGATTTTTATATATCCTCCTTCTCCCCTGTTTTTTCATACTGCGAAGTTCTTTTGCTTCGCTGACTGAAAGCGAATTATCCATTTTCCCATACCGGATCTTATCACGGTAACTCCTGGCTGCCGATGAATCATTTTTCAGCTTTTTGCCGTGGCTTTTCCCTGCATGGATATCCGGATTCACTTTTTTCTTCCGGGTGGACTTCTTAGCAGAATCCCTTGTATATTTTTCTTCATTCATGCTCTATCCTTTCCGAAGAAACAGCCACTACGCTGACTGTTCCTTCTTTGCATCAGCCACTTCGGACAGTCTGGTTGTCATGATACGGTAAAGTTCCGTATTTGCCGGGAATCTGTCCACGAATGGAAGGATCACATTTCCATAGAATAAAAGCCCTTCGCCTTCTCCCGAATGTGTTACATACGAAAGCTGGTGAGGGCTGATATTTAACTGCTTTGCAAGGATCTGTCTGTCACCTACTGCCTGGTTGAGCATATAGATGAAATCAGAGTTTTCAAAGATATTCTCCACTTCCTTGGAAGCAAGAAGGTCCTTTACATTCTGGGTGATGCCGGTCGGGATTCCTCCCCATTTTCTGAAACGCTTCCAGATTTCAACCGTATAGGCTGCCGTCTGGTCTTCACGGAGGAGAAGGTGCATCTCATCCATATAGTATCTGGTAGATTTTCCCTGGATACGGTTCTCCGTTACTCGTCCCCATACCTGATCCTGTACCACGAGCATTCCGATCTTTTTGAGCTGCTTTCCCAGATCCTTGATGTCATAACATACAAGGCGGTTCGTAAGCTCCACATTGGTCCTGTGGTTGAACACATTCAGGGAACCAGACACATAGATTTCAAGTGCTGTTGCCACATGCTTTGCCTCCGGTTCCTCCTGGGAAAGTAGTGCCTCATACAGATCTCCAAGGATCGGCATATTCTCCGGACCCGGATTTTCAAAATATTTTTGATAGATCTGCCTGATACAGCGGTCAATGACCGTCTTTTCTACCGGACGCAGACCATCCTTATTCCCGACGATCAGCTCACATAAGGACAAGATAAAATCTGCTTTCAGTGCAATCGGATTGTCGTCATCCGAATAGTTCATATTGATGTCCATAGGGTTGATGTACTGGTCGGATGTCGGACTGATCCTGATAACCTGACCACCGAACCTTGCAACCAGCGGAGAATACTCTGACTCCGGATCCGAGATGATAATGTCATCATCCGTAACCAGAAAACTGTTGGCAATCTCTCTCTTTGCAGAAAATGACTTGCCGGATCCCGGTGTACCAAGGATCAGTGCATTCGGATTTTTCAGTTTCTTTCTGTCCACCATGATCATATTGTTGGAAAGTGCATTCAGACCATAATACAATGCCTCATCCCCTCTCTGGAAAAGCTCCTGAGTGGTGAATGGCACAAAAATAGCCGTACTGGATGTGGTCATTCCTCTCTGAATCTCGATCAGGTTATTTGCCAGTGGCAATGTGCTCATAAGGCCCTGCTCCTGCTGGCAATCCAGCCTGATCAGATTGCAGTTATGTTTCTGTGCAATGGAAGCCGCCTGGAACACATTGTTTTCCAGTTGCTGCTTTGTCTTTCCTGTATTCATGACCAGAAATGTCAGAAGAAACATTCTTTCATTCTGGGACTGCAATTCTTTTAAGAGTGCCTTTGCATCTTTGCCATAAGTTGCAAGATCCGATGGGATGATATCCATGTCATAGCCGGCTCTTACTGCTTTTTTCTGTTCCTCTATCTTGGAACGGTCAAGCTCTGTGATCGTATGCTTGATGGTCTTGATTGCCTCATTCTGATCTACAGACTGGATATGCATGGTAACGATCTGGCTTGATTCCATGGAAAGGAAATCTGCCAGAAGCCTGTCGCTGATATCCGATGCATCAATGGATAAAAAGCTCATGCATCCATACATCTCTCCAATCTGAAAATATCTTCCGGTAGGAAATGCAAAGCTGCTCGGTGCAATAAAATCCTTAACCGAAAGTCCTGATCCTGTCAGGTACTTCCAGTCGAAACGGAACTTCGCATCATCCCCCATATGAAACTGTCTGTGCATCAGTTCCAGCCTTTCACTGCCGTTTAAGCTCCTCGCCTGTACTCCCAGCCTCTTGAAGTTATTGAGGATATCCGTTTCGATATGCGTAAGTCTCGGCTTTGCTGTCTTCATGGACTCCGCATGAATCCCGAAAGTAAGATATTTAGTCTTCGTAAGACCATTATTTCCCGCTTCCATCTGGTGAAGGAGCACTTCCGAATACTCATCCCTGACATCATCGAATCCGTCATTTTTATGGGAAATCTTGATGCTCTTCTCAAAATCCGATACATCCGTTGCCATATTCTCAAATGAAAGCTGAAACTTTACGGAACTGTCAAAGAAATTTAAGAATGCGCACCATTCCTCAAAGATCTCCGTCTTGTCTTCCTGCTGTGCCAGCTGGTAATTGATATCCTGAAACTGGACTGTCTTTGTATAATAATCAAGCCCTACACGGCAGATACCATCCGGGAACATCCTGTCAAAAGGAATGCTCTGCTGTGCCGTCTTCGGTATGCCATCATTTTTCCGGGCATTTCTTACGATTTCCCTTACTGCCATCTGGTCTGCTTTGCTTAATCCTTCCGGCATTGTGAACTTCCTGCTCTCCTGATTTTTCTTTTTGAGAAAGTCTAACAATCTTTTCTACCTCCTTTTCTGCCTCTGCCTGACGCAGAAGTGCTGCGTAATAGTTATCCGTCTTATATGGGCGGATCTTCGGTCTTTTGAAAATTGCCTGTATCATATGGTTCAAAATGACTTCCAGCGGCTGCCCGTTTTTCTCATACATGGCAAGGAAAAAGAATGGCATCATAATGACCATCATTCCCATAACTGCCGTATTGGTCTTCATTACTGTCTTCATCAGAAAAAATGACGGTACTCCGATCAGTACCGCCATGCCAAAACAGATCAGCTGCCTTTTTGTCAGATTGAACATCACCTTGCTTTTTACTTTTGTCAGGTCCCTTG
>OLQT01002116.1_pt1 | contig 11202 bp, 8 predicted proteins | sample 1672651 | NCBI WGS metagenome assembly OLQT01 (sample SAMEA3136709, study PRJEB25190) | human gut metagenome | biome: human gut; feature: human-associated habitat; material: faeces | place: Austria | collected 2013 | reverse complement strand
AGCAAAATCACAGGGAATTAAGCAGCTGATGAGTGGCGGCGGTGTAATCCTGATCGGTACACAGTTGATTCCGCTTTTGAGTGGATTGTTTGGTTAAAGGAAAGGAGTAGAGATCCATGTTCAGTCAAATTTTTGATGCGATTGAGGAATGGATGAGGGAACTTCTATCCGGGATGATCAGCTCCAATCTGGACCGCATGTTTACGGATGTCAATCAAAAGACAAGTGAGATTGCGGGCCAGGTTGGACAGACACCGCAAGGCTGGAATAGTAGTATCTTCAATATGATTGAAGGATTGTCGAATTCGGTCATCATGCCGATTGCAGGTATTATCATAACCTTTGTATTGTGTTATGAACTGATTTCCATGCTGACAGAGCGAAATAATATGCATGATATTGATACATGGATGTTCTTTAAATATTTTGTAAAAATGTGGATCGCCGTATATCTGGTAAGCAATACGTTTACCATCACAATGGCGGTTTTTGATGTAGGACAAAGTGTCGTAAACTCAGCGGCAGGGCTGGTTTCCGGAGATACATCAATTGATATCAGCTCTGCGATTACAGATTTATCGGCTACATTGGAAAGCATGGAGATCGGGGAACTTGTGATATTGGCATTGGAAACTTTGATCGTAAGTTTCTGTATGAAGATTATGTCTGTACTGATCACGGTTATTTTGTATGTCCGTATGATAGAAATTTACCTTTATACCTCAGTTGCACCGATTCCGTTCGCAACGATGAGCAACAGAGAGTGGGGACAGATCGGAACAAATTATTTCAGAGGACTCTTTGCCCTGGCGTTCCAGGCGTTTCTGATGATGGTGTGTGTTGCTATTTATGCAGTATTAGTGGCAGGCATCCAGTTTTCAGATAATCTGAGTTCCTCATTATTTGGTGTAATGGCATATACAGTGATCTTATGTTTTAGTCTGTTCAAGACAGGATCACTTAGCAAATCTATATTTAATGCACATTAAAAAGAAAGGAAGTGAAACACATGGCGTATGTGAGTGTGCCGAAAGATTTAACGAAAGTAAAGAATAAAGTGGCATTTAACCTTACGAAAAGACAGTTAATCTGTATTGGGATTGGAGCAACTATGGGAATTCCCTGCTATTTTCTTTTTCGGAATGCTATTGGAATCAATAACGCTGCAGTCCTTATGGTACTTATGATGCTGCCGGCATTTTTGTTTGCCATGTATGAAAAAGATGGAATGCATCTGGAAGACGTTTTGATGCATATGATCCGGGTGAAATTTATCCGGCCATCGGTCAGAAAATATGAAACAGAAAATTATTATGAATCGGATCCGGATGGAGAAGATCAGAAAATTATGAGAAAGGACGAAAGGAAAGGGGGAAAAAGCGGTGGTAAGAAAAAGAAAAAAGGCAACAAATAAAAAGAAGAATGGAAAAAAAGATGTAAAGAAACTTACTGTTCAACAGACCATCGCCTATAAAGAAATGGGAAGGGATGGTATTTGCAGGGTGCAGGGAAATATCTATTCCAAATGTATCCGGTTTTATGATATCAACTACCAGTTAGCGCAGAATGAAGATAAGAATGCGATCTTTGAAAACTGGTGTGATTTCCTGAATTATTTTGACAGCAGCATCCATTTTCAGCTCAGCTTTATCAATCATAAGAGCAGCATGAAGGAATTTGAACAGGTGATCAAGATTAGTCCACAGGGAGATGCCTATGATGATATCCGTATGGAATATGCCAACATGCTGAAAAAGCAGCTTGCAAAAGGAAATAATGGTTTGGTGAAAACGAAGTATATCACCTTTTCTATTGAAGCAGAAAATATCAGGGAAGCAAAACCAAAGTTGGAGCGTATCGAGTCTGATATCCTGAATAACTTTAAGATCCTTGGTGTGATGGCGTATCCGCTGAATGGAGAAGAGCGACTGCGGATTTTGTACGAAACCTTTAATCCGGATTCTACGGTAGAATTCCAGTTTGATTATGGCTCTATGATCAAAACTGGTTTAAACACAAAAGATTATGTAGCGCCTACCAGTTTTGTGTTTAAGGATGGGAAGACCTTCCAGATGGGGAATACAATGGGGGCGGTTTCTTATTTACAGATCCTTGCTCCGGAACTGACGGACAAGATGCTGGCAGAGTTTTTGGATATTGATAAGGACTTAATTGTAAATCTCCATATTCAGTCCGTGGATCAGATGAAAGCGATCAAACTGGTAAAAAGTAAAGTAACGGATATCAACAGAATGAAAATTGAAGAGCAGAAAAAAGCAGTAAGAGCAGGGTACGATATGGATATCATTCCGTCGGATCTGAATACCTATGGAGGGGAAGCAAAACGGCTTTTGGAAGATCTGCAGTCACGAAATGAGCGTATGTTCCTTGTAACAGCGCTCTTTTTAAATACAGCAAAAAGCAAGCAGGAATTGGAAAATGCAATCTTTCAGACAGCCGGTATTGCACAGAAATATAATTGTATGTTAAAGCGCTTGGACTATCAGCAGGAAGAAGGCTTGATGAGCAGCCTTCCCCTTGGAGTCAGCCATATTCCGATAAAAAGAGCGCTGACAACGACCAGTACAGCGATTTTTGTACCATTTACCACACAGGAATTATTTATGGGCGGCGATTCTTTGTATTATGGACTGAACGCTACCAGTAATAATCTGATCATGGTAGACAGGAAAAAGTCGAAAAATCCAAATGGTCTGATTCTCGGTACACCCGGTTCGGGAAAATCTTTTGCAGCAAAAAGGGAAATGACAAATGTATTTTTTACAACCAATGATGACATTATCATTGGAGATCCGGAAGGTGAGTATTATCCATTGGTCCATGCTTTGGGAGGACAGGTCATCCATATTTCTCCAAACAGTAAGGATTACATCAATCCGATGGATATCAACATGAATTATTCGGAGGATGATAATCCGCTGGGAGTAAAATCTGACTTTATTTTATCCCTTTGTGAATTGATCATGGGAAGCCGGGATGGAATTGAAGCAGAAGAAAAGTCTGTCATTGACCGATGCCTTCCGCTTGTATATCAGAATTATTTTTCTGATCCGAAACCGGAAAATATGCCAATCCTGGGAGATCTGTATGATTGTCTCCGCAAACAGAAAGAACCACAGGCACAGAGGATTGCCACAGCTCTGGAAATCTATGTCAACGGATCTTTGAAGGTGTTTAATCACCAGACCAACGTAGAACTGAATAACAGGATTGTCTGTTTTGATATCAAGGAGCTTGGAAAACAGTTGAAAAAGCTTGGAATGCTCATTATACAGGATCAGGTGTGGAACCGGGTGACTGTCAACCGTGGCGTAAAATCTACCTGGTACTATATCGATGAATTCCATCTTCTTCTGAAAGAAGAGCAGACGGCATCTTATTCGGTGGAGATCTTCAAGAGATTTAGGAAGTGGCAAGGCATCCCGACGGGAATCACGCAGAATATAAAGGACCTTCTTGCCAGCCGTGAGATTGAAAATATTTTGGATAATAGTGATTTTATCCTGATGTTAAATCAGGCTGCAGGTGACCGGCAGATCCTGGCAAAACAATTAAATATCTCACCGTATCAGCTGTCTTATGTTACGAATTCCGGAGAAGGAGAAGGACTTCTCTTTTATGGAACAACGATCATTCCGTTTAAGGATAAGTTTGATAAGTCCCTGAAGTTATATTCTCTCATGACAACAAAGCCGGAAGAGGTGGAGCAAAGAGAAAAGGAAGGAGGCGGAAGTCTTGGCAGGGAAAGAACTGAAAGGAAGAGAGAAAGTTGTAAGTAAAATGACAAGAGACGGTCTGACGGAAGAAAATCTGGCAGATGGTTCTGTAAAAGATATCAGCCACAGAAGCCGGGGCAGACCGTCGGAAATGAAGCAGGATTTTGTTTTTGACCGGGAAAAGAAGAAAGCAGAGCTGCCGGATGGACAAGGTGGGGAAGGAAACTTGAGAAGAAAGCAGATTCGAGAATCTTCTTTGCGAAAAGAAGTTGTATCCGGGGAGTCTACATTAGAAGAAAATGTGTTAGGCGGAGAGGGAGATGGAGAGAAAAACATTTCTGGAGAATTCCCCAAAGACAAGAAAAAGTTCCGTGAACATGCGCAGATACCGGAAGAGGATTCGCTGTTCGGACAGAAAAAAAAGATCCGGAAGAAGCAACTGCAAAAACAGATGACAAACGAGCAGAAAAAATCTGGAAGGTTATCCTTTGATGATGAAGAAAATCAGATGATAAAAGGTCCGGGGATGAAACTGGGCAGAACCATTGGCAGGTATGCGGTAAGGGATGCAATTTCAAAAGTGGTGTCGGATCCAGAAGAAGAGGATCAGGATGTTTCAACAGAAACGGTTCGGTTTGCTGAAAGAGGGACTGAAACAGCGGTAAGAGGTCTTCGTTATGCACAGCTTCGGAGTCAGCGTGCAGATGTAAAGGCAAACCGGAGAGGATACCATCTGGACGAGACCGAAGAAAAGTTAAAATTTGGTATGAGTGACAGCATGGGGAAAGCAGGGGCGGAGGAAACGGCCAAAAAGTCGAAAGAGAAGAAAAGGGTCTTGAACCGCTTTTTCCAAAGAAAACGATATAAAGATGCCTACCGGGCGGCCAGAACAGGAAAATCAGCTGGCAGTGCAGGCGGAGCGGCAACTATTGCCGGTGTTGAGAATATAACCGTGAAAGCGAAAATCGCATTAAAAGAGATTGTAAAGCGGAATCGGGCTGTATTTTTTGGCGCCGGTATTTTTGTGTTTTTATTTTTGATCGTAGCAGTATCTTTGGGAAGTTGCAGCGCTTCCATACAAGGGGGAGGTTCAGTAATCGAGATCACTACCTATCCGGGAACCGATGAAGATATTTATGCTGCCGAGAATTACTATGCTTCTTTGGAAACCGCTTTGAACGAGCAGATCAATGGAATGGAAACTACCCATCCGGATTACGATGAATATCAATACAACGTAAGTGAGATCGCCCATAATCCGTATCATCTGATTTCCTACCTGACAGCAAAATATGGAGATTGGAAATTTGAAGATATCAAGGATGAATTGCAGGCTTTATTTGAAGCGCAGTACCATCTGAATACAGAAGGTAAGACAGAAACCGTGACGGAGACAAAGACGGTACGGGTAGGGGAATCTTTAGGGAATGTGGTTACCAGCGGTTACTGTAATTGTTCCATCTGTTGCGGTCAATGGTCAGGCGGTCCTACAGCAAGCGGTGTTTATCCGACTGCAAACCATACGATTGCGGTAGATGCTTCGAATCCGTTTGTTCCAATGGGAACAAAGATTGTGATGAACGGGGTGGAATATACGGTAGAGGATACGGGAGCCTTTGCAAGATATGGAGTCCAGTTTGATGTTTATTATGATAATCATAGCGCGGCATCCGCACATGGGCATCAGACCTGGGAAGCGTTTATTGCGGATAGTAATGGAAGTAATGAGGTAACGGTAACGAATACGACCACGAAGAAGATTCTGTATGTAACCTTAGGGAATACGGGATTTGATGCAGTTGCAAGAGCCAATCTGAATGAAGAACAGATGATCTTATACAATGCTTTGAATACCACCTATGGAAACAGAAATTATTTGTGGGATGTGGGAAATATCTCTACAGGCTCCGGTTCAGACGGAATGAGTTATGAAATACCGCCGGAAGCATTGCAGGATGAAGAATTTGCCCGGATGATCCGGGAAGCTGAGAAATATCTGGGAGTTCCGTATGTGTGGGGAGGTTATTCTCCGTCTGGATTTGACTGTTCCGGATTTGTTTCTTATGTGATCAATCATTGCGGAAACGGATGGAATCTGGGAAGGCAGACTGCAGAGGGATTACGAAATAGTTGCACATTTGTTTCACCGGGAGACGCAAAGCCGGGGGATCTGATCTTTTTCCAAGGAACGTATAGTACGCCCGGAGCAAGCCATGTGGGGATCTATGTGGGCAATAACATGATGATCCATTGTGGAGATCCGATCCATTATTCCAATGTCAGTACCGCATATTGGCAGCAACATTTTATGTGCTATGGCAGATTGCCATAAGAAGGGAGAGTGAAAAATTTGAATAAGAAAATTAAGAAATATATGGAAGAGATCCATAAGACAGAAAAGAAGATTGCTGATCTTCAGCAGTATCTCAAAGGGCTTCATGCTGCGTTAAAGCAGGAAGAAGACAATGAGATGATTAAAAGTATCCGTGGAATGAAATTAGACAGTCATGCCCTGCATGATCTTCTGAATGGAATCCAGGAAGGAACCGTAAAATTTCAGATCAGCCAGGAGTCTGAGGAAGAAGGAACAGGCTCCTTTGTATTTACAGAAAAGAAAGAGGAGGGACATCCGTATGGTGAAATGGAAAAAACTGAATAAGAAAGTGGCAGGAGTATTATTAGGTGTTATGGTGCTTTTTTCAGCGTCTACAACAGCCTTTGCATATGTGGATCCGGCAGCGGAAGCAACTAATACAGAAATGACAAATGCAGAAGCACCACAAACAGAAACGACGCAAACAGGGGAAACCCCGGTGGAAGAAACGGATCGGCCAGCAGAAGAGGGGACTTTGCCGGAAAATAATATAACGGAGAAGAAAGAAGATGCTTTTACAGAACCGGGAAATGGGGAAGTTCAGGATGATATTCAGAATGGATCCAGTAAAGAATTCCTTACGATCACGACAAAAAATAACAATACCTTTTATCTTGTGATTGACCGTAGCTCCACTTCCCAGAATGTATATCTGTTATCCCAGGTAGATGAGAATGACCTGAAGGAATTTGTGGATCAGGGAAAAGGAACTGCAACTGTCACGCCAACTCCGCAGGTAGTTATTGATGAAAATAAAATCGAAAGAACCGATAAAAAAGAAGAAGCAGCAAAGACGGAAAAAGAGAAGATGCCACAAACGAATATGGGTGCAATGGTAGCAATCCTGATTCTTGCATTAGGTGGAGTTGCAGCTTATTACTACTTCAAAATTTATAAGCCAAAGAAAGAGGAAGAAGAGGATTTCGAAGAGGAAGGATTGGAAATAAGTGACGGATTGGAGAGCATCAATGAGGATGAATTTGAAGACCGGGAAGAAGAAAATGAATAAAAAACAAAAAAGTTGAGTGGAATGCCCTGTATTTTTGGGGCGTTTCCTTTCGTTATATGAAGGAGGTAATTAGTTATGTATTTAGTAATTGCAGAAAAACCAAGCGTGTCCCAGGCGATTGCGGAAGTAATCGGGGTATCCAAAAGAGAAGAAGGATATCTGAAAGGAAAGGACTGTATCGTCAGTTGGTGTTTTGGACATCTAGCGGAATATATTCCGCCAGATGCCTATGATGAACGGTTCACTAGATGGCTGTATGAGGATCTTCCAATCATTCCGGAAGAATGGAAGCTGGCAGTATCCAAAGATAAGAAAGAACAGTTCTATGTTTTGAAAAAATTGTTGAACAGCCCGGATATCGATTATGTAGTGAATGCCTGTGATGCAGGAAGAGAAGGGGAACTTATTTTCAAGCATGTATATGATCTCTCCGGAAGCAAGAAGCCGGTAAAGAGATTATGGCTCAGTTCTCTGGAAAGTTCTTCAATCTTAGAAGGGATGGAACATCTGAAAGATGGAGAAACCTATCATAATCTGGCAGAAGCAGCGGTTTGCCGGGCACAGGCAGACTGGCTTGTCGGTATGAATGCGACAAGAGCTTACACAACAAAATATTTTAAAAAGCTGGCAGTTGGCCGCGTGCAGACACCGACACTTGCCATGCTTGTCGAAAGACAGAATCAGATTTCAGGTTTCAAAAAAGAAAAATATTTTAATGTAGTTTTGGATTGTGATGGACTGATTGCAGAGAAGAAGAAAATCTTCGATGTGGAAGAAGCAGAAAGAGTGTGGAAAACCTGTCAGGGCAGTGATGCGATTGTGGAAAAGGTGGAGTCAAAGGAAAAGACGATAAAACCGCCGAAACTTTACGATCTGACAACCCTACAAAGAGAGGCAAACCGTATTTATGGAATGACTGCTCAGCAGACATTAAATGTGACGCAAAGCCTGTATGAGCAGAAGCTGATCACTTATCCAAGAACGGATAGTCAGTATCTGACAAGTGATATGGAAGAAACAGCGAAACAAGTGATCCGTAAGATCCATGAGAAATACCAATTGATAGGACCGTTTGATCAGCCCAAAACACCGGAGGTAAAAAAGGTGCTGAATGACAAGAAAGTATCGGATCATCATGCGATCATTCCTACGGTGGAGCTTGCAGAATTTGAACTTTCAAAGTTAAGAGACCATGAACAGAAGATTTTATTCCTGATCGCAGTGCATACCGTGGAAGCAATGGAAGAAGATCATATTTTTATGGAAACAGAGGTGGAGGTACGATGCCAGGATGAAATTTTCAAAGCAAAAGGGAAGGTAGTCAAACAGATTGGGTGGAAACTTTTTGAAGAATGCTTCAAGAATGAGGACGGTTTTGCCATAGAAAATCCGGCAGATGTAGGGAAGGACAGCATTCCCCAAGTAGAAGTGAATCAGAAGTTTTATAACGTATCGGCAGCGAAAACGGAACATTTCACAGCACCACCGAAACCATACAGCGAAGATACTCTGCTTGCGGCTATGGAGACAGCGGGTAATAAAGAATTCGAGGAAGATACTGAGAAGAAAGGGCTGGGCACTCCGGCAACAAGAGCAGGAATCATAGAAAAACTGATTGCTTCCCGGTATGCAGTACGAAAAGGTAAGCAGATTCTTCCGACCGAAGACGGAAAAGTATTGATTGAGATCTTACCGGATTTTTTGAAATCTGCCAGCATGACAGCAGAATGGGAGAATCAACTGTTAGAGATGGAGCAGGGAAGGATGGTGCCGGATCAGTTTATGGCAGGAATCGAAAAGTTACTTTCCATGATGTTAAATCATTGCGATTCCCTTCCGGAAGAAGAGACACGAAGATTCCAGAAAAAAGAAAGTATGGGAACCTGTCCGGTTTGTGGAAGTTTGGTCTATGAAGGAAAGAAAAATTTCTACTGCGGCAATCGGGAGTGCAATTTCTGTCTCTGGAAAGAAAACAAGTATTTACAGAGTATGGAAAAGGATATGGATGCCAGAATGGCGGCAGAACTTTTGAAAAATGGAAGCGTTCGTGTAAAGGATCTGTATTCCAGAAAAAAAGACATGTATTTTGAAGCAGACCTGCATATGGACGCTGATGAAAAGGGGAGAGTGACATTTTCCTTATCTTTCCCGGAAAAGAAACCAACGAAGAAACATAAGAGGAAATAGAAGGAGGAATAAGATATGGATTTTAATCAGTTTGTTGACGAAGTAAAGGGAGGAATTAAGCTGTTTCTTCCCAGAGATTATGAAGATGCACAGGTAAGAGTGGAAGAGGTAAGAAAGTTAAATGAAAACTATCTTGGAATCACAATTTTAAATGAAAACCAGATTGTGGCACCGACATTCAATCTGAATCAATTGTATGAAATGTATCAGTCGGATCCGGAGATTTCTATGGAAAGCATTATGAGAAACATTACAGGAGTGGTACTTGATGCACCGGAGCAGTTTGAACTGGGAAGTATCACAGAATATGAAAAAGCAAAAGATAAACTGTTTATTCGGGTATCTTCCGTAGAAAAGAATGAGGAAATGCTTCAGAATGTACCGCATCAGATAAGAGAAAATCTGGCAATTACATATCATCTTTCCATCAGCATTGATGATGTGGGAATGGGTTCCACGACGATCACGAATGATATTTTAAAGCATTATGGAATCAGTGAGGAACAGCTTCATGCCGATGCTATGAAAAACAGCCCTGCCATCAGACCGGTTCATGTGACGGTTATGGGAAGCATGATCGAGCAGCTTATGGGAATGGAGCCTGAAACGGTTCTGAGGGGTGAACCTGTTCAGAGTATTGCAGAAATTATCTCAAAGGGAATGGAAAGAGAGGATCCGATGTTTATTATTACGAATCAGCAGACATTGGATGGAGCGAGTGCAATTTTTTATCCGGAAGTGATGGATCAGATTGGAGAAGGATTCCAGGGGAATTTCTTTATTCTTCCTTCTTCTATTCATGAAACTATCGTGGTTCCGGACAATGGAGAATTTGATTACCGGGTTTTGCAGGATATGGTTCAGACGATCAATGCAAGTGAAGTTTCTCCGGAAGAACGGCTTTCTGATCATGTCTATCATTATGATGTGAAAGATCGGGTATTTGAAAGAGCAGATAAGTTTGAGGAACGTCAGAAAGAGAAGGAAGCCCAGCTTGGTAAAAATGAGCATATGGGAAAAGAGCAGAATATGAAGCAGCCGAAAACTAAGAAACATGAGATGGAATTATAGAAGCGTAGAGTCTGTATAACGATAAGATAGGAATCCCTCATACACATAGGCTGTATGGGGGATTTTTTTTAAAAGAAAGAGAGAGGAAATGAATGAGCGAAGAATTAACGAAAACAAAATTACTTCCCGTACAGGGAAAGGATATGGACAGTATCATGCAAAACCTGGAAACAGGCGTTTCGGAATTATTTACCAGTGAACGGTATCAGGAATATTTGAAAACAATGTCAAAATTTCATAATTATTCTTTTAATAATACGCTGTTGATTGCCATGCAAAGACCGGATGCCACCCTAGTAACGGGATATCGGAACTGGCAGTCTATGGGCAGACAGGTAAAAAAAGGGGAGAAGGGAATCACCATTATAGCACCGGCACCGATTAAAAGGAAAAAGGAACAGGCAGTATTGGATCAGGATCAGAAACCGGTCATCGGTTCGGATGGAAAACCAAAGACAGAAGAGGTAGAGGTCACACTTCCTTGTTTTAAGGCAATCACAGTATTTGATATTGAACAGACCACGGGAGAGCCAATCCAGACACTTGCCCCGGAAATCCTGACAGCGGCAGTAGAAGATTATGATTTATTTCTGGAAGCAATCCGGGAAATATCAACAGTACCGATACGATTCGATGCGATAGATGGATCAGCAAACGGTTATTATCACAATCTGGATAAAGAAATCGTGGTCAAAAAAGATATGAGCCAGAGTCAGACTTTAAAAACAATGATTCATGAAAACGCACATGCAAGGTTACATGATAAGGAAATCATGGAAAGTCAGGGCATTGAGAAGGACCGGCTGACAAAAGAAGTGGAAGCG
>OLQT01002115.1_pt1 | contig 11203 bp, 11 predicted proteins | sample 1672651 | NCBI WGS metagenome assembly OLQT01 (sample SAMEA3136709, study PRJEB25190) | human gut metagenome | biome: human gut; feature: human-associated habitat; material: faeces | place: Austria | collected 2013 | reverse complement strand
CGGCAAAAACGTTACCCGAGACGATGTTGCAAAACTGGCGAATGTATCTTCCAGCATTGTTTCCTATGTGATCAACAATACGCGCAATGTAAGCCCGGAAAAGCGCCAGCGTGTGTTGGACGCCATCAAGGAACTGAATTATACCCCCAACATCGCTGCCAGAGGCCTGAAGTTTCAAAAAACGTTCCATATCGCATATATTTGCGATGACGTAACGAATATCCACTTTGCGGAAATGCTGCAGGAATTGGAGCGAATCTCCTACAAGAGCGGTTATTTCATTTCCCTGTGCAGAACGCGTGCAGACGACGCCTATATCGACGAGGTTCTCAGCCGCCGGTTTGACGGTATCATCATCAGCAGCATGCGCCTGAGTGTTCAGCAAATCAACCGTTTGAGCGTCATTCCCACCGTGATCCTCCTCAACCGTGATGCTGCCTGCTTTGATCCCAAAATATCTAAGTTGTTTGTAAACATCTACGACGGCGAAGTCTCGGCCATCCGCTATCTACTGGATATCGGCCGCAGAAGGATTGCCTTTGTGGAATGCGTGGGCACCACAGGCGTGCATCAAAGCGTGGTGGATATCCGCGAAAAAGCGTATCTGGAAGCATTCAAATCGCAAAGCGAACTGGAGGGCGTAAAGCCCATGAGCATTTCCAGCACCGATTACGACGGTCTGTTCCGTAACATTACGGAGGTAATGAAAAGCAACGATCGACCGGATTCCTTTGTATGCCACGACGATATTCACGCAATGGTCGTCTCTGGCGCTTGCCAAAGGGTGGGGTTCTCTGTGCCCAAGGATGTTACCATTATTGGATTTGACGGCATTCGTCTGTTGAAGTATCAGAATGCGGCCATTTCCACAGTCGAAATTCCCCGATATGTGATGGCGCAGAAAGCCATGAACATGCTTCTGTCTATGATGAACGAAAACAAGCCTTCGATTGACTATGTTGACACGTCGTTAATGATCAGGAACTGATTCCATCAACAGAACGATGCTAGTCATTTTTTTCAAAATGATTTACACGTGTAAATTCTGCGCGTTGAGAAGTTATTGAAAAATCTGGCATATTGTGAATGAAGGGAGAAAAAGATGATGAAGAAGTGGACCGCTCTTTTCCTGGCAATTCTGATGCTTTTCGGCCTTGTGGGTACTGCTGCCGCCGAGGAGGAAATCAACCTTGTCATCACGACCTCGCTGTATGTGGAAGAGGCCCATCAGAAGGCGATGGACGCCCTGATTGCCGCCTATAAAGAAGTGAAGCCCAATGTGAACATTGAAGTGTACGGCGCTAACTATATCGCCTATTGGGATAACCTGACCACTGAGATTATTGCAGGTACTGAGCCTGACATCATCCAGATGTATCAGGACAATGTAAGCCGCTACGACAGCCTGCGTCTGGGCGGCACGTTCCTGGACCTGGATCCCTACATCAAGGGCACCGAATACGAGAACCTGACCTCTCAGGAATACTGCCTGGTGGACGGCAAGTATAAGGCCCTTTCCAGCTACGCTGCTAGCACCAGCGGCCTGTTCTACCGTAAGTCCATCCTGGCGGAGGCCGGCATTGATCCCGCTTCCATCGTCACCTGGGAAGACCTGCGCGAAGCCCTCATCAAGCTGACCGACGGCAACCGCTACGGCATCGGCATCGTGGTGGCCGCCCACAACTTTACCGCCAATGAGTGGGCCCGCATGATTGCGCGTCCTGTTTCCGGCGGTGTGTACTTCAGCGGCAACGAAGGCATCGACACCGGCTATACCGCGGAGAACATCAACGTAAACCATCCCGCCAACGTCTGGGCCGCCGAATACTGGGCCAAGCTGATCAATGAAGATAAGTGCGCCCGCATCGTGGATTCCAAGGGCACCAGCCGCGAGCTGTTCTGGAACGGCGAGCTGGCCTTCAACCATGACGGCAGCTGGTTTGTGGGTATGTGCGAAGCCCGCGATCCCGCTCTGCTTGACGACATCGGCGTGATCCCGCTGCCCCAGGTGGAGTATGAAGGACAGCTCTATAAGAACAATCCCACCCTGTATGCTGTGGTATCCTGCGTCAGCAGTAATTCCAAGCATCCCCAGGAGGCGGTTGACTTCCTCAAGTGGATGACCAGCTATGAGGCCCAGGAGCTCATCGAGGTGAGCGGCATGGTGCCCAGCAATGCGGAATACGTGAAGGATTCCAACTACGCCGAGCGCAACCCCCTTAACTATGAAATCTATAAGTTCCAGGATGACGTGTACGCCGATGTGCTCATCAGCGATCCCGCCATCCCCGAGCAGGGCGAGCTGCAGTCTATTCTGGTGGATATCTGCCAGGAGATGTTTGCGGATGGCCGCGATGCTCAGGACGCCCTGGATGAGGCTGCGGAGCTGATGGCCGACCTGATGTCCTAAAGCTTCTGCAGGCAGGTTTTTACACACCATTGAAAAGCCGCGGGGGAAAAGCGCCGCTTTTCCCCCGCGGCATCAGCAAGGAGGTGAAATGTAATGCTCCAAAGCTTTCAGCGCCACATGAGAAAAAACGGCATGGCCTATCTGTTTATCCTGCCAACCGTCTTATGTGTTACGCTGTTTCTGGTTTATCCCATTCTGAAGGCTGCCGTGATGAGCTTTCAGTACTGGTATGCTTCGCGCCCGAAGCCGGAGGGGAATTACTTCATCGGCGTGGAGAACTACCAGGACATCTTCAAGGACAAGGACTTTTTTAATTCCATTTCCCGCACGCTGTGGTTTATTGGCATCACGGTTCCGGCCCGCTACCTGATTGGCCTGGGTGGCGCGGTGCTGATGAACAACACCTTCAAGGGTCGCGGTCTGGTGCGCGCTATGGTGATTCTTCCCTGGGCCATGCCGCAGGTGGTGGCCTCACTGATCTGGATTTTGATGTATGATGGCCAGTATGGACTGTTCAACCACATGCTGATGGGAATGAACATGATTGAAGAACCCATCTACTTCCTCAGTGATAAACAATATGCCTTCGGCGCATCCATGCTGGTCACCATATGGAAGGGATATCCCTTTGTGGCCATCATGCTGCTGGCTGGACTGCAGTCCATCCCCAACGAAATGCATGAGGCCTGCAAAGTGGACGGTGGAAACGCATGGCAGGACTTTGTACACATCACGCTGCCCAGCCTGAAGCCGGTATCTGTCATTGTAATGCTGCTGCTGATCATCTGGACGATCCGCGACTTTGCCATCGTCTACGTGCTCACCGAAGGTGGACCATCAAAGGCAACAGAGATTCTGACCATTTACATTTACCGCGTGGCATTTACTAACTTCCAGTTTGGCCGTGCCTGCGCCGCAGGCGTGCTGATGCTGGTGGTGGCGCTGATCTTCACCGTGTTCTACATGAAGGCAACCAAGGGAGGTGAGATCGAATGAGAAAGCAGCACGCGAAAAAACGCGCGATCAAAAGCGTGAATCTGGTTCTGATCATTCTGTTGTGCGTGTTTTCCGCATTCCCGTTCCTGGCGCTGATCTCCACCTCCTTCAAGCCGCCGGAGGAGATCTACAGCTCCGATCACACCCTGTTGCCCAAGGAGCCAACCATTCAGGGGTACATTGACATTCTCAATCCTGTCATGCCCACGTTCAACTTTGTGCAGTGGCTGGGAAATTCCATGATCACCACGGGCATCAGCACCATTGTGTCGGTCATGGTGGCGGCATTCGGCGGATATGCCATGTCCAGGTTCAAGTTTGTGGGCCGCCTGAGCATTGGCTATCTCATCCTGGTTACGCAGGTCATTCCCACATCGCTGCTATTGATTCCGCTCTACATCACCATGTCGCAGCTGAAGCTTCTGGACAGCCTGATTGGTATTGTGCTGGTGTATACCGCCTTTAACATTCCCTACTGCACCTGGACCATGAAAGGCTACATCGACGGTATTCCCGTTTCGCTGGAGGAGGCGGCACAGATTGACGGCTGCACAAGGGGCAAAGCCTTCTGCAAGGTGGTGCTGCCACTGTGCATTCCGGGCCTGATTTCCACCACTTTGTTTGCGTTCATTGCCAGCTGGAACGAATACGTGTTTGCCAGCGTTATGCTGCGTTCCTACAACAAGTGGACGGTATCGCTGGGACTAACCATGTTCAAGGGCCAGCATACCACCAATTGGAACGGCCTCATGGCCGGCGGCATCATCATTACGGTTCCCATTGTGGTGGCCTTCTGGCTGCTGCAGAGGCATCTGATCACAGGTATGACAGCAGGTGCTGTTAAGCAATAAACGTCAAGGGAAAGGATGACAGGTATGATCAAATTTGGTATCGTGGGCATGGGCATTCGTGGCAAGCTGTTTGCCAATACGCTGAAGGAAAACCCGTATGCAGAAGTGGTCGCCGTGTGCGACAGCAACCCGGATTCCCTGAAAAGTGCCTGTGAAACCTATCAGGTGAAGGGCTACAGCACACATGAGGAAATGTTCGCCGCAGGCGGCCTGGACGCGGCCATCATCGCCACGCCAGACTTTTTGCACAAAGACGCTGTGATCTGTGCGGCCAAGCACGTGAAAAATATCATGATCGAAAAACCGCTTTCCACCTCCGTGGCGGAATGCGAGGAAATGTGCGAAGCCATCCAGAAAAACAACGTGCGCTGCCTGATTGCTTTTGAAAACCGCTGGAACCTGGGCTTCCTGGCCATCAAGAACCGCATTGAGGCCGGCGCTACGGGCGATATCCTCCAGATGAACGCCACCCTGCGCAACACCCTGTATGTGCCCACCAAGATGCTCACCTGGGCCGGACAGAGCACTGCCGCATGGTTCCTGTTCCCGCACATTGTGGATATGTCCCTGTGGCTGAGCGGCAAAACGCCCAAACGCGTATATGCCAACGGCTCCAAGAAAAAGCTCAAGGGCATGGGCATCGATACCTACGACGCCATTCAGTCCATCGTTACCTTCACGGATGGCACCAGCGCGCAGTACAACACCTGCTGGGTGCTGCCGGAAGGTATGCCGGTGATTGCTGATATGAAGTTTGAGCTGATCGGCGAAAAGGATTCCATCTTTGTGGACATGTCTCCTCAGTGCGTGCAGCAGGTGGGACAGCGCTTCGACTTCATGCGCATCCTGGGCACGCCCATGAACGGTCATCTCAATGCCGGCCCGCACCATATGCTGCATGCCTTTGTGGATAACATCCGCCTGGATACGCCCGTGTGTGCCAATGAGATGGACGGCCTGGTAAACACCAAGATCATCGCTGCCGTGCATGAATCTATGCGCACCGGCAACGTGATTGACCTGTGATCGGAGGGATCCAGCGATGGTAACTGCACAGCAGCGCCGCTACGGAGAATATATTCTGGAGGACACCCAAAGCCGCGCCAGGGTCGTAGTATGCCCGGAGCGGGGCGGTGCCGTGGTATCCTTCAGCGTCAATGGACGCGAGGTGCTTTGGCTGGACCGCGACGTGTATGAAGACCCAACGCAGAATGTGCAGGGCGGCATTCCCATCCTGTTTCCCATTTGCAGCATTCTGCCGGACGATGCCTATCAGGTGAAAGGTCAGGTATACCGCCTGCCGCTGCACGGCTTTACCCGCAGCGTGGCCTGGAAGACGGCTTCCCAGCCGGCTGCGGACGCCGCAGAGGTTACGCTGGTGCTTCGTTCTTCCGGGCTGAGCAAGGCGATGTATCCGTATGATTTTGAATACCAGATCACCTATGCCCTAAAGGAAACGACCCTTACCACCAAGGTGGCCGTGAAGAACCTGTCGGATGTTGACATGCCCATTCAGTACGGCTTTCATCCTTTCCTGAATCTGTCCGTCAAGGATGAAACAGTGCTGCTGGAAACCGATGGAGAGCAGTACTGTGATCTGGGCGATCAGGCATTCCACTCGTTCCGCGCGCATATGGACCTTACGGACGATCACAACGGCAAGCTCTTTTTCAACACGCACACATTTGCCGTGACGGATCCTGAAGATGGGTGCAGGATATCATTTGCCGGTTCCGGAGAATTCAGCACCTATCTGCTTTGGTCCGGCGATGGAAAGCGCTATTGCGTTGAACCGTGGACCGCCGGCATCAACGCAATGAACACCGGCGAAAATCTTATTTATGTGAAACCTGGCGAAATCCATCAATCCTGGTATACCATTCAGGTTGAGCCAGCCTCTCCCTGAAAAAACGTTTTGGAAAGGATGAAAACGATGACTGACTACCGCACTATACCGGCAGCCGATCTGGGAAAGGGAAGCAATATCAAGGTTGAACTGTGTGAAACAGAGGTGGACCTGTACTGGAAAATGGCCAACGAGGTTGCGGCGCTCATTGAGGAAAACAACGCCCGCGGCGAAGAAACCGTGATGATTGTTCCCTATGGACCGCTGGGGCCCTACAGCCGTCTGGTTTCGCTGATTTTGGAACGCCGGATCAGCTTGAAAAAGTGCGTGTTCATCAACATGGACGAATACCTGGACGATGAGGAGCGCTATCTGCCCAAAACGGATCCGCTCTCCTTCCGCGGCGGTATGGACCGCATTTTCTACAGCCTGATTCCGGAAGAATTGAACGTGCTGCCGGAAAACCGCCATTTCCCGGAGCCGGGCAATGAAAAGGCCGTATGGGAAATCATCCAGGCCCATGGCAAGCTGGATATGTGCTGGGGCGGCGTGGGAATTACCGGCCACATCGCCTTCAACGAACCGCCGGAGCCGGGCGAGGAATGCACGGATGAAGAGTTTCTGGCACGTCCTACCCGTGTGCTGAGGCTGGCGCGCGAAACCAAAACCATCAACGCCTTCATGAATGCAGGCAGCGATCTGGACGCCATCCCTGATAAGTGCATCACCGTAGGCATGAAGGAGATTTTCTATGCGCGCAAGGTGCGCATGTGCATGCCGCGCGACTGGAACGCCGCCATGCTGCGCAAGGCGCTGCACGGCCCGGTGGGCTGCCACGTGCCGGTGTCGTTGTTCCAGCGCCATCCGGACGCCAAGATTTATGCCATCCGCCTGGCGGCGGAAACCCCCGTGATTCCTGAAATTCGCGTATACAACAAATAACCGGTGTGATGAAGAATATGCTGTATCTGTACGGAGCAAAGGTTGTAACCCTGCAGGGCGTAACCAGCGATGGTTCCCTGCTGGTGAAGGACGGGCGGATTGAGGCTGTAAACCAGCCCTGCCCCGAAGGCGCGCAAAGGCTGCATGTAGGCGGAGGATATATCCTGCCGGGATTTGTGGACATCCACGTGCACGGAGGCGGAGACTGCGACTGCATGGACGCAACAGTGGAATCCTTTCGGGAAATTGCACGCGTGCATTGCCAGCACGGCACCACTGCCATGGTTCCCACCACCATGACCTGCGAGGACAGCCTGCTGGAAACGGTGATCCGTTGTTATCTGGAGGCATACGAAACACCCGGCGACGGAGCGGAGATGCTGGGCCTGCATCTGGAAGGGCCTTTCTTCTCAGCTGCATCGGCCACTTCCCGTGGAGCGCAGCCCATTACTCGGCAGCGTATTCCCACCCGGGAGGTGCTGGAGCATTTCATTGCGCTGGCGCAGGGACACATTCTGCGCTGGGATGCGGCTGCGGAACTGCCGGAGATGGATTTGTTTGCGCAGGTCATGCAGGAAAACGACATTCTCTGTTCCCTGGCGCATTCCGGTGCGAATGCCACAAAGGCCGCGCAGGCGTTTGACTGGGGCTTCAGCCATGTAACGCACTTCTACAATGCCTGCACAACCTTTCACAAGGAAAACGGCATTGTGCATTCGGGCATTGTGGAAGCCACCTACCTGGATGACCGCATAACCATCGAGCTGATTGGCGATGGCCGTCATATCCCAAGGGAATCCATGCTGCTGGCCTACCGCATCAAAGGGCCGGACCGCGTGTGTTTGATTACCGACGCCATGCGCGCCGCCGGCACCAACGCAGCCCGCAGCGTGCTAGGGCCCAGAGATGGAGGCGTGCCCGTGGTAATCCGCGACGATGTGGCGCAGTTGGAGGATTTCAGCAGCTATGCGGGCAGCATAGGCACCATGGACCGCGCGCTGCGCGTGGCGCATGTGCAGTACGGCCTGCCCTTGGCAGACGTAAGCCGCATGCTTTCGCTCACGCCAGCGCGCCTCAGTGGTGCTGCACACCGCAAGGGAAGCCTGGAAGCCGGCAAGGACGCCGATATCGTGATCATGACGGATGACTTCCAGGTGGACAAGGTATACACCATGGGTCGCATGGTATACCAAGCATAAGAAACATCCGGTTCGCGCCGCTGCAGGCAAGGGCGGTCCCTCAGACCACCAACAGGGGGAGGGAAAAGAGCCCTCCCCGATTTTGGTTTTTACATCAACTGCAAACGGAAAACCGCAGGAAGTCGGCTGATGGCGTCCTGCGGTTTGCTGTTTGCGCCTGGTGAAGCCTTTTTGCCGTCATTGGGGCAAAGGTGGATATCGTGATCCCTGCGGTTTGACGGATAATAAAAAGCGCTGCTGTTTCGCCCTGTGCCGTCAGCACGCCTGCACGATTGAGGCCTGCGTCACGGACTGTTGATAAAGTGGAAACAGCGCGATGAAAGTTGGAATGATTGGTCTGGGAATCATGGACAAGCCCATGGCAAAAAACATGCTGAAGGCCGGATACCTGCCATTTTTGTATTTCAGCCAGTATCGAACACTGCCACCTTATCGGTATCAACCATCGAAGGAACAGCCGCTTGGTTTTATGCGCCCCCCCTCAACGGCTTGCTCTGGCCGCTTCCACTCATCGTCGGACATCCCCATGGCTTCCTGAAGCATCTGATTCACCAGCGCATTGACGGAAAGTCCCTTCGATGAAGCATACCGTTCCACATCTGCCTTTCTTCCCTTCGGCATCCGAATCTTGATTTCATCGAGCTTTCCGATATATTTCTTCGCGTATTCCTTGTTATACTCATAAGTCGGCATATTCACAACACCCTTTCCACGTTTAGTCAGATCACCATACTATGGCGACATAGCTATTCTGCACAGTATTCTTGTAAAAACTATGTGGATATAGTGGATTGATTTAACTATGTCCCCATAGTATAATACTCTCGTAAGGTTGAGAAAGCAACAGACTACTCGACACAAATCAATCCAGGAGGACAAGAAAATGAGCAATCCAAACCTAACCCCCAAGATCACCGAGCTGATGGAACTCAAGCGCATGCGTGACGAACTCGACGCAGAAATCCAAGCTGCAGAGGACGAGATCAAGGCTGCTATGGGTGATGATGACACGCTTCTGGCTGGCCCGTTCAAGGTCACTTGGAAAGCCGTCACCAGCAGCCGTCTCGACAGCACCGCACTCAAGAAGGCGCTGCCCGAAATTGCCGCGCAGTTCATGAAGCAGACCACGACGCGCCGCTTCTCAATCAACTAAAGCGCCGGAACACCTACCACAGCATTCCGGCAAGCCACCCCGAACACGCACGAACAGGGGGCAAGGACATTCTACCACAGTTCCTTGCTCCCCGCAATCAAAAAAGGAGCAAGTCATGGATATTTACGCAGCCGTTACAGACCGGATCATCGCGCAGCTCGAGGCCGGTCAGATTCCCTGGCACAAGCCTTGGATTGCATCCGGGCAGGCCGTCAGTCGCAGCACCGGCAAGCCCTATTCCCTGCTCAATCAGTTACTTCTTGGTCAGCCCGGCGAGTACGTCACGTTCCATCAGTGCGCAACCGAAGGCGGCCACGTCAGGAAGGGCGAGAAGGCGCAGATGGTCGTCTTCTGGAAGTGGATCGAGCAGGAGGACAAGGATACCGGCGAGAAGAAGCAGGTTCCCTTTCTGCGCTATTACAGCGTCTTTCAACTCTCCCAATGCGAGGGCTTGACCGCAAAGCATGCACCCCAGCTTCCCAATACCGCCCACGCAGACCAGCAAGCCGAATCCGTGATCGCCGACTATGTGCAGCGCAGCGGCGTGACCATCCGCCATCAGGACGGCGACAAGGCCTGCTATCACCCCTCCAGCGACAGCATCACGCTCCCGCGCATCGAGCAGTTTGCGGAAACCGCCGAGTATTACAGCACAGCCTTCCATGAGCTGACGCACAGCACAGGACATGCAAGCCGCCTCAACCGCCTTGAAAAGACCGCTTTCTTCGGCTCAGAAGCGTACAGCAAAGAGGAGCTTGTCGCTGAAATCAGTTCAGCGGCGCTTGTTCAACACGTCGGCCTTGAAACGCCGCACAGCTTCACGAACAGCGCCGCTTACATCCAAAGCTGGCTCAAAGCCCTAAAAAACGACAAGCGCCTGATCGTCAGCGCAGCAGGACGGGCAGAAAAAGCTGTCGCCCTGATTCTCGGGTCAGAAGCATATTAAACAATCATCAAAATCGAACCTCAGAGCCACGCTGTCAATGAAAAGGTCAAATCCATTACCTTGACAAAAACACGCGCTCTGAGGCTCGAAAACTGATTGATTTCGTATGATTTCTGGGCAAAGAAAAGTGTTAGCGGAAACAGATGTTTGAATTTACGGAGGCAACCATGATTTACGGATATGCACGCTGCTCTCTCGCAGAGGAAAAGGGGCAAGACCTGGGTCGTCAGGTGCGCGAGCTCAAAACAGCAGGTGCGCAGGAAATCGTCACCGAACGAGAGCACGGTGACAGCAAGATCAAGAAGAACCTCGACCTCCTGCTCGACGCCGCCAAGGAAGGAGACACGCTCATCTGCACGGAGGTCAGCCGCCTGAGCAGAAGCACACAGCAGCTCTGCGAGATCGTCGAGCTGGTGAAGCAGAAGCACCTTTGCCTCATCATCATCGGCAGCATCACCGTCGATTGCCGGAACGGGCAAATTGATCCCATGAGTCAGGCGTTCATTCAAATGAGCGCCGTCTTTGCCGAGCTGGAGCTGTCCATCATCCGTGCGCGCGTGAAAAGCGGCATGGCCAACGCCAAGGCGAAGGGCAAGAAAATCGGCAGGAGGCCGACCACAAAGGACGACATTCCTGCCGTGTTTTACAGGCATTATCCAGCCTACGGTAACCGCTCAATAATCCCCCGGTACAAAAAGTCGTGGTTCCCGGCATTCACACCGCCGAGAACCACGACTTCATTTCTTCTGACCAGGGGAGCAGATCTTCAATCTCAAAGTCCTTGCTTTGCTCTGCGCGCTCAGGCAATATGCTGAGCAGATGCAGCAGATAGTCATCCAGCCGCAGGTTGTTGGCTTTTG
>OLQT01002112.1_pt1 | contig 11208 bp, 9 predicted proteins | sample 1672651 | NCBI WGS metagenome assembly OLQT01 (sample SAMEA3136709, study PRJEB25190) | human gut metagenome | biome: human gut; feature: human-associated habitat; material: faeces | place: Austria | collected 2013 | reverse complement strand
CGGCGGCCCCATCGGGTTGCCGGACGACAACTGAATACCCTCAAGCGGCCCCTTCCGCTTGGAGACACCCTTTCCCCAAACCCCCTTGCAAACAGGGACGTCTCCAAGCGGAAGGGGCCGCCTTGCGTCTTGGGGCCGGACACTTAGGGGACTAGCGCTATCTGTCTGAATCGCGTTTCGCTTGTGCATGGTTGAGCGGTGCGGTGGCGTCCTGCTACGCTATGCAGCGCAAAACGCAAAGGCGAGCCACCTAAAGGAAGGAGCTCATTGTGCAGGAAGTGCTGTTTATCGAGTACCCGAAGTGCTCAACGTGCAAGAAGGCGAAGGCATGGTTGGATGCGCATGGCGTGGCGTATGCGGATCGCGACATTGTGGCGGATAATCCCAAGGCGGCTGAGCTGGCCGAATGGCACGCGAAAAGCGGGCTGCCGCTGCGCCGGTTCTTCAACACCAGCGGGCAGCTGTATCGCCAGCATAATGTGAAAGCCCAGCTAGATGCAGGCATGTCGGACGCGGAAGCTTATGACCTGCTGGCTACCAACGGCATGCTGGTAAAACGTCCCATCGTCGTCGGCCCCGATCTCGTGCTAACCGGCTTCAAAGAAGCCGACTGGGAAGCTGCACTGCTATAGGCTTTACGCATAGGCGTTTTGCGCTTCCGTTAGACAAATAGGAAAGAATAGGAAAAAAGGAAACCGTCGAAAATCAATTGGCGGCTGAGCTAGAGGCGCTTAGGCAGATTTTTCAGCTTCTTAACCCGATACGCGTCAAGGTCGGAATCGATGGATTAAAAAGCCCCGCATTGTGCGGGGCTTTTTGCGCTTACTTGAGCTTGCGCTCATGTCCACGAAGTGGGTTGCGGTGCTTTGCGCGCTTGATAAGCTATCGGGATGGTTCTCGGCCAACCTTTTTATGCCAGCTGCTCGGTGAAGTTGCTGGGCTCGATGGCGCACATGCGCTTGCCGTCTTGCAGGCGGATGCGGCCGATGTGCAGCTTCATGACGCCGGCAGTTTCCAGGCTGGTGGTGGTGAAGCGGGAAATCACCAGCTGCTCGCTTGCCTTTCCTGCCATGGCATACACGCGGCGTGTGTCCTTCGCGTGCTCCTTCTCCTGCTTGTCCAAGGGCATCTCGGCGCTGTCGAAGTATTCGCGGCAGGGGATGAACCCGTTCACGAAACCGCTGATGATCAGCACCTTCGGCGAAAGCCCCGCGACTTGGTCGTAGGGAACCACCTGGACCGCGCTTGCGGAATCGATGCGGGGCGCCAGCAGGCGGTTGCGGAAACGCTCGGCCATGGCGGCGGCGGAGTTATCCTGCTCGCCCAGGCACAGCGTGCTCACGATGCCCGGCGCCGTTGCGCCTTCCTGACTCGTGACCAGCTCGGTAACCTTGTCCAGCAGCGCCGTGCCCTCAAGGCCGCTTGCGGATTCGATGAGCGCAAGTCCCGATTCGTACGAGGCGCCGACGCGCTTGACACCCACTATGCGCTCGGCATCGCCCTCGTCGGCGGCCAGCGCGCCGTTCGCCATGTCGCGAAGAGACCCCACCAGGTCCTTATCCTGCTCGGCAGCGTATTTGCGCAGGTTCGCCATGGCGGAGCTATTGGCCAGCCAGTCGCCGTACCCGCACCAGCAACGCCATGCCAGCGCATTATCGGGATCGGCCACCAAATCCAACGCTGTCAGCGCGCGGGCGGGCACGCAACGTTCGTTATCGCGGATATCGCCGCGTACCGGCTGGCGATCGGTCAGCGCCTGCGCGGGTACCTTGGCGGCCAGTAGGGCCTTCACGATATTGCGGCTCCATACGCCGTTGGGCGTCGCGACCGTCACGTCGGCGGGGCTCATGTCGCCAACCACGGCATCGGCCACGAAGCGCGCGACGGCGCCGAACTCGTCTTCGGGCAGCGTGGCTTCCAGCATGGTCGTCTGACCTGCGGCAACGTCTTCCGCTGCATGGAACGCGATCGACTGCATCGCGGGGTCGGCCAGCAGCTTGGCGGCTCCGGCCGCCCCGGCTGCGCAGGCGTGGCACGCGGAAAGCTCGATATCCTCGGCCCCTTCGTGCGCATCCATGAACTCGTCCAAGCCCGCGGCGTAAGGATAGCTGTCGTAGACTTGCACGCAGGCGGCGCGGTCGCCGGCGATCGTAAGCGTTTCGGATGCCACTAGGTCGGCCAGCAGCTGCGATGCTCTGCTGATACGCTGATAGTCGTCCACCAGCACGTGGGCGAACGAGTGTGCGTCGCGCGCGCCGGCATGTCCGCGCAGGTAGTTCACCGCCAGATTGCCCGCTTCAGGCTCGGCGATGCTGCGCGTGAAGGCCAGGTTCGCCTTCAACAGCGCATGCACGTTGGCCTCCTCGCCGGCCAGCAACCAATTCGGATCGTCGTCGGCAAGCTCGGTCCAGCTGCGGTAGAAGAACTTCAGCATCTCGCGCAGGCGCTTCGGGCGCAGGCCGCACGTCTTCATGTCCTCGAGCAGGAACAGCTCCTCGTAGGCGGTGAGCAGGCGCGGCTCGCGGCCCGACCAGCGCACCGCTTCGGCATCGGAGAGCACTTCGAGCGCCAGGGCCCGCGGCGTGGTCACCGTGACCCCATCGGCGTTCACGCCGGCGACCTTGGCCGCAGCGCCCAAGCGCAACGTGAACGACTCGCATGCCTGCGGCGTGGCGCACAGCGCCAGCACGCTCTCCGCCTTCTCGCCGTTCGAGAGCAGCGAGCATACGCGCTCGATCAGCTCCTGCGTCTTCCCGCAGCCGACGCCGCCGACGATGCGCGTCACCTTGACTTGCGAAGTATCCTGGCTCATGTTCGACCTCCCAGTCGTTGTTCCTTACCTATTTATATATATGTTCGCGATCTTCCCCGGCGGGCGGGTTGGAGCGCGCTGCCGTCGGGTGTCGCCGACGGGTCGTTGTCTCTGCGTGTTCCTTCCTCGGGTCAGCCGGCAGAAGGGGCGCCGAAGCGGGGAGGGGGCTTCCCGCTTCGGCTTCTCGGGTTGGAAGAAGGAACGGCGGCCCCTCCGAAATCGGGGAGGGAGGGGAGGGTGAAGGGGCGCCGCTCCCGGGCAGAAGGTGGTCTATCCCCAGAACCCTTGCTAGGCCACCCTCTGTCCGGGAGGCCGGACGCGCGCCGCGCCCGGCTTTTCCCGATGCTGCGTTTCCTGCGCTGCAGCTTGCGCATCGCCACGTTGTGACGCTTATTCGTCGTTGCCCTTTAAGGAAACGGGTTCGCCCTTCTTGGCGATCAGCGGCATGCTGATCGCGTGCGCCGGGCAGGCGTCCACGCACGAGCGGCACTTCGTGCATTCGCTCCATGCGGCCTCGGACAGCTCGGGATGGCGCGGGTCGATGCCTTCATCGCAGGCGCGTCCGCAAGCGCCGCACTTCTTGCCTTGGGCCGTTTCCAGGCACTTCGTGTTGTCGATGATGGGCTTGAACGTGCGGTTCAGCTTGGCGATCAGGCCCATGAACGCTGAAAGCGGGCACAGCTTATGGCACCAGTTCTTGAACAGCAGCACCTCGGCGATCAAGATGGCGGGCACCACGATGAGCGACCACGTCACGTCGCCTTGCGCGAACAGGTTCACCAGCAGCAGGATGGTGGCGAAGGTCAGCCCGATGGGGCATACCAGGCAAAACACCGGGAAGCCGAAGATGAACGTGGACAACAGCGCGCCGCCTAGCACGAAATGGCGGGCATCCACGGCCTCGCCGCGCTTCTTCGCGCAGCTTGCGCAGCCGGCTAGGCCCTTCGAGTCCTTCTCGCAGCCGCTGGCCAGCGCGGCCTTCTCGTCCTCGGTTAGCGGAGCGAAGTCGGCTGCGGCCTCGGCCGCCTTAGCGTCTGCCTGTTTCACGGCCTTCGCCTGCTTCTCGGGCTTGGTGAATATGCCGCGAAGTTTCTGCACCAGGGGAACGGGGCACATCCAGCCGCAGAACGCGCGGGCGAATACGATGATGAGCACCACCATGATGACCAGCGACACCACGGCGCGCGGTACCATCATCTTGCTGGCCAGCATGGTGCCCAGCGCTCCCAGCGGGCAGAGGACGGAGATATCCCAGATGCCCGGTGCCGAAATGGTGCCGATTCCCAGGTTCGTCAAAAAGCCAACGAACACGATGGCCACGATGACGAGCGCGGTGATGGTGCGCAGCGTCTTTGAATTGCGTTTCATGACCGCACCTTACCTTTCTACCTGGTCAAGCGGCTTGATGGTGATGGCGCGCGAAGTGGCGCCCTCGGAAATGGAACCGTTTTGCAGCGATACGCACACGCTTTCGCAGGCTCCGCAGCCGTTGCACTTGCCGTCCAGCACCACGGGTCGGTTCTCGTCGTCAAGCATTATGGCCTCGTACGGGCATGCGTCGTAGCAGAATCGGCAGCCGATCAGCTTGTATGCCAAGCACCAGTCGGTGTTGATGACGGCGCGGCCGATGATGGTGTTCTCCTTCGTGGCGCCGGCCGGCAGCTCCAGCGCGCGCGTGGGGCAGGCCGAGACGCACAGCGGCGTGCCGCCGTTCTCCTCGGTGCACCAGTCGCAGTAGCCGTCGCTGAAATCGAACGTCGGCGTGCGCATGTTCAGGATGCCGTCCTCGATGTGCGCCGGGCGGATAACGTCGCGCGGGCAGATCTCGTAGCATTTCTCGCAGCGGATGCAGGCGCTGATCAGGCGATCCTCGTCCTGCCCTCCCGGAGGTCGGATGATCGCCTGCGGGTTCGTCACCTTCAGCCCGCCCAGGCCCAGCATCACCGCGGCGCCGCCGATGCCCAGACACAGCGTGCGGCGCGTCATGCCGCCGGTCTTCGCCTGCTTTCCCGCGGCGGCCTGCGTTTGCGTCTCGTCGGCCGCTCTCCTCGTCTGCTCCGCGCGGCCTTCGGGCAGGTCCGTGCGGTTGTCCGTGTTGTCCATCTCTCCTTCTTTCGCTCGCGCCCGATGCTGGCCTCCCCGTATCCGACGCCCTCCGCGTCGGGAAGCCTGGCGGTGCAAAACCGCCGACGTGCCGGCTTCGAGCGCGTCGGCGGGCGATGCTTCGTTACTCGTCCTCGGTCAAAACGTCGTCCAAAAACGCCTTATCGGCGTTCAGGAACCCGTCGGTGAGATAGGCAAGTCCCTGATAGAGGTCGGTTTTCGCGAAACGCTTCATGTCGGTCGTCATCATGGGAACCCACGACAGCAGATGGTCTTCCAGGAAGTTCTTCTGCGTGGTCAGCAGCGCGGCGGCTTCCTCCTCGTCGCCCTTGCGCAGCGCATCGGCGGTACGGTTGGCAAGCACCTGCTCGAACTCCAGCTCCAGAGCCACGTGGTCCTCGCCTTCCTTCCAGCTGTTCTTCTTGTCAAGGCCGGCGGAACGGTAGATGGCCAGCACTTCGTCGCGGGCATCCTGCATGAGCAGGCGCTTCTCGGAGGTGTACACGCTTTCGAACGGGTAGGCGGCGCTGTAGGCGTCCACGCCGTGGCCGATGAACACCCGGGTGTAGTCCACGGCCAGGTCGGTCAGGCTGTTCTCCCAGGTGTTGGACAGGTACTTCGCCAGGCGCAGGTAGCCCTCGTCCACGTCGGCATTGCCCGTGGAGGCGGGGAAGCGCATGCCGTGCAGCTCGTCAAGCAGCTGTTGGTCGATTTCCACGCGGAATAGGCGGCTGAGCAGGCCGTACGTTGCGGCACGCTGCTCGATCAGCTTGATCAGCTCGTCCGTGGAAGCCTGCTCTGCGGCGGTGTTGGCGTTCTCGGTCATGGTTAGTCCTCCTCGGAATCGGCCGCGGACTCGTCCACGACATCTGCCAGCATTTCCAGGCCCTGCTTTCCCGTTTCGGTGGTGAACCAGGCCTTGCGCCATTCCAGCGCGTCGCATTGCTCCAGCTTGTCCACGAAATGCGGGGCGTACAGGCGGGGCTTTTGCACCAGCGGGTCGTTGTCGACCTTGCCGTTGATGGTCGGGGTGGCGGCGCCGTTTTCGGCTGCGCACAGCGTGAGGATGCGCTTGTAGATGACCGCGTACGCCGCGTCCTCCTCAAGCAGGGAGCGCAGGCGCTCGGTGGGTTTATCGGAATCAAGTTTTGCCTGGCCAGGCTCGGTGATACGCCAGAACACCTCAACGGGTTCGGCGGCTTCCAGGTACTCCACGCCGTCCACGACCACGGTCTTGGGCTCGTTTTCCGTATCGTCGGCGGGCTGGCCGTCGGCGGTGATGCGCTCGATGGCGCCGGCGCGCTCGAGCAGGTTGCACAGGTTTGCGGCGGTGTAGACGCTGAAGTTGTCCTGCTGCAGCTCGTCGACGTGGACGTTTACGGCCTCGGCGGTTCGCGGCTCTTGCACGAAGGACAGGATGCCCAGCAGCACCTTGCGGCGAGGGACCATGGATTTGAACAGATCGTCGATGCGCTCGGTCGGCGTACGGCTATCGCTTTCGGCATCGAGCTGCTGTGCGGGTGCATCGGTTGCCGAGCTGATGGCGGTGTAATCGCCGCCCTCGTCATCATCGTCCGCGCCGGTATCCTCCAGCGGGTCGAACTCGTCAAGCTCGGAATCAAAGGATAGATCGAAAGTGGAATCAGACATGCTCCGCCCCTCCCAGACATTGCCAACAACAAAACAAGCGCCTGCCTTCTGGCATGACGCTACAGTGCCGGCCCGTAAGACCGACTCTGGGAACTTCACCCCTGAAGCTCCGACTTTTTGCAAACAATGTCTGCCGCACGCATCTGGTGCGCCGGCGGACTCCCCGCGACGATGATATGCGCGCCGCATCGACGATGTCAAGGCCCGATTCCCTGTGTCAGATTATTTGAATTTGAGGATAGCGGTTTTCGCGTTTGACAATGCGCGGAGGGTTGCGCCATACTGCGCGGCGGGGTTTGGGGAAGAATGCAAGTGGACGACGGACCTGGCCGCGTGGGGACGTGCGCCGGCCCGCTTTGGTTTGGAGAAAGGAAGCTGAAGCCATGACCGCTTTTATTCGACCCTCTTTGATTCTACGCATGGACCTGGACGAACGTTTATTCAACGACGAGTGCGTCTCCGATATCAAACGCTCGTACTCCTATGTGGCGCCGTCGCTTGTGCAGGCGCACAAGCAGATAGACGGGCAGCGCCCGGAGAACGTGATGCGCTTCATGATCAAGCTGCATCGCGCCTACTGGAACAAGTCCGACGAGGCAGCGCAGCAGCTGTGGGAGGGCGTCATGCCCAAGTGGCTGCACAACATGTTCTCGAAGGTGTCCAACACCATCACTGCCGCCAACAACGTCCGCGCCGAAAACGGCCAGCCGGCGTTTCCGTATCACTGGCTTGAGCTGGAGTTCGGCTACAATGCGCTCATCGCGGTGAAGACGGGTTCCGATTCGTCGTTTCCCGCCGATGGGGTGGACATGGTGGAGCGCGTGCGCGACCTCATGAACGCCGGTGCGCTGGGGCAGGATATCGCTTGCGTGCGCATCCCGTCGCGCGCCAGCTACGAGGCGCAGCTTGCAGCCGCCGAGCAGGCGCAGGCGGAAGCCGTCGTTGCCGCCGAACAAGGCGACTCCGCAGGTCAAGTGGCCGAGCAGGCTGAGCTCGCCAGCGTCACCGCCGAGCAGGCCGTCGATGTTGCCGGCACCGCCGCCGAGGGGCAGGCCGATTCCGCCGACCCCGTCGAGCCCACTTTCGCCATTCCCGAGCTGCCCGCGTTCGACGTGGACTACGGCACCTGGGGCATCGAGTACGCCGACGGCTCCGCGCGCGAGTTCAACGTCGCCGCCGGTGCGTTCTCGTAGGCGAACGGCTATACTAACTAGTTGCAAGGGGGGTAGACGAGAAAGGGGCAGCAATGCCAAGTGCCAAGAATTTCCTCGGTCTGCTCGAAAAACTTCAGAGCGCCGATATCACGGTTCACCAGAACCGCTGCGCCGTCGTGCGCAATCGCAACGCCACGTGCATGAAATGCGCGGAGGTGTGCACATCGGGCTGCATATCCTATAACGACAACGAGCTGATCATCTCGCCGGAGAAGTGCATCGGCTGCGGCACGTGCGCCACCGTGTGCCCCACGTGCGCGCTCGAGGCCCATCGCCCCAACGACGCCGAGCTGCTGCATCGCTGCATCCAGGCCATGCGCGCCGCCGACGGCGAGGTGGTCATCGCGTGCGAGCAGATCGTGAATGCTGCGGAAGGGCTGCTTGACCTGGAGAAAGTCGTATCTGTCACGTGTCTTGGGCGCGTGGAGGAAAGCCTGCTGGTCACCTTGGCGGTGGCCGGCGCCAAGCACGTCAGCTTGGTGGAGGGCAAGTGCGCCGCTTGCGAGCACGCCACCGGGTTCCACATGGCCGAGCAGGTGCGCGATACCGCCAACACGCTGCTGGAAACGTGGAACAGCGACATGCGCGTCGACCTGGTGAAGAAGTTCCCGCACCAGGTGCGCCTCGAGGGCAAATCCAGCTTCGACGTCGGCAAGCGCAAGTTCTTCGCGGAAATGGGCTCCGAGGCGAAAGCTGCCGCCGGCACCACCGCCGACTATGCCGTGAAGGAAACGCTCGGCATCGAGGAGAAGCCCGAATCGCGTTTCCAGAAGGTGATGGAGGACGGCACGCTGCCGCACTTCATCCCCGACCGCCGCGAGCTCCTGCTGAACAGCCTGTCCAGCCTGGGCGAGCCGCAGGACGTCATGATCGAGACGCGGCTGTGGGGCCACGTCATCATCGACCCGGACAAGTGCAGCAGCTGCCAGATGTGCGCGACGTTCTGTCCGACCGGCGCCATCAGCAAGTTCACCGACGAGGACGGCACGTTCGGCGTGGAGCATTTTCCCGGCGACTGCGTGAAATGCCGCTGCTGCACGGATATTTGCCCGCAGCAGGCGCTCACGCTTTCCGACGAGGTGTTCGCCGTCGATCTGCTCTCGGGCGCGGTTGAGCGCTACGAGATGAAGCCGCTCGCGCATCCCGTAGGCGATCCGCATCAGATCTGGCACACCATGAAGGACCTGCTCGGCTGCGATCAGGTTTATGAGCGCTAAATCCGCCTCTATAGCTTCCGCACGCGGGGCCGCCCTTCGGGGCGGCCCCGTTCTTTAAGCCCGTTTTCAGGCTGGGCCGTATACTGTTGACCGAAAGAATGCACGCCTGCGCCCTGTAGTGCGGGTTCGGGAATCGACGGAAGGCACACCATGCAGATCCTCATCGTGGAAGACGACGTGCGGCTGGCCCGCGCGCTGGCGCACATCCTGGAGGAGAACGGCTACGGCACTGACGTGGTGCACAACGGCGCCGACGGGCTGGCCTATGCCGAAAGCGGCATCTACGACGTGGTCATCTTGGATGTCATGCTTCCCAAAATGGACGGCTTCACCGTGGTGGCGGAATTGCGCCGTAAGAACGTGAGCACGCCGGTGCTGCTGCTCACCGCGCGCGACGCCGTGCCCGACAAGATCACCGGTCTGGACAGCGGCGCCGATGACTACATGACCAAGCCTTTCAGTCCCGCCGAGCTGCTGGCGCACCTGCGCGCCCTCACGCGCCGCCAGGGCGAGGTGATCTTCGAGAAGCTCGACGCGGGCGACCTCTCGCTGAACCTGGAAAGCTACGACCTGACGTGCGGGCAGAAGACCATCCACCTGTCGTACAAGGAGTTCTCCCTGGCGAAGGTGCTCATGAGCAACGCGGGCCAGGTGGTGTCGAAGGAGTTGCTCATCGAGCGCGTGTGGGGCGTGGAATCGAGCGCCGAGGACAACAACGTGGAGGCCTACGTCAGCTTCCTTCGCAAGAAGATGCGCTTTCTGGGCTCGCAGGCGTGCATCGAGACCATCCGCAAGGCTGGCTACCGTTTCGCCGCCGATGGCGCTGCGGCCTAAGGCGGCCGCCCTATGCTGAAAAAGCTCCGCATCAAGTTCATAGCATTGAACATGGCCACCGTCGCCGTCGTGCTGACGGTGGTCTTCACGGCCATCTGCGTGGTGAACCATCGGCAAAGCGTCGCGACGGTCGACGGCGCGCTCAACCAGGCCATCGCGCAGGCCGTCGAGCATCAGAGCAGGCAGATGGGGAAAGACGCGCTGGGCGAAGGCCAGCCGGACGGGGAGCAGCCTGCGCCCGCCGATGGCGGGTCGGATGGGTCGTCGAGCTCTGATGGCCAGAAGGCGTCGGCCCAGGTCGCCGGGCAGGTCGCCGGCTTTGCAGAAGCGGATGCCGCCGTTGGCCGGGAAAACGCCGCGGTCGAGGCGCTCGCCGGCTCTGCTGATCAGGAGCTCGCCGTCGCCGACTCCTCCGACGTTGCGGCGCCGCCGACCATCGGCGGTCGCGAGCGCGATGGGGGGCAGGTCATCCCCATGGCGCTGTTCTCCGTGTCCGTGGACGGGGCCATGACCGCGCTCGGCCGCTACAACACGGCGTCTATCAGCCAAGACGTGCTCGAGCAAGCCGGTCAGCAGCTCGCCGGAGCCGACGAGGGCTTCGGCAGCCTGTCCGACCTGGGCCTGTTCTACGTGAAGCGCCAGGCGGGCGGCGTCATGTACCTGGCGTTCGCCGACATGGGAAGCGCGAGCGGCTGGCGCAGCCTGGCGGCCACGCTCGCCGTGGTGGAGGTCGCGGCGCTGGCTGTGTTCTTCGTCATCAGCCTGTTCTTCAGCCGCTGGGCGCTGCGCCCCGTCGCCCGCGCCTGGACGCAGCAGCGCCGCTTCGTTGCCGACGCCTCGCACGACCTGAAAACCCCGCTTACCGTCATCCTGGCCAACACGTCCATCGCGCTTGAGCATCCCGAGCGCAGCGTGGCAAGCCAAAGCCAATGGCTCGAGAGCACGCAGCACGAGGCAGAGGCCATGCAGAGCCTGGTGGGCGACTTGCTCGCGTTGGCGAAGATGGACGAGGAGGAGGCGGCCGCGCAATCCGGCGCCGCCCGCCCGGCCTTCGAGGAGGTCGACCTGTCCGACGTTATCGAAGGCGAGGTGCTGCAGTTCGAATCGGTGGCGTTCGAACGTGGCGTGAAGCTGGAATCGCAGGTGGAGCCCGGTATCGAGCTGCGCGGTAACGAGCAGCGGCTGCGCCGTTTGGCGGGCACGCTCATCGACAACGCCTGCAAGTACGTCGACGACGGGGGAGCGGTTAACGTGTCGCTTTCGCGCGCGGGCAAGCAGGCGAAGCTCGAGGTGCGCAACACCGGCGCGCCCATATCCCCCGAGGACCTTCCCCACGTGTTCGACCGTTTTTACCGCGCGGACAAGGCGCGCACGGGCG
>OLQT01002107.1_pt1 | contig 11229 bp, 10 predicted proteins | sample 1672651 | NCBI WGS metagenome assembly OLQT01 (sample SAMEA3136709, study PRJEB25190) | human gut metagenome | biome: human gut; feature: human-associated habitat; material: faeces | place: Austria | collected 2013 | reverse complement strand
GTTCGATAAACAGCGTGGCCCCGCTGGCGCTCTGGTCATGCACCAGACCGGGCACATTGGCCCGGCACTCGGCCTTGACCGGGATGCAGTAGCGGTCGCCCCGCATGGTGATGATGCTGTCCTGCAGGTTCTTGGCGAAGCTGGAAGAACGAATCATCTGATTCAGCTTGTCCCGCATGCGCTCGTTGGCGCTGCGAATCTGCCGCCGAATCTGATAAAGCTCTGCGGAGGCGCGGTCGGCGATTTCTTCCTCGCTGAGAATCGCGTCGTTGATGTCCGTCTCCACCCGTTCCAGCACAGTCAGCCGGGAGGCCAGCCCCGTCAGAATGGGCGTATCCTCCCGATCCCGCACCAGTGCGCTCCGGGCGGCGCGGGCAGCCCGGAGAAAGGCGGAAATATCCAACAGCATCCGGGGGCTCAGGCATGCACTCTTCTGGGCCCGGGCAATGGATTCCCGCACGTCCGGGTAGCTGACCAGCGGGTTCTGCCCCAGATAGGTCAACAGCACCACGGCTTCTTCCGTCTCGGCCAGAGCGTGGTTGACGTCGCCCAGATCATGATAGGGCGTCAGCTCCAGACAGCGCTGCCTGCCTTCTTCGGTAATGGCGTTCTGGGCCAGCAGTTCCCGTATTTTCGTAAATTCCAGTACGCGCAGCGCACGATCCTGTTCCATAAAGGTTCTCCTTTCCTCCCGCATGCCGGGAGCAGAGAGGTGAATTATTCCACGCCGCGCCGCCAGTGACCGGCTGTGGCGTTCACGGCAGGCGGAACGGGCTGACCGTCCCGCAGAGCCGCAAAGATTTCCGTGATTTGAAGCTGCTCCGCCGGGGTCTCCGTGGTGAAGCGCACCAGCATTCCTGCCCCAAGGGCCCGGCGTTCGCCGTCGCAGGCCCGCAGGTCAGTGGGCAAAGCATTGTAGATATTCAGCCGACAGCCCTCCGGGAAGGCCGTGCGGCGCACGGGGAAGGCATAGCCCCGCTGATCCCGGAAAAGCGGTTCCGTCTGGCCGCAGGCCTGATCGGGCGTGCGGCAGAAGCGGCAGGCTTCCCGGTCATCCGATAGCCCCCGCGTCACCCTGGCCGGGCAGTGATTCAGGATCATCAGCCGTTCCCGGCCGTAGACCGGGCACAGCGCAGGCATGGGCAAAGGCAGCAGATCGCGCTGCTCCTGCTCCGTCCATTCCGGCCACAGGGTAAAACCGCTGACTGGAAGCTCCCGCAGGGCCTCCATGGCCCGGCGGTTCGTCACCGGCAGCGCGTCGCCGAAAAAGACGGGCCAGCGTTCGGCAAAATCGATCTGCCCCATGCTCTGGGCAACGACGCCGCCCAGCTTTGCCTGTTCCGCCGCCCGGCGAATGTCCTGCAATTCAGGCTCGGAACACTGCACCGGCAGCACCAGCCAGCAGCCGTCAGGGAGCTGTCGCAGGTCCTGCGCCAATTCTTCCGGGCGATAGCTGCAAGGCTGGAACCAGAGCCGATCCGCGCCGCGCTCCAGCAGCGGATTTGCCAAGGACGGGTCGGAAAAGCAGACGGTCAGCAGCTCTTGCGCGCGTGCATTTTCGTTCTTCGGCAGAGAGACGTTTTTCCCCCATTCCTTCTTTTTCGGAATTTTAGGCGTTTTTTCCTGCCCCGCCTGCCAGAAATGCTCTGTTCTTGCGGCAGTCAGGGCGGCGATTCCGTCCCGGCGCAGCGCGTTCAGGGCGCTGACCGGCAGAAACAGTCCGTCCGCCAGTTCGACTTTCAAATCTTCGGGGCTCTCCAGCACAAAGGGCGTATCTCCCAGCCGTTCCAATTGACGGCGCACTTCTTCCTCTGCGGCAGCTCGTTTGGCTGCCGTCTGTACCGGCTGGCCTTCCACCGTCACTGTGCTGACGCTATCGGAGAGTGTCAGCGCCATGGGACGGTTCAGCGCGAAAACGCCGTGCATCTGAATGGAAATAGGCCGGGGCGCGTGGCTGCGCGCCGCTTCCAGCTGCCTGGCATCGCTGAGGCGCGCCACTTCCGCGCCGGGAGCCGCCGTCAGGCCGGGCCGCAGCCGCAGCACGGCCTCCTGACCGGCCGAAATCTCCGGCCCGGAATACCGCAGGTCCGCATCCTGACGCTGACGAAGCTGCAAGCTGTCGCCGTCATGCAGAGAACGGATCAGCCGCACTCGCGCCAGATTGTCCCGAACGGACGTGACCGTGCCCAGCGGCAGTCCCTCGTGGCTCACCCGTTCCGGCGCACAAAGAGCCGCGTCCTCCGCGCCGCCCGCGTGGCCCCGGGTAAAGCCGCCCCGGTTGAAGATCTGCCGAAGCTTCTCCATCGGCGCAGGGTCTTCCGGATCGAAGCGGCCTGCCGCCAGATCGTCCAGCGCACGGCGATACGCTTCCGTCACGACTGCCACATATTCCGGGCTTTTCAGCCGTCCCTCCAATTTGAGAGAGCATACGCCCGCGTCCCATAGTTCCTTCAGAATGGGATAGGCGCACAAATCTTTCAGGGAAAGCCAGGCCGCTTCTCTGCCGTTCCACTGAAAGCGCATGCGGCAGGGCTGGGCGCACCGGCCCCGGTTACCGCTTCTTCCTCCCGCCATGGAGGACATCAGGCACCGGCCGCTGACGGCGGTGCAAAGCGCCCCGTGGGCAAAGACCTCCGTCTCCACGCCGGTCTCCGCCACCCGGCGGATCTCATCAAGCGAGCATTCCCGGGCGAGCACCACTCGGTCATAGCCGAAATCCCGGGCGAACCTTGCGTCGCTGGCGTTGGAAAGGGCCATCTGGGTACTGGCATGCAGCTTCAGCGCGGGAAACTCGTCCCGCACCAGCGCCGCCACGCCCAGATCCTGCACGATCACCGCATCGGCCTTTGCGGCGGCAATCGCCCGCAGCGTCTCCCGCACGCCGGAAAACTCCTTTTCTTTCACCAGCGTATTGACGGTCACGTGGACGCGCGCATGGTGCAGGTGGGCGTATTCCACCGCGCGGGTCAGCGTTTCATCGTCAAAGTTCACGGCGGAAGCCCGGGCTCCAAAGGCCTTGGAACCCAGATAGACCGCGTCCGCGCCGCTGTCCACGGCGGCATGAAGCGCTTCTTCGCTCCCGGCAGGGCTCAACAGCTCCGGGATGGGATTTTCCTTTTTCATGGCTGATTCTCCCCTCCGGGCCGGAGCCCTTCAGATTGTGTTCATACGAGAAAAGCGGCGAAAGGGTGTCGGCCCCTTCGCCGCCGGAAACGGCTTACAGCTTCGTAAAGGGATATTCCACACCGTTGGTTTCCACGCGAATGGACTGAATGCGCTGGGGTTCCAGCGGCCGATCCATCCGGTCGGTGCGCTGGGAAACGATTTTCTCCGCCTCGTCCATACCTTCCAGCACCTTGCCGAAGGCGGCGTACTGGCCGTCCAGATGGGGGCTGTCGCTGGTCATGATGAAGAACTGGGAACCGGCGCTGTCCTTCATCATGCTGCGGGCCATGCTCAAAACGCCGTAGGTATGCTTGAGGTCGTTTTTCACGCCGTTGGCGCTGAATTCGCCCTTGATGCGGTAGCCGGGGCCGCCCATGCCGGTTCCTTCGGGGCAGCCGCCCTGAATCATGAAGCCGGGAATGCAGCGGTGAAAGATCAGCCCGTCATAGAAACCGCTGTTGGCCAGAGAAATAAAGTTGCCCACGCTCTGAGGAGCGATCTCCGGATAAAGCTCGCCCTTCATCACGCCGCCGTTTTCCATCGTAATGGTAAAGGTGGGGTTCGCCATACTTTACGCCTTCCTTCCGTTGCTGCGCGTCTCTGCCCGGTTTTCACAGAATTCCGTGCGGATCTCCGTTCCGTTTTTCACAGGCAGGAAAAATGCAGCAAAACTTGTTTCCATTATACCATTTCACGCCCTGATTGCAAGCCTTCCGAAGGCATGTCCGGGGCTGGAAGGCCTTATTTTGCATAGGTTTGTCTTTTTTGATGAACAAACCGTGACTTTTTCACCGCAAGGTTGACTTTTCCGGGTTTTTCCTTTACCATTTTAGTATCGTAAAGTGGCGGGATTTTCGCCCGAAGCAGGTGCAAGAGCCCGCTTTTTCGAAAAAACCGAAAGGAGGAACTAACCATCCGAAAAAACAACCGAAAACAGGAAATCAAACAAAAGCGAAGTCTCGTTCAGGAAAAGATCCGGGAGTCAGCGATGTCGGTGCTGCCGATTCTGATGATCGTCAGCCTGCTATGTCTGTCTGTCTCCCCGGTGTCGCCCGATCTTCTGCTGAGCTTTTTCCTCGGCTCCATATTGATCATCGTAGGCATGGGGCTTTTTACGCTGGGAGCGGAGACCTCCATGACCCCCATCGGCAACCGCATCGGCACGGCGCTGACCAAGAGCCGCAACCTGCCGCTGATTCTGCTGGTCAGTCTGGTGCTGGGCTTTTCCATCACCATTGCCGAGCCTGACCTGCAGGTGCTGGCGGAAACCGTGCCTCACATCAACAACACGGTGCTGCTGGTCACGGTGGGGCTGGGCGTAGGCTTCTTTCTGGCGGTGTGCATGCTGCGCATCATCCGGGGCATTCGGCTCCGGTGGCTGCTGCTGCTGTTTTACGGCGTTGTTTTTGTGCTGGCCGCGCTGGCCGATTCGGACTTTTTGAGCGTGGCGTTCGATTCCGGCGGCGTAACCACCGGCCCTATGACCGTGCCCTTTATTCTGGCGCTGGGCGTGGGCGTTTCCAACATCCGAAGCGACCAGAAGGCCGAGGCGGACAGCTTCGGTCTGGTGGCGCTGTGCTCCATCGGCCCCATTCTGGCGGTGCTGGTGCTGGGCTTCTTCTATTCCAGCCCGGAAACGGCGGCGGAGGTCAGCGTCCTTTCCTACGGCAGCACCACGGAGATCGGCCGGGCCTACCTGACCGCCTTCCCCGTTTATCTGAAGGAAATGGCCGTGGCCCTGTCGCCGGTGGTGGGGATCTTCCTCATTTTCCAAATTTTCAGCTTCCGGCTGAACCGCCGCTCCTTTCTCAAGATCTGCGTGGGCATCCTGTACACCTACGGCGGGCTGGTGCTGTTCCTGACCGGGGTCAACGTGGGCTTCTCCTCGCTGGGCACGGTGCTGGGCGGGGCGCTGACCAACGGCTGGACCTACTACTGGATGATTCCGCTGGCCATGCTGCTGGGCTGGTTCATCATCTCCGCCGAGCCGGCGGTCTATGTGCTGGAAAAGCAGATCGAAGAGGTCAGCGAGGGAATGATCCCGGGCAAGGCCATCAAGATAAGCCTTTCCATCGCCATCGCCGGGGCCATGGGGCTGAGCATGCTGCGGGTGCTGACGGGAATTTCCATCCTGTGGTTCCTGGTGCCCGGCTATGCGCTGGCGCTGATTCTGACCTTCTTCGTGCCCGACATTTACACGGCCATCGCCTTCGACTCCGGCGGCGTGGCCTCCGGGCCCATGACCGCCACCTTCATGCTGCAATTCATGATGGGGGCCAGCACGGCGCTGGGCGGAAACGTGCTGCAGGACGCTTTCGGCGTGGTGGCGCTGGTGGCCATGATGCCGCTGATCTCCATCCAGACGATGGGCGTACTCTACGGCCGCCGCAAGCCTGCCGGTCAGCCCGAGCCTGAATACGGCGACGACGACGTCGTCGAACTGTGGGGGTGAACCGATGAATTACATCATTTCGATCATCCATCCGGATGCGCTGGACGCCATGACGGAGCTCTGCCGGCAGCTGGGGATGCCCATGAGCATCGCAACCCACGGCCGCGGCACCGCCACCCGCAGCATGATGGATCTGCTGGGCATCGAGAACAACTTCAAGCGCATCGTTCTGAACGTTGCCAGCCCGGAAAAAACCCGGGAGCTGATCCGGGAGCTGAAGCGCAAGCTGTTTCTGGGCATGCCGGGACAGGGCATTACCATCGCTGTACCCGTGAAAAGCGTGGGAGGAGGAAAAACTTTGGCATATCTCAGCGGCGAGCAGTCGCCCAAATATACCCCGGAGCTGAATTTCGACTACGAGCTGATTCTGGCCGTTGCCAACGAGGGCTGCACCGATCTGGTGATGAACGCCGCCCGGGCTGCCGGGGCTACCGGCGGCACCGTGGTGCATGGCAAGGGCACCGGCTCCCATAACGCCCAGAAGTTCTACGCCGTTTCTCTGGCTTCCGAAAAGGAGATCGTCCTCATTCTGACCAAAACCGGCCAGAAAGCGGACATCATGCGTTCCATTCTGAAAGAAGCGGGGCCGGATTCTCCCGCCGGAACGGTCGTATTCTCCCTGCCGGTGACGGAAATCGCCGGGTTTGGATTTACGAAAGAGGAGGAATAAACCTCACGCCCTCGGCTTCCGTGCAGGTCACTGCGCGGAAGCCTTTTTCATTGTCAAGCCCTGCAAGCGCCGCTTCCGCTTCTTCTTGAGCGTCAAATAAGCCGTAGACCACCGAGCCGCTGCCCGTCATCATGGCCCGCAGCGCGCCAAGCGCTTCCAGACGGCGAAGGGCACGGTTCAGTTCCGGCCGTTTTTCTACGCTGACTTCCTCCAGAACATTCTTCATGGAAGCCGCAAGCGCGGCCCAATCGCCTGTCAGCAGGGCCTGCTGCGCCCGAAGGGTCTGGGGGCGGGCCAGCTTTTCCGGGGGAGTGTGGTCGAAGGCGGAAAAGATTTCGCCGGTGCTCAGGCCGTCGCAGGGCTGCCACAGCACCAGCCAGCCCTGCGGTGCAGGGGTCAGGGAGGTCAGCTTTTCGCCGATGCCCTCCGCCCGGCACAGGCCGCCCCGCACCAGAAAGGGCACGTCCGCGCCCACGGTCAGGCCGATGCGCTCCAGCTCGTCCGTAGAAAAAGGCAGATTCCACAGGCGGTTCAGGCCGATCAGCGCCGCCGCTGCATCCGCGCTGCCGCCGCCCATGCCCGCACCGGAGGGGATTTCCTTGCGCAGACGCATGCGCGCGCCTTTTTGGATCCCCGCGGCTTTTTGCAGCGCCCGGGCGGCTTTGACGACCAGATTGTTTTCATCAAAAGGCACGGGAGCGGCGCAGGCTTCGCCGTCGCCCGTTTCGGTGCGGAAGCCCTGCCCCGCGTCCTCCAGCGTAAGCCGGTCGCTTTCCTCCAGCCAGAGGGTGTCGGCCAGCCGGACGGACTGCATCAGCATATCCATCTGATGATAGCCGTCGGCCCGTCGGCCCAGAATGTCCAGCGTCCAGTTGATTTTCGCCCGCGCCTTGAGACAAAGCATTGCATCGTTCCTCTTTTCTGTGATATAGTACATTCGTTTCAGGATTTCCATAATGAGGTGGTAGTACGCTTACGATTCCCGTGCTGGTTTCCCTGCAGGCCGTCGCCCGCCGCGACGACGCCGAAGAACCGATCACGCTGCTGACTTCCGGCCAGCTGACGCTGGAAGAAGGCCGCTCTGTGCTGACCTATGAAGAGGTGCTGGACGAGGCGCTGCCGCCCCAGCCCATCACCGTTACCCTGGAGGATGACACGCTGATGATGGAGCGGGGCGGGGACTACGCCACGCAGATGATCTTCCGCCGGGGCCAGCGCTATGAGGGGCAGTATGAAACGCCCTTCGGCAGCATGGATCTGGCGCTGTTCTGCACCCGGCTCAAGGCGCAGCTGAACGAGGAAGGCGGCGAAATTTCCCTTCACTACCAAATGGATCTGAACGGCCAGTTTGCCGCCGCCCATGAAATGGAGATCCGGCTGATCCGGCAAAGGAAAGTCGATGAATAAGATGCCGTCCTATTCATCTCTTGCATCCCTTTCAGAAGAAAAGGCGGCGCTGTATGAATCTTTGCAGGCCTTTCAGTCCAACGGCTTTTTTCTGCGCTGCAGCGATACGCCGGAAGGGCTGCTGGTCTGCGACCTGCCCCGCCGGGGCGGCGATCTGTCCGGCGCGGAAGCGGCGCTGAGCCGTCTGGGATGGCGGCTTTTGCCGGAAAAAAAGCCGGGCCTGTGGCTGCTGGATCGGACGGAACCGGCATGGCAGGCAATGGCCGATGCGCTGCCTGCGGCGCTGCCCGCCTTTCCTGCGCGGGAAGAAGACTTTGCCGCCTATGCGCTGTGCCGCCTGCTGCTGCTGCATCCCGCGCCGCTGTCCCGGCAGCCCATGGAGCTGAACCGGGCCCTATGGCTCTGGACGGTACGTCCCGGAAGCCTCAAAGCCCTTCATGAGACCTGCGCCGCCCTTTTGCGGCAAAAGAAACCGCTGCCCACGCTGGGCGGTCAGCTGCTGGCCGCCGGACTGCAAAACCCGAAAGGAGCATAAGCCATGCTGCTGCATTACTGGGGGCATTCCTTCTTTACCGTTACGACTGAAAAGAACACGGTCATTGCCTTCGACCCCTATGGGGACTTCTACGATTACCCCAAACGCCAAATCGCCGCCGATGTGTGCGTAATCAGCCATCATCATCACGACCACGACGGCGTGAGCAGTCTGACCGGCGAGTACAAGATCATCGATACCGCCGGGAAGGTGCAGCCTGCGCCCGATGTTCGTCTGACGGGGATTACCTGCTGCCACGACCACCACAACGGCGCTCATCGGGGACAGAATCTTCTGTTCGTGCTGGAAAGCGAGGGCCTGCGCATCGCTCATCTGGGCGATCTGGGGCATATTCCCACCCCCGCGCAGGTGCGGGAGCTGGGCCGGGTGGACGTGCTGCTGCTGCCCGTGGGCGGCTATTACACCATCAATGCGGCGGAAGCGGCGCAGGTACGCCAGCTGATCCGTTCCCGGCTGACCATCCCCATGCACTACCGGACGGCCTTCGACCCAGAAATGCCCATTACCGGCGTGGAACCGTTTTTGCAGCAGATCAATGCAGCAAGCGCTGCCCACGTGCCCTTCCTCCGCCTGACGGCCCGGGACATGAGCGAGCGTCCCGAGGTGCTGGTCATGGACGTGGGCTGAACCGTCAGAACGCGCCCAACGTCTGCCACACGTACCAATCCGTGCCGTCGGTGGCCAGTTCCACCGTTCCTTCTCCGCTGAAATAGTGCGGTATGCCCCGGCCCTCCAGCTGAAACATCAGCTTGGAGAGCCTTTTTTCATCCGCGTAATTGGTCACAACGGCGAAGGCCGGACTGACGGCGGTCAGAAAATCCGGCTCTACCGGGGTGATGCCGTGATGGGGAATCTTGATCACATCCGCCTTCAGCTCTTCCGGCTCAAGCTGGGTCAGAAAGCCCTTCTGGGCGCGGCCCGTAATATCGGCGCAGAGCAGAGCCGTGGCGCTGCCGAAGGTCACTTTGGTCAGCAGGGATTTGGCGTTGGTGTTGTTCACCTTGGTATAGCGGTGCAGCGCCAGCTTTGCGCCGCCCAGCGTCAAGGTATCGCCCTCCCCCACCTGCCGGTTGGGAGTGCCCAGCTTTTCGGTCAATTTGATGGTGCGGCCATGAAGCGCCTTATCCGCACGGGCCCACCATTCGGTGTAGGGGTGCAGGTATTCGTCGGCGGTGAAGCCGTTCAGCATCAGGTAATACAGACCGTCGATATGGTCGTCATGGCTGTGGGTGTTCAGCAGGTACTTGAAATGGCTGATTCCCCGCTTTTCCATGGCTTCCTTCATGGGATCCCGGAAGGGCTTGGGCCCGCCGTCGACCATCATGCTTTCACCGCCGCATTGCAGCAGCAGCGCGTCGCCCTCGCCCACGGCGAACGCCGTAATGCGCAGAATGTCCTTTTCCTGCCAATCAGCGGGCATGTCCTGCTCATACACCTGCGCCGCCGCCGGAAAGCACCAGCTGCCGAGCAGCACACTCACCAGAAGAACACAAACACCACGAAAAAAACGGGACAATCTCATCAGCCTTTCTCCCTGAAATGCAAGTCATTCAATGCTGCCCTGCCGTCTGCCGGCGTTTCGGTTCGGGCGCGGCAGCATGGCATTTGGTATCATACACCGAAGGAAGGCAGGGTGTAAAGAAGGAATCGCCTTCTTTAACAGAGAAGTACTGGAATCAGCGCACCAAAAAGGAGGGCTGCCCATGACCGTGCTGTGGCTCAGACAGGATTTGAACGGTTCCATTCTGGATGTGGGCGGCGGCGGGGAAGGCGTAATTGGCCGCCTGTATGGCCAGTCGGTCACAGCCATCGACAACTGCCGGGAGGAACTGGACGAAGCACCGTGCGGCTGCCGGAAGCTGGTCATGGACGCATCCGCCCTTTCCTTTGCGGATGTGTCTTTTGAGAACGTCACGTTCTTTTATTCCCTGATGTATATGGATCGTCCCACGCAGCGGGCCGCTCTTTCGGAAGCCGCGCGGGTACTGAAAAAAGGCGGCAAGTTGCTCCTTTGGGACTGTGAAATCAGCACCGCCTATCCCGAGCCCTTTCTGGCAGAGCTGGACATCCGCTGGATGCAGGAGCGTATTCTGACCACCTACGGCATTGTGAAGACAGACAGCCAGTCTATGCAGGATTTTGAATTCCTATGCCGGGAAAACGGACTTTCGTCTTTGAAAAAAGAAAGGAACGGCGGGCATTTCTATCTGGCATTTCAAAAATAAAGGGAGCGTCATCCCATGTCCTAAATGCCCCTTTGGAAACGCTGTGCATGCTGCGCCGGACGGAGGCGATTTGCAAAGTCTGAGGGCGTTTTATTCCTTTGAAGAAAAAAGCAGTCTATAAAAATAGGCATCCGCCGCACAGGCCCCCTGCATGGCGAATGCCGCTTTTTTATGGTTATGCCGGAACAAGAACGTCTGATGTCTTCGGATTGAAGCTATTCTAGTACTTTCCAGAGCTTTCGAGTCTTGCGATTCCTTGCTCCGTTTCCGCACGGCCTGCCGCCTGACAAGCGCTTCTTCCCTTCTGTTTTGCTGCTTTCATTCGATTTTCACGCCGCCCATGCCCAGCGCGCTTTTGATGCCTATTCCGGCATACGGTGCAAACACATACAGCGTTCTGAACATTTCCAGCAGCGGCGCAGGCAGATGGGCTTCCAATATGATACGCCCCAGAAAGGAGGGAATCTTCGTCTGCTTCATCGAATAGCGCACGGTATGAAGCCTGTAATCCACGATATGCAAACCGGCGAGCATGGCCTGCACAGCATAGGGATCATCCAGCGGGAACTCCGGGAAGCACAGCCCCCAACGCGCGATAAGCGATTGCAGCACGAGCGATTCCTGCGGAAAAACGGCATACCGTCCATTCTGCTTGAACGCGGTGGGCGTTACCAGCTCCAGCGCAAAGCGATTTTCATCGTTTCTCTCTCCGGCCCGGTTCATCAAGGTCTGCACCGAATCAATCTTTTCCACC
>OLQT01002102.1_pt1 | contig 11241 bp, 10 predicted proteins | sample 1672651 | NCBI WGS metagenome assembly OLQT01 (sample SAMEA3136709, study PRJEB25190) | human gut metagenome | biome: human gut; feature: human-associated habitat; material: faeces | place: Austria | collected 2013 | reverse complement strand
CGCGGGGCGCGCGGCTTTTCCTGCTTCGGGGCCTGCGGGCGCTCCTGCTTCTCGGGGCGGGCGGGCTTTTCGGCGGGCTTTTCCTGCTGCTTCGGAGCCTCGGCGTTCTGCGGCTTGCGGCGCTCCGGACGCGGACGGCGCTCGCGGCGGGCAGGCTGCTGCTCCTCCGGCTCGATCTTCTTGCCGGGGCGGGAGATGATGCTCGAGGTGATCTCGGGGCGCTCCTTCGGCTTCGAGCGGGAGGCGGACGAGAGCACGCTCATCGGAGCTTCGGGCTTCTTGGGCTCGTCCGGGACCTCATAGGTCACCTTGACCTTGGCGGGCGATGCGCCGATGCCGAGGAAACCGGACTTCGCATTTTCCAGCACCTCGACGGACACGCTGTCGCGGTCCATGCCGAGCTGCTGCAGCGCCGCCGTAACGGCAAGATCAATGGTCTTGCCGGTCGTGACGATAAACTTTTCCATGATTATTCGTTCTCCTCATGTTTCGTGTAATGCTCGGAGGAATAGGCGCGGCCGCGGCTGAAGGGACGTTCGGGGTCGCCGCTGAGCACTTCGGCAGCTTCCTCGGGCGCAAGCCCGGCGGCAGCGCGCTTTTTGGCTTCAAAATCCTTGGCAGCGGCCTCGCGCCCCTGGCGCTCCCGGAGCTGCTGCTTCTTCTTGCTGGTATTCTCCGTGATGCCCTCGGGGTTGGCGGCACGGCGGGCGGCGCGGATGCGCTCCTTCTCCGCTTCCTCAGCGGCGCGCTGCGCAGCCTTCTCGCGGCGGACGACGTCCTCTGCGTCATAGATCTTGCGGTAGTGCTTCGTGAGGAACACATCCTGCACGATGCCGAACAGCGACTGCGTCAGCCAGTAGATCGACAGGCCGAGCGGGACGATAAAGCCGAACCAGATGGACATGAGCGGCATGAGGATATTCATCATCTTGCCGGTCTGGGCAGACTTGGCGGCGGCTTCGTCCTTTTCGCCGTTGGCGTTGGAGATAACGGAGCCGTTCATCTTCTGGCTGATGAACATCGACAGATAGTTCAGGCCGCCGGAGAGCAGCGGGACGATAAAGCCGCCGATATCGCTCCAGCCCTTGGCCTGCCAGACCTTCCAGCTCGGGATCTGGCCGAGGTTGATGCCGAGGAAGGAAAAATTGATGGACGAGACGCCCATGACGGCTTCGCGCATGGAGGCATCGGTGAGCTGCAGAGCATATTTCTGCAGATCGGCAGCCGGGCCATACTGCCAGTAGTAGCCGAGCTTGCTGACCTCAACGCCCTGCTCCGTGGCCACGATGGTCTTGAGGGCATCGACGGTCTCCGTGTTCAGGTGCATCAGGTAGTGCAGCGGTTCACGGATGACAGTGTACAGCGGCAGAAGGAACAGCAGCGGCAGGAACGACCACAGGCAGCCGCCGTACATGCTGACGCCCTCGGACTTATAGAGGGCCATGACCTCCTGCTGATATTTCTGCTTGTCGTCTCCGCAGGCAAGCTCCAGCTGCTTGAGCTGCGGCTGCAGGCGGGACATCTTCATCATGCTCTTCTTGCTCTTGGCACTGAACGGCAGAAGGATCAGCTTGACAACGAACGAGAACAGAATGAGCGCAAGGCCGTAGTTATTCAGGAATCCATAGAAGAATTCCAGCACATAGCCAAAGGGAACGCGGATAAAATCCATGAAAGGCCTCCTCTTGGCCGCGCACGGCGGCCGGACGGAACGGGTGGGCGGAGATCCGCCGGGTGATCACGGCACGGGATCGTAAAAATCGCCGTGGTTGAAGGGGTTGCACCGCAGCAGGCGCTTGAACGTGAGCCAGCCGCCCCGAAGGGCGCCGTATTTTTCGATGGCCTCAAGGCCATATTCCGAGCAGGTCGGGATGAACCGGCACTTGCCCGGAAAGGCGGGAGAGATATACTTCCGATAAAAGCGGATGAGCGCCAGCAGGACGCGCTTCATTGCGCGGCCTCCTGCATCAGGCCCGTCCGCCCGGCGAGCGTCAGAAACGCCCGCGTCAGCTCTGCGAAATCCGCCTCCATCGCGCGGCTGCGCGCGACGATCACGATGTCATAGCCCGGCAGGAGCTCCGCCTCGTGCAGGCGGTAGACCTCGCGCAGGCGGCGGCGCATGCGGTTGCGCTCGACGGCGTGGCCGAGCTTGGCGCTGACGGTCAGGCCGAGGCGGCTGTGACCGGTGCCGTTGCGCAGGCAGTAGACCACGAGCAGACGGTTGCCCGCCGTGGCGCCGCGGTGATACAGGCGGCGGAAAACATGGTTTTCCTTCAGAGAAACAGTATGCAGCAAGTCGGAACCTCCCGGCAAAGCAAAAGGGCGAACAGAGACTGTTCGCCCTTCACGTTACAATTCAAGCAGACGGTGCGGTCTCGGCTCCTCAGGCGGACAGGACGGCTCTGCCTTTTGCACGACGGCGGGCAAGAACCTTGCGGCCGTTTGCAGTAGCCATTCTCTTGCGGAAACCATGGACCTTTGCGCGGTGACGCTTTCTGGGCTGATAGGTACGCAGCATCTTCGTGTACACCTCCTGTTAGATTATGCTCAACAGCCGGACTCCGGCCGCAGCAATCGAAAATCATCATGCGCAGGCATGGATGCAATAAGCAAGCATGGATGCGCAATTGATATTATATCGCAGCACCCGGTAGAAAGTCAACCGGAAGTTTTGAATTTTGTACGAAAATTCCGGGCTTTTCTGTGATTCCGTTGCGGAACGACCTGCTCCGGTTACTCAGCAGTCTCTACAAAGCGGCATGCTCATGCAGCGCGGGCCGCCGCGGCCGCGGGACAGCTCTCCGCTCGGGATGCGCAGCACCTCGATGCCGTGCTCCTCGAGCAGGCCGTTGGTGACATAGTTGCGGTCATAGGCCACGACGCGGCCGGGGCTGACGCACAGCGTGTTCGAGCCGTCGTTCCACTGCTCGCGCTGGGCCGCGATCTGGTCACCGCCGCCGCAGCGCAGCAGCGTGACGCGCTCGACGCCGAGTGCAGAGGCCAGTGCCTCCTCGAGCGGCATGTCCAGCCGCCGCGCAACGGGCGCGCCGCCGCGGCCGGGCGTCAGCTCGAACATCTCCAGCTCGTCGAGAATGGAGGGGTGGATGAGAAACTTGTCCGTGTCGATCTGCGTCAGCACGGTGTCCAGATGCATGAAGGCGCGGGTACTGGGGATATCCAGCGCCAGCACGCGGCGCACCTCGCCCGCCTCGTCCTGGAAAATATTATAGGCCAGCCGCTCAACGGCCTCCGGCATGGTGCGCTGGGAGATGCCGACGGCGATCGTGTCGGCGCTGAGGTTCAGGATATCGCCGCCCTCGAGGGTATACGGCTCGTCCGGCGTGTAGTAAAACGGCACCTTGCCCGCGTAGTCGGGGTGATAGTGCAGGATATAGTTTCCGTAGATCGTCTCGCGGTTGCGTGTGACGGAGTACATGTGGTGCAGGGCAACGCCGCGGCCGATGGACGCGAACGGATCGCGCGTGAAATAGAGGTTCGGGATCGGCTCAAGCACAAAGTGCGTGCGGTCGTTGCGCAGGGAAGCCAGCGAGTGGTTCTGGTGCAGGGGCAGCTCGTCGAAGCGGACGCCCGTCATGGTCTTGCGGATGAGCTCGCGCGTGTTGGGGCAGGCCAGCAGAAGCTCCGTGAGGGCCTCGCGGTAGCTGGCGGCCACGCAGCCGCTGCTGCGGATAAAGTCCTCAACGAAGCGGCGGCGCAGGCTGTCGCTCAGGGCCAGCGTCTCCGCGGCCAGATCGGTAAGATAGACGACCTCCACGCCGCTGTCGCGCAGCACCTGCGCAAAGCGGTCATGCTCCGTCTGCGCGCCGCGCAGGTAGGGAATGTCGTCAAACAGAAGGCGCTCCATCGAATTGGGGACGAGCTGCTCCAGCTCCCGGCCGGGGCGCTGCAGCAGGACTTTCTTCAGCGGGCGGACTTCGCTTCTCACATCAATGGCCATGCGGATCGCTCCTCTTATCAAAAATTTTTGAGTTTGCCTTTGATTTTGCTTAGTGTATCACGATTTTTTTCGAAACGCAATTCTTTTTCTGCCGCAATTCTTTCCGTTCTCCGGATTTCCATGCAAGAAATCCAACAAAATGCGGATAAATTTTTGCAGCTCCCGGCACCGTGTTTTTCCACTGTTTTCCAAAGCCCGGTTTTTCCGAAAAAATGCCCCTCCCGCAGAATCTGGGAGAGGCATAAATATTCTCAAAAATTATTTTCAGAACGAAGGCGTGTTCTGACCGTTTCCTGATCAGCAATATCCGCGAAATCGGAGTTCACAAAAATTGTGCCATCGACTGCGGCTCCAATTCTCTCTCGTATTTGCTTTGAGAATCCGTTTGCCACGATGCTCGCCTCCTTTTTTGTCCCGAATATTATATATTATTCGGGACATTTTCGCAACAGGCAGACAATGATGCTTTCAGTTTTCCCAATTACAAAAGCGGCTATACCGGGCGATCGGCCTGCACTTTATACGAGCCCGCACAGGAGCGCTTCTCCCTTGTCCAGAATTTCCTCCGGGAAGGTGAACGTCGGTGCATGCAGCTCGATGCCGCCGGTGCCGAGGAAGAAGAACACGCCGGGCGCATGGCGCTGATATTCCGAAAAGTCCTCCGTGATGCACGTCGTCTCCGCCTCGGCGATCGGGAAGCGCTTCCGCACCTCGGCCAGCAGGGCCGCGTCGTTCGTCACGGGCGGATAGCCGGAGCTGCACGTCATGGTCACGGTGCAGCCCGTCTCCTCGCCGACGGCCCAGCCGATGGCCTGCGCCTGCTCCCAGAGCGCGGCATACAGCCCGTCGTCCAGGCAGCGCAGCGAGCCCTCAAGATGCGTGTGGTCGCTCACGGCGTTGCGGGCGCTGCCGCTTTCCATTTTGCCGAAGCGCAGCAGGCAGGGCTTGCCCTCGGCCAGTGCATACAGCCGTGTCAGCAGACGGGCGGCGGCGTCCAGCGCGTCGCAGCCCTCGGCAAAGCGGGCCAGATGGACGGATCGGCCCGTGATCTCCACCGTCAGCTCGCACGAGCGCGACATCATCGCTCCGGCGCGCGAGGCGATGACGCCCGCGGGCAGCTCCGGCCAGAGATGCATGCCGAAGACGCGCGTTACATGATACCGCTCCAGCAGGCCCGTCGCGCAGATTGGCGCAGCGCCGCCCGTCGTCTCCTCGGCGGGCTCAAAGATCAGAAGGACGTTCCGCTGAGGCCGGACCTCTCCTGCCGCCAGACGGCGCGCCAGCCCGAGCACCATGGCCATATGACCGTCATGCCCGCAGGCGTGCATACGGCCCGGATGGGCGGATGCAAACGGCAGACCGGTCCGCTCCGTCACGGGCAGGGCATCCATGTCGCTGCGGACGGCGACGGTCTCGTCCTTTCCAAGGTCAAAATAGGCGCACACGGCGTCCTCCCACGGGGCCAGCAGCGTGCAGGGCATTTCGGCCAGCGCCCCGCGCAGATAGGCCGCCGTCTCCGGCAGGCGGCAGCCTGTCTCCGGGATGCGGTGCAGCGCGCGGCGGTCCTCCGATAAGGTCTTCATGGATATTCCCCCTTTTGCCGCATTATATCACGCCCGCCGGACAATTGCAATGCGCGCCCGCCTGTGGTACAATATTGATAATCACGCCAGAGCGTATAATTTTAATGAGCAGAAAATAAACGGGCAGTCCCGCGCGGTCCGGCAAGAGCCTTCGGCGAGAGATTTTCCGTCGAGGCGAGGCTTGGAAGGTGCAGGCGTACTTTGTGTACTCCAAACCTTCCAAACCGATGGATCGGCGAAAAAGATCCGCCGCAGGCCGAAGCCGGGCCGCGCGGGACTGCCGTCAAAAATGGAGGAATGACCGGAAATGAGTGGGATCTCGGGACAGGTCTGCCTGCGGCGCGGCGAGACGCTTGCCGCCGGCTGCTGCTGGATCTATGACAATGAAATCGACTGGGCGGACGACACCTGCGAGGACGGCGGCCTTGTCGAGGTGCTCGACAGCCGTATGCGCTATCAGGGCACGGGCTTTTTCAACCGCCGCTCCAAGATCACGGTGCGGCTCGTCTCACGCGAGCGCGGCGAGATCATCGACCGCGCATTCTGGGAGCGCCGCATCCGTGCGGCATGGGAAAACCGGCAGGCACTGGGCTTTTCGAACGCATGCCGCGTCATTTTCGGCGAGCCGGATGGCCTGCCCGGCCTGACGGTGGACAAATTCGGCGACTGCCTGTCGTTCCAGATCGTCTCGCTCGGTATGGAGCGCATGCGGGATGATATTCTCGCCATTCTGGCCGAGGTGTTCCGGCCGCAGTGCATTTATGAGCGCGACGACCTTGCCGTGCGCGAAAAGGAGGGCATGGAGCAGCGCAAGGGCTGCGTCTACGGCGCGGTCCCACCGGAGCTCATCATCCGTGAGCACGACGCCCTCATGGCCGTGGACATCGAAAACGGCCAGAAGACCGGCCACTTCCTCGACCAGCAGGAAAACCGCGGCCATCTGCGGCCATATTCCGCCGGGCGGACGGTGCTGGACCTGTGCTGCCATACGGGCGGCTTCTCCATCCACGCGGCACTGTACGGCGCGGCGCGGGTGCAGGCCGTGGACGTTTCGGAGACGGCCCTTGCCATGGTGCGCGGGAACGCTGCGCGCAACGGCGTGGCCGACCGTGTCGAGACCGTCTGCGCCAATGTGTTCGATCTCGTGCGGCAGGATTGCGAGGAGGGCAGACAGTTCGGTCTTGTTATCTGCGACCCGCCCGCCTTTGCCAAGAGCCGCAGCGCCCTCGACGGCGCGTATCGGGGCTATCGTGAGCTGAACCGCCGCTGCATGCAGCTGACGGAGCCGGGCGGCTTCCTTGTGACGTGCTCGTGCAGCCAGTTCATGACGCAGCCGCTGTTTGAGCAGATGCTCACGGAGGCCGCGAAGGGCGCGGGGCGGCAGGTCCGCCTGCTCGAGCGCCTCATGCAGTCGCGTGACCATCCGGCCACGCTGGGCGAGGAGCACTCCATGTATCTCAAGGGCTGTATCCTGCAGGTGCTGTGATGATGAAAATTCTTGTGGTAGAAGACGAGCGCCTGCTGGCTGATTCGCTGCAGACGCTGCTGACGGGCCGGGGCTTTTCCGTCGATACGGCGAACGACGGCCTGACCGGCCTGGAATATGCAAAAACGGACGTCTATGATCTCGTGATCCTCGACGTCATGATGCCGGGGCTCGACGGCTATACCGTCGCCAGCCGCCTGCGCGCGGAGCACCATGCCGTGCCCATCCTGATGCTGACGGCAAAGTCCGATCTCATGGACCGCGTGGCCGGGCTGAACGCCGGGGCGGATTATTATCTGACAAAGCCGTTTGATTCCCGCGAGCTGCTGGCCTGCGTCGGCGCGCTGCTGCGCAGACAGGGCGAGCAGGTCGACGAGCTGACGTTCGGCAACACGGCCCTCGACCTCTCGGCCGGGATGCTGCGCTGCGGCAGCAAAAGCGTGCGCCTGTCTGCGCGGGAATTCGACGTCATGCGCATCCTGCTGCAGGCGAAGGGCGGCAACGTCTCGAAGGAGACGCTGCTCGAGCGCGTCTGGGGCTTTGACTCCAACGCCGTGGAGAATCATGTGGAGGTCTACGCCGGCTTCCTGCGGAAAAAGCTCGCGAGCATCGGCTCGAACGTCCGCATCGAGGCCATCCGGCGGCTGGGCTATCATCTGGAGGTGGCGGAGGTATGATCCGGAAGCTCCGCGTCAAGCTCGTGTGCATCCTCATGGCCCTGCTGACCGTGATGCTGGGCGTCACGTTCGGCCTTGTGCTGCATTTTACGCAGCAGAGCCTTGAGGCCGAGAGCCTGCGCACGCTCGAGGCGCTGGCAAACAACTGGCAGACGGCCTCCAGCCCCGGTTTGGACGACGGCACGCGCGTGCCGTATTTTGCGCTGGAGATCAATGCACGCGGCGACATCATCACGACGCGCGGCGGCTATTTTGACCTGAGCGACCGCGAAAAGCTGCAGAAGCTCATCGACATCGCCGTGAATTCCGAGGACGACATCGGTGAGGTGCCGGATTACGGCCTGCGGTTCTACCGCGTCGTCACGCGCACGAGCTGGCGCGTCGTTTTTGCCGACACCTCGGCCGAGACGACGACGCTGCACAGCCTCATCCGCACGCTGGCCATTGCGAGCGCGGCGGCTCTTGCGGTGTTCTTCGTCATGAGCCTGCTGCTGGCGCGCTGGCTGGTGCGGCCCGTTGCCAGGGCGTGGGACCAGCAACGGCAGTTCGTGGCGGACGCCTCGCACGAGCTGAAAACGCCCCTGACCGTCATTCTGACGAATGCGGAGCTGCTGCAGGCGCCGGGCTACGACGCCCCGGCCCGCTCCCGCTTTGCCGGGAGCATCCTCACGATGTCGCAGCAGATGCGCGGCCTTGTGGAGAGTCTGCTGGAGCTGGCCCGCGTGGATGCCGGGCGCGCGCAGGATGCGCAGACGGAGCTGGACCTGAGCGCCCTCGTGAACGACGCCCTGCTGCCGTTCGAGCCGGTGCTGTTCGAGGCCGGGCACACGCTGACGGCCCGCGTGGAGGACGGTATCCGTGTGCGCGGCAATGCCGCACAGCTGCGGCAGGTCGTGGAGATCCTGCTGGACAACGCCCGCAAATACGCCCAGCCGGGCGGCTGGGTGCTGCTGACGCTTGTGCGGCAGGGCGGGCGGCACTGCGTGCTGTCTGTTGCCGATCCCGGCGCGCCGCTCACTCCGCAGGAGTGCCGCGATATTTTCAAGCGCTTTTACCGCGTCGACCACGTCCGCGCCATGAACCACAGCTACGGGCTGGGCCTTGCCATCGCCGCCCGCATCGCCGAGGCGCACCGCGGCCGCATCTGGGCCGAGAGCAGCGGCGGCATCAATACGTTCTATTTTACGATTCCAATATAATGTGCGTTGTAGGGGAGCGGCATGCCGCTCCCGGCGCTGCACCTGCGTCTAGTACAGGCCATCGTTAAAATAGTGAATGCCCCCGACTTGTCATTGCGAGGGCGCTTCGCGCCCGTGGCAATCTCGGGAAGGCACTTGCAATTCGTACAGGCTGCCGTTAAAAACGTAAAAGCCGATTGCGTCTGTAGCGGCGGTCAGTGACCGCCTTTGGCAGCAGCAGATTTGTGCGCACTGTCGCCGACCGCACACGCCGTTGTAGGGGAGCGGACAGCCGGCCCCGGCGCAATGCTGCCGATCTGAACAGCCTATCGTTATAATGGTGAATGCTCCCGACGTGTCATTGCGAGGAGCGAAGCGACGTGGCAATCTCGCAGTACCCGGCCGGAGTATAGGAAAGCCTCCGGCGAACTCGTTGCTGCCTTCCCAAGATTGCACCCCAAGGACGCTTCCTCTGCGTGCGCATTTCATGCGAATGCCCGCAAATACAGCAAGCTCCCCGGCGGACACCGGGGAGCTGTTTTTGCGCTATGTTACTTTTCCTTCGGTGCCTCTGTGGCGATCTCGATGAGGCTGTCGTCCGCCTTATTGAGGACGGCCGTGCCCTTCTCGCCGATGGTGAGGATGCCCTCGTACTTCTCGCCCTTGGCGACGGAGTTTTTGAGCGTCCACAGCACGGCGGGATCGTCGACCTCGCCCGTGATGGTGTAGGTCGTGAACGTGACGGTCTCTTCGTCGTGGAAGGCCGTCTTCGTGACCACGTTCACAAGGACGAGCGTGTTGTCGTCCACGCCGAGATAGTCGGCCAGCTTGTGGTTCAGCGCGGCGCGCTCGTCGCTTTCGAGCGAGGTGGCGTGGTTGCGCGTGTTGTAGTCATACCATGCATAGCCCGCCGTAGCGCACGAGCCGACGATCAGCAGCGCCAGCAGGAAGGCGACGAGGCGGCCGGTGATCTTCAGCTTCTTCGGCGGCTCATACGTCAGCTTCATACGGTAGGTCAGCGGGGTGATGACGTTCAGGAACAGGATGAGAAGCAGCGACTCGAGCGGGAAGAGCACGAGGTTCTTGCAGATGCGCGGCAGGTCAAAGATCGCATAGGACTTGCCAAGGACCATCTGGTAATACAGCAGCATGATCGGCGTCTGAATGACGATGTTCACGAAGAAGCTCACGCAGAAGCGGGAGAGCGTCACACGAAGGTTCGTCAGCGGCGCACGGTACAGGAACAGAGCAAAGATCAGGGAACCGGCGATCTCCGTGAAGATGAACGGGAAGAAGTATACGCCGGTCGGGAACAGGATACAGCCAAGCGTATCACTGATGGCCGCCGCAATGATGGCAACGACCGGGCCGAAGATCATCGCGCCGAGCGCATTGACGAAAAAGCCGAGGTTGATCATCAGCGTCGGGGGTGCGACCGGGATGGCGACGGACTTCAGCGCCACGCGGACGGCGATGAGGATGGCCGCGACGGCGAGCATGCGGACCTTGCCGAGCTCACGGGCAGCGTCACGCCAGTAGGCCTTGGAAAACGGCGAGGCATACAGGCCGGGAGCGAGCACTTTCTTTTCAGCAGCCATGCCCGATCCCTCCTCTCCGGAATGACGGACGGGCGGCCGCGCGCAGGCCGCAGGTGAACAGCTTGGTTGACATAAAAAATTCCTCCTTACGGAATGAGAGCGTGCGGACGCACCCCATTGCGCAAAGGGGGTAAAAAAATCCGCCACTCTCCGGAGCGTGGCGAATGCACCCTCCGATAAAATGGAGGAGGTTCAATATGCGATGCTATCCCCGGAATGCACGGGGATCTTGCTCAGGCGGTTGCGGTAACCGTATCGCGGAGCCGAAGCTCCTTCGCCCGGCGGCAACCTCCCATCCGACCGGTACTTAACGCACAGTTCCTACTCCCTGCAGCATCGTTTTATGGATATTATTGTATCGATTTTTTCCGAAAAAGCAAGCCCCAATTTTGCAAATAGCGGAAAATTTTTCCGGAATGGACGGACTGCCGATAAAACGTACAGACCGATCGCGCACGCCGTTGTAAGGGAGCGGACAGCCGGATCCGGCGCAATGCTGCCGATTTGAACAGGCCACCGTTAAAATGGTATGCACCGATTGCGTCTGTAGCGGCGGTCAGTGACCGCCATGGAGGCTTGCAGCATGCGCTGCATTGCTCCTATGGCGCAAGCCACCCAGATTTGTCATTGCGAGGAGGCCGCAGGCTGACGTGGCAATCTCGCGGCACATGGCCGGATTACAGGAAAACTATCGGCGAAATCGCAGCTGCCTTCCCGAGATTGCACCCCAAGGGCACTTCCTCGCGCTTCGCGCTCAGGGC
>OLQT01002097.1_pt1 | contig 11265 bp, 11 predicted proteins | sample 1672651 | NCBI WGS metagenome assembly OLQT01 (sample SAMEA3136709, study PRJEB25190) | human gut metagenome | biome: human gut; feature: human-associated habitat; material: faeces | place: Austria | collected 2013 | reverse complement strand
CGAACAGGCGGCTTTCCGTGCTGCGGGCGGCTTCCGCGCTGTCTCTCAGAAGGTAGGCGACCTGCTGCAGGGACGGGAAACCAAAGAGCTGGGGGCGGTTCGCCCCACCTATCTGCCGGGCGTCATGCCGGGCGACTTGCACTGCTGCCTGCCGGATTTTGTCCTGGATAATTACCGTCTAGCCCTGCCTCAGCTGGGGCGGCGGCTTCACGGCTTCGACTGGGCGGAAGCCCTGCTGACCGGCCCGGAAACCCGTTCGTCCTCGCCGCTGCGCATGCTGCGCAACGAGCGGCGGGAAAGCCCCATTTGCGGCATTTATCCGCTGGGCGAGGGCGCAGGCTATGCGGGCGGCATCGTTTCCGCCGCAGTGGACGGGCTTTGCGCCGGAATGAGCTGCGATACGCAGCAATCTTGAAACGGAGGGATTTCATGAGCACAAGAAGACTTGTGACGGACGCGATTCTGGTCGCGCTCTATGTGGTTTTGAATTTCTATACCATTCGCCTTGGGTGGCTAAACATCAGTCTGGCCGCCTTCCCCATACTGGTAGCGGCCCTTCTGTACGGCTGGGCGGACGGCCTGATTGTGGGCGCAATGAGCGGCTTCCTCAGCCAGCTTCTGACCTACGGCCTGTCCCTGACCACGGCGATGTGGATGCTTCCCACGCTGATTCGGGGACTGATGGTGGGCCTGTATGCCACGAAGCACCGCTTTGACCTGAGCCGGAAGCAGATCGGCTTCATCGTGCTGCTCAGCTGTCTGGCGGTTACGCTGCTCAACACGGCGGCGCTGTATGTGGACGGGCTGATCTATCATTACCCTGTGGCGCTGACGCTGGGCACGATTGCGCTGCGCTTTGTTTCTTCCATCGTAATGGCCGTCATCTTCACGCTGATTACCCCCAAGGCCATTCAACTGCTGCGCGCCGCCGGCAGCAAGGCCGCATGACCGCGCCGGGCGGACGCAGGGTCCGCGGCGTACTTTTCGACATGGACGGGGTTCTTCTGGATACGGAACGGCTCAGCACGACGCTCTTGCCGGAAATGATCCGACAGCTTGGCTACGAGCCACCTGCCGACCTGCTCGACCGCATTCGCGGCACCAACGTCCAAACCTGCAGCCGAATCTACCAGGAGGTCTTCGGGGACGGTTTTCCCAGAGAAGAGCTGAACCGGCGTTATTTCCACGCGCTGATGCAGCGGGCGGAAAGCGGCGACATGCCCGTGAAGCCCGGATTGAAAGCCTGTTTTGAAGGACTTCGGAGCCGGGGGCTTCGTACCGCACTGGCGACAAGCACTGACCGAAACGTGGTAGAGCATTACATGCGCTATATTCCCCTGCTTCGCACGGCCTTTGACGAAACGGTTTGCGGCATGGAGATTATCAGCGGCAAGCCTGCGCCGGATATTTATCAAAAAGCAGCGGAAAAGCTGCATCTTCTGCCGGAAGACTGCGTCGGCGCTGAGGACAGCCGCAACGGGCTGATGAGCCTTCGCGCCGCCCATTGCTGCAGCGTGATGATTCCGGACATGCTTCCCTATTCCGCCGAGCTGACCCCCTATGTGGACTTTGTTCTGCATGATTTGACGGAGCTGTGTCCCCTGATCGACCGGCTGAATGGAGAAAAGTAATTCCATTCTCATTCAACAGAACGAACCCCTGCCGGAAGAAATCCGGCAGGGGTTTTCCTATTCTTTTGAGGAATCCGTCAGTCCTTATTGACCGGCATCAGCACGGACACGGCCTCGCTGATGGTCTTTTCATAGGCTTCCATGCCGTACTTGTCCACTTCGGCCTTGTTCTTTTCGCCGTGGGTCAGGCAGCCCGCGCCGCCGATGCAGCCGCCGATACAGGCCATGCCTTCGATAAAGTTGGCGTCCAGCGCGTTGCGGCTCTTCTTGAGCAGCGCCATCCGGCATTCTTCAATGCCGTCGCAGGCGCAGGGCTTGGCTTCGAAGTCGATGCTCTGCTCCTTCAGGCCTTCCTTCACCGCGTCGGACAGACCGCCGCTGCGGGCAAAGATACGGCCATAGTAGGAAGCATTGTCCAGCACGTCCTCTTCCAGCGTGGTCAGATCGATGTCCTTGCTGTCAAACAACGCCTGCAGTTCTTCGAAGGTCAGCACCACGTCCACGTAGGGCTTGACGCTGTCCAGCTGATTTTCGGCCTTCTTGGCCGTGCAGGGCCCGATGAAGACCACCTTGGCGTTGGGCGTGGTCGCCTTTAAGTACTTGGCCAGCGTGGCCATGGGCGACAGGTTGTGGCTGATATACTGAACCATCTGGGGGAAGTTCTGCTGCACGTACTTGACGAACGCCGGGCAGCAGGAGCTGGTCAGGAAGCCCTTTTCGGCCAGTTCCTTCGATTCGGCCTGAGCCACCATATCCGCGCCCAGAGCCGCCTCGATGACCGTGTAGAAGCCCAGCTTCTTCAGGCCGGTGATGACCTGCCCCAGCTTGGCATAGGTGAACTGGCTGGAAATAGAGGGAGCTACCAGCGCGTACACCGGATCGCCGCCCGCAGCGCTCTTCTTCAGCAGGTCGATGGCGTCCAGAATGAAGCTCTTGTCCATGATCGCGCCGAAGGGGCACTGGTACACGCACGCGCCGCAGCTGATGCACTTTTCATTGGCGATGGTAGCGGCCTTGTGCTCGTTCATGGAGATGGCCTTCACCTTGCAGGCATTCTGGCAGGGGCGCTTCCGGCCCACGATGGCGGTGTAGGGGCAGACCTTGGCGCACTGGCCGCACTCCACGCACTTGCTCTTGTCGATATGAGCCACGTGCTGAGCGTCGAAGCTGATGGCGCCCCGGCGGCATACATCCTCGCAGCGGTGAGCCAGACAGCCGCGGCAGGCGTTGGTGACTTCATAGCCGCCTACCGGGCACTCGTCGCAGGCAATATCGATGACCTCGATCACATTGGGGTTGGAACGGTCGCCGCCCATCGCCAGACGGACGCGCTCCGCCAGGATGGCGCGCTCCTTGTACACACAGCAGCGCATGGTGGGCTCCGTACCGGGAACGATGGTCTTGGGAATGTCCAGCACATGCTCCATCAGCGTGCCGTTCCAGGACTCCCGGGCCACCTCACGCAGCACCTTGTATTTCAAATGTTGCACTTTGGTATCAAACTTACGCATTCCGCTGCACCATCCTCGTTGTTTTAGAAATAGCTTACCTTGATCCGCTTGCCCATCTTCTTCAGACATTCGGACAGATCCTTCACCAGATTCATCTTAATGGAGAAGGTGATGGGCAGATCGGGGTTCTGGTGGGCGGGGTTGATGGCCCGGCCCACGTAGAAGTTAATATCCGTGGCTTCCTCAAAGAGCAGGCGGCTGATCTGGGACGCGCCATCGTTCTTGAAGGCCCACTGCTCGTAGCTTTCGTTGTCCTGCAGGTAGTCCTGAGCGTACTCCAGCACCTTGTTAACGGTGATAACGCCTTCAGTAACCAGATCGACGCCTTCGATTTCCGCAATGGGCGGCACGTCGGAGGCCTCGAATTTGAGGGTCGTTTTCAGGGGCTTGTGCAGGTACTTGGCCGCGATGGTGGATGTGGTTCCGCCGCAGACGATGTGCTTGCCCTCCTTGGAGAAGAACAGGGACATCATGCGGTCGTTGTCGTCCCGGTTGGAGGGCGGGCCGAAGAGCAGGTTCATGGGAACCCGCTTGCGGATCCGAACCACGCAGGCGGTGGTATCGTCGCCGGGCTTGTGGTCGTACAGCCGGTCGCACTCGTCCACCAGAATGGTGGAAAGGGTCTTGGCCGTATAACCGGCCGGGGCCTGCGCCTCCATATAGGTGATAATATCCTCCCGCTTCCAGCCGAAGTTGTAGGCGGTGCCGATGCCCGCGTGTGGGCATCCGTCGCTCATGAGGATGAAAATATCGCCCTCCTGTAATTTAATGACCGACTTGTAGATTTTCTTCCCGCCGATGGTCATTTCCGTTTTGGGATAATCGTAATTGACCTCGTTGCGGATCAAAATCGCCATGGGATTGTCATACTGGATAATCTCGGCGATTTCGTTGTCGATCAGGTGCAGGATGGAGAAGGTGGAATAGGCCACGCCGCGCACCGAGCAGACCGGAAGCGTGGCGGCAATGGTGGACACGCAGTCCTCCAGCCCCAGCCCTTCGGCCATCATGGTAGAGATGATCTTGCTGGTCAGGGTAGAGAGGATGCTGGCCTTCACGCCGCTGCCAAGGCCGTCCGCCAGCACGATGACCATGCTGTTTTCGCCCTGCTCCACCACGTCCACGTGGTCGCCGCAGAGCTGCTCTCCTACATGGTTGATGCTCCGATAGCCGATATCTGCGCAGAGATCATTCATCCGAAATCGACTCCTTCAGCTTGGTCAGTGCGATCTTGGTTTCGGCAGCGGTTTCGCCCAGCAGAGAGGCGATTTCCTGTACGATACGCATCTGCTTATCGACCACCTTGTCGGCGATCTCGACGGTCTTGCGGCTGATGTTTTCCTTCTTTTCGCGCTCGGACTCTTCGTCGGTCACGTCGCGCAGGATGCAGATCAGCAGCCGGTACTCCCGGTCGTAAACGACGGTCTGCTCCACGTACTTCTTGTACTCGGCCAGATACGCGCGCTGCTCCCGGATGTCGCGCCCCGTCTGCTGCGCGTCCAGGAAGACCTTGGGATCCATGATGCGCACCACCGGCTCGCCCAGCACGTCGGAAGCGGTGCGGATGTTCATGATCCGCAGGGCGGCCTTGTTGATCTGCTGCACTTCCAGATTTTCGTTCAGCACGATCAGGCCGTTAGGCGTATTGTTGACGATGTTGTCGGAGAAGCTCTCGGCCTTTTCCTTCAGGTACGGCAGACACATGGAGATTTCGGCCTTGCCCTGATAGATGGCGATGGCCTTTTCCCGGCAGGTGTTGTAGCCGCAGGAGCCGCAGTTGAGTTCGTCGGAGGGCTTCATCTTGCCCATCTGGCGCAGGATGGACAGGATCTCGGTCTCGCTGGGCCGGATGGATTTCTGTACGATGGGCTCCATGTGCTTCTGCAGCTCGCCCTTTTCCGGCTGCTCCACGTCGAAGTCCCGCTTGCCCGCATAGGTGGCGATGGCCATGTAGTCCTTCACCGGCGTGCGGTGATATTTTTCCATAACGGGGCCGCCCACGCAGCTGCCAATGCAGGCGGACATTTCCACGAAGCAGTGATGCAGCTTGCCGTTTTCAATGTCCTTGAGCGCGGCGATGCAGTTATCCACGCCGTCAATGGCCAGATAGGTATAGCCGGGCGCGTCCTGCTCCATGGTCTTGAGAATGCCGCCGGTGGTGGGGAAGAAGCGGGCGCGGCTTTCGGGGTCGGAATCCCGCTTCTGTTCCAGCGTGATCTGCTCTTCGTCCAGCCACTTGGTCAGCTCTTCAAAGGTCATCACCGCGTCCACGATGCCCTCGTAATGCTCGGCCTCGTCCTTCTTGGCCACGCAGGGGCCGATGAAAACAGTCTTGGCCTGAGGCATACGGCGCTTGATATCCGAGCAGTGGGCCTGCATGGGAGACTGCACGTCCGCCAGATATTCCAGTGCTTCGGGGTAATACTTCTGGATGAGCAGGTTGATGGAATGGCAGCAGGATGAGATCAGGATGTCCCGCTGCTCTTCTTTGAGCATGCGCTCATATTCCCGCTTGACCATGGTGGCTCCCAGCGCGGTTTCCTCCACGCCGGCAAAGCCCAGCTTTTTCAGTGCGTCCCTCATGCTGTCGATGCCCACGCCATCGTAGTTGGCGGCAAAGGAGGGGGCCAGGCTGACGATCACGGGCGCGCCGCTGTTCAGCAGCACCTTGACCTTTTCCCGCTCGTCCACGATTTCCTTCGCGTTCTGAGGGCAGACCACGAAGCACTGGCCGCACAGGATGCATTCGTTGCCGATGATGTGGGCCTGATTGCCGGAAAAGCGGATGGATTTCACCGGGCAGTGCCGGATGCATTTATAGCAGTTTTTGCAGTTGGATTTTTTCAGTGTCAGGCAATTTGGCATAGCGCTCCACTTCCTCTTTTCGGGATTTTGGGGAGAAAAACCCCACCGGTCAAAACCAGCGGGAGGGAGTATGGATGCTTGGGATTACAGCTTCTTGAGGATGTTTTCCTCGAAGAATTCCTTGGTGCTTTCAGGCGTAACGGAGAAGAACTGATCGTCCGCCATCACGCACACGCCCTGCTGGCACTTGCCCATGCAGAACGTTCCTCCCAGCTCGACCTTATCCTTGAGGTCATGCTCGGCAATCAGATTCTGCAGCTGCTCCACCACCTGACGGGAGCCCTTGATGTGACAGGAAGAACCGATACAAACTGTGACTTTCATAAAAATGCCTCCTCTTATTCGTAATCCTCACCGTTGACCAGTTTCAAAAGGAAAGTGCGTTCCCTTTCTCCGCTCTCTGCTGAACGGGCGGCGGCCACAATGGGGATCCACTTCTGTATCATCGCCGGGTCAATGCCGGTCTTTTGGCTGAAGCATTCCAGATACCGGCCCGCGCCCTGGGCGTCTCCGGCCAGCCGGAACCACAGCCATGCGTTGGCGGCGTCCGCCGCCGCGTTGCCCTGAGAAGCGTGGCTCCAATCCAGCAGATAGAGTTCGTCTTCCCGGGTCAGAACAATATTGGAAGGATTGAAGTCGCCGTGGCAGATCTGGTATTCCGCCGGAATCTCCTGCAGCCGGAAGAACAGATCGCAGCGGGTCGTGGCGGGAAGCTCCGCCCGAGCGATCCGGCTTTCCAATTCCTCCCGCAGGCGGCTGAGCAGCGGGCAGGTTTTGGAGATCATTTCCACCTGCAGGTCTGCCATCCGCTCCAGCAGAGCTTCCTTCTGCTCCGGCTCCTCCGCGATGAGCCGTTCCAGCGTCTTTCCCTGTATATATTCGGTGACAAGCGCCCACTTTCCGTCCACCTGGCTGACTTCCAGCACCTTGGGAACGTGCAGGCCGCATTCCTCCACGCGGGCCTGATTCAGCGCCTCGCCCAATGCGTCGGCCTTGGTGAAGCCGTCGCCGAACACCTTGACACACTGCATTCCGTCCCGGTAGACCGTTTCGTTGGTTCGAACCGCGATCACACGATCCAGATTCATCCGCGTTCCCTCCTCCGGCTTGAATGAACAAGTTCTGTCCGGACGGCTTTCAGCCCAGCTGCATTTTCAAATGAGCCAGCGAAAGCGCCAGATTTTCCTGCTTGAGCATAACGCCCTCCGGCAGCTCCACCCGGCCCGGCGCAAAGCTCCAAATGGCTTCGACACCGCCCTGCACCAGCCGGTCGCAGACCTCCTGAGCGGATTCTTCCCCTACCGTGACCACGCCCACGCGCACATGCCGTTCCCGCAGGAAGGTCTCCAACTCCGTCATGGGAAGGATCGGCTTTCCCTTGGCGGAAACGCCCTGCTTCTCCTCGTTTCGGTCAAACGCGCCCAAGATACAGACGCCGTAGCTGCCGAAGCCCTCGTAATCCAGCAAAGCTCGGCCCAAGCGTCCTGCGCCTACGATGACGGCGGTACACTCTTCCTGACCGTTCAGGCAGTTTTCCAGCTCGGCCATCAGCTGCAGCGCGTTATAGCCCACTTTGGGACGGCCTGTACCGCTGACCGCGCCCAGATCCTTGCGGACCTGCACCTCGCCCAGCCGGAGCTCCCGGGCGATCGTGGTGGCAGAGATCGTATCTCCCGGTTGGAAGCCCTGCTTCTGCAGGTATTGCAGATAACCGGGCAGACGGCCCAGCGTGGCCTTGGTCAATGCCGATTGCTTCATGCTCCACTCCCTCCCTGTGTTTCAGGTTCAAGCCCCAACAAACCATTCTGATTGTAACGCCTTTTTGCCGCAAACGGAATTGCTTGTTTGATATATTGGTATAATCATTATCGATATAAGCATGAACTGCTTTATTGACAACGTTTCCGCCTTGGAAACGCTCAGATGTACTGCCGTTTTGCCCGGCAAAGCTCCGTAATGAACCGGCGGTCCAGCTCGGAAAGATGATAGTCCTTGCGGTAAATCAGCAGATCCCGGTAGGTCTTTTTGTTGTCGGGACAGTTCTTTTCCACCAGTCCGTAACGATCCTTCAGCTTTTGAGGGACGGGCGACAGCCACATATAGGTCTCATGATTTTCCGCCATCAGGTCAAACTGGCTGGCCCGCTCGAACACGAAAATGCGCCGGTCGGTCTCATCCGGCAGTTCTTCTTTTTTCACAACGGACAGCGGAAGCGACGGCACATAGGGGTCGGCGTGGGCGATTTCGATATAGGGCTTCAAATCATCGAAATGCACCTCGTCCTGCTTGGCCAGCGGATGCTCTTTACTCATGGCCAGCACATAGCGGAACTCGGTAATCAGCTCCCATACCATGCCCTTTTCCGCCAGCATTTCCTTGAAATACTTGTCATAGTTAGAGGCGTAGCGGAGAATGCCCAGATGATAGTCGGCCTTGAGAATATTGGTAATGACCCGCTGGGCGTTGGTTTCCTTGTAAAAAAGCTCGGCAGGCTCGTTGGGGTTCAGGCTTTTGGAGAACTGGGCGAAAGCCTCGGAAATATAGCTGGCCCTCGGCACGGAAATGGAGAAGCGCTGCTTGATGGGCACTCCCGCCTTATAGATGCTTTCCACCTCGTCGATTTGGCTGAGAATTTTCTTGGCATAGCCCAGAAACTCCTCGCCTTCCGGCGTAACGAACATGCCCTTGGCGGTTCGGTCAAAAATGGTGATGCCCAGCGAATTTTCCAATTCCTTAATGGCACGGCTCAGGTTGGGCTGGTTGATATACAGAGCTTCCGCCGCCTGGTTGATGGACCCGCACCGGGCTACCTCCACCGCGTATTTCAAATGCAGAATATTCATTCCGTCGCCTCCAGCCTTTCCCCGTCAAAATCCGCGCTTTTTCCTTTCATATCATAACACGAGCCAAACAAAGAAGCAATCAAAAACTCTCCGGGCTTTATCGATAGGGCGCGCATTTTTTGCCCATTTTTACTTTTGTGCGCCCCTGCCATTGGGCAGAAGGCTTGTACAATCAGGCAGAAATATGCTAAAATGTTTTGAATAGAAGTATGCATAGAAAGGCGTGACGTTGAATGGGAAAGCGACTGGCGGCAATTCTGACGGTGCTGCTGCTCTGGCTGTGCCTGTGCGGCGCGGCTTCGGCTGAAATTTTTGTGCTGGACGAAATTTTTGCCAGCGTTGATATTCCGGATACGTTTCCCGTGGTGCTTCGTCCCGGCTATCTGGATTCCTTTTCCACGTGGCTGGAAGCCCGGGGCAAAACGGCGGCGGAAGTCCAGCAGGACATGGAAGAGCGCGGCGTTCTGCTGCAATGCTGGAGCGAGGACGGAGACCTCTGCTTTGAGCTGACAGCCGAGCAAAACGACGACATTGCCCTGATCTTCGACGTGAACGAGCAGAGCACGGACGTGCGCCAGAGCTACCGGCTGAGCCACTCCCCCCGCAACGAATACGACGGCTACGATTTTTCCGCCGCCGAATGGAACAACAGCTCGGAAGGCCGCTTTCTGGTGCTGACCTACCGCCGCCGGGAGGCGGGCGAAACCCTGTACCGGGGCTTTATGCGGCGCACCATCCGCAACGGCTACCAGATCACGCTGGATCTGCAGGTGCATGGCCGCTCCACCACCAGCAAGGACAACCGCACGCTGAACAAAATCTGGGAGACCTTCCATTTTATCGAAGTCAAGCCCATGTCCGCAGCGGCCAGCGCGCAGATCAACATCACCGATGTGCCGCCGGTGGAAACCAACGAGAACACCTTTACGCTGGCCGGAACCGCCGCCGAGGGCGTGAAGCTGACAGTCGTCACCATGGGGCTGAATTATCCCAAGCCAATCCTGACGGAAGTCACGGTCGGGGCAAACGGCAAGTTCAAAATGCCGGTGACGCTGCCCAAAGAGGGCGTATATCTGCTGACCCTTACCGGCGAAAATCAGGGCGAAGAAGTGGTGGAACTGGCCTATCCCGTCACCTATTCCCGCACCCTGCTTCCGGTGGTTCTGAAAAATGACGTACCGGACTCCATCGAAACGGACACCCTGACCATTGCCGGAACCTCCCAGCCGGGGGCAAGCGTTCAGCTGTTCCTGAACAGCGAAGCCATCGGCACGAAAAAAGTCACATCCGAAGGCAAATTCTCCATTGATTTCACCCTGAAGCAGGAGGGCGTTTACGAAATCGGACTGGTTTTTTCCAAAAAAAATCTGAGCGACCGTCGGCTGGTCTACACCGTCACCCGCAAATGGTCGGATGCGGATACGCTCAAACAGTTGAAAAAAGAAGCCGTCAAGCCCGGCTACGCCACCCTGATCCAGAAAATCTCCGGCTACGAGGGCAAAACCATGGGCTACAACGCCTATTTCCTCAGTGCCGAGGAATCCGGCGGCTATTGGGTGGCCCGTATGGCCCTGACCAAAAAAAGCGGCAATTATTCCGACATCATCCTAGTCACCTGCAAGGAAGAACCTTCCTATCAGGAAGGCCAGCGAATAACGATGTACGGCACCTGCACCGGCATGTCGCTGGGTTCTGCGGACGGAGACGGCGAGTCTGCGGAAAGCTATCCCTGCTTTGATCTGCTGATGTTTGCCGAAATCGCGGCGGAATAAGAGGAATTTTCCACGAAAACCATTGCAGAACTCACGGAACAGATGATCGTCTTTTCCAACGGGAACCTTCATGACATTACCCATTTCATCACTGTCTGGACGTATGCCAAAACCATCGGCGAACTGGAAGAGCTGAAGCCGGACACCCAATATCTGCTGGAAGCATCTGCCATTGTCCACGATATTGCCTGTCCTCTCTGCCGTGAAAAATATGGTCATGCTGACGGAAAGCTGCAGGAGAAAGAAGGGCCGGCGCTCGTCAGAGCCTTCCTTGCCGATTCCGGCATGACCGAAGCACAAAAAGAGCGGATCGCTTATCTGGTTGGTCATCATCACACGCTTTCCGGGATCGAAGGGGACGATTATCAGATCCTGATTGAGGCGGACTACCTGACCAATGCGTCCGAGCAGGGATACAGTGCTGCGAATATCGAGCATTTCAGAAATACCATCATAAAAACGGAAAGCGGAAAAAAACTGGCAGCTGCGCTTTTCCGTCTTTCTTAAAAAAAAGCATCAGGCCGGAAGATTTTTCTTCCGGCCTCAGTCTGTCGAAAAACCCCAAGTTGGCCGCCTGTGCCCGCAAACAGCGCTTCGCTGGTTTGCGGGGAATGTGCTGCGGCACAAGGCTTAGGGGCTCCGC
>OLQT01002096.1_pt1 | contig 11271 bp, 10 predicted proteins | sample 1672651 | NCBI WGS metagenome assembly OLQT01 (sample SAMEA3136709, study PRJEB25190) | human gut metagenome | biome: human gut; feature: human-associated habitat; material: faeces | place: Austria | collected 2013 | reverse complement strand
CCGGATCTGCAGGCATCCTTAGATGACCTTTCTGAGCTGGTAGACCGCACCACAGATGCCATGAACAAAGGTGTCAGCACTATGACCATTGTGCAGAACACATTAAAGGCAACCAGCGGTGATATGGATGAGGCAGCAAAGAACAGTTTAAGAGGCAGTATGGAACTGCTTGATAAGAGCCTCAGCATCTTAGACAGTACTACAGGTGTGAGAACAGCAGGCCGTACCATGAAAGATGTTATGGATGAGCAGCTGGATAAATTCGACACCGATAACCGCTTCCTGTTCATTGATCCGTCAGAAGATAAGGTTTCCTTTACTTCTGATAAGAACCCGGCCCCTAAGACCTTACAGGTAGTCCTTCGTACAGATGAGATCAGTCTGGATGATGAAAACCATAAGGAAACCGATGCAGAAACAGAGAAGGCAAATGAAGGCCCGTTAAAGAGAATGTGGAATGTTCTGGTACAGATGTGGCAGGCCATCATCTCTATTTTCAAGAACAGATAGTTTAAAAACAGATAGTCACAGCACCATGTTTCTGGTATGATAGAAATAAGGGTTGGAAAAAATACAGACCCTCGGTATGTGAAATGGCATGCCGGGGGCCTTGTGCTGAAATTCTGTCCGTGGGCAGATTACATAGCTGTATAGTGGGAGGAAAACATGGAACCGGCAGGAAAGCAGGAAAAAACGAAATACAAACTGGCAGCATCCATGAAAGAATGCATGAAGCAGATGCCGGTGGATAAGATAACTGTAAAAAATATTGTGGAAGGCTGCGGCGTTGCAAGACAGACCTTTTACCGGAATTTTTTAGATAAATATGACCTGATCAACTGGTATTTTGACAAACTGGTGCTCCAGTCCTTTGAGCAGATCGGCATGGGACATACAGTAGGAGAAAGCCTGACACAGAAATTTGAATTTATCGTCAATGAAAAAGTGTTCTTTACAGAGGCATTTCGCAGTGACGACCGCAACTCCTTAAAAGAACATGATTTTGAACTGATCCTCCAGTTCTATCAGGATCTGATCGGACGAAAGACCAGCAGACCCTTGGGAGAAGATCTGCAGTTCCTTTTGGAAATGTATTGCAGGGGTTCTGTGTATATGACAGTAAAATGGGTCCTTACAGGAATGAAAGACTCACCGGCGAAAATGTCAAAGAAGCTGGTGGAAGCTATGCCTCCAAGACTGGCTGCTGTATTTGATGAGCTGAAACTGCTGTAAAAACGGAAAACTTTGTTATATATAACACAAAACGATAATATCGATATACGGATAATATAAGAATGTATACGTGATCATTTATGTGTGATTTTTATAATAAAACTTATATAAAACAAAAAATATTCTCAAAAAGTGACAGACAAGTAAGTTTGTCACTTTTATTTTTGTTAAAGTGTTGTTATAATATTAACGAAACAAAGGAAAACAACATGAAATACAAAACTGCTCAGGATCTTGTATCCAGAGAGTATATTTTCATAAAAAAGGAGAATGTATCATGGCAAACAGAATCGTATTAAATGAAACTTCTTATCATGGCGCAGGTGCTATTGCTGAGATCGCTAATGAAGCAAAAACAAGAGCTTTCAAGAAGGCTTTCGTATGTTCAGATCCAGATCTGATCAAATTTGGCGTAACAAAGAAAGTGACTGATGTACTGGACAATGCAGGTCTTGCTTATGAGATCTACTCCAATATTAAACCAAACCCAACCATCGAAAACGTACAGACCGGTGTAGCAGCATTTAAGAAATCCGGTGCTGATTATCTGATCGCTATCGGCGGCGGTTCTTCTATGGATACAGCAAAAGCAATCGGAATTATCATTGCGAATCCGGAATTTGAAGATGTAAGAAGTCTGGAAGGCACTGCACCGACAAAGAAACCTTGTGTACCGATCATTGCAGTTCCGACAACAGCAGGAACTGCTGCAGAAGTTACCATCAACTATGTTATCACTGATGTAGAAAGAAAACGTAAATTCGTATGTGTTGACCCACATGATATGCCGATCATCGCAGTTGTTGATCCGGAAATGATGTCTTCTATGCCTAAGGGTCTGACCGCTTCTACAGGTATGGATGCACTGACACATGCAATCGAAGGCTATACCACAAAAGCTGCATGGGAAATGACAGATATGTTCCATCTGAAAGCAATCGAACTGATTTCCAAATCTCTTCGCGGTGCAGTAGAAAACACAAAAGAAGGTCGTGAGGGAATGGCTCTTGGTCAGTATATCGCAGGTATGGGATTCTCAAATGTAGGTCTTGGAATTGCACATTCCATGGCTCATACACTGGGTGCTGTTTATGATACACCTCATGGTGTTGCATGCGCAATGATGCTCCCGATCGTTATGGAATATAACCAGGAATGTACAGGTGAAAAATACCGTGAAATCGCTCGTGCTATGGGTGTCAAAGATGTAGACTCTATGACACAGGAAGAGTACAGAAAAGCTGCAATCGATGCAGTCAGAAAGCTTTCTGTTGATGTAGGAATTCCGACAAAACTGGAAGCAATTAAAGAAGAAGATCTTCAGTTCCTTGCAGAATCTGCACACGCTGATGCATGCGCACCGGGCAACCCGAAAGATGCCAGTGTGGAAGATCTGAAAGATCTGTTCAGAAAGGTTATGTGATTTAAAAATCATATAAAACCGCAAAGTGATTTTGTAAAACCGCAAAGGGACGTTGCCCGTCCCTCTGCACACCCTGGGCTGGGTGTGGATAAGAAATTTTGTTGTATGGGGAATCCTTTGAAAATATCTCCTGGTGTTTCAGGAGGGGAGATTTTCGTATGAAGGGTTCCTCTTTTTTATTGGATTTTTGAGTCTGGGAAGATGGTAAGGCAAGGCTTTCCTGCGAAATGACATACTATTGGGGGAACGGATGGATATTAGAATTATGTGTCAGGTTTCAGATGTGTTTGATATGAACTTGTGATATATTAAGTAAAAAGAAATCCATATCAGTGGCTGGAAGTAACAGAAAATAACTGGTAATCGGACAGTATTTTAATGTAAGGAGCAGGAGCAAATATGAGTGTAGAAGTTGAGATTAAACTAAAGATAAACAGCAGGACAGATATAGAGAGGGTTCTGGAAGAAACGGGTTTTGTGAGGGCAGATCTTGTTCTGGAATCGGATACTTATTATACGTCAGATCATCATGATTTTGCCGCTTTGGATGAGGCTTTTCGTGTACGCAGTACGGAGAATCGAATGACAGGCAAGAGGAGTGCAGCCATTACATATAAGGGGGCAAAAATGGATAATATTTCCATGACCAGACAGGAGTTGGAAACAACTGTAGGGGATGCCAAAATCTGTCGTAAAATACTCGAACACATCGGTTTTCGACCGGTACCTCCGGTAGAAAAGCTGAGACAGTATTTTCACAGGGAGAATATCACAGCGTGCGTTGATACTGTTACCAATCTTGGGGATTATCTGGAACTGGAGATTATTGTTGAAACAGAAGAAAAAAAAGAAACAGCACTGGATAAGGTTAAAGAAATACTGCAGACGATCGGCTATTCTATGCAGGACACCACGAGAACTTCTTATCTGTCCATGCTGCTTGCAAAGTAGTACAATAACATGCCACAGAGCCATATCCCTTCCAGTGACTCTGCGGTATTTTTTGCATGTGGAAAATTTTATGAAAAAATCTGCATCCTTTTTGATGTTTTGCGCATCTAATAAGTAGAAGCACATAAACAAAGCTTTTACACAACATTTCCTGACGACCGGTCGAATACAGGAGAATGGAGACTACGATGAATGAATTTTTGATACGAAAGGCGAAAAAAGGTGACAAAGATGCGTTCTGCCGGCTTATGGATGAGCAGGTGCAGAGCATGTACAAGGTCGCTTGTGCATATCTGAAAAACGATGAAGACGTTGCCGACGCGATACAGGATACCATTCTCTCATGTTATGAAAATCTGAAAAGTCTGAAACAGAACAAATATTTCAAAACATGGATGATACGCATTTTGATCAATAAATGTAAGGATATCCTGAAGAGAAAGAATCTGGTTACTTACACCGATGAGATGCCGGAAACACCTTTTTATGAAGAGGAATATGCGTCGAAGGAATGGGCACAGGTACTGGAACCACTGGATAACAAGTATCGTCTGGTAATCCTGCTTTATTATATGGAAGGTTTTAATATCAGGGAGATCAGCGAGATTCTGGATATGAAGGAGAGTACTGTGAAATCCCGTCTCCAACGTGGAAGAAAACAGATTGCAGAAATGTATCAGTATAAGGTCAGGGAGGGACGTGCATAATGAAGTCGTTTAATAATAATGAAATGGATTTTCAGGAAAAGCTTCAGAAGGATACGGAAATTCCGGTAATTGTACATGAGCGGATTAATCAGGCATATCGCATGATTGAAAATGATACTGCCATGCAGAAAAAAACTCCAAAAGATCCATATCATTGGATGAAAATCGGGGGCAGGATTGCAGGCGGTATGGCGGCAGTACTTGCAGTTGGTTTTATATTTTATATGACAAATCCGGTCATGGCAAAAAATATTCCGGTTGTGGGTGGACTTTTTGAAATCTTACAGGACAACGTAAGCTTCTTTGGAGATTTTGCAGACCATGCAACGACACTGGAAGCTGTTGATGGAACTGAGACAAAAGAAAATGGAAATACTGCTTCCGACAGAGAGAAAGGAAATCAGACAGAAAGCAATACGACAGGGAATGAAGCTGCCCCAAATGCTACGGCAACAAAAGAAGATACCGCCTACACCAAAACCGCTGACGGTCTGACGATCACATGTTCCGAAGTATTTGCCAACAGCCAGGCAGTTTACATGACGATGCAGCTTAAAAGTGATACGCCATTTCCAGAGACGGAAACCATAGCAGAAAGCGGTACACCGGTTATTGATCTGGATATGACCGGTGGCGTTGATTTTAATGCAGATGCAGATCCGGTCATCGATGGTCAGGTGGAAGGGCAGTTCCTGGATGATAAAACTTATGCATGTATTTTCCGTTATGATCTCGCACAGGCGTCGAAAGATTATACGGAATATAATGAAAAGTATAACGAAATGACACAGCAGGTACTGGATGAGATGGGCGTGACACAGGATGATTTAAATGATGAAACGGATGAAGGATATGCGCTGCTGGAAGAATTTATCAATAAAGTATCTGAGCGTGGTGGAGAATATCAGAAATATATTAAAGATATTGAGATTCCGGATACCTTTAATCTGCATCTGGATATCACGAAGGTAAGAGGACTGGAAGCAGATTATGAATGGTCAGAAGATGACTATGAAAAATATGGAACAGATGCGGGCTACTACAAATATGAAGGTGACTGGAACTTTGATATTCCGGTTACAGTAGACGATTCTCAGACCGAGGTTCTGGAACTGAACGATACAAATGATGCAGGTATTGGACTCAGATCCGTAATCCGTACACCATATGAGCTGACGGTAAATGAGCTTTATGAGGATGGCTCTGCCAGTGATTGTTTTATGGTTGCACTTGATGCCAATGGAAACAAACTTCCATATAATGATTCCACCGGAAACTGCAATAATTTTACAATCCAGGACAGAGATATTTCCACCGTTGACATCTATATTCTGGACTATATTCAGTACATGGATGAACTGAAGGGACCGGATAATTACAACAATAATGAAAACAAACCAGAGGGTCAGAAGTGGAGCAATCTTCTCGACCAGTATGCAAAATATCACAAGACCCTGCATTTTGACTGATAACGTCATAGAATGAGAGAAATAAAAAGATAGTATTTTACTTTTGGGGTGGAAACGAGTATCATATGGGTAACAACGTTTGCACCCAAGGAGGAGATTATCATGAAGATTGGTTTTATCGGTTGTGGAAATATGGCGACAGCCATTTTAAAAGGAATTCTGAAAAGCGGTGAGGTGGCAGCAACAGATATCATTGCATCTGCTAAATCAGACAAAACCCGCGAAAAGATTGAGAAAGAACTCGGTATTAAGAAGGCGGATACGAACGCACAGGTTGTGGAATTTGCCGATGTAGTATTTCTGGCAGTGAAACCGCAGTTCCTGGAAGGTGTTCTGGATGAGATCAAAGCCAGCGTAAAAGCAGATCAGATTTTTATTTCTATCGCACCGGGCAAAACTCTCCAGTGGTTTGCAGACAAGCTGGGCGAGAAGACAAAGGTTATCCGTACAATGCCAAATACACCGGCGATGGTCGGAGAAGGCATGACAGCTCTTTGTGTGAATGATCTGGTGACAGAGGAAGAGACAGCGCTGGCAGTAAAACTCTGCAATACCTTTGGCAAGACAGAAGTGATCCCGGAACGTCTGATGGATGCAGTGGTTGGAGTTTCAGGAAGCTCCCCGGCATATGTATTTATGTTTCTTGAGGCGATGGCAGATGCTGCCGTGGCAGATGGAATGCCGCGTGCACAGGCGTATAAATTTGCTGCACAGGCCGTACTCGGAAGTGCAAAACTGATGCTGGAGACAGGCAAACATCCGGGCGAACTGAAAGATATGGTATGCTCACCGGCAGGAACGACGATTCAGGCAGTACGTGTTCTGGAAGAAAAGGGACTGCGCAGCGCAGTGATCGAGGCACAGTTGGAGTGCGTAAAGAAGGCAAAAGGAATGTAATTTTTCTGAGAAAACAGAATAGCAGGTACGAGATTTTTCCACTGTAATAGAAAGCCGACAGTTACTTACTGTGAACGGGGAATATTACAGTGGATTTTTTTATGTAAGAGGAACATGTCTGCTGAAGCAGACTGCATCTGGCGCGCAAAGCGTAACAAGTCCCTCAAAGATTGAGGGATTCAGGGAGTTTGAAGCGGACTTGTCTGTTTTGTTCCATATCGAGGAGATGGCAGCGGTACGGCGAGCGTCTAAAAAATTCTACAATTGTAGAAAAAAAGAATTGACAGAAATGTTCTACAGATGTAGAATAAAAACAACTTCTACAAAAGTAGAAAATAAAAGTCAAAGGGAGAATCTATTATGAAGATGAAATCTGCAAAATTAATGACACTGATGACAGCTGCGGCGCTGGGCATTTTTTCCGGTGGAAATGTTATGGCCGCCGGGAATGGTGATTTTTATATGCAGCCACCGGCAGATTCCGGATGGCAGAAGGCGAATACGGAAGGGGCTTATGCAAGTTACACAAATGGCAGTGATTATATAACTGTCTATAAATATTCGGTGGATGATGATAAGGTGGAAATTGCCAGATGTGATGATACATATGAGGCATGTTATCAGACGATTTATTCTGAGGGAAAAAGCTTGTATATGGCGGTTGGATATGCAAAAGATGCAGATGATATCAGTGAAGTAAGAAAACTGATAGAGGACATTTCCTATCCGGGAAATCCGTCTTCTGCAAGGCAGGAAAGTGATGCAGTTACTTATGGTTCTACATCGGAGAATGCATCTGACAGCCAGAGTGTGGGAGCGACCTCTTCTTCTTCAGATGCAGAAGGAAGTGACTCGGCTGGGGAAAGTTCTTCAGAAGGAAATGCAGATGTTCTTTCTACAGCTACTCTGACGTTATTTGACAGCAATGGAAACAGTGTTTCTGTAGACAGAATCATTTATAAAAACTATGACAGTGAATATATCGGTGATGATGGAACAGTCTACACAACCGACGATGAGATTTATTTTACAGACCAAAATGGTAAAACCTGGCAGGCATTGAATGATGATACACATTATATGGGAGCAGAGCTTGAACAGCACACCCTTACAGATGCAGACGGCAACAGCGTGACAGTTACACAGACTACAAATGGAGATTACTATTTCCGCGATGATAATGGGACAGGATTTACTGATAACGGTGACGGAACATGGAGTGATGAGAATGGAAACAATTATACAGAAAACTGATAAGTGAGTTGTTTCATTGTGGAAAGGAAACAGTTGTAATTGGTGGCGGATATGATACAATTAAACTGATCCTACATTTGTAGAAATTAGTAACAGAGGGAGACGAAAAAGTGAAAAAAACATATCAGAGGCTTCCGGAATCAGAACTGGATATTATGCTTGTTCTGTGGAATGGCACTCCGCCGATGACGCGACCGGAGATCGAAAAAGTAATCAATACCAGGAAAAATCTTGCACCAACAACAATCCTGTCATTGTTGACCAGACTGGAAGCCAAAAATTTTGTAGAAGTGACCAAGCAGGGAAAAATGAATCTATATACGCCGTTGATTTCACAGACAGATTATCAGGCACATGAGAGCCAGAGTGTTCTTGAGAAACTCTATGGAAATTCACTGAAAAAATTTGTAACATCCCTTTATCAGGGAAAAAAAATCAGTTCGGAAGAAATTCATGAGCTCAGCGATTTTCTTAAGGAGATGGAAGACAGGGAGGAATAGTGGATTGTGGAAGTATTTGTTTTGCATATTCTGAAATTAAATATTATTGCGGCAATTGTGATTTTACTTGTGAAATTGCTTGCGCGTCCACTTAAAAATAAAGTATCAGCCAGGTGGAAATATTTTATATGGATGTTTGTCGTGCTCAGCCTTCTGATTCCGATACGTTTGCCGGCTGCAGTTTCAATTGTGGATTTTAAAGTGAAGCAGTCTTTCACGGAAAGCAGTGGTCAGAGGAAAGTGCAGACTACAGAGTTCTCTGATACTGCACAGCCTGTGAATGAAAATATACAGAATCTCGCAGGAGTTTCCATTCAAAAGCCATCGGCTATTCATGAGAATGGTAAATGGGCGGGAATTGCAGCAGGTATTTTTCTTACAGTCTGGCTGATTGTGGCAATCCTGAAAATGGCGGGAGAATTTGTGGCGTACTATCTGTCAGTGAAAAATCTGGAGAGAATGAGTCTTCCGGTCAGTGATCCGGTAAGCATTCAGATATACAGAAAGGCATGCAGAAACAGACATATTCGAAAAGCTCCGGAGCTGAGGCAGAATGCAGGACTTACGACACCGCTTCTGGCCGGGCTTTTTCGTACAAGACTGTATCTTCCGGCAACCGGTTATTCGGCAGAAGAACGAAAACTTGTATTCTATCATGAACTGACACATTATTACCACAAAGACCTCTGGTATAAGATGCTCCTTCGAATCGGTGCTTCTGTGTACTGGTTTAATCCATTTCTTCTTCTGATGTTGAAGGAGGCAGATGAAGACATTGAGAATTTGTGTGATACGGCAGTCGTACACAGCGTGAACAAGAAGGAATGCAGTATGTACAGGCAGCTGCTTCTTCGAACTGTTGCAATGGATAATCAGGTTCCGTATGTAACAGCGAGCCTGAATGACAGCGGAATGGTATTCAGGGATAGAATTATGTATATGATAAATATACGAAAGCTTCGAAGAGGAATCCTTCCGGGAATTTTGATGGCGGCGCTTTTAGCAGGTGGTAATCTGGCGTTTAATATTTCGTCAGAACTAACGGAAGCCGCAGTGTCTGCCGGTACGGAAAGAACCGGTCAGGCAGAGGGGAATGAGCTTCGTAATGAGAATCCGATGCAGCAGGCAGAGAAGAACTCTGAACTGGTAGATATGCAGGAAATTACAGAAACACAGAGTGGGCAGGATGATACAGAAGTAACGGCTGCAGAGAATATGTCACAAAATGAGGAAAACCTCACAGAAAAAAAAGCTACGGAAATGTCATCTGCATCTGACGGGGAAAACAATGCACAGGCAACGGAAAATACAGCCTCTGAAAATGATTATCCTACCGATGGTGATGGCTATTATTATGAGCAGCTGCCGGACGGAGTGCCATACACCAGTGGTTTCAGTGGTTCTTCCGGAGTTGCATCAATTGTGGCAGCCGGCGAAGGTGATACTGAATCCCGAGTTCTTTACGATAACGGAAACGGAACTTATTCTGATGATAATGGTTTCCGTTACAGTTATCAGGGAAATGGTACCTGGGCAGACGCCAATGGAAATTCCTATAGTACATGGAATGATAAGAATTATAATTCCGGAATCGAACTGGAGCAGCGTGAGCTTCAGGGCGTCAATGGAACGGTGGATATAAAAGAGACTACAAACGGTGATTATTATTATCGTGATTCAAACGGTGTAGGCTATACCGACAATGGTGATGGTACCTGGACTGATGAGAATGGAAATACCTATACGGAATAGAAATATCCCGAGTGAGTCACACGTTGACTGATATTAGAATTAAAAAAGTGTTTATATGCTCCTGAATTGCAGCGATAAACTGCTGCGCGACAGGAGAGAGACCGGCATAGGAACGGATACCGATACCAAGTTCTCTGGAAAAATTGGCTTCCAGAGGCAATGCCTGAATCTGGGCGCGTGCGTTTCCGATGACAAGATTTGGAAGCATGCTGATTCCGAGATTATTGGCAACCATAGAGATCACCACATGATCATCCATGGAGGAAAAACGGATATCCGGTTCGATGCCGGTTTTTTTCAGTACCTGATGGATGTCATAATCGACACCTTCCGCGGAAATAACGAAAGGCTGATTGGCCATTTCTGTGATCGGGAAAGCTTTCTTTCCATGCATATCCATGTCTTTGGGGAGAATGGCCATCAGAGGATCTTGGTACAGTGGAATCCATTCCAGAGAATCTACATTCCATTTGCTTAAAAGTCCGAAGTCTGCGCGGCTGTTTTCAACCCAGTGAACGATGTCATCAGTTCCGCCTTCGAGAAGTTCGATTTCGATTCCGGGGAATTTCTGCTGATATGTATGGATCACAGTGGGAAGCCAGCTGCGTCCGATGCTTGCAAAAGAAGCAATCGTAAGATGACCTTTGGTAAGTCCGTTCAGAGAACTGACGGTCTGCTCCAGCTGTTCGTTGACGGCAAGAAGCTGACGTACCAGAGGAAGGATCGCCTCGGCATTATGGGTAGGGACGACGCCCTGTTTTGTTCTGACAAACAGTGGAAAACCGAATTCAGATTCCATGGCCTTCAGGATATGACTGACACCGGGCTGGGTGTACCCCATACGTTCTCCGCTTTTTGTAAAATTTCCTGTGTCGGCAACATCTGCGAAAAGTGCATATTTACTGATGTCCATAAAATCACTCCCTCCCAAAATAAAAAGAGGACACACATTGTCTGTGGTCCTCCATCGGTTATTGACATTATAGCGGATAAAGGAAGCATTTGCAATATCTGTAAAAGCTTTTGGCGTCATTAAAATTTGGAATGGCAGGGATAAGAAAGTGTTTCTTTACTAATGAAAAGCG